>QMCE01001113.1_pt1 | contig 14556 bp, 13 predicted proteins | sample 1821851 | NCBI WGS metagenome assembly QMCE01 (sample SAMN09453174, study PRJNA476694) | Termite gut metagenome, whole genome shotgun sequencing project. | isolation source: worker | host: Odontotermes sp. | place: South Africa:Pretoria | collected 2016-01-28 | reverse complement strand
GTTTATTAGAAGAAGTAAAACACAGATATACAGAACATTATATTTTTATAATTTAACGAAAATACTTTGATTTGCCGGGAAAGCTCCCAATATCTTTTATTTCAATATTATAATTCTCTCATTTTTAACCACTAAACTAAAATCAAAAAATGCTATCTTCAAGAAGATAGCATTTTTGCTACAAATAATTACAAACATTCAGAATGAATTTTGCTGTTTTTTTAAAGAAGACTGGACGGGACTATTCAGATGGTTATTTTTTTGCTCTGTTTTTGATTGTTGTTGTAATATTCCACAATATATATGCCTTTGTCAAGACCGAATAATTCCACTGAGCCAAAGAATTTGCCGAAAAACGATTGTGTATGTACAAGTTGATTATCAATCGTGTAAATTTCAATAATGGTTTCATCATCGTTTGGAAATTGCAGTTCCATATATACACTGTTGTCGGTATTGTATAATTTGTTGATTTTAAATACATCTACGCTGTGGTTAGTATTTACAACAATTATCTTCGATTGTGTGTTAGCACCGTTATAATCGGTTTGTTTTAATTTGTAGTAAACAGGAGAAAGCGGCATTGTATTACATTCCGTAATATTATCATAAACCTCATAGGTATGAGTTTCAGTGCTTGTACCGGCTCCGGAAACGGTTGTAATTTCATCAAAATCACGTCCGTTGAGCGAGCGATAGAGAGTAAAATAGTCGTTGTTGGTTTCAGTAGCAGTTTCCCACGTTACGTGCACAATTGTATTGTCGTCCATTGCAGCATCAAAGTAAGTTAATTCTATAGGCAACCAGTTTTTGAAATCCTGTATAAACGAGTTCTGATCGTTATACGTTATTACTTTAGTAGAACACGAAGCATGCATTACATCATTACTACCTCTATTTTCCGAACTGGGACTAAGATAGATATATCCTTGATTGCCGGTAAGAGCATCGCAATTTTGAACGGTAATAATGCTTGTGCCTTCAGGGTCGCCGGCAAAATCTGTTGTAACAATTTCACCAAGGGCATGTAATGTCATTGAGCCGGGAGTAGTAGCTCCGAAAAGACCTGTGCTACCCGGAGGCGATAAGTAAAAGCGTCCTTCATCATAAGGAGCTTGAGTATCTATTACTTCTACCTTTGATGAATCTTTAAAATAAAGTGAAGCCCCATCGTCATCGGTATATATGGTTAAATTGGCTTCGTATACCACCACCGTACCATCAATTTCACCATCATTATCGCCGGTAACACCGCCAATAAGATCGCCAATCGCACCGGTATTATCTACATCGGCATAAATAGTTACATCACCTTCATGACTGACAAACGTACTGTTTGCTTTGAAAAAAATTCCGTTATCGCCTACGCCCAAAGGAATTGACTTATTAGCCCCTGCTGCGCCGAATGTCATTGATTTATCGTGAGCATCGTCATTGTTCAACATAAATGTTGCATTCGGTTCGTTTGAAAAAGTAACGCCCCGCACGCCGGTAAACGAAGCATTGGTAAAAAGACATACGCCATAATTATAGAATTTGCTGGAACCGGTCATTGATACATCGTTATTACAACGCAATATTCCACGATTTTGCAAATTGGCGTTGCCCGATAGTGTAAAACCTCCGTCGAATGTAACAATAGCATTTTCTTTTATTTCAAAAGAGCCTGTTAGCGTAACTGCGTTTTTCGCAATAAATTGACCTTCAATAGTTGTTCCATCGGCAATAGTTACTGTGCTGTTACAAACCCATACATCGCCTGCGGGAATTACCACATTGCCGCTGAGAGAACATTGTTCAACTTCAGCTGCAAATAATTGGGAACATACGCCCAATAATACCGGGAATAAAAAGAAGCGTTTCATGACTGTAATATTTAGTTGTTTTTTGTAATAATTTCTTGAAACAAACATACCATAGAATACAGTAAAATGTGCTCTCAAGAAGATGAGATGCGTTATATAAAATATGATACATAGTCATAATGCACAGCTATTTTATTCAGATAAAAAACTGACGTTCATCATGAGTATTACTGATGATATGCTGTACTGCGAATTGTTCGAATGGAGAAACTGTTTGTCCCAATTAGCTTTTCCCTTGACAGGTTGTATGTACATTTAGCATACGCTCAACAAGGGGATTAATCCCCTTGTTAATCCCCTATCGTTGAACAGCAACAAGAGGGCAAGCCTCCTTGTTCAAAGTAAATTTCGTGTATTTGTTCTATAAATTACAAGTCTTAAAATATTAACCGATTTTTGTTACCTTTGTAAATCTATCAAAAAAACATAAACCAATGAAATACATTCTCTCTATATTAGTGCTGCTTACTGCCACTGTTAGCCTTTGGGCACAAACGGAAAACAAAGAGCAGACAGATACCTCTATTACGATTGTTATAACTGCACCTCTAATCGGTAATTTATCCGAGATAGTATGGGATAATGCCGATACAGTAAACCACGAACAGTTTAAACCCAAAACCAAAGTACCTAAATGTGTGAAAATAAACGGCGTATGCTGGGCAACGCGCAATGTAGATGCGCCCGGAACGTTTGTCAAAAATCCGGAAGATGCGGGAATGTTTTATCAGTGGAATAGAAACAAAGGTTGGACTGTCACTGATACACTAACCAGTTGGGATAGGTTTGAGTCTGTCGGTGCCAGATGGGAAAAATCAAACGATCCCTGCCCTGCAGGATATAGAATCCCCACCGTAACAGAACAAGAAGCTTTGGTAAATGCCAACAATACTTGGACTTCAAATTACAATGGCACCGGTATAGCTGGTAGAATATTTGGCAGTGGCAGTAAGACTGTTTTCCTTCCTGCTGTGGGCGTTTGCGCCGGCTACTCTGGCACGCTCTACCATACAGGCACGTACGGCTATTACTGGAGTAATACTAGTGTCGGCTATGGCAGTCGCTCCGCCTACATTGTATTTTTCTACAATGATAGTGCGTACGTGAGCAGTAGCTATCGTAGCGAAGGGCATTCAGTCCGCTGCGTCTCAGAATAATTCAAATTTATTTACAATACTTATCCGCCTCTACACATCTCCCGAATAAAATTCGGAAACTTTCCTGTATTCCGAAAACACCTGTGCTCGCGAAATAAACCCCACATACGTACCATCGGCAAGCATAACCGGAAAATTATAATGGTTACTTTTTTGAATAGTTTCCACCACCATACTCATATCGTCGTCGGGCGCAAAAAACAATTCAGGTTCGTACATAAGCGAACTAATACGAATATGTTCATACTCTTTATTGTTGAGCAATATGTGGCGAATATCGTTGAGTTTTATAATGCCTTTGAGTTTTCCTTTGTTATCTATTATTGGAAAAATATCTCGTGTGGCATTTTCAAAAATTCCTAAAAATTCTTTTACGGTAGCCGTTTCGGGCACAGTGCTAAAATTAGTTTCTATCACATTGCGAATTTTCATAATCGTGAGTACCGAGCGGTCGGTGCTGTGAGTGAGCAATTGCTTGCGTTGGGCAAGCAGGTAAGTATACACCGAATTTTCCTCGAACATACGCACCGTGGCGTAAGCAACTGCCGACACCACCATAAGGGGAATGAATAAATTATATCCACTCGTAAGGTCGGCAATCAAGAAAATTCCCGTAAGCGGCGCGTGCATCACGCCTGCTATCATTCCGCACATACCCAATAGCACAAAAATTGTTTCGTTCACTTGAATATTAAAATGAATGAAAATAAATGAAAAAAACAAGCCAATCATAGCTCCAATAAAAAGGGATGGCGCAAAAATACCTCCTACCCCGCCGGCACCAAACGTAAGCGACGAAGCTATTACTTTCACAAAAATAAGGCACAAAAACAACAAACAACTAAGAGCAAAACTTTTCTCGAAATTCACAAAAATAGAATGTTGAAACAAAAACGAATAATCGCCACGAATTGCCATATTAATAAAATTATAACCCTCGCCATAAAGCGCAGGAAATAAGAACAGCAACAAGCCAAGCAATCCGCCACACACAAACAGCCGGCGACGAGGCGATTGTATACGCTCAAACGAAGAATTGAGCTTTATGTAAACTCGCTTAAAATACACCGAAATCAATCCGGTAATAATGCCCAAAAGAATAAACGTGGGCGTGTCAATAATTTCGTAACCTTTGTTGAATAATTCCACAGAGTGAAACAATACGTCTTGCTCCAAAAAGAAATAGGAAGTAAGCGTTGCACTCGAAGCCGCCAAAAGTAATGGCACCACCGTAGCCAGCGATAAATTGAGTACAATTACTTCCATTGCAAATATCATAGCCGCCACCGGAGCGTTGAAAATAGCCGCCATTACGCCCGTAGAACCACAGGCTATGAGTAACACTATTTGTTTATAATTGAGTTTCAAAACTCGTCCCACGTTAGAACCAATTGCCGCTCCGGTAATAATACTCGGACCTTCTAACCCGACAGAGCCACCAAAACCAACCGTAAAAGCCGAAGTTACAACCGATGAAAACGTATAATGCCAGCGAATACGCCCTTTGGTCATAGAAATAGCGTACAACACTGCAGGCACACCGTGGCGCACGGAATATTTTACCACATATTTCATAAACACCACCGCCACGGCAATGCCAATCATTGGCAGGAAAAAGTAGAAAAAATTCCCCTCACTGAATGGCGACCACACGTGCAACAAATGCTGAATACCATGCACCATTGATTTAAGCACCACCGCCGTGCAACCGCTTAAAAAACCAACAAGCACGCTTAATATATATATAAACTGCTTATCGTTGATGTGCAAATGCCGCCAACGAATAAATTTAGTTAAATATGCTTGAACAGGAAACTTCAAATTAATAGTTAATTGGTGAATGATTAGTGTGCTAACACAATAACTTTGCAAAAGTATTGCTTTTGTACAAATTTTTACACAAAAAAAGAAAATTGTTCTTCGACACACTAAACACAAAAGTTACTGCGTTTATTAAATTAAAGGTCAATAACTGAATTTTTTAACCTTTAATCATTAAAATAACGCCTATGATTCAAAAATCTACAATTGTAAATCAAAACAAACAAAACCAAAAAGAGAACCCGGTAAGCAAATGGAGAATGCGACTATTGCACGATTATTGCCGGGCATTTGTGTGCATACCCACAAAAGCCTGCTCCACAACCGAGGTCTACCTCAATTAAAAATTAGAAATGTGTTTTTAGTGTTTTAAAGTGGGGAGAGTGAGTTATTGTAACTCACTCTTTTTGTTTACCCGGACAATTCTTTATTTATTAAACCGTAAGCCAATAGATAATTTTATCGTTCCCAGCCCTTCTGCCATATTATCGGGAATAGTTTCATTTGTTGTTACTCTTTCTGCAGTGTGTTTGTAATTTCTATAACTACCACCCATTAACGAAAGTTTAAAACCAAGACTAATATTTTCCGATGATTCAAGGTCGTAACCTATTGACATATTTACTCCCAATGTATTTGCAGTATTTCTTTCCCCTTCAACTTTATTGAAAAGCAATCTATTGTTGTGGTTCATATAACCCAATCCAAATGCGAACAGCCAAGAATTCTTTTTCTGAGAATCAAAAAGACGCACTAAATAATTTGCTCCTATGTAATTTAATCTCGTACTTTCTTTGAATTTTCCGGAACCTATAATTTCTTCATTAGCATCCGTTAACACTCCATTGCCCAAAGTATTCCAAAACAACTGTTGTGAAAACATTGCTTCAATGCCTATAGTTTCAGTAAAAAAATATGCCGCTTGCAGGTCGTAATGTAAACCCATTCTCAGTTTTTGCGCATGTTTTCGCAATTCAACATCTTCAATCTCTACCAGTTTTGCGGTTCGCATCTGTCCGCCGGCATCAACCGCAACTCTAAAACGAGGAAAATCTTCTATAACCGGTGGTGCTGTTGAAGTTGACGGGTCAACAAAATAACCTTTTTGATGGGTTGCAACCAAATTTGCAGGCATTGCCGTACTTTTTTGCTGAAATATGAAATACACGTAACTTTTTGTTACTTTCGTAATATTGCAATTTATAGAATCGCCACTGTTTGTCACTATTAAATCCTGTGCTTGTATATTGCAAACAATTAAGAATATACTGATTGAAATTAGATATACTTTCTTCATAATGTTATTTTTATTTATTTTTCTTTTGTTGGATTGCATTAAATTGAAATTCTCCTGTATAATTATCAATCATTTGAATAGTTGGACGTCCAACCAACAGACCTATTCCTACTCCACAGCGCACATAATATGTTTTCCCGAACTCAACATTAATTGGTATTTCCTCTTTTGCTTCAGTCTTTGCCCACAAGGAGCTATATCCATTTTTGTAAATTCTTATCGATTCGCACGAATTATTTGCAACTCTGCAAATTACAGAATCACCCAAGTATAAATCATAATTTAACATAACCCCCGGTCCACTGGGTCTATAAACATTAATAATCGCATAATTTGTACTCATTAAAGCGGTATCAACCGTTGCAACTTGAGCAACAGACATATAATTTTTAATATCATCAACCTTCAACACGTCTGCCGTTATTCTATGGCAAGAAGTCCAAGCATCGGGTAATTTGTGAGTAGTAATCTTTAAAGTATTCCCGCCAACTTTTCGTGCTTCTATCGTTGCTTTATCGAGTACATCTTTATAATTGCACTTTGTAGAAAACCCCGAATCACCAACTTTAATTGTTCCTATTTTTTCTGCACCAGATGGAACTTCTTCTCCAATCCCAAGTACTCTTACTTCTTCTCTATAATCAAGCGGAGCATAGGTTTTTTGCATCGATGAAGTTAATCTAGCTGAGCAAGAAGCCAAAAACAGAATACTTCCAATAATCAGAAAAACATTAGTTTTCATATAATTTTTGTATCAACTTATCTTTTGCTATCACATTAGCGGCACTAAATGTAACTAAAAACGCCAACACTCATAATTCTTTCACATAAATATTTTCCAAAAAATAGTCAAATTATAATATATTTGCAAAAAAATAACATTATGCAAATTTCTGTTGTAATACCATTGCTGAACGAAGAAGAATCGATTCCGGAACTCTGTTCGTGGATTAACCAAGTAATGACCGAACATTCGTTTTCATACGAAATAATTCTTGTGGACGACGGCAGTACCGACAATTCGTGGCAAGTAATAGAAGCGCAAGCGGCGAAAAATGCCAACATTAAAGCAATTAAATTTCAACGTAATTACGGCAAATCGGGTGGATTGTACAAAGGTTTTGAAGCCGCCCAAGGCGATGTGGTAATTACTATGGATGCCGACCTGCAAGACAGTCCCGAAGAAATTCCGACACTCTATCGAATGATTACCGAGGAAGGCTACGATATGGTTTCGGGTTGGAAAAAGAAACGCTATGACCCGTTGCTTACCAAAAATTTGCCGAGTAAACTCTACAACGCCACCGTGCGCCTATTTACCGGTATTCACTTGCACGATTTTAATTGCGGCTTGAAAGCCTACAAACGCCAAGTGATAAAAAGTGTGGAAGTATATGGCGAAATGCACCGCTATATGCCCGTGCTTGCAAAATGGGCGGGATTCAAAAAAATAGGCGAAAAAGTGGTACAACACCAAGAACGCAAATATGGTACAAGTAAATTTGGAATAGAACGCTTTATTCGTGGTCCGCTTGACTTACTTTCGGTGCTGTTTATTGCAAAATTCAGTAAACGCCCAATGCACTTGTTTGGCGGAATGGGTGTGATTAGTTTTATTGCAGGAGCTATTATTTTGGCATATTTATCGTATTTGAAACTCGTACTTTCCGTGCACGGAATGACCAATAGACCTCTGTTTTTTCTTGGAATTGTGTGTTTAATAGTTGGCTGTCAATTGTTTTTAACCGGCTTTTTGGCGGAATTGATTTCCCGGTCTTCGGTTAGTAAGAACGATTATTTGTGTGAGAAAAAGTTGGGGGATTTAGATACAAAAAATGACAGAATGTAGGGGCGAAATATTTTTCGCTCCTACGATGATACCACAAATAAACATACAAATATGAAAAAAATAGTAAGTATAGCCCCGGCTTACCCTCTCCGTGGCGGCATAGCCGATTTCAACGAAACGTTCACACGCAGTTTGCAAAAACAGGGTTTTAATGCTTCTATAATTTCATATAAAAAACAATATCCGTCGTTACTTTTTCCGGGTAAAACGCAGTATTCCTCCTCTCCTGCACCTGCAGATTTACGCATCGCACCATTGCTTCACTCTTATAATCCCTTCAATTGGCGTAAAACTGTAAATTATATTTGTAAAGAAAATCCTAACGTGCTGTTGTTGCATTTTTGGATGCCGTTTTTTGCTCCGGCACTTGGCTATATTGCCAAACAAGTAAAAAAACGTGCTTCTCATATAACAGTCTGTGGCATTTGCCACAATTTTTTACCGCACGAACGCTCCCAATTCGATATTATGTTTGCCAAATATTTTGCCGGGCAGTGCGATTGTTTTGTAGCGATGTCGCACACGGTACAAGCTGATTTACAAAAATTTGCACCCGGTAAAAAAGTAGTTTATACTCCCCACCCAATGTACGATAATTTTGGCAAAACCATAAGCAAAACCCAAGCAGCAGTAGCGTTAAATGTACCTATCGATAAAAATTATGTGTTATTTTTCGGTTTGGTACGCAAATACAAAGGTCTTGATTTATTGCTCCAAGCATTTGCCGAAAAGGCGTTGGCAGACAAAAACATAATGCTTTTAGTTGCCGGCGAATTTTACGAAAATTCCGAAATTTACACTAAACAAATTGAAGAACTCGGCATTGCCGACAGAGTAATTATTCACAACGAATTTATTGCTCACGACCGTGTACGCCTATATTTTTCGCTTGCCGACATTGTAGCGCAAACTTACCACACAGCAACGCAAAGCGGCATTACGCAAATTGCTTTCCATTTTAATTTACCAATGTTAGTAACCAACGTGGGCGGACTTTCGGAAATTGTGAAACATAACGAAATGGGCTATGTATGCGAAAAAAATCCGCAAAAAATAGCCGAAGCACTTGCAGATTTTTATGAAAATAATCGAGCGGAAGATTTTAGGAAAATTGTAATTACCGAAAAACAGAAATACACTTGGAAAGAGTTTATTCGAGCTTTGAATGAGGTTATTTTTCGATAAATAGCTTTCGACTGATAAATGCTTTTAGCGAAAAATAGCTACGCCGATAAAAAGAAATTTATCAGCGTAGCATTTTATTGAGCAAAGCACGTTTATCTATTTATCAACGAAGTGTTTAATTAAACTTCGGCATATTAATCCATTCATTCATAGACTGCGCCGCTCGTCGCCCATCGCCCATAGCGAGAATCACTGTTGCTCCGCCGCGCACAATATCGCCACCGGCAAAAATCATTGGAATATCGGTTTGCATAGTTTCTTCGTTCACTTCAATTGTACCCCATTTGCTTGCTGTCAATCCCTCTACCGATTGCGGAATAAGCGGATTAGGCGACACACCAACGCTTACAATTACCTCATCAACGTCTATCAATTTCGTTTCGCCTTTTACTTCCACCGGCGAACGACGACCGCTTTCATCAGGTTCTCCCAATTTCATTACTTGCAGTAGCATTTGGGTAACTTTCCCTTGCTCGTTGCCATAGTATTCAATCGGGTTATGTAAAGTCAAAAATTCTATACCTTCTTCTTTGGCATGTTTCACTTCTTCTATACGTGCCGGCATTTCTTCTTCCGAACGGCGGTACACAATCATTGCACGTTCAGCACCAAGTCGTTTTGCGGTGCGCACCGAATCCATTGCGGTATTTCCACCGCCAATTACGGCTACGTTTTTCCCTTTAAAAACAGGTGTATCGGCGTTTTCGTTCGCTGCATCCATCAAATTTACACGAGTTAAATATTCATTTGAAGACATTATGCCCACGAAATTTTCACCTTTGATATTCATAAATCGCGGCAAACCGGCACCACTACCTACAAAAATTCCGGCAAAGCCTTCTTTTTGCAAATCTTCTACACTGATAGTTTTGCCAATAATGGTATTATTTATGAATTTCACGCCCATTGCTCGCAAATTATCAATTTCCACATCAACAATTGTGTTGGGCAAACGAAATTCGGGAATACCATATTTTAACACACCGCCAATTTCGTGCAAAGCCTCATACACGGTTACATCGTAGCCAAGTTTTGCCATATCGCCGGCAAACGATAATCCAGCCGGACCACTACCCACTACAGCTATTTTAAACCCATTTGCCGAAGCAATTTCCGGTACGGAAATATTACCGCTTTCACGCTCATAATCGGCGGCAAAACGCTCTAAATGACCGATTGCAACAGCTTCTTTGCCCATTCTTATATGCACACACTGTTCTTCGCACTGTTTTTCTTGAGGACACACTCGCCCGCACACCGCCGGCAATGCCGATGTTTGTTTTAAAACTTTGGCAGCTTCTAAAATTTCGCCACGTTCAATATTTTTCACAAACTCCGGAATATTAATACTCACCGGACAACCATTCATACAGGTTGGGGTCGCACAATCCAAGCAACGCTTTGCTTCTTGTTGCGCCATTTCCAAAGTTAATCCAAGATTAACTTCTTCGTTATTTTTGTTGCGCACGTCAGCCGGTAATTCGGGCATATGCACTCGTGGAATATCGGCTCTATCTTTGGCTTTCATTGCGTTGCGCAATTCTGTTCGCCACGTATCGTTTCTCATACTAAACTATTTTTGATAAGGTATTCTAAATATATTTTGATAATGCTTTGCGATAAAACGCTGCGCTGAATTACTTCATGATAAATTTTATCGGCGTAGCGTTTTATCTATGTTTATCTAAAAGTCGCAACACGAACATTTTTTAATTTTTCGCATAGCTTCGTGTTCTTCTTCTTTGTAACCGCCAAGTCGCATCATCATTTCATCGAAATCCACTTCGTGAGCGTCAAATTCAGGACCATCAACACATACGAATTTGGTTTTTCCACCCACGCTTACCCGACACGCTCCACACATTCCGGTGCCGTCTACCATAATAGTATTAAGCGAAGCAAGGGTTGGAAGATTGTATTTTTTCGTAAGCAAGCTCACAAATTTCATCATCACGGCAGGTCCAATCGTAACGCACAAATCAACTTTTTCACGGTTGATAACCATTTCCACGCCGTTAGTAACAAGTCCTTTCGTGCCATATGAACCATCGTCGGTCATTATCACAATTTCATCGGCGTATTGGCTCATTTGTTGTTCAAGAATAATTAAATCTTTTGTACGAGCCGCCAACACCACAATTACTTTATTGCCGTGTTCTTTCAGCGATTTCACAATCGGCAACATTGGCGCAGTACCTACACCACCGCAAGCGCACACCACCGTTCCGAAATTTTCAATATGCGTGGCTTTTCCAAGCGGACCTACGACATCGGTAATGTAATCACCCACATTTAAATTGCACAATTTAAGCGAAGAAACGCCCACTTGCTGCACCACAAGCGTAATTGTACCTTTTTTGGTATCGCTGTCGGCAATTGTTAACGGAATACGTTCACCTTTTTCGCCCACACGCACTATCACAAAATGACCGGCTTTGCGAGCCTTGCTTTCGTCGATGTACGTCCGCAACAACGCCGGCGGGATGATCCAGATGGACAACCTCGTGTCGATCGACGAGAGCATCGCCCCGCCGCAGCTCTACCGCTACAACCGCTTCGTGGCGGCGACCGTCTCGGCAGGGCTCGCAAGGGGCTACACGATCGGGCAGGGGCTCGAAGAGATGGACAGGATCGCCTCCGAGGTGCTCGACGACACGTTCCGCACGGCGCTCTCGGGCGAGTCGAAGGAGTTCCGCGAGAGCTCCTCGAGCCTTATGTTCGCCTTCATCCTCGCCATCGTGCTGATATACCTCGTGCTCGCCGCGCAGTTCGAAAGCTTCAAAGACCCACTCGTCATTATGCTCACCGTGCCGTTGGCCGTGGCCGGAGCTTTGATATTTATGTACTTCTCCGGCGGAACGATGAACATTTTCAGCCAGATAGGCATCATTATGCTCATAGGGCTCGTCGCCAAGAACGGCATCCTGATCGTCGAGTTCGCCAACCAGAAGCAGGCGGCCGGCGAAAACAAGGGCGAGGCCGTTCTCGACGCTTCGTTGCAGCGCCTGCGCCCCATTCTTATGACGAGCTTCTCGACCATCCTGGGACTTCTGCCGCTCGCGTTCGCCTCTGGCGAAGGCGCGCAGAGCCGCATCGCGATGGGGGTCGCCGTGACGGGAGGGATGCTCATCTCGACCATTATGACGCTCTATATCGTCCCCGCGATGTACAGCTACATTTCGACCGACCGCTCGAAGGCCGACCGCTCGAAGAGCGCCACCGAAAAGCGCGCGCGAAAAGGCCGTGCCGGGAGAGCCGTGGCGACTATGCTCGCCCTCGTGGTCGCGTTGCCGTCCGTCGCTCAGCAAGCCCCCGACACGACCGCTATGGCCCATCCGCAGCCCGACGAGACGACCGGGTCCGTCTTCTCATCCCCGAAGATATACACTCTGGGCGACTGCCTCGAAATAGGGCTCGAACAGAGCTATTCGGTGCGCATCGCACGCGGCGAGCAGCAAATAGCCGAGAACAACGCGACGTGGGGCAACGCTGGTTTTCTGCCCGAAATAGGCCTTTCGGCGGGATATAACGCCGCCCTGAACGACACACGCACGACCCCTCGCGAGGGCGCGGTGACCGAAGAGAACAACGCCCTCACCCAAGGCCTTTCGGCGGGACTGGACGCCTCGTGGACTATCTCGAACGGCTTCAGCGTGCTCACCAACTGGAAAAGGCTGCGAGAGCTCAAAGCGATGGGCGAACTCGAAGCCCGCATTGCTATCGAGGCTTTCGTGGCGTCGCTGACGGCCGAATACTACAACTACATCCAGCAGACGATCCGCCTGCGCAACTACCAATACGCCGTGGGCTTGTCGCGCGAGAGGCTTCGCATCGTCGAGGCGCGCTACCTGCTGGGCGGAGGCTCGCGCCTCGACGTGTTGCAGGCCGAGGTCGACTACAACGCCGACTCGTCGCAGTACATCCTGCAAAAGGAGAGGATCGCCACCTCCAAGATCCGCCTCAACGAACTGATGGCGGCTCCCGACGTCGAGGAGGATTTCCGTGTGCGCGACTCCGTCATCACCATCGACGAGACGCTGCGCTGGAGCCTGCTCTACGACAATATGACCACCGACGGGGCAGCCCTCGCCCTGGCGCAAAAGAGCGGCAACCTTGCGGGATTCGATCTGAAAACGGTCCGCTCGCGCGCCTACCCCTACCTGCGCCTTAACGCGGGCTACGGCTACGCTTATGACACATACAACCGAGGCGGCACGCGCGATCGCCACCGCTGGGGCCCCGACGCGGGATTGACGCTGGGCTTCACCATCTTCGACGGCAACAGGGGACGCCAATTGCGCAACGCGCGCATCGAGGTCGAGAATGCCGCCCTGAGGGTGCGCGAGACCGAGACGACGCTCAAAGCCGACCTCGCGACCTTCTGGCAGGCCTATCTGAATAACCTGCAACTGCTGGCGCTCGAGCGCGAGAACCTCGTTTCGGCGCGCCAAAACTACGAGATAGCCCGCGAACGCTATATGCTGGGCGACCTCTCCGGCATCGAGATGAGGGAGGCGCAAAAGAGCCTTCTCGACGGCGAGGAGCGTATTCTGGTGGCGCAGTACAACACCAAGATGTGCGAAATTTCGCTGCTGCAAATAAGTGGTCTGGCGCTCAATTACGTCGAACAATAACAGACAGGGGGGGATGATCAAAACATTTATGCTTATGGCTTCATTAGCAACCACGGGGACGGAAACCCCTCCACGGGCACATTTGACAGTGCCTCGCGTCGATTGGGGCGAGCAGCCCGCAATAGAGCTCGTCGATTCGCTTTTCGAGACCGAACAGCACCATCTTCACGAAATAGGATGCGTCAACTGGCCGAAGCTGTTCCCCGGAAAGCCGCAGGTCGGCTTCAAGATCGCCCACTCCGGGAGGGAGATATACCTCAAATATTACGTCCGCGAGGATCAGGCGCGCGCCGTTTACGACTCCGACAACGGCCGCCCCTGGGAGGATTCGTGCGTCGAGTTCTTCGTGATCCCGGGCGACGATGAGACCTACTACAACCTCGAAATGAGCTGCATAGGCTACGGAATACTGCACGCGCGCAAACCCGGCGGGAGGGGCGAACACGATCCCGACGCCGTGGGGAAAGTGCGCCGCCTCCCCTCGATGCCGCGAGTGGCATTCGAAGGTAGGGAGGGCGACGTCGCTTGGACGCTGACCCTCGCCATTCCCGTCGAGGCGTTCTCGCTCTCCACTGTTCCGCCGCTTTCGGGACGCACCGTGCGCGCGAATTTCTATAAATGCGGCGACAAGCTCCCTTCTCCGCACTATCTGTCGTGGAGCCCCATCGACACGCCGCTGCCGAGCTTCCACGAACCGAAGTTCTTCGGGGAGATATTTTTCGAATAGGCCGAAATTTGTTTCCGGTAT
>QMCE01001112.1_pt1 | contig 14557 bp, 13 predicted proteins | sample 1821851 | NCBI WGS metagenome assembly QMCE01 (sample SAMN09453174, study PRJNA476694) | Termite gut metagenome, whole genome shotgun sequencing project. | isolation source: worker | host: Odontotermes sp. | place: South Africa:Pretoria | collected 2016-01-28 | reverse complement strand
TTTCGTCTCCTCGCTCGCCGACTTTATGACGATTGCCCGGGTGAACGCAGCGCAGCGCAATCTCTCGGTTCACACCGAGGAGATGCTGGACAACCTGCCCGGCATGGTCTATCGCTACCGCACCGACACGCCGGACTATCCCCTGACCTTTGTCAGCCGGGGAAGCCTGCGGCTGATGGGCCATGCGCCGGAAGAACTGGTTGGCTGCGGCATGGAAACGCTCTTTGCCATGGTGCATCCCGATGACCTTGAGCAGGTGCGGTGGCGGCACACCGCCGTGCAGCGAAGCGGTTTTCTGGAGGAAACAGTGTTCCGCATCCATGTGAAGGAGGGCGGGATGAAATGGATCTGGACACGCGGCCGGGTGATTGAAAGGGACGCCAACGGCCTGCCCTGTCTGGTGGAGAGTTTCAGCACCGATGTGACCGAGCAGCAGTTTCTGCGGGATGAGGTGGATCAGAAGGCGTCCACCATCTTCGCCCTGCAGGACACAGTTTTGCAGACGGTGGCGCAGCTGGTCGAGTATCGGGACGATATCACGGGCGGCCACGTGGAACGGACGCGGGCCTTTTTGCAGCGCCTGTTGGAGTGCCTGTGTATCGAGGGCGACTACATGGAGGAGATTGCGTCCTGGGACACAAAGCTGTTCCTGCTGTCGTCGCAGCTGCACGATGTGGGCAAGATTGCCATCAAGGACGAACTGCTGATGAAGCCGGGCAGGCTGACGCCTTTCGAGCTGGAGCAGATGAGGACCCATGTCGCGGTCGGTATAGAGGTCATCGAAAGGATCAGCCGCACCGCCGACTCGTCCACCTTTCTGGATTACGCCAAAATCATGGTGGCTACCCACCACGAGCGCTGGGGCGGCGGGGGCTATCCCAAGGGGCTGAAGGGCGTGGAGATCCCCCTGATGGGGCGGCTGATGGCCGTGGCCGATGTCTACGACGCGCTCACCAACGAACGACCCTATAAAAGGGCTTACCTGCACGAGGAAGCGGTGGAGATCATCCGCGACGGGAGCGGGAAGGATCATGTACTCGCGCCGACCGTCGACCGTAGGCGTATGCACCCATACGGGCAAATAAGAGACCTCGAACGTGGGTTGCCGCGAATCGTCAAGGGTGATGTCGAGCCGCAGCAGGATGCCGCCGTCGCGGTAACGGCGGCGCTGGTTCGAGACCAGATTGCCGAGCGAATATGCCGTGATTCCACGCATCTCTCCAATGCTGTCGCGGTGATATTCAATGGGTTGCAAGACGTGAGGGTGGCCCCCCGCTACAATGTCGACACCGCGGGCGTGGCACCACTCCGCAAGCCTTCGCTGCTCCGCGTTGGGCTCCCGGTGGTATTCATAACCCCAATGAAAATAGACGGCCGTCACGTCGGGCGAATGCTCCGCCGTCCGAAGAATGTCGGCGGCGATGCGCACCGTGTCGATAAGGTTCACGATCGTTCCCTCGCGCACGGGCATGCCGTTCGTGCCGTAGGTATAGTTGAGCAGGGCGAGCCGGATACCGCGGACGTTGAAGATCAATGGGTTGGCGGCACGGTATCCAGCGCTGTCGGCGAATACACCCGTATGGCGCACCCCCGCGCTGTCCAATGCCTGAAGTGTCGAGAGCATGCCTGCCCGCCCGCGGTCTAACATGTGGTTGTTGGCGAGGGTCACGGCGTCGACCCCGCAGTCGCGCAAGGCCGAAGCCAACTGCACGGGGGCGGCGAAAAGCGGATAACCGCTGTACCGGCCGGTCGAGAGCGTGGTTTCGAGGTTGAAAATGGTAATATCGGCCGTGTCGAGGAACGGGCGCAGGTGGCGGAACGTCGCGCTGTAATCGTAGGTCGAATCGCGCTGCGCCGCATGGATCTGCGGCATGTGCTGCATCACGTCGCCGCCCAGCACGATGCATATATGCCGGGGCTGTGGGACGGTGTCCTGCCCGGCGGCCTGTTCAGGTACGGGACGCATCCTGCCTCCGCATGCCACAGCCAGAACGGCGAGCACCAGACACGCCGCACACCTTATCATATCTCCCGCTTAGTAAGCCTCACGACGTTTTCCACATGGTGGGTATGGGGGAACATATCTACGGGCTGCACGCGGTCGATGCGGTACTGCGCATCGAAAAGCGCGAGGTCGCGCGCCTGCGACGCGGGGTTGCAGCTCACGTAAACTATCCTGTCGGGGGCGGCGCGCAGGATCGTATCCGCAACATCCTCGTGGATGCCCGCCCGCGGGGGGTCGAGGATCACCACGTCGGGCTGTCCGTTTTCCGCGATGAACGCATCGCTCAGCACGTCTTTCATATCCCCGGCGTAGAACACCGTGTTCTCGATGCCGTTTATCGCGGAGTTGACCCGCGCATCTTCGATCGCCTCGGGCACGTACTCCACCCCGACCACCTTAGCGCATTGCCGCGCGACGAAGTTGGCGATCGTCCCGGTGCCGGTATAGAGGTCGTACACTACGTCCGTCGGTTGCAGTTCGGCGAATTCGCGTGCGACCTTATATAAGGTATACGCCTGTTCGGAGTTGGTCTGGTAGAACGACTTGCCGCCGATCTTGAAGCGCAGGCCCTCCATCTGTTCGAAAATATGGTCGGCGCCGCGGTAAGTGATCAACTCCTGATCGCCGATAGAGTCGTTGAGCTTCGAGTTGACAACGTAGATCAGCGATGTGATCCCGGGGAACGAGGCCGCGAGGTGGTCGAGCAGTGCTGTGATCCGCTCCCGGTCGTCGAGGGCGAAGACCACGATCACCATTACCTCGCCTGTCGTCGAGGTGCGGATCATCAGGTTGCGCATAAGTCCCGTGTGGGCGCGCGGGTCGTAGAATTCATAGCCGTTCGCCATGCAGAACTCCTTGATCGCGAGCCTGATGGGGTTCGACGGGTCGGGCTGCAACCAGCACTTGCGGATGTCGAGTACCTTGTCGAACATCCCCGGAATATGGAACCCCAATGCCTCGGGGTCGTCGATCGTATCACCCGCTGCGATCTCCCCGGAGGTCATCCACCGTTTGGCCGAGAATGTGAATTCGAGCTTGTTGCGGTAGAACGTCGTGCGCTCCGACGGCAGGGTGGGGGCGACCTCGGGCAGCGCGACCTTGCCGATGCGCGTGAGCTGGTCGACGACCTGTTCGCGCTTGAAACGCAGTTGCTCTTCGTAAGGCAGGTTCTGCCACTTGCACCCGCCGCACACACCGAAGTGTTCGCAGAAAGGCTCGGCGCGCAGGGGCGACCGCTCGACATAGCGCACCACGAAACCCTCCATATACCGCCGCCTCTTGACGCGCACCTGCACGTCGACCACGTCGCCGGGGACGGTGAGCGGCACGAAGACCACCATGTCGTTATGCCGTCCCATCGCCTTGCCCTCGGCTGCGAGCGCCGTTATCTCAAGTCCCTCGATCAGAGGGTAGTTCGCTTTTTTCCTTGCCACTTTATTCTATTTTTCGTAAGGTTTTTCGACGAGATAGATGACCTCGCCTTTGAGGCCGTAGCGGTGGGCCTCTTCGGGGGTGAAATTCCGGATATAGTCGATCGCCTGGACCCGGAAACCGGCTTCGGCGAGGCGCTGCGGGTAATCGGCGCCGTATTCGCGCACATGGTCGTGCTGGCCGAACGCCGCGGCGCGCCCCTCGGGGGTCGTTATCGACGGGTCTTCGCGGGTGACAGCCAATTCTGGCGTGACGGGGGAGAGCATCACACCCCAGCCCCCCGGCTTCATCACGCGCCGCATCTCGCTCATCGCCAGACGGTCGTCGTCTACGTGTTCGAGGATGTGGTTGCAGAAGATCGCATCGAAACTCTCATCCGCGAACGGGATCGCCTGCACGTCCATCCTGACTTTCGCCAGCGGGCTTTCGAGGTCGGCGGTCACATAGTTGTCGCCCAGCAGGCGTTCGAACCGCCGGATGAAACAGCGCTCGGGGGCGATATGCAGCAGGCGCGGGCGGGCGGTGAAGAAGTCGGTCTCGCGCACGAGGTAGAGCCACAGCAGGCGGTGGCGCTCCAGCGACAGGCAGCCTGGGCAGAGGGCATTCTCTCGCACCTCGCCGTAGCCGTAGGGCATGAATTTACGGTATTTCCGTCCGCAGATCGGGCACTCGACCCCGCGGCCCGCATATACAAGTCCCGCGACCGGCGTCACGAAATGCACGACCCTTTGAATATGTCGCCGCGGCACATGGTTGAGCGCCCAGCGGATCAGGCGCTTCATAGTAAATTGACAATTGATAGTGGACAATTGACAATTAAAGAATCACAAATCATATTCATTGTCAATTCTCAATTGTCAACTTTCAGTACTTTCGCCACATCGTCTTCGGCCTTGCGCAGTTTCGTGCGGCAGAGGGCGATCAGTTCCGTGGCGCGCTTGACGTGCGCCGCGAGGGTGTCGACGTCGAATTCCTCGCGGTTGAAGCGGTCGAGGATCGCCTCTATTTCGGCGATCGCTTCCGAATAACTTAACTTATCTTTTGTCATTGTAGATTGATTTAACTTCCGTTACCGCACTGCCTTGTGTGAATGTCACGTCGAGGCGGTCGCCTGCCGCGAGCGCCGCCGCGTCCTTCACCGCCGCCCCGTCGCGCCGCACTATCGCGAAGCCGAGCGAGAGTATGGCATCGGGCCTGCGGCTTGCGGCCATCTGCGCGGCAAGTTCAAGGCGCGAACCCTCGCGTGTCAGCCTTGCCGCCGCCCTCTCTTTCAGCGACGCATGGAGCATGTCGAGGCTGTTGTTCAGTTTTGTGAGCATACCCTCGCGCCTGCGGATTAGTTCCCCCGAGAGGCGTTCGAGCCGCACTTCCATCGTGCGGGTCAGCCCTGCGGACGTCTGCGCCAACACCATCGCCGCGGACAGCATCCGCCGTTTCTGCGCATCGAGGTGATCGACCGCGGCCTGCACCACCTCGCCATGCAATTCATCGAGCCATGCTTCGAACTCGGCAAGCCCCGCGACAAGCCATGCCGCCGCGGCCGTTGGCGTTTTGAGCGGCATGCATGCCACGAGGTCGGCAACGCTCTGGTCTTTATCGTGGCCTATACCCGTCACAACGGGCAGGGGAAACTGCGCGATGTGGCCGGCAAGACGGTAGGAGTCGAACGCCGCAAGGTCGCTCTGCGAACCGCCGCCGCGGATGATCACCACCACGTCGTATTTTTCCATATCCTCGCCCACGCGCTCCAGTGCGTTTATTATCGACTCCTCGGCGGCGTGGCCCTGCATCACGGCGTCGAAAAGCGTCACCTCGAAACGGTAGCCGCCCGCCGCGAGTTCGTTCATAAAGTCCTGGTAACCCGCCGCGTTAGCCGACGATATGACCGCCACGCGCTGAACCACCGGCGGCAGTTCCAGCGAGCGGTTCATATCGAACACCCCATCCTGCTGCAAACGCAGGATAGTCTCCTGCCGCTGGCGTTCCATATCGCCGAGAGTGTAGAGCGGGTCGATGTCCGAGACCACAAGCGACAGGCCGTAAAGTTCATGGTAACTGACCGATACCCTCATCAGTACCTGCATCCCCTCGGTGAGTTCGCTCCCGGTGGCCGATGCAAAGTAAGGCCGAAGCGCGCCCCATGTGTTGCGCCATACTACCGCGCTCACACGCGCTTTGGGCACCTGGTTCGTGCCACCTTTCTCGACGAGTTCGAGGTAGCAGTGGCCCGAGTAATTGACTTTCAGCTCGCTGATCTCGGCCACGACCCAGAATGGCAGCGGGATGGCCTCGTCCAGTTTGCCTTTGATAAGCGTCTGGAGTTGGAGCAGGGTTATGTGTTTGCGGTCGGACATTGGTGCAAAATTACTAAAATTTTCGTATCTTTGCATGTTAAAAATACCCGCGATGGACAACAGCATACTGAACAGGCTCGACGGCCTGAAACACAAATACGAGGAGATAGGGCAGCAGATGACCGACCCCGAGGTGATCTCCGACATGAAGCGTTTCGTGGCGCTCAACAAAGAGTACAAGGAGTTGCAGCCGCTGATCGAGACGAGCGAACGCTACCGCACGGCGGTCGCCAACCTGCGCGAAGCCAAAGACCTGCTCGCCACCGAGAAGGACGAGGAGATGCGCGAAATGGCGCGCGGCGAGGTGGCCGAGCTCGAACCGCGGATCGAACGGTTCGAGGAGGAAATAAAGTTGCTCCTGATCCCCAAAGACCCGCAGGACGCCAAGAATGCGATACTCGAAATCCGCGGCGGCACTGGCGGCGACGAGGCGGCGATTTTCGCGGGCGACCTCTACCGCATGTACGTAAAGTATATAGAGCGCAAGGGGTGGAAGTATGAAGTGAACAATATGAGCGAGGGCGCGGCTGGCGGCTTCAAAGAAGTGGTGCTGAAAGTGACCGGCGACGGGGTTTACGGCATCCTGAAATACGAGAGCGGGGTGCACCGTGTGCAGCGCGTACCCCAAACCGAAACGCAGGGCCGAGTGCACACCTCGGCGGCGAGCGTGGCGGTGTTGCCCGAGGCCGAGGAATTCGATATCGACCTGCGCATGGAGGATATCCGCAAAGATACGTTCTGCGCATCGGGGCCGGGCGGACAGTCGGTCAACACGACCTATTCGGCGATACGCCTGACGCATATCCCGACGGGGATTGTCGTCCAGTGCCAAGACCAGAAGTCGCAGCTCAAGAACTTCGACAAGGCGCTGGAGGAACTTCGCACCCGAATCTTCAACCTCGAATACCAAAAATACCTCGACGAGATCGCGGCCAAGCGCAAAACCCTCGTCTCGACGGGCGACCGCAGCGCCAAGATACGCACATACAACTATCCGCAGGGCCGCATCACCGACCACCGCATAAACTACACGGTCTACAACCTGTCGGCGTTCATGGACGGCGACATTCAGGACGTGATCGACCACCTGATCGTGGCCGAGAATGCAGAACGGCTCAAGGAGAGCGAACTGGGATAATCGGATGTAACATTTTCGCGGCCGGTACGTCTAAGTAGTATACCAAAAGTGAACCAATGAGGAAAATATTGCTTATTCTTATCGGCACGGCGGTGTTCGCCGGGGCCTATGGGCAGAATCTGGAGCCGCGGCGGACAGTGATCGCGGGTGTGGTCGAGAATTACACGGACGACAACAACTTGTTTGTGTTCAACTACTGCGATCCGCTGAGCACCCTGAACAGGCACACGCAGAGGCTGGATGAATCGGAGGGCGCGTTCCATATCGAACATGACTATGTTTTCGCCCAGAACGTCACCATGCGCGTCGGCTCGGAGTGGGTCCATCTGTTCGTCACTCCGGGCGACTCGATATTTGTACGGATCGACGCGCGCGATATGAGTTTCGAGTTCTCGGGCGACGGGGCGGAGCGCAACAGGGAATTGAACGATTGGATGGAGTATAGCGACTACGGCTACATGAATTTCAATGCCGACGCCTCTTCGAAGGAGTTTCAGGCGGCACTCCGGGCCGATTTCGTCGCGGCGAGGGAGCGTATAGACGAGTATGCCGCACGTACCGGGATGAGCGGTTTCATGAAGAAGTGGGCCTATTCGGACCATATATTCTCGGCGGCGAACCAGATAATGGATTACAGCGGCGAGGATGCGTGGGAAATATTCACCGGCCCGCTGTTCGACAATCTGAATCCCGCCAACTTTCAAACGATGATGTTCGTGTACCATCTTGTCCCATGTATGAACGCTATTGCCAAACTTAGCCGTTTGGCGGAGGTAGAGGATCCCCGCGCATACATTCGGGCGGCTATCGCGGCGTTGCATGAAAAAATGCCGGATGGCCTCGTGCGCGACATGATGCTGCATCAATATATGGACTATGTATTAGAATTGCAGCCCGAATTATATCCCGGGGCGGACGAAATTAGGGCTGCGTTTTCCGACCCACTGATCGCGGAGAGACTGGATGCGGTCGCCAGAAAGGCCGGCCGTCCGCTGTCGGTGGAAGGGGCGCCGCTTAAAGGTGTTTCATATCTTGCCGCCGACGGCATCGAGGAGTTGCCGGAAGTAGGACTGCTGAAATATCTCCGCGAGAAGTACAAGGGCAAGGTGCTTTATATCGACGTTTGGGCTACATGGTGCGGCCCGTGCATCGCGCAAATGAAGCACGCGCCCGACCTACACCGCTATTTCGAGGGGCGGGATGTGGTCTTCGTTAATCTGTGCGCAGGGTCGGAGCCCAAAGCATGGGTGCCGACGATCGGGCGCCACGGCATACACGGCGAGAATTACTTTCTCGACTATATCGCCACCGATCTCTTTATGGGAGAGTATAATCTTGGCGGATACCCGTCATACATGATAGTCGGGCGCGACGGAGAGATCGACAACGATGCGCCGAGGCCGTCGAACACGACCGCCACGATACAGAAATTGGAAGAATACCTTAAATAACAGCCATTATGACACGCGACCAACTCTTTGCCCAAATCCTCAAGAAGCGCAGTTTCCTGTGCGTGGGCCTCGATACGGATATACGCAAAACGCCGGAACCGCTCCGTAACTCCGAGGACCCGCAGTTCGCCTTCAACAGGCGCATCGTGGACGCGACGGCCGAATATGCGGTGTGCTACAAGCCCAACCTGGCATTCTACGAGGAGAACGGCGCGGCGGGGTGGCTGAGTTTCGTGCGCACGTGCGAGTACATTCGCGGGAACTATCCCGATATTTTCATCATCGCCGACGCCAAACGCGGAGATATTGGCAACACGGCGCAGATGTACGCGCGGGCGTTCTTCGACCGCAACCTTGTCGACGCGGTGACGCTATCGCCTTACATGGGGCGCGACTCGGTGATGCCGTTCCTCGAATACGGGGACAAATGGGCCGTGATACTTGCGCTTACGTCCAACGCGAGCGCCGGCGACTTCGAGTTGCAGCGCATGGAGGGCGGGAAGTATCTCTACGAACAGGTGCTGGAGACCTCGATGGGGTGGGGCACGCGGGAGAACACGATGTTCGTGGTGGGCGCGACGCAGGCCGCGATGCTCGGCGGGATACGCAAGACGGTGCCCGATCACTTCCTGCTCGTCCCCGGTGTGGGGGCGCAGGGCGGGAGCCTCGAAGAGGTGGCGCGGCATGGGATGAACGGCCGGTGCGGCCTGCTGGTCAACTCGTCGCGCGGGATTATTTACGCCGATCCGTCGGAAAATTTCGCCGAGACCGCCGCCGAAAAAGCCCGCGAGATGCAGCGGGAAATGGATGAGCTGCTTACGAAATATTCGGGGTAAACAACTTATCGGGTTTTATCCTTTTTTGCTTATTATCTCTAACCTGTTTTTTGGTATTTCATACCGAATTATTATCTTTGTGCCGCCAAATACGGAAAAATTCTTTAAAAATTAATCATAATGATAAACAGACTTCAGGATATTGTCGACAGCGCAAAAGCTAAAGGCAAACAGAGGCTCATCGTGGCATACGGGCAGGACGCCCACACACTCGAAGCGGTCAACGACGCAGCGCAGATGGGGCTGGTCGAAGCGACGCTGATCGGCGACCCGGCCGAGATCGAAAGGGTGTGCAAAGAGGAGGGCATAGACCACAAACAGTTCCGTATCATCGCCGAGACGGTGGATGTGAAGTGCGTCGAGAAGGCCGTCAGAATGATGAACGACGGCGAGGGCGACGTGCTGATGAAGGGCCTCGTGACGACGGACAAGTATATGCGCGGAATTCTGAACAAGGAGTACGGCCTCGTGCCCCCGAAGGGTGTGCTGAGCCACGTGGCGGTGATCGAAGTGCCGGCGTACGGCAAACTGCTGACGGTGTCGGACGTCGCGATCATACCCTATCCCGACTTCGCGCAGAAGACCGCGATCGCGAAATACCTTATCTCGACAGCGCAGGTGCTGGGTATCGGTACGCCGAAGGTGGCTTGTATCGCCCCCAGCGAACAGCTTCTTCCGACGGTGCAGTCGAGTACCGAAGCCGCGCTTATCGCCACGATGGGCGGCCGCGGACAGCTGGGCAAGGCAGACGTGGACGGCCCTCTGGCGCTGGACGTTGCGATAGACAAGGAGACGGCCAAGGTCAAGAAACTCAGCGGCCCCGTGGCAGGCGACGCAGACTGCCTGCTCTTCCCGAATATCGACGCGGCGAACGTCTTCTTCAAGACCTGCACGAAGTTCGCAGGTGCGGAATTGGCCGCAATGGTCGTCGGCGTGAAGAAACCGTGCGTGCTCACCTCGCGCGGGGACAGCCGGAAAACGAAACTTTATTCAATCGCCCTGGCTTGTCTGTCGGTAAAATAAGATGAAGGATTTCAGGATATTGGCAATCAACCCCGGGTCGACTTCCACTAAAGTCGCCGTATACGAGGGAATGAAATTGCTCAAGGAGATAACGCTGCGTCACAGCGCCGACGAACTTAAGGATTTTGCGCGCGTTACGGACCAGTTCGATTTTCGCAAGCAGATCGTCCTCGACGCCGTTCGCGACGCGGGTATCGACATTGCGACTTTGGACGCTGTGATCGGCCGCGGCGGGATACTGAAGCCGATGGAATCGGGGGTTTTCGCGGTGAACGACGCAATGAAACGCGACCTCGTCGCCAGCGAGCGCGGGGAACACGCCTCGAACCTCGGCGGACTGATCGCGGCCGATATAGCCGAGGGCCTTGGGATCCCGGCGTATATAGCCGACCCGGTGGTGGTCGACGAATTGGACGACGTTGCGCGCGTGAGCGGGTTGCCGCAGTTGGAGCGTGTTTCTATCTTCCACGCACTCAATCAAAAAGCCATCGCGCGCCTGTATGCGGAGAGGGTGGGGAAGAAGTATGAAGAGCTGAACCTGATCGTGGTACACCTCGGCGGCGGCATTTCGATAGGGGCGCATGAGCAGGGGCGCGTGGTCGATGTGAACCAGTGCCTCGACGGCGAAGCGCCGCTTTCACCCGAAAGGGCGGGGACGCTGCCGGCGGGCCAGTTGACGCGCATGTGCTTCAGCGGTAAATACACTGAGGCAGAAGTGCTTAAGATGATCACAGGCAAGGGCGGCATGGTTGCGCACCTTGGTACGAACGACTGCCGCGAGGCTTCGCAAATGGCTGCCGAGGGCGATGTTAAAGCGCAGATCGTTATCGATTCTTTGGCCTACAACACCGCTAAATTCGTGGGCGGCGCGGCGACCGTGCTCAAAGGTAGGGTCGACGCAATAATCCTAACGGGCGGCATCGCCAACGATAAATACGTCACGGGTTACATTGCCGAGCGGGTCGGGTTCATCGCCACGGTCGTGGTGATCCCCGGTGAGAATGAGCTTGAGGCGTTGACATTCAACGCTCTGCGGATACTCGAAGGGCGGGATACGCTGAAAGTTTACGCGTAGGTTTTATATTGGTAATGATGCAAAAAAGGACTAATATCTTTATTAGTCCTTTTTTGCATCATTACCTTACCTAATTATACCTCCTCTTTCCGGGCTTTGTTTTCGAGGTTCAGCACCGTGCCGATCTCCATGAACGATGCGCCCTGCTCGTCGCCGAAGCTTCCGGCTACCACCACGATAAGGTCTTCCTTGCGCAGCCATTTGCGGCGTTCGAGATAGTAGAGCGTGCGCAGAAGGAAACTGTCGCGGCCCTTGACCGGTTCCTGGTACAGGCCCTGTATGCCGTACGAAATGGCAAGCTGGCGCATCACGCTCGGGCGGTAGCAGACGGCGTAGACGGGTTTGGCGCTGCGGAAAGCCGAAATGTAGCGCGCCGTGCGTCCCGACATCGTGTCGATAACGATCGCGCGCACGGGCAGGTTCAGCGTAGCACGCACGGCCGAACGGGCCAGCTGGGCGGTTATCTCGTTGTTGATCCGCACCATGTTTATATCCGCGTCGGGGGAGTGGTTCGCCGTGTCGTTCTCGACCTCCGTCGCGATCTTCGCCATCGTGGTCACCGCCTCCACGGGGTAGTCGCCGCTCGCAGTTTCGCCGCTCAACATTATCGCGTCGACGCGCTGGTAGACGGCGTTCGCCACGTCGCTCACCTCGGCGCGCGTGGGCCGGGGGTGGTGGATCATCGAGTGGAGCATCTGGGTGGCGATAATGACTGGCGTCTTGCTCTCGATGCACTTGCGCACGATATAACGCTGGGTCTGCGGGATCTGCTCGGCCGGTATCTCGACGCCCAGGTCGCCGCGCGCGACCATCACCCCGTAGGTCACCTCGAGTATCTCGTCGAGGTTGTTGACCCCCTCTCGGTTCTCGATCTTCGAGATTATCTTGATCGGGCTGTTCCGGGCGTCGAGTATCTTCTGCACTTCGAGCACGTCGTCGGCGCTGCGCACGAACGAGTGGGCGATGAAATCTATTTCCATGTCTATCGCCCAGTCGATATACTGGCGGTCGCGGTCGGTGAGCGAGGGCAGGTCTATCGGCACGTCGGGCACGTTCACGCTCTTGCGACCCTTGATCATCCCCGGATTGCGCACCTGGCAGAGGAGTGCGCCATTATCCTTCCCGGTGACCTCCAACTCGATCCCCCCGTCGTCGATCAGCAGCAGCGCGCCCACCGGAACGTCGTCGGCGATCGTCGCGTCGTTGACCCAGAGCGTTTCGGGGGTCGACGGGGTGCCGTCGGCCGTACCCCTCACCGTGACAATATCGCCCGTGGAGACCGGGAAACCCTTTTTATACTCATCGGCCATCCCCGTCGTGCGTATCTCGGGGCCTTTCGTGTCGATCATGATCGCGATCTGGTCCGATACCTCGCGTACATTCCCGACGATCTGCGCCGCGCCTTCCATCGACGCGTGGGCCGTGTTGATGCGCACCGTGTTCATCCCAGCCTCGTAGAGAGACCGGATGAAATCCACGCTGCACCGTATGTCGGAGATCGTGGCTACTATTTTCGTTCGTTTAATCATTATTTCAGCAAGCTTATTATTCCTAATCTGTACGAATCGAGACCGAAGCCCATTATCGAGCCGCGGCAGACGGGGGCGATGAGCGATGTGTGGCGGAACTCCTCGCGTCCGGCGGGCGACGAGATATGCACCTCGACCACCGGGACGGCGATCGCGGCGATGGCGTCGCGCAGGGCCACCGACGTGTGTGTATACCCTCCGGCGTTGAGCACCACGCCGTCGTACCGGCCGTCGGCCCGTTGGAGCGCGTCGATCAGCTCGCCCTCGATATTGCTCTGGAAATAGTCGATCTCCGTGCGGTGGAACTCCGTGCGCAGCACCGCGAGGAACTCCTCGATCGGGGTGTTCCCGTATATTTCCGGTTCGCGCCGCCCTGTGAGGTTCAGGTTCGGGCCGTCAATTATCAATATTTTCATCGGTTGCGCCGTTTGTCGCAGGTTGCGCGGCCGGATCGACCTGCTCCTGCTGCGGTTTGCTGAAAAGCCGTTCGAAAGCGTCGGCGACCTCCGCGCTTATCGCGCCCCAACGGACGATAATGCCTACGACCATCAGCAGGCCGAAGATCACCATCCCCTTTACGGTCGAATTTTGCGCTTTAAACCACCGCCACATTTTAATTGGTTTTGAACGGCATCTTGATTTCGGCCAGCTCTTTGTTTGCGGCCTCGATCTTCTTCGCGAGGTCGGCTTTGAATGCGACGATCTTCTTGCGGACAGCCTTGTCGCCGGTCGCGATTATCTGTGCCGCAAGTATTCCCGCGTTGCGCGCGCCGTCGAGCGCAACGGTGGCGACCGGTATTCCGGCAGGCATCTGGAGGATAGACAGGACGCTGTCCCAGCCGTCGATCGAGTTCGACGACTTGATCGGAACGCCCACCACGGGCAGGGGGGTGAGCGCCGCGATCACGCCCGGGAGGTGCGCCGCGCCGCCCGCGCCCGCGACTATGACCTCGATCCCGCGCCCGGCCGCGCCCTTGGCGAATTCGACCACCATTTCCGGCACGCGGTGCGCCGAAAGTGCGTTCACCTCGTACGGTATCTCCATCTCGTCCAGGAATTTGGCGGCCGCCTCCATTATCTTCAGGTCGGACGTGCTGCCCATGATTATGCTTACCCGTGGTTTCATAGTTTCATATTTTTGCTTACAAATATAAACAATATTCCCGGAAAATCCCCGACTTATTATTGACATTATGTGTTTCGCCACGATCATGAAAACGCCCGTACCCATGCTGCAAAATGACATGGATACGGGCGCTGTGCCGGTCTGATGCGGACTATTTGCCGTCGGGCAGGAAAACCACGCGCACGAGGCGAGGCATATCTATATCGCCCCATCTGCTCGTGTAGTAGGTGCAAAATCCCTTCCCGTAATTGAAATTCCACTGGGCGAGGGAGTAGTCGTTGTCGCTGTAATATCCCGTGCGGTTGCCGTCATTGTTCGAGAAGACCATTTCCACGCGGTTGTCCTCGTCCTCGATCTCGTCCGGGAATGTCGTTGCCGACGGGCGCGGGTCGATGCGGTATGTTATCCGCGTGTCGAAATCGGCTGGATACTGACCTGTCTTCACCGTCCGGTAGCCGGTCTGTTTACCATTTTCGTAACGGTAGGTGACCGTCTCCTGCCGATCCATGCTTTCGGCCTCCATCCGGCGCGTGAAGATGGTGGAGAACGTAGAGTCGGTGTATGTGTCGGTGTAGTGGAACACTACCGG
>QMCE01001110.1_pt1 | contig 14566 bp, 22 predicted proteins | sample 1821851 | NCBI WGS metagenome assembly QMCE01 (sample SAMN09453174, study PRJNA476694) | Termite gut metagenome, whole genome shotgun sequencing project. | isolation source: worker | host: Odontotermes sp. | place: South Africa:Pretoria | collected 2016-01-28 | reverse complement strand
ACCGAGACTACACCCTACACCCTAAAATTGATATTACCTATGTAGTATCTTATCTATTTTAACATTACTAAATTACTAATGATTGTCAGAGACTACACAGAGACTACACCCTACACCCATTTTTTGGGTGGAGACTACACCGAGACTACACCCACAATCTATATTAAACATCTTATCTAATATTCCAAAATCAATTCAAACTATTTTGGTAATTATTCCATATTATTGCGTTTTTAAGGTTGAATAATTGTCAATTAACGGTTACTATAGTATAGAAAGATTTCAACACATTAACCTTGGAGGATGAGAATGATACCTAATGATATTATTTCCAAGTATGTCAAAAATAAACTGGAATTGTTTGCATGGTTAAATGACCTAGATTGCCAGTGTGTAATGAATATGGGTTATCATCCTAGTAATGCGGAGATCGCAATTCAGAATGGTCGCTATCTAGGAATATTTAAACGAACTGACGCGTCTTCTAACTTAGATGAAATTGAATTTATTATTGATCGGAGAGATTAAAATGACAGGACAAATTAAGACAGCCTCACAGAAAGGCAAGGCAGCCAAACGTAAAGGTGTTCGTGTAGAAGGTGAACTAGTTGATATCCTTAATGAATATCTCGGTTCTAAGCAACAGAGATTTGCAAGGGTTGGTGCCTCAAGCGGTGCAAGGCCGAAGAATACTGACCTGCCTATTGAAGCTGCAGTCATGCTTACAGGCGATATTATATGTCCTCCGGGATTTCGCTACGCCATAGAATGTAAAGGTGGTTATTCCGGGATAGACCTTCTAACATCCAACAAGGGACTTGATAGCTTCCTGAGTCAGTCCATTGAGTCCTCAGCGTCTATAGGCCTTGATCCTATGGTATGTTGGAAAATGAATCGTAAGCCGTGGACATGTATCATACGCGAACGATTTGATGATATTTCAAGCATGATTAAGTATACGTCTCTTACAGGTGATGTGTGGTATGTCTATCCATTGATCGACCTGCTTAAACGAACAACACCTCGGTTCTGGTTTAAATGATGAGGCAACTTTAAAGATGGTTATCAGGAGTATAAAATGAATAAGACACCTAAGATGTATGGTCCGGAATATGATCAATGCGAAGAATCCTGCGACCAAGAGGAAGAGTCATTCGGACTATTCAGGAATCTGATCGTTGTTCACGACAGCGAATATATCCCAGTCGTGGAAAAGATGTTGAAGAAGAAAAGGAATAATCCTTTTTCAAGTGAAGGTGCCGTGAATGAGTATATGGTCTTTGGTATGTATGACTTTAATTCAGGACTTCATATAGATAATATCCTAATCGTGACTGATCACAGGATAACAGTGAACTTTAACGACTACTTTAATTTTAGCAAATCTGAAAACTGTGGTTTATGGCGTGGCTGGCTTTGTCATCAAAACAGATGCTTAGGATATAATTCACAGTGGGTTAGGGTCTGTGAAGAATTAAAAATATTCAAGCTTGCTTAATTTAACATATGACTGTCTAGGAAGTCCATTTCTTATCTGGTGTAATTTTTCCACCACCTATCTATATTATCATGCCACGCAAAAGGATGGAGGATAACAATGCACGAACCAACACTAAAGTGTTATGACAATGAATGGTATGGAATTAAGATGAGGAAGAAAGGTTCACCTATAGATTCAGGATATTCTGTTGGATATGTTGGTAGATTCCATATCATGCACCAACAATTTGAACGTATCCTTGATATGGTCAAAGAAACTAAAATGACGTTTATTCCTGACCTCTATAAATTATCTGATGGTTATGAACCTAACCCAAAAGAAATTTACATTCCACCTAAGATAGAACCTTATGATTCCTAAGACTAACATGATAAAGTATCAAATAATCGAGAATTTAACTAGAATGTTCATAGTATACACATGTATTACGGTCATATGTTTAATCGCAATATACATGCCGATGCTTGCTTATACGATGGTACATACTAATGAGATGGAGGACAATACCGATGGCTACTCGAAAATGCAATCTAATCGTACTACCTCAGTGGTCATACAAAGAGTCTATTAAATCGGACATCCAGCATATGACCGATACGCCGTTTACTGAAGAGGGATGCGTTAACATATATACCGTGTATGAGAGAGTATGTTCCTCGGAATACTCATACTTCGATAATATGCTGATATGTCTGCCTTCCAACCCAAAGGAAAAAGTTCCTATGGTATCATATTCCATAGCTGATCGCATCTGGTTTGGACAAAGTATAATTTAAGTCCAGTATACCATGGTAGTGGCATAGTGAATGGAATCAGATAAAATTCACTTTTTTGAAGATTTTGACAAAAAAAGGCTGCCTGCTGGCAGCCTATCTTCATTATATATAATCTACATAGTGTAGGCTACTCCAAGATTGCTTATTGAAATCCACCTGTTGAGTGTAGGAGAATAAGCAGTATAGAAGAACTCTCTCACTACCGAACCAGTTGCGGCAGTAATAAGATTCGTAACGGCCACCTGTCCATCAGTGAACGTCAGGTTACTTCCACCGCTGCACTTGAAAGCCATATTACCATCGGTAGACCAGTTCGTTGCAGACGATGCCGGACCTCCCGTAGTCGAATCACGAACGACTGCCGGACCATCCGAGACATCCGCATACCAAACGAATGTAGGATTCATTCCGACATATCTTCCTAGATTATCTATATGCACTGGTTTACACGTTGAAAGGTGAGTACCCATAATAGGAGTAGTGAACCATGTCGCACCACGATCTCTTGACCTTATCAAATTGGCTGTGGCACCAGTGCCTGTGATAAAGACGCATTCGTTAGCCAAAAGATTATAGGCAAAGCCATAGAACGTTGTATAGTTCGTTGCTATATTTTCCCATGTCAAGCCACCGTTACCGGATCGTGATAACCTGCTGTTGGCTACAAAGAAGTGATATTCCCATTCAGGCACATAGAACGTCTCGGCATTGATTCCATAGGGGAATGTAACCCCTGTGTTGCTGACTACACCCGAAGTCGATGTCCATGAAGGTAGGGTAACCATGCTTGAACCTGCAACTATCTTAGGAGAAGACGGGTCCAATATGACACCACCTATGTAACTCGATGTAGATAAATCAGTGACGGTGACTCTATCCCATGTTATCCCATCTGCTGAACTGTAAATGTCACGCATGTAGCAGAATACGAATACATTACGGTATGGGTCCCATATTGGTTTGGTATAGTAATTTCTTGCATTAGTTACCGAAATAGATAAAAACTGCGAGAAACTCCACTGCTTAGTGAATTCCGTATTGACTACGTTCCTGGTACCGGTAAGCGAGTTAAGCACATTGCGTATTCCTACCTGTGTGGTATCGATATTTGATGTCACATTCGATATATATTTACGCGAACCATTAGAAACGGTATGTATTTCCGCACCGTCGATAAGATAAATACCGTCGTTTAGATCACCTGCACCAAGGAATTGTTCCTTAGTTGTTGAATATAAGGTTGCGGACGATTGACTCGGCATAGTATTCTCCTTGGTTGCTGTAAATGATTCTTCCGTCGCTTACTAATATGGCGAATATATCATTGATATTATCATATTCGATACTTATTAACGGACTGCTAACTTGCGGTAAATAGGATAATGGAATGTTCTGTTCGAAAATACCGTCGTCACTGATGCAAAGTTCGACCGTCTTACCTGAGATATATCCTATGATACCATCTACTCTTGATACACATGAGGTAGTGAGAGTAGATTGAATAGCTTCGTTAGGATAAACCGTTGCTGTATTATTCTCATCGATTGTAGCTAGGCCATTCGACAATCCGGCAACGATCAACCCGGTATTGGGTCCAGTCTCCATCCACCTTGCCACTCCAGTGATGCCTTGAACAAGAACAAATCCTGAAGGCGTAGACACATATATGCCTGTACTGGTTGGATTCTGGTAGAAGACACGATTCTCATCTGTAGCCACGCACGTGACGTTAGTGCTTCCTGAGGCTACGACAGTCCAAGTCAGTCCTCCGTCGGATGATTTATAAAGTATTCTCGATGCTGTAGATGCTGCATTTTTATACCATACATACATATCTCCCGTTGACTGTTGAAATCTTACACGAGACATATAAGATGTGGCTGAGAATGTAGGGAATGTAATGCCAGTGGCAGTACCTACAACTGTCCATGTGGAAAGATCGCTTGACTTTTGCAGCGTAGTCGTCGAACCCGAAGCTGTCCATACGTATGCCTCGTTAGTATCCGGACGCCAGAATCCAAACCGACAGTTTCCGGCCGTGGCAAAACTTATTTCAATAACCGGTCCTTCCAGTTCTTCCAGTATATATCCTTTAACCGATGACAGAATTAACCACTTACCAATAGTAGGACAATGGATAAGTTGTGTAGGAAACCCGTCCGTCGCATTGGCTACATACTTCGCATCCGTGGCATACCAATCGCGAATTGTCTTCGTAGCGGAAAGCGAACGTTGATTGATAATGCTATTAAACAAGTTAAGTAGACTTACATTATCAACATTCAATCCTGATACATCGGAAATATGTTTCTTATTACCGGTCGTAATCGTCCATAGCTGGTTATCCACAGTATAAACGCCGTCCATCGTAGCAGTTTCAAACTGTGGAACAGTCACATTATAAAATACATCGCTTGAATAACTTGGCATTTTTAACTCCTACCCTGTGATAGTGATAGTGAACCCATTACGTTCGATTGTCCCTTGATTCAAAAGCCTTTGCACCGTTAAATCACCTGACAGTGTGGCGACACAGCCAATGCTTATAGTCAACGAGTTTTCTATCGTTCCTTGGATCGTTGCCGTCGATCCTGCTAAAATGACATTTCCATGTTTCTGATAGAATGTTATATCAAATCCTTGGGAATCGATACTCGAACCACTCGCACCTGTGATAGTCAACTCCAAACCTGTTATTTGGATTCTTGTCAGTACGTCGCCGGTTGCAGTAATTTTACCTGTGACACTATCGAATATAGCAAGATCATTGCAGTAACCATCTGCTATGACCATTGGTTCGGTAATAGTGACATTGTCTACAGGACGATCAAATTCGTTGAACAGCATTTCAGGGTTAAGTTCCACCGTTGCACGATATATGCAATTATCCTCCCCCGGAGGTGCAGTCGGACATTCGGTTACAGGCAGTGGATCACTGGCTTCATGGACATTACCACTTGGATCAATCCATGTACCATCGTTATTCATAGTGAAATCGATAGTTCCATCGCCATTCGTATCCACCTCGATTGACTCGCATGTGCCACTACCGGTGCAACAACCAGTCAGATCATGTTCGCATTCGACATTAAGCTGATGCCAGTATGGACAAACACAAATTTCCGTTCCTGTGATAGCTGACATTTATATCTCCTGTGGTCTTGGCGTGATAATGATGCTATGTCCATTTCTTATGATGATACCCTTGTTGACTAACTCATACACAGATAGATCACCCATAAGATAAAGAACGCTACCACCTACTATCGATAGTGAATTACGGATAGTCCCGCTGCCTCTTGCATATCCGTCTACGATTACGTTTCCATCCTTATTAAACGTGAAGGTAGCATCGTTCTTAGTCGAAGTAATATAGGAACCACTAATGCCTGTTATCGTAAAAGCCGTAGCACCAATGCCAAGATTTGATACATCCTCCAATACCGTGACCGATCCTGATGTAGTTACTCCGGGATAGATAAGTAGGTTAGTACAAGTACGTCCGGCAAGTACCATCGCCTGAGTAATAATGACACTATCGACCGGCCTACCGAACTGGTTAAGCAGTTCCACAGGATTTTCATCAATATCCGCAATGTATTCGCACTTATAAACGACATCGCCTCCGGGAGGTATCTCAGGACAATCCGAATATCCGGGTGGAATTTCGGTGTTCTCATGGTGAGTTCCATTATTATCATCCCATGAACCATCGGTGTAGATGATATAATCGGTCTGTCCGTCTCCGTCCCTATCAATTGCAATAGAGTCACCTTCTGCCTGTATGATCAGTTGTTCGTCGCCACCAGTTAGAGATTCACCGGGATCGACGATGATCTGCTGACCTATTATTAAAGTCATCGTTAATGCCATGATAAATCTCCTTATGATGCAACGTAAGGAATGAACTGCACCGTTTCCATTCCGGACGAATAAATTACTTGACCATCGTAAACGTCTGTAGTTTTAACCTCTGCCGGTCCTACCGCCAAGAGTGAAGTGTTATCATAGAAGTAAGGATCGGTTTTACCATCAATACTCACGATACCAGTAGATAATACGGTGATACCTAAGAGGCTTACAGTTCTGATGCCTTGACAGGTAATACGTCCGCCAAGTGTGTTATTGACCGTATAAGTCATATTCTTGATCTCTACAGCATTCTGAGTGTCAAGTGATTTATTATCTACCTTACTTTGATAATCAAGTAGTTCCGTTTGGAGGGTTGTAATCTCCTTTTGCATGTTTCCGATCTGCACATTCAGTGTGTTATACAGCTGTACCAATCCACTGTCCGTATCGTAGACGATAGGAAGGCATACCGCAGACTGAACACCTGAAACCCTTAGCGAATCACCCTTATCAAGTCGGAACGTAAAATGATATGTAGTACCGTCAGGAAGTCCTTCAAGAACCCCTACGTGAACCCAGTCTGTAGTACCGACCTCTTTGAAGTCTACAAGGCTTGGAGTTTCAACGGTAACATCCAGAACGCATCCTAGATCATCCGTTGATGTATGGCCTAATGCCATCTCCGATTGGGTTAATTCTTCGAGGTTGCCAGTATCCGTCTTTAATCCTTCCGTACTTAGTTCCGTTTCAAGTAGTTCGGCCTTGGTATCAAAATAATCATTCCACCTTGCGGTATCGGTAATACGATGGATTTGGAACTCACCATTATCCGCTTTAGCTTCAAGCAATGTATCAAGTTTATCGGTAGTGTAAAAAGGTATGGCCATGGTAGTTCTCCTTATAGTCCCCTTGTATAATAAAATATCCTTACAGACGCATCCGCAGAATTTTCCGGGGTCATATAGGGAATAGAAACATCGCTACCCGATACGCTGAAGTCTTCCGGCTGAAGAAGCTGGAACGAATTATCGGGATGATATACCCTTACTTCCGATACTAGTGATGGTTCCTTTGGCAATGTAAATACATTATTCCCCTCATAGAGGAATTTTTCCGGAACCTGAAAGAACATCGCCGTACTCAATGCGTCAATCGACGGAATGGAATTAACCTTCAAGGTTAGTTCGTCGATACTGGATTGCAACTGACTATCTGAGTTTACACGATTGACAATCTCGGCGGATAGATCGTTAACCGACGCTTTGCCAGCCATATCCTGTGAGTATTTATCGGCAAATACAACCGACTTACCCGACTTACAAGGACATGAGAAACCCTCTAATTCCTCATTGGTATAGGTGCTACCGACAAGTTCGAGGACTTCCCCGTCCGTCTGCTTAACTTTAACAGGCATGATATTACTCCTGTCGCTTGCTAAATGCAAACTGACTTATTAGGTATCTGTCGTCCTCTTTCTTAAATTCAATCAAATTTTCCTTGCAATACGATATCAGTATATTAACGGGAACACCTGTAGCTTCGGATGCTTCCTCTACCGTCACATAGTTTGTATTGACTGTTTTAATCTCAATAGTGGTATCTCTGCCTGAGATGATACTGTCCCTAATTACAGGACGTAGATTTGATGCCATAACTTGCTGGTTACGCAACGAGGCATAAAGTCCTATTACCGCTGTGATGGCAACGGAAAAAAATATAATAGATATTACAAGCAATAATGTTTCTGCTATGTAATATATGTTCTTATTTTTCATCCTGACCTCCTACTCGATAAATTGCTTGTTCAATATGACTGAGTCTTTCTCGGGTCATTTGATCATGTATCGCCACTAATTCCTTTGTGGTGACCACTACTGTGGACAGATTCGAAACCGTATCCACCATCTCTCTTGAGGTCGTTTCCCTCTCTTTGCGTTCAGCTTGATTATCCTTCAGCAACTTAAAAATAACGGCGCAGAGGGAAACGATTGACACTGATACAATCACGAGTATGGAATATAGCAATGGACTATGTTCCATCAGTTTCTCGGATATTACAGGAACACTTTCCATTTAAACATCTCCGGAGGTTTCATCATTATGCTGTGCGCATCGCTTGAGTTTACCTCTCATCCTACCATATTGATTCTTTCTTTGCCTATTGGCTATATGCCGCCAGAAAAAGAATCGATCTATACAGAATAAGGCAAGTTGAATAGTTAAAACGATGACGATGTATAGTTGAAGCCAAGATGTTACCAGTTCCATTTGTGTCCTCTAATACATAGTAACCTAATTTGAGAAAGTTGTGAACAATGTGCGATTATTTGAATAAACGAAAGCGATTCTTAACACTCGGTCTCCATATTCCATCGACACAATTATTTGTATCTGGTGACTCCTCTATATCTATAGTAACCATTTTTGCAGAATTTTTCTCCAGTGTGCAACTTTCAATCTTATCCATCTTACTTTCGAGTAGTGTCAACCTATCTTCCATTCCTTGAATATCACAGAAATACTGATAAAATCCTGTGTATTTTTCAAATTCATTCTCCACAGTTATATCAGTCTGTGGTATGTTTGCGATAGTTTCATAACTCAGGTTAATAATAAAAATACCAACTATGATCATAAATAGTATTGTCGTTCTCATCTTTCTATATCGAGTAGTGCAACACTGGATTCGAATCTCTTAAAACGACTCCATTGTTTGCTGAGTGTATCTTTCGTCACATTCGCTATATTATCACCATATGAATTACCCCAACGGTAATCTTTTTCATCAGGAGGTAAGGCAACCATGCAATGTGCTGTTCTTCCACCAGCCTTATAATATCCTGTTTTCTTATCAATCCTCATAGCAAGATCGGTACCTATCGCTATAGGATATCCTGCATCCAATATGGCAATAAAGTCCTCGAATGTTTTCGGAAACGTGGTGACAACCTGATATTTTTCTGCTTCATCACCATATTTTTCATATATTTCCTCGAACTTTTGACGTTTATTCCATCCTAGCTTAACCATCTGCGAGTCACTGATTGTTGAAGAAGAGAACTTATCATATGGAAGAACTCCATAAGTATTGACTGCAGTTGCCATTCCGGTCAACGAACATCCTTTGTAGCTGTAATCCTTTGCTATTCTTGCGTGGTATACGGCATAAATCCAACCTTCAAAGTACCTTTTAGGTTTGATCTTCTTGCCGCGTCGTATTTGCATCTCATCCAAGCAAGCACAGCCACGTATGAAGTTGATTGCAGTGCATCCATTTGAGGCATTCTGCAAGTAGTTATAATTGGACCAAGTATAAGGTTCCTTAATATAAGCTGGTGGATTATTTGCAATAGAATAGATAGCATCTCTCAATTCCGAATCCCACTCACGATGCCAAGGATAGTCAGAGGTGGCTGATGCCTCCAACATTCTTTCACGATCTATGGCTTCAAGTTCAGGGTCCCATCCACGATAAAACTCGCTATATATATCATAGGTCATTGGATTCCTCCGCTTTCAGTATATCTGGAAGTCTTTCATAGTCTGTTTGAATAACTGGCTTTGGTATGGGATTAGGAATATTCTCGATGATGTTCTTATTCTTTATAAGCCACATACCAACTATAACACCAAAACCGAATATACATACATAGAACATAAGGTCCTTATATGCCTTGCCTACCTTCGACCAAAAACCAACCGGCTGTTCACTCCTCACGTCGATTGGTATGGACTTCGGATTTACCTTATTCACGGTCTTTTTTACTGCCTTTTTGACAGTTTTCTTCACTGATTTCTTCTTAGTCGTCATATTGTCCTCTCTAGTTCCTTCCAAGTATCCTTGAAATAAAGTTTCTTACAGGTCGATTCATAGTATCGTTGTTCTTTTTATTCTGCCTCCTTGTTTGAATGATCTGGATAATGGAAACGATCAAGGTAAGAATGGTAACTATCGTCATACTCTTGACTTTTGTACCCTCTGTCATTGCAGTCATAACATCGGATAACTGTGAAATGCTTGGGTCTTCACCATGAAAAGCCTTCATTAAAAGATCATACAGCACATCGAACTTATCACTGGAAATTCTTACGACATAAGCTGCGATTTCATCGTCAATGGTAGTGGATGTAAATGAAGACCATTCGATAAGATAGGTGTTATATTTCTTACACCAGTTCCTGACAGCTTCCTTTTCATCGATTTCGGGAAGTGATTGTTTAGCCTCTGATACGACTCTCCAAATACAAAATAATCGCCATGGTAACTTAAGCCACTTCCAAGCGTTCTTTAACAATGTCATTTCTAGTCCTCCGGAGTTGGATGATGTTGATAATATACAAGGCCACTATATTAGCGGCAGTACACACTGGTTCTTCACAATTCGTAAATGCTATATGATGATGGTCTCCACGTAGATAACCTTTAACGGTATTCCACACGGTAAGCCATACCCAATCCTTCTTCATTTCTTCGAGGGTCGCATCATCTACAACGCCTAGGACGTTACGTGCGATTTCACCTGCGTTTTCGTCGTACCAGCTTCTTACGTGCTGAACCGACATTATGCTTATTATCGGAAACGTCGCGAAGAGATTCTCGTGATTCAGTGGTTCGTATGGGAGTCTCTTCCAATGTTGTCCGTCCTTTGTTTGATATATCACCATGATTGTCCTCGATCTGCCATTTCGACAGTTTACATGTCCAAGCTAAGCCTCTGGCTTTATAACTCATATAACAGCCGCAGGCGGAACACCTACCGGTACGTTTGATATATCGATCACATACTTGGCATATCGCAAGTCTACGTTCATATTCCTCATTGGACACTGTTTTGAAGCCGGATGATGCAAACTTAGCCATGTCTTTAGACAGGTTAATAAGCATCTCGCTTGTTGTAGCATCGCAGATACGTTCGCGATTGATAGTGGAAAAATAACCACATCTACTACAACGAAATCCTCTGGTGTCCTCTTTGAATTCGCAATACATTTTATATGATAATCTAAACCGGTGTTTCTTCAACGTTGCACTGTGCGGCAGTTACGACATAACAATTGTTAAGGTCCGACCATTGGCACATGACACGGTCACCTGATTTAATAATTTGGGATGGATCGGTAAGCAGGAAGTTCTTTACCACAGCTACTTCAGTATGATCCGTGAAGTCATCTCCGGACACAACTGAAACTTCAAGTTCCTGAACTATTCCATTACCGGGGAAATCGGCAGTACATTCACCAAACAGGATAGGTGGAACTACACGCTGCCACCAATAGTTATCCGTAGATGCGTTGAATGCTATACAAAAAAAAGGACCATAACCCATGACCATCTGAAAGTTTCCTACCTTTCCGAACCTACCGGGTGTTCCAGTTCCCCTAAGCTGTACTTGTTGTTCAAAGCCTATCGGTTGAATATAACCCGGGTGGCCTTGCCTCATTATGTGCGGTCCATTGGTATATAGGGTAGATGGATAGTGTCTATTGCCTCCGGACGTATCCGGACTAATTACCTTTAATGTCGGAGGATTATTAGTCATGGAATTTCCAGTATCATAGGCACAGGAAAACACTGAATAAGGTGGAATGTCTTGAGTTTCACACTGACCCCAAAGAACATCAAGACCACGCTTAGGCACTACGGACTCAAGTACCGTTCCTCCGTCTCGGACCATTCCATTATCAGGCGTAGTTTTTAGGTTACGCAAGATAGCGTTCATTTGGTCGGCGGTTAATTTATCACCCTTTTTGAATGGACCGACTGTATCTATAGGTTGAACTTTTGCCATTTTATTAGAATACGAAGTTAAATGCCACTGATTCGTAAGGTTTGAACGCAGTCGTCGGATCGGCTGATAATGCTATTTCACGTGGAACATTGCTATCCTGTGGTATGAATTGATTCCAACCATTTGGATTATGCGTAAGCGTCACGGTTATAGTCCATCTATCTGTCCTGATTTCTTCCGGTGGATCAACGGTATCGTCTACGGTTTTAGTGACCGTTTTAGAATAGTTTCCTAGTTGATAAAGCAATGTCTCTGGAGGATATACTTTACCAGTATAGGTGTTGGTCCATGTCATTTCATTGACCTTTCCATTATATTCTTCAAGCCAATCAGGTAATGACCTCGCACCTGTATAGGTACGATTTATGGTCTCCCTAGCTTCCAACTTGGATGGGGACTCATCTTCGAGAAGCGGACGTTCAGGATTACCCGAAGATGCCATCCAAATGTAATCCTCGTGTCCAAGCCTTCGCATCGTTAATGAAGGGGTTGTAGACTCGGTGAAAGTATAGGTATAAGGTTGTCCGGTTACCGGGTCTGTACCTGTCTCTGTTTCAGCGGCATTCGAATCTCCACCATTACGAGACCCTTCAGTATAGGAAACGTTGATGTATCCCTTAGTGTAGATCGCTTGTTCTCCTACAACGTCGCTGAATTCAAGGAGTGGTGTTATGGATGCCGATGTACAGAATAAAGCATCGTTATAAGGGAATGGCTGTCCGCTTATATCTCTGGCTATATTGATCGCATCCGTCCATGGTTCAAACATCAACTGCACGGATGCAGTGAATCCATCGTCTCCGAATGCCATCGACAATGTACCGTATACTTCGCATAGTTCGTAGTTCGTAGTCCAGACTCCCATAGTATTATCCTAATATCATAGTGTTATCTTGCTTGTTAATAGCTGCAACGATCTTCTCGGCAGCCGCCTCGAATACCTTATTCTGTTCTTTCATTTCAGCGGATTCACGACGTGATGCCTCGTTGATTGCAGCAGCAGCCTTATCCTCTTCGCTACCACTACTTAAAGCATTTTGGATTCGATCATACATACCAATAAGAGATTCGGTTTGTCCTATTCGCGAGTCACCAATCTTTTGTTGTTCCTTATTCTGATTGATGATATTATTTAACCTTGCTTCCTCTTCGCTAAAAGCATTTTGCAAGGCGTTGATTCTATCCTCAGCGGCCATATCTATGCTAGCTTTAGACAACTCGAACTCATGGTCTTGAATCTCTTTGTTTGCCTTCTTATTTATCAGCACGAGATTATCAGCAGCCTGTTGATCCATTATAGCTTTTTGGTCTACAAATAACTGATATTCCTTTGATTGTTTCTCTACCAATGCCTCAACCTGCTGTTCATCGTAATTATTTGTGGCTTTAATCAATTCTATGCGATGTTTGGACAATAAGTCCTCTTCATCCATCTTTGCCTTGGATAATCTCTTTGACTCTTCAATTTGAAGGTCAGCAGATTCCTTAGCCTTTATTGCAGCTTCTTCCGCAATTTTTTCTTCGAGATCGATACGCATAGCGGCAAGCTGTTGTTCCACAGCTATACGTATCTGCTTATTACGTGGATCGCTACCAAGTCCGGAAAGTGTTTTTTCAAGTTCTGAAATTTCATCCTTCAACCGTTCCGCCTCGGTTTTAGATTGTGATAGGTAGCTTTTAGAATCATTAGCAAGACCTTCAAGGAGATTATGTCTATCTATCAATAGCTGCTGGTATTCCTTTTCTGCATCATTCAAGTTTCTCAGCGTATCCTCACCCGGCTGTTCTCCTCTTGCTAGGAATTGATCACGAATATCTTCCCATTGCTTGATACGATCTTTAGCCTTTTCAATATCAATATCTATTAACGGTATCGTAGTTCCAGATAACGCACCTGTAAGAAATGTTTGGTATGTATTCCTGACATTACGCATTTCCTTTTCGAACTCCCGCATCTCCTGTCTTGCCTTGGATGCCTCACGTCCGAATACATCGAAATGATTAGCAACTGTAGCAAGTCCCGCAGCGGCGGCAACTATAGCTGTAATCCCAAGTCCTATGGGACCGAGTGAAATACCAAGCAATGTAGCGGATGATGCTACCCCGGCAAATGTAATACCAGCCTTGGACATACCATCGGCAACGGCGGTCGTACTCTTAGCCAGATCATTGGCACTACCGTCTGCATTTCTTAACCCCTCCGTCGCTTGCGATACAAGAGTACCAATAAGGCCGATAGAAGCACCAATCTTATTGAACTTCTCGACCGCTTCCACGTAGTTATTGGATGATCCCTTTGCGGCCGCACCAACCTTCGATATTGAATCGGCCGTACTCTGGTTGATTTCATCAACTCTGTTAAGTGATGTAGAGAGTTCATCCAATGCCTGCGAAGCCTGTTCAGCTTGGTCGGCTACTGTAGAAAGTTCGATACTCGTTTCGGAACCTATACCTTGCGAGGGTGTAAAATCGACACTTTCACCTATAGCAGCGATTTTTTGCTGTATAGACTCGAACGCCTGCATGATACGGGAAGTATCGGTCGATAAAACGAATTGTATCTGGTTACTTGACATTGTTCTTGACCTTATTCTTTTTTCTCAACCACTCTGTATATTCAGCTTCCGAATTGAATTTAGCGGTTCCGT
>QMCE01001109.1_pt1 | contig 14569 bp, 13 predicted proteins | sample 1821851 | NCBI WGS metagenome assembly QMCE01 (sample SAMN09453174, study PRJNA476694) | Termite gut metagenome, whole genome shotgun sequencing project. | isolation source: worker | host: Odontotermes sp. | place: South Africa:Pretoria | collected 2016-01-28 | reverse complement strand
CCTTCATTGCAGGCTCTCCGAATGATTACGTACACTGAACACTTCTTCGTTTCCGGCGACTCTCCGTTCCGCCGGGAACTCTCACCGCCCTTGTCGTTCAAGCGGAAAGGGCCGATCCTTCGACCTCTCATTTTCCGTCCCGTCCGACACCTGGGAATAGGGCTTACGATTTCTCGCTTCTTATTGGGCTCGGGTTCCATCGAACCGACCGGGTCCCTCCGATCCGTCGATGGATCAATCATCGGCGATCTTTTTCACCGAAGATAAGGAAATAATCGGAAAAGGAGAAACTTGCGGCTTTCGCGACACAATCGGCGTCTCGAAAATATCCCGGAGAACTCGTTTACCGATGTTTTTACCTATTTTCAGCATAATCGCCCCTTCCTTGGTTCTTCCCGCACAGTGTCCCCAAGATACCCCGTCTCCAGATACCCTGTCTCAAGATACCCTGTCTCAAGATACCCTGTCTCAAGATACCCTGTCCCGACACTCCATGCCTGAAAACGCTCGGAATCGAACTTTCCCCCTGCACTCTTTTCCTTGAGTCCGCCGCCACTTCATGCACAAGCCCCCCCGGTCCGGATAATCCGAACCTTTTTGAGAACAACTGTTTGCACAAAACAATCGCGGCACGATGACGACCATGCATCCGTACATGCCCGCCCGCTCACATCGAAGCGACTTCGACCGACCGGGGGTGTCCTTCCTGGACCAACAAGGAGATGCAGGCAAGACTGCCCGACTATGGTTAGATCGGTCCTTCCGATGATAGGACTTTAATCAGAAAAACCTTCGGTAGGAAGCAAAACGATAATTTTCGGGAAATCGCCTGTTCGCAATGTTCCAAGCGTCCTGAAAAAGCCGCCGGCAAGGAAGGAAACGACTACCGGAAAAACAGGCGGTTTGACCGGAAAACGCAGCCGGCTTCGGTATAAGATTCCCGATTCGGAGCTCATCGTACCGGGACCGGGCGTCCACCGTCCGCGCGGCGCACACCCGGCTTCGTGAAATTTCAACGGCGATCGCGCTAGAATCCGGAGAGTTCGTTTTCGAACAGCAGCTTGTTCGTGTCGAGAATGATCTTGACACTGTCGCCGACTTTGCCGAGCCCGCGAATGTATTGGGCGCTCTCGGCTCCTCCCCCCTTCGGCGGCGGTGAAACACTTCCTTCCTCGATGGAGCGCACCTCGTTCACCGTATCGACGACGAGACCGACTTGTCCTCCGCGCAGACTGACGACGACGATACAGGTCCGCTCATCGTATTCGCGTCCCGGCATATTGAACCGCAGCCGCATGTCGATCACCGGGATCACCTGGCCGCGAAGATTCACGACGCCGCGGACATAATGGGGCATATCGGGAACCTCGGTCACCTTCTGGATACCGACGATTTCCGTAACGTGCCGGATTTCCAAACAATAATCCTCGTCGCCCAGCCGGAACGAAAGATACATGTCTTTTAGGGTGTCTTCGGATTCATCGGTAAACGTTCCATCCTTGTCGACCTGCAACGTCTTGTCCAAGGTGCTTGACATGTTTGTATTCCTCTCTTCGTCTAGGAGAAAAAACGAGTAAACCGAAGGAAAAACGCATTCCGCCCAAAACGACGATTATTCTGACCGACCTGAAGAAAAAAATTGAATGCGGCGGCGCCCGTGACGCGGCGAGTCGAAGCAGGCGGCGCGGTATCTCAACGCTACGGCGCGACGGAACAGCCGGATCGACCAATCAAAATTTATCCGCGGGTCTATAAATCGCCCATTTTCCCGGAAAGACGAATCTTCCCTCTTTGTTATATTATGGCACAAATGCCCCCGACAATCCACCGGTTCGGGAAAGTTTTTCCCTCGCCTCGGTATAACACAATCTTAATACACAAATCGACTTGGGGGGCTCAAAACGGACAAAACTGTTGCTTTCACGGTAAAGCAGGGATGGCATCATCCGCACAACCGGTAAAAAACGATACGAAAGCGTCCGGGTCGATCGATTCCGGATGAAACCGAACCGTCCCGTCGCCGTAGAGAAAGGGAGCTCCTTCGGGATGGAAACTGAAAAGCTCGTTATTATTGCTACAATTGAGAAATTGCCGCTGATCGGGCCCGCATGTCCGGTGAATCCAGAAATTGGCATCGACGTCCGCCCAACCGGTCCCCGAAATCGGCTCTCCGGGCGATTCAAAAGCGGAAGCCCGGATTCGACCCGACTTATAGTGTCGGGGACGCCCCGCGCATTCGAAAAGCATCATCGAATTGGTAAGACCGTCCGTCACCGACGCGATCGTCGAAACCCCTTCGAAGCTGGGAAGGAGGATGCTCCACCACGAAGAACGTTGCCGGATGATTCCCGCCTCGATCAGGTCGTTGCGTACGAAAAACTGCTCACATGCCGCGTAATCGGAAGGGTAACGAAAATAGCCGTTGTCCGTTTCCAAAACCCGATCCGGCTCCGCGAGCGGGCAAAGTATTTCCGGCAATCGAACCGACGCGGCTTCGGGGTTCGGCGGAAGACTCCAGTGCCGCCTGAAGTCGAACCGGTCGTAAATGTGCTGCTGTTCCAGGAACGGCAGCAAAAACGTGATGACATTGTGCTCCGGGACCCGGCGATCCTTGCTTTGTGTTTTCGAAGGCGGAAATTGCCGGGAAACGCTTTCATAATTATGAATCGCGGTTCCGATTTGGCGAAACCGGCTCGTGCAAAGCGTTTTTTGAGCCGCGACCCGGGTCGCCTGCACCGCCGGAAGAAGAATTCCCAACAACATGACGACAACGACAATCACGACCAACAACTCAATCAACGTGAATGCGTCCCGTCGTTCCGGGGGCATAAGGCACCTCCATCCGGAAAAATGTACAAACCGATCCGACGGCCGACGGTTTTCAGGAAACCCGATGCGGGAACGCTCCCATCGAAACCGGGCCGTCGCATACCGTCAAGGGTTCAGCCGGTTGTTCACGGAAGCGGCGTTCGCGGGAACCGCGCACACGGGAACCATGCCGGCGACATTCATTTGAATTCCGAGAAAAGCATCGGCCGCGGTGATGTACAAAACCTTCCGGTCCGGGCCGCCGAAAACGCAATTCGAGGCATAGCCGATCCCGCGATCCCGGCCGAGCATCGCACGCCGGGACGGATCGTCGGACGCGAAAATCTCGACTCCTTTCGGACCGCAGCACACGTAAAGGTTGCCCTGTGCATCGCAGGTCATCCCGTCGGGACCGCCGATCGTTTTGGCCCACGACCGCTCATTTTCCAGCTTGCCGGGTCCGGCGACATCATAAACGTAAATGCGGGAATCGCCGTTGTCGGCCAGGTAGAGCCGGGAACCGTCGGGTGACAGCAGAACGCCGTTCGGTTTTTTACAGACGGTCGAGACCCGGCTTACCACGCCCTCCGCCGAACAGTAGTACGAGTCCTCCTTGCGCACGGTTTCCTGCCCGCCATGTCGATAATTCGGGTCGGTAAAATAAAACCCGCCAAACCGGTCGATCGCCAAATCGTTCGGTTCGTTGAACCGTCCGCCGTCGATCCCTTCGGCAATCGTGCGTCGCTCACCGGTCCGGGTATCGTAGGCGCTCACCCGGTAGGCGGCTCCTTCGCAGACAAACAATTCGGGTCCGTGGACAACATGCGATTCCCCAAGCGGGCCGAACATCATCCCGTTGGCGTCGATCGTCCGGTCGGTAAACAGTTGCACCTCCCGGCCGTAGGGATAAAAATGGATCGCGTTTTTCTTGCCGTCGGAAAAATAAATGTTCCCGACCGGATCCGCGGCTGGCCCTTCACAAAACCCGTATCCCGTTCCGAGCACGAACGCCTCGGCATCGGGCGCGATCAACGTCCCGATCCATTCCGTCTGCTCACGGGCCGCCTGTTCATGGGCCATCTGCTCACTGACCGCCTGCTCACGGGGAGGCGTCGTGGCCTGACATTGAGAGAAAACATCGTTTACACAAATGAAAGTCGCGACAAAAAGTACGACGAAATGGTTCACGGTCGTCATGGAACTATACTGGAAACGCGATAAAAACGAACATTCAGTCAAGCCTGCCTGCCGCGATCACTTGGTCCTAACTTCTGTTTACATAATGACATAAGCGGATCGTTCGAGCGGCAGGCGATTGTGCGCGGAAAAAAACATGCCGTAGTTTCAGGCCGTTTACGGTATACTCATATCTGTCGGGTACGATTGAAATTCCCCGCAGCCGGCGCCGCGGGCATCCACACAGGGGGCATCCACGCAGGGGGCATCCACGCAAGGGTCGTCGACACAGAGGGGTGCCGACCCCGGACATGTCGGTTCCGGATCACGCGCCTTCATAACGAACGAGCGCCGCCACGTTCGGCGTTTCGAGAAGGTGACGTCCTTTCAGGCCCGCAAGCTCCATCACGAAGGCCGCCCCGACGCAAATGCCGCCGTTTTCCTCGATCAGTTGCCGACAGGCGTTGATCGTTCCCCCGGTCGCAAGCAGATCGTCGACCAGCAGGACCCGTTTGCCCGGCTGAATCGCATCCTGGTGCATCTGGATCGTGTTCATGCCGTATTCCAATGCGTACGATTTCGAGAGCGTTTTATAGGGCAATTTTCCCGGCTTGCGGATCGGGACAAAACCGGCGTTCCATTGCATGGCGACCGGAATCGCGAAACAAAATCCCCGGGCTTCCGGTGCGGCAACCAGGTCGACCGGTCCCCACGACCGGGTCGCGGCAACCAATTGGTCGACGGCGTATCGAAAGGCCGTCGGGTTTTCCAGCAGCGGCGTGATATCCCGAAAATTGATTCCCGGAACCGGAAAATCCAGAATCGACCGAATGTGTTGGGCAAGGTCCATGAAAACAACCAAAAGTGTAAACGGTGGTCGAAAAAAGGCGGAAAAAAAACCAGCGGCGCATTTCCGTACTATACTGAAAGCCACTGACTGCCCGCCATTATGGGCCAAAACCGATCGAAAAACAAGGTGTCCGCCCAATATTCCCCGGATTCTTGATTCCACGGCTTCTTGCCGTCCTGCCGATTCCATCGCGGTCCCATCTGTGTCGCGGTCCCGTCTATTGATACCCGTCGCGCCTGCCCATCAGGACCGAATCGGGATATCCGATGCCGTACAGGGTCAGGTCCTTCAGGAAAACCTGTTTGGGCGGCTTTACCGTGCCGTCGAGCACGACTTCCAGCCGGCTCCCGGGCCCTTTGCCGTCGTAAAACGCGACGATTTGCGTACGCCAAACATCGCCGCCCGTGGTAATCCGGGGCCAAAGCGTTCGCAATGTTTCCCGGTCGAGAATGCCCTCGGAGAGCAGCCAGCATGGATGCCGAAAACGTTTGTCCCGGGTTTCGCCGAAACGGCCCCGGCGTGCGAGAATGGCCGAGACCGCCTGCTCCGAAAGCCCCGGGATCGCTTCGAGAACGCTACGGGACGCTTCGTTGACGTTCACCCGGCCCGGAACGATGATGCGCCGTTCCTCGGTCGCGGCATCAAGCAGGCTGAGAAACCGCTCTTCCGCTTCGCCTTTATCGAGGGCAAACGGACTTGCAAGCACCGTTCCGTTGCGATCGACGATTCCACCGTCGAGCAGGTCGAGCGGACAATCGATCCGTCGCGGCTTTTGGGGCGAACCATTGCCGGGCGAGTCGTTGCCGGGCGAGTCGTTGCCGGGCGAGTCGTTTCCGGGCGAACCGTCGCCGGTCAGGCCGTCGCGATAACCGACGACAAAATCGGCAACCGTCCGGTCGAACCGTTTTTCAAGCTGTTCGTGCAGGAATTCCGGGTTGTCGTCGTTCAAGTCGATTTTTCCGAGCCCGGTGGCCGGGTCGACCAGCTTCTCCGCACTGAGCGTGGTCAGGAGATGCGACCACGGGGGCGTTTCGCCGAGGGCGCGTCGTTCCCCGGTGCGCCGGTATCCGTACGTAAACGTTTCATCCCCGCCGAACACGAGCCTGCGGTCGACGTCCCGGACGAGGAGCAGTTCTTCGAGAGAAACGGGAAGCGCGTTTCGCGGCCCGTACGGAAATCCGGCCCGCTCGTAATATCCGACTTCCGCGCCGGAAGGACGCGGCTGCCCGTCGGCGTCGATCCAATCGAGAATCGAATCGGCCGTGCTCGGCGTCATTCCGGGCAATTTCATCAGTGAACGGGCCCCCTGGCCCGGCGACTCCTTTTCCCAGGCGAGAACCGTTCCGAGATGCAGTCGGGTCGATTCGTTGACGAGTCCGTAGCGAATGCCGACGATCCGGTTCTCTTCCAGCCGCGGCGCGATGATCGTGAAACGACCCGTTCCCAGGTTCGGTTTATCGGGACGTGCCGGAACGACGGGAACGGCCGCCAAGCGTTCCGGGTTGTCGTACAAGTCCTGCGCCGCAACCGGTTGCGGTTCCGATGGCTCGGGAGCGAACGGGTCGATATCGATTTCGGCGAACGGGTCGATGAAGGCGGCGGTCGTCCGATCCGTGGAACCGGCTGTGGAACCGGCCGTGGAACCAGGCACGGTCAGGGCAATCAATGCCGCGACATAATCGATCCCGGAACGTGCGATTTGAGCGACCTGTATCTCGTCGCCCCGCAGCAACGTCGCTTCATGCTCGACCGTCAAGAGGGAACTCAGCGCGAATGCCCCGAGTACGAGCAGGACGAGTACGACCGCGACGATGTAGAGAACCATCCCGGATGAAGGGCGACGGTTTTTCATCGTGTCTCCAGTATAATCGGTTCCGCACAAGCCGGAAAGAAGGATACGGAATGGACGGTTCCAACAATCCCCGTTCCCGTGTGCCGGAGAGTTGGGGTGGACTCGTTTTATCGGGTTTGAACCTGTTGCCAAAAGGCGCTGGGCGCGGCGCCGCCGGCTGCACCGGCCGTGGGTTGCCGTGCTGCCGCGGGCTGTGTGAGAACATTCGGAATTCCGGTATTCGCGGCGGCGGGCGGCGTTTGGGCGCCCTGTGTCGGAACGGCGGGAGACAGTGCTTTTTCGATGAACATCAGGTAATTGGCCCGACCGGCCGAACCGCCGAAAGTACGCTGAAAACCGGCGGCCAGTCCTTTCGACTCGTTCCCGACACCATCCGGTAACGGCCGCGTCCCCAAATCGAGCAGGAGTATCCGGTCTTTCGGCCAACGAATCTGTTCGTCAAGTTTGACCGAGGTCATTTGCGGGGCTTCGATGCGATGCCGGGCACGCGGATTATCCTGGCTCGGAATCTCGATCGTAACCGGGATCATGCGTTCGACCTGCTGAATTTCCAGCTTAATCATGACATCGGACGCGACGTTGTCGAGACAGGCGAGCGGGACGAACGAGAAATGAACTCCTTCTTCGATCGCCTGCGTGTCGCTGACGTATCCCGGTGCGACGTTCGACGGCTGAACGTCCCGGAGATAACTTCGCGGCTGTTTTTTGGTGACCTGGTGCAGGCAACCGTTCGGGATGAGAATCTGCGGCGGGCAATGTTCCGTATAATCGCTCCGTTTTGCCAGGTCCTGGATAAACCGGGCGTAGTTGTCGCGGTCGATAAGCCAGCCCTGGACCCCGGCGGTTCCAATCGGGATCGGCCGCAGATAGGCGTGGCCCCGGGTCAGCCAATCGGGTTGGCCGACGGAAACCAGCCGGAATGTGTATCCCTCGGCCATCGCATTGGGATTGACGAACCGATCGACGATGTCGGCAATTTTGCGATGGACTTCAAGGGTATGGTAAACAAGTATCTTTTCGGGAGTCGCGTTCAGGAATCCGACGGGATTGCCGTGCCAGGTTTTCACGCCGGTTTGCCGGATGATCCAGTCGATAATCGTCTGTTCGGGCTGGGAAGCCGGATCGAACCCGCGATTCTTCGTATACGGCGTGATATCGTAGGTGCGCCAAATCTGCTCGTGGTCGTGCGGAATTGCGTCGGGTTTTTCGATTTTCGCATATTTCACCCCGATCATCGCATTGATCGTTTCTTCCGCGCTGACGTTTCCTGAAGGAACCGTTGCCTGGACCTGCCGAATCCCGGTGGTGTCGTTCGCAGCGACAAATCCGCTGTTGACGACTCCGCTGTCGACGATCCGGCCCCGTATCGTGGAAGTGGTCGCACCGTCGGTCGTACCACCGTCAGCCCTACCTCTCCAAGTCGTACTGTCGCTCGATTCGCCCGCGTGGTCGTATGCGACGGGAAGCTGACGCACCTGTGACGATTGTGCGTGATGAAAGACGCCGAGCCGCTCAGGGGCCGAACCGGACCTGGCCGCCGACATCGATCCGGGCGGTGTCGATTCGGGCGGTGTCGATCCAACCTGCGGCTCATGGTAAGGAATGAACTCTTGGGCTTCCAAGCGAGACATCCCGTACTCGGAGGAGAAACACAACAGCATTATCAGCAAGGAAATGGAACGCATCGCGGTTTTTTTCCTGAATAACGGTTCTACTGGAAACGCGGTGAAAACGGACGTTCGGTCAAGTCTGCCTGCCGCACTCACTCGATTTTAACGTCTTTTCAGACAAGTGCTTAAACGGATCGTTCGGGCGGCAGGCGATTGTTCGCGGGAGGACTGTCACGCCGTTCGAAGTCCCTACTGGAATCTGTTTTGTACCGCATCAAAAAAATCACGGGAGATCGCGAGTCGGGAGTGTACGAATACTTGGAAAATCGGGCAAGATCGATTTATCGAAAAATTCGTTATTTTTGTTCTTTAATGCGAAATTTTCTTTCCGTCCGGCCGAAAAGAACCGAAGCGTGGATGTCTTTCCGTGGACATCGAAAAACGCATCCGCCAACCAAGCAGAATGGGATAAATAGAAAAATTCGGCAAAATTTTCAAAGGGGACTTGATTTGCCGGATACGCAATGTATAGTTGAGGTGTGGTTTCCGCACGGAAGTGAGGAACCCGCCGGTCGTGGTCGTTTCGCATGGAAATCGACGGCATTGTTTCAACCAAGTCGTTTCCGGCCAAATCGTCCGTATTTTGGACACCTGACTTTTGGGAAATTTTCAATGGTGTTCGCGTAAGCTATGTCGATTCAACCCCTTATTACATCTTCTTTTTCGACGTTTGCCCTGTCCCGGGCGCTCAATGCGGAGCGTGCCGAGGCGGCGATGCTTCGTCGAAACGAAAATGCAGGTCGTATCGATAATACGGAAAATGTCGGCAATGCGGTTGATCCTGTCGATACCGCCGCCGAGAAAGACCTCGCGGCAATCGAATCTCTCTCCGGTGCGCGCGATGCCGGAAAACCCCGCTCGGCCTCCGGTGATATTCTCGACATTCTTTCATCGCACGACCTTTTTTCCGCGCAACGTGGTACGACACAGGCGGATTCCACAAATCGTTCCGCAGCCGAGAAGAACACGCTCAACGGAGGGAAGGGGGAAACCGCCTCCGAGGTTTCGAAAACCGGGGCGAATTTGAAAGAGGCGGAGTCGAAGAAGACGACCGTCGCTTCTGAAAAGGAATTGACACCGGAAGAGTTGGCCCAGGTTGACGAGCTTAAAGCCCGCGACCAGGAGGTCAAAACCCATGAAGCGGCCCATCTCGCCGCTGCCGGTCAATATGCGACCAGCGGGGCCAGTTACACCTACCGGACCGGACCGGACGGGAAGCGTTACGCCGTCGGTGGGGAAGTATCGATCGATGCCAGCCCGATCAGCGGCGACCCGCAGGCGACCATCGCGAAGATGCAGCAGGTTCGTAACGCCGCCCTTGCCCCGGCCAGTCCTTCCTCGCAGGATTATAAAGTCGCCGCCGCCGCTTCCGAACAGGAAGCCAGGGCACGCATGGAATTGGCCCGGGAGCGTACTGAAAACGCCGGTATCCAGGGTGCGGTGGGGGAAATTGCCGGTCAATCCTTGGCATCGGAAGCAACGGCGTCTGCAAAAACGGCATCTGAAAAAGCGGCGTCTGCAAAAGCGGCATCGGAAGAAACACGTGACCGGACCACGACGTATGAAGCGAATGCGTCCGGCGTTGGAACCGTTGAGACGGCTGAAACCGCTGCAACCGCCGAAATAAAGGCCGCGTCCGATGCGGCAGGCCCACGGCCCCTTCATGTCGCTTCTCATGCTGCTTCCAACGCCGATTCGGCCGGTTCTTCCAAGAGCGTCGCCGACGGCGGACAGCCGGCCCGGGGGCAGACGGATAGTCAACAAACGGATAGTCGACAAACGGGCAGTCGGCAGCCGGCCCCTCCGCTGATGGACCGTGTCGCGGCACACTATCTCTCCAACAGCCGTTTGGCCGACAACCGCCTGGCCGCCGGCGTTCAACCGTCTTCAATCCGTTTCGGGATCTACGCGTAGCTGACGCGCCGGGTCCGTGGCGGACTGCCGAATTGCTCCCGACCGTGAGTGCACGGTGGTCGCCCATGAAACGACGAGTAACCGAGTTTTCATGCAAAAATCATGTCCCGCTCTGGGATTGTTGAAGCGCTTCCAGTTTCCGTTGCGCGCCTTCCTCGATGAGCGCGGCGATTTTTTCACGGAGTTGACGAATCGTAATCGGCATTTGCAGCATCGGCCGCCAGGAACCGGTATGGGCTCCCTCGGCGAGCATTCCCTGGTTTTCGTCGAGCAGGAGAATGCAAGGCAGTTCCTTCATGCCGCGGCGCGTTCCCGTTTCGTTGAATCCCTTGACGGCCCGCAATCCCAGTGAGGTCGCGTTGAACAGGACGCATCGGACGATTCCGTCCTCTTCGGCAAGTCGTTCCAGGGCCCGTTCCGGCGACGAGAGGACCTGGACGCGATACCCGGCTTTTTCCAGGCTTTTCCGCAAGACATCCTGCATCGCCTCGTTGGAGTCGACGATCATCACGCCCCGTTTCATCTCGCTCGTACTCCCGGACGCGGTCGCTGCGGCATCGCCCGCCGCCGGCTCGGTCGGCCGGCCGTCTTCCGTTTCAAGCCGTTCGAGCGCCTTGTTCAGGTCGAACAACATCATCGTCGGGCTCTGGTAGCGTGCGTCGGCCTCGGGCTGCATCGCTTTGGCAACGATCTGGGCGACGACCTGGGGGATGTCCGATTCGACCTGCCGGAGCGGTTTGACATTGAAAAAACGGTTGCGGTCGAGTCGCTTCGTCCGGTCTTTGGTTTCGAGGAACGGCGATTCGCCGCTGAGCATGTGGTAGTACATGCAGCCGAGAAAATAAAGATCGCTCCGGGGGTCGTCCCGTTTCGCGCCCCGGCAACGCTCCAGGGCGACATAATCGACCGACTGCTGATTTTTCAGGAAGGGGACGTTGACATCCGCTTTTTCGGCGATCGAGGCGAGCCCGAAGTCGACCAGTTTCGCCTGCCGCGACGCGGCGAGCATCACGTTGCTGAGTTTCAAGTCCCGGTGTTGCAGGCCGCGACGAAGGGCGTATTCCAAACCGGCCGCGATGTCGCGAACGACCACGGTCGCCGTCCTCGCATCGACTTTCTTGCGGATTTTCAGGAATTCCCGCAGGGTTTGGCCCTCGACGAACTCCATGGTCATGAAATGGAGATACCCTTCGCTGCTCGCCGAATAAATCGGGACGATGTTCGGATGTTTCAGTTGCGTTCCGAGTTTCGCCTCGTGCAGGAAGTGCTCGATGAACGCCTTGTTGTCGCTGAACCGGGCACGGAGAACCTTGACGGCCACGATTTCCCCCGTGTCGCGATGGACGGCTCGGAAAACCCGCGCGAACGTTCCCGCCCCGACGATGTACAGGGCTTTGTACGGACCGTATAAAAAACCGAAGGAATCTTCGCTCGAAAGACGTTCGACCTGGTATCCGGTCAACAAGCCGAGCCGGACGGCGGCCTGTAGAAATCCTTCCGGTTCGACATGCGCAGCCCCGAAGTGCGCCCGGATTTGCTGAATCTGCGCCTGCGTCAACACGCCGACCGTCAGGGCTCGCTGCGTCAGTTCTTCGAGCGTGTAGGGAATCATGTCGGGGGAAGGAGCTTTTGAAAAATCGGGCGGGAATGCCGGTCACGAAACGAATCTCCGGTTCATTATAGAGGATGAACGGAGATCGATCCAGCGTGAGAAAGCGAAAATCAGGGCGATTTCCGCGCGATTTTTTATGAGATTTCCGCTTCACGGCCTCTCGACGGTGAAGTCGAAAACCGTTTTGCCTTTGATCTCGCAGCTCAATTCGGACGTTTCGGTGTTCTCGTATTTGGGCGCGACATATTTCACGATCGGCGCTCCGTCCGAAGTCCCGCCGGTCTCCGCATGGACACGGACACCGTACCGTCCGCGCAAAACACCGTCGCCGGGCCGGATTTCGCCGAGCCGATATCGGCCGTCCTGATCGAGCGGGCCGACGACTTGGTAATGATCCATTTCGAAAACGACCGTTCCGACCGTCAGGGGCGCACCGTCCGGAAACGTGACCCGGCCTTCGACCGAGACTTTTTTCGAACAACCGGCGACCACGGCGAGAAGAGACAGGAAAAATATGGAAAAAAATGTTTTCATGGCAGTGTTTACGGCAGCGATACGGCCCCTCCGTCTTTGCAATCGGCAAGCATGTACATGGTCTGCGTGGCCGTGGTGACGGAAAGGGACCGGACGGAACCGTCCCCCAACGCAAACTGGCAAACTCCCGCGTGACTGCTCCCGAAGCCGAATGCGCTGTTGGCCTCATAGTATTGACCGTCCGCCTGTTTTCCGTCGGCGAAACTCGGCGACCGCGCAAGGACCGAACCGCTGTATTCGTGGATCAACCGCGCGACTGAGCCCCATTGGTCCCCGTTGGAAAAGAAATAGCCGCAATCGGCACGCAGCCTCTTGTCGCCCGCGTCGCACTGGCCGAGGTAGGACAGTGGAATATGCTTTTCCCCGACGATCAATTGATTGCTGGTTCCATCTTCCCAAGACGCGAACGAATTGCGGCAGGACCAGTCTTTCCCTTTATCGGCAGGTTTGTCGAGAATCGAGGGCAGGAAGGGCGAATGCGCGAGGGCACCGTTGAGGTAACCGTCGGCACCATCGGTGCGGGCGAGATCGTTCTGGCGTCTGCCCATCTTGTTCCACCAGGAACCGTTGTCGGAAACCGTCGTTTGCGAGCCCGAGGGATTTCCTCTCAGGTAGATGACCGGGGCATAATCGCTTTGCGGGCCCTGTCCGCCCGAGGAATCCGTGGCAGCCGGACCTGATCGCCGACTCGGGCATCGCATCGCGTCCGCCGAGGCGAAGGCGTCCCAAAGCCCGGAGGCCAGGAGATGGGGAAACTGGGTGTCTTTGTTGATCACATCGTTCCACCACCAGTCCATTCTCAGGTCAAGCCCCGTTCCCGCCCCGGCGTTATTGCATTTCGCGTTGATGATGGCGTCCCAGAGATTGCCTTGATCCATGAACGGGTACAGGAAAATCAGGAATGCCCCGCGCTGGTTGCCGTTCATGTAGGGCGGCAAGCCCAAATGGGTGTCATGAAAGTTTTGGACCCCGAGGCCGATCTGCTTGAGGTTGTTGGAGCACTGCATCCGTCGCGCCGCTTCCCGTGCCGCCTGGACCGCCGGCAGCAACAGGGCGACCAAGGTGCCGATAATGGCAATGACGACAAGAAGTTCAACGAGGGTAAACGCACAAACCCGGCAACTCGATCGTCGGCGGCCCATGCTGTCCCTCACACCCTTTTTAAAATGGTTCGTTGTCATTTTTTTGTTCCTCCTGAAAGTAGATGAAAAAGAACCGGTTCTTCGCACTATTTACTCGGAGGATCAACCGAGAAATCAAAAGTCATTCCGCCTTTGATTTCGCAGGTGATCCCGGATTCTTTGGGATGGACGTATTTGTCGTCGACGAGCTTCGTGGTCTGGACGACCGTGGTCGCTTTTTTCGTTTTTTCATCGAATGTCGTTGTCGGCACGGTCAACATGGAAGAAGCGAAATGAACATTGTAGACGCCTTTGGGAATGCCGTCGTTGATTTCGACGGAACCCAGAACATAGCTTCCGTCTTTTTGGATGGGTCCTTTGGCCTGAAAAACTTCCGTGGAAAAAATGATGGTTCCGCCGGGCACGGGCGTGCCGTCCGTGTAGGTAATTTTCCCGGAAACAGCGCAATTCCTATTGCACCCGGTTGCCAACAAACATAGCGTAGCGAGAAAAATGATCAAAAAATGTGATTTCATGGAAAGAATTCAAAAAGGTTGACTGGTGTAACAGGCCGATTACAACGTTTACATTAGGTTGTCATTTCGACTCCCTCAATTCGGGCAGGTTCCGCGTCGTAAGGAGAAATCTCGCCCTTGCCAAGAGACTGTAAATTCAAGCCGCTCCGGTCCGGTGAGATTTCTCCCGTTGGTTGAAATGACGATTGATGTCGTCTAGGTTGCCGACTTTGCAATCGCCCTGGCCGGGATTATACAAGTGAATTGATTCATGGTACACAAATATTCAAAGCAATGCAAGAGAAAATCGACCACTTCCAGGCCGATTGCCACGCCGGTAACAAGTTTTTTCTTCATCCAACCTCCAAATTCCTTCGTATAGGAAGAAGCAGCAAACGGATTGCACCGCTTTTTCCAATCACGGAGGTCAAATGTCTACTCAAAACTCCCTTAAAAACTTCATAAATTGCCTCAATTCCGTTCCTGATCCACGATCCAAGCAAGGAACCTCTCATCC
>QMCE01001108.1_pt1 | contig 14571 bp, 10 predicted proteins | sample 1821851 | NCBI WGS metagenome assembly QMCE01 (sample SAMN09453174, study PRJNA476694) | Termite gut metagenome, whole genome shotgun sequencing project. | isolation source: worker | host: Odontotermes sp. | place: South Africa:Pretoria | collected 2016-01-28 | reverse complement strand
CGCTTCTGCGTTTTGTAGTCCACATACACAATCCCGAAACGGTCGTCGTAGCCCTTCGCCCATTCGAAATTGTCCATGAGGCTCCACTGGAAGAAGCCGAGAAGATCCACTCCGTCCTCGGCGGCGAGGCGGTAATTGTACAGGTAGGCGTTCAGGAATTCGATGCGCGCCGGATCGTGCACCTTGCCGTCCCGGGAGACGACGTCCAGGTTGGACATGCCGTTCTCCGTCTGGTACATCGGCAGCTTGTACCGATCGTGCAGGAACTTCGGGAGATAGTACATGACTTCCGGGCAGACGCTCCATCCCATGCCGCTCTTCATGTGGCCGACAGGCGGGTTGACAAGTTCGAAGCCCTTGGGGCCGCCGGCCTTGACGATGAGGGCGTAGTAAATGTTCTGCCCCCAGAAGTCCAGCTTCTGCGCGATTGTCTTCATGTCGTTCGCGCCGATCTTCGGCATTTCCCAGCCGAAGGCTTCCTCCGTGCCCTCGGGGTATTTGCCGAGAACCATGGGATCCGCCCAGTAGCCGACGCTCATGACGCAGTTGTCCGGATGCAGGCAGAACGTGGCCTTCCGCGCCGCTTCAATGTCCGCCTTGGACGTCGTGGCGGGGACGTACGCCGTGCCGACCGAAGCTGTGCCGACCTTGCAGTCCGGCGACGTCGCGCGCAGCGCCATGACCGCCTTGCCGTGCGCGAGAAGGGCGTTGTGCACCATGCGCAGAAGGTGGAAGCGCTTGAACTTGATGCCCGGAGCGTGCATGCCCGCCTCGTGCCCGCGGCCGACAAAGCACTGCGGCTCGTTCAGGGGCATGTAGCGCTTGACGCGGTCGCCGAAGCTTTTGCCGATCAGCGTCGCGTAGTCGGCGAACCAGTCCGAACTGTCCGGATTCATCCAGCCGCCCCGGTACCAGAGTTCCTGCGGGTAGTCCCAGTGGAAGAGCGTGAGGAAGGGCGTGATGCCGGCTTCGAGAAGGCCGTCGATCAGCTTGTTGTAGAAGTCGATGCCTTTTTGATTCACCGCGCCGGTTCCGTCGGGGAGGAGGCGCGGCCAGGACACGGAGAAGCGGTAGCCCTTGATGCCGATCTCCTTCATGATGGCGATGTCTTCCTTGTAGCGGTGGTAGTGGTCGCAGGCCACGTCGCCGGTGTGGCCCTCAAGAACGTGGCCCGGCTCCTTGCAGAAGGTGTCCCAGATGGACAGGCCCTTGCCGTCCTCGTATGCAGCGCCTTCGATCTGGAACGACGCCGTCGCCGCGCCCCACAGAAAATCGTCGCGAAACGCCATGTGCTTTCCTTTCAGTCTATCTGATGTCAAAAACACTGCGGACGCGGACGCTCCCGGGGGAACCCCCGAGAATGCGCAACGTCCTCTGGCCCTTTTCCATGTCGAAATAATTGTCGTCCAGGAGAAGCTCGCCGTCCTCCGCGACAACCTCCACAGCCTTCGCGTACGCGGCGGCGGTGACGACGACAGTGTCGCCGGAGACGACGGCGGAAAGACGCGGGTCGGCAAAAAGATAATGCTTCGGCGCCGTGAACAGCACGGATCCGGAAGAGACGACTTCGCCGTCCTCCAGCAGTTCATAGCTGCAATGGTTCCGCAGGAAATCGGTCGGCCCGCCGTCCGCTTCGGCGAAGCGGATTTCGTCCAGCCAGACGCTGGAGAACGCGGGAACGCTCAGCTCCTTTTCGCCCGACCGGAGAACGGTCGACGCCGCGTCGCGGAGCGTCCAGCGGACTGTGCAGCGCCGCGCGCGGGGGCTTTCGTTCGCGACGCAGATATGGGCGATGGTGTCGATGCGCGACGGCTCCTCAATGACGGTGTCGCGGTGCGTCGTCTCGCCCGTCTCGTGGCAGCTGATCATGAGGGGCGCGAAGAAGCGCTTCGCGTAGTAATGGAGCGCCTTCCAGCGGCCGAAATAGTCCACGCTCGCCCAGGACGCGACAGGCCAGATGTCGTTCAGCTGCCAGTACACCGCGCCCATGCAGCGCCCGCGGTGCCGCCGCCAGTGTTCGACGCCGTACTTGATGGCCTCTGCCTGGAGCAGCTGCGAGGCGTAGAGGAGCGCGTCGAACGACGTGGGATAGAGGAAGGTGCGCCCCATGTAGTTCATGATTTTCGCGTTCGCGCCGGCGTTCCGCTGGTGGGTCTCCATCACGCGGGAGAAGATGTTCCTGTCCTCCGGCAGGGTGAAGCTTTCCACTGTTTTCATGCAGGGGAAGCTCTGGAAGCCGAATTCGGACGCGTAGCGGAAGAAGTAGTTCCGGAACGAGTCAAAGGGAACGTTGCCGTGCCAGACCTCCCACCAGTGCACGTCGCCCCTGTCCGGATCGTTCGGCTCGACAAACGACCCGCCGCTGGACGGGGAGGACGGCCAGTAAAACGCGTCCGGATCCTCGCGGCGCAGGACATGCGGAATAATGTGCTCGAACATCCGGATATAGTGCCCGCGCGTGACGGGCGAACTGTCGAAGCGGCCCGTCTCCTGGAACTGTTCCATCTCGTTGTTCCCGCACCAGAGGCCGAGGGAGGCGTGGTGGCGGAGGCGGCGGATGTTGTCGACGAATTCGGCGGTGATGTTGTCTTCGAAATCGTAGTCGAGCGGATAGTTCGCGCAGGCGAACATGAAGTCCTGCCAGACGACGAGGCCGAGCTCGTCGCAGGCGTCGTAGAACCAGTCGTCGGGGTAGTACCCGCCGCCCCAGACGCGGACGGCGTTGAAGTTCGCGGCGGCGCACTGTTCGAGGAGCGTTCTCGTGCGATCCGGCGTGATGCGGCTGAAGACGCTGTCCTCCGGGATGTAGTCCGCGCCCATCGCGAAGAACGGCACCCCGTTGGCGACCTGGGCGAAGCTTTCGCCCCATTCGTCCGTCTGCCGGAGAACGGTGAGCACGCGGAGGCCGATGCGCCTGTTCCACGCGTCGACGACACGCCCGCCCGCGAGTGCCTCGACCGAGACAGCGTACAGCGGCTGCGCGCCCAGCCCGCGCGGCCACCAGAGCTGCGGGTTCGGAACTTCGACCTCGACGCCGGCGGGCGCGGTCAGCGTCTCCCCGCCCGGCGACGTGACGGTGAGGCGCATTTCGTCGCAGGTCAATGTGTCGATGCCGAAGTTGTCGACGGCGGCGGTCGCTGTGAGGAACACCCGTCCCGCCTCGTGCCGCTGCCTGACGCGGACGTCGGCGAGGCGGACGGCGTCCACGCCGATGAGGGAGACGTCCTTCCAGATGCCCGCGTCGGGGAGGCGGGGACCCCAGTCCCAGCCGAACATGCAGTGCGGCTTTCGCATGTGGGGGAAGCCGCGCATGGCGTGGCCGCTGCCGCCGACATGGTATTCCGCGTCCTTCGCGCGGATGTATTTCGTCGGGGAGGCGATGCGGATTTCGATGGTGTTTTCGCCCTGCCGCAGAGCGGACGCGACGTCGAATTCCCAGGTGCGGAACATGTTGAACGCGCGGCCGACGCTCGTGCCGTTCACGAGGATGTCGCAGATCGTGTCCAGTCCGTCGCAGCGGAGGAGGATTTTCGGGCAGGCTTTCACGGCCGGGTCGACGGTGAACGTCCTGCTGAAGGTGAAGTCATTGTCCATGACGGCGAGCGCCGTCAGTTCGTTGTCCCTGTAGAAGGGGTCTTCCATCCGCCCGTTGGCGAGGAGGAAGGAGTAGACGGAGCCGGGGACATTCCCCGTCATCGGAGCCTGTCCTGCGAATTCCAGCCGCCACGGGCCGGAGAGGGATTGCGTGTGCATAGTCTCTCGCTTGCGTGATCCAAAGGGAATTTATCTGTTTCCGAAGTGCTGATCCAGCCAGTCAAACGCGTCCCGCTGCTGTTCGGGGGCGAATTCGTGCCCCCGCTCTTCCCAGACGACGTGGCGGAATTTTTCCTGAGCGCCGTATGCCTTCCAGATTGCCTCCATTTTTCTGAACGCGTCCCGGGCGGAGTCGACGGGGAAAAGCTCGTCCTTCGCCCCTGCGAACACGAGCATGGGCTTGGGCGCGGCCAGCCCCGCCACATCGGGGTAGTCCAGATACTTCCCGATAAAGGGGTGCAGCATGGCAAAGGCGGACTGCCCCTGGAGCTGCTTGTTGCCGGGCGTCATCAGCCCCCGCATGGTCGCCATCCAGCATCCGGCGACGCAGGCGGAGACGCTCTCCGCGAGGGCGGCGCACTGCCAGGCGCGGAAGGCGCCCATGGAGAAGCCGACAGCAGCGAGACGGCTTCTGTCGACTTCCGGAAGGCTGGAGAGAAAATCGGCGGCGCGGATGTCCTCCATGGCGATAATGCCGGCGAAACTCGTGCCGAGGTTGAAGCAGTTCGAGGCGAGCGCCTGCTGCGACGCTCCCGTGAACCCCGGCGCCGATCTGTCTCCCCAGCCCAGCGCGTCGACGGCGAGAACGACATACCCTCGCTTCGCCAGCTCGTCGCCCGGGTAGAGGCCGCCGCAGCATCGTTGCACCCATTTCTTCGACGCTGCGGGACGGTCGCCGTCGTCCCAGGTCTCCACCACCTTTTCCTTGCCGAGGACAAAATAGTCTCCGTGATCGTGGAGCATGAGCGCTGCCGGAAACGGCCCCGTCCCCCGGGGAACAAGCAGGAGGGCCGGCGCCCTGGTGTCTGCGGAGACATTGAAGACTATTTTCTTCGCCGCATAGCTTCCCCGGTCGACTTCGTCAAGCACCGCCATGTCGAAGGCGGCGTCGAAGACAACATCGCCGGCGGAGGGAAGGATCAACTCGCGGGCTTTTGCCAGCCCCGCCTTCCTCCACTCCGCCGGCGCGGCGCCTTCCCTCCATCCAAGGGAAAACGCCATTCTGTCCCGCAGCGCCTCGTAAAAGATGGGCAGCGCCTGATCCGCCGCGGTAACTCCCTGTCTTGAATATTCCGTGCCGGTCATGGCCTAGAACTTCCACCTCTCGGAAATCTTCGGCACGTCGCCGATAAGGCGCTTCGTGTAGTCGGACTTCGGGTGGAGGATGGCGCTGTCCGGGTCGCCGCGCTCCACCACCTTCCCGTGTTCCATGATGTAGACTGTGTCCGAAATGTAATAGGACAGGCCGATGTCGTGCGTGATGAAGAGAATCGTCATGTCCGTTTCATTGCGCAGCTTGAGGAGCATGTCCAGAATCGTCGCGCGCGAACACGCGTCGATCATGGACGTCGGCTCGTCCGCCACCAGCAGCTTCGGCTTCAGCAGGAAAATGCGCGCAATCATCAGGCGCTGCATCTGCCCGCCGGAGAGTTCGAACGGATACTTGTTCGCGATCTCGTCGTAGTGGATGTTCACGAACGAGCAGGCGTCGCGCATGCGGCCGGCCTTCTCCTCCTCGGGAAGCCTGTGCCAGCCCTTGAGGCGGAGACAGTCGCGGAGGACGGAGTCGACGCGGTTGAAGATGTTGAAGGTGGAGAAGGGATCCTGGAAGATGGCCTGGATGTCCCCCCAGTACGCCTTCCGCTTCGCGTGCGTGGAGATGTCGCGCGGCGTCCCCTGATACATCATTTCCCCGGAGGTGATGCCGAGGAGGCCGAGAATCATCTTCGCGAGCGTCGTCTTCCCGCTGCCGCTCTCGCCGACGATGGAGACGATTTCGCCGCGGCGGAAGTCGAAGTCGACGTTGTCCACGGCAGCCTTGCGCTGCCCCTTGCCGTCGAAGATGCGGGTGATTTTCCTGCCGCTGAGGAACACCTCCTTCTTTTCCAGTTCCTCGCGGTTTGTTTTCGGCGCTTCCACCGCCACGCCTTCGGGCGCGGCCATTCTGAGGGTTTCGTCAGTTGTCATGTGCGTAGCGCTCCTTCAGTTGTCCGACCGAAAGCCTGCAGCTGTAGCTCCGACCGCTGCCCGCGTCCTGCGCCGAGACCTCCTCCTTGAAGCAGGCGGGCTCCGCGTACCGGCAGCGCGCGGCGAAGCGGCAGCCCGCCGGCGGATGCTTGAGGTTCGGCGGCGTGCCCGGAATGGCGCGGAGGCGGTGGTTCCGGCTCGCCTCCTCGGGGACGATGATCGAGTCCATGAGTCCCTTCGAATAGGGACAGAGCGAATTGAAGATGACCTCCTCCGCGCTCCCGCGCTCCACAATCTGCCCCGCGTACATCACCATGATGTCGTCGGTCACGTTGTAGAGGAGCGGCAGTTCGTGGGTGATGAACATCATCGCGCGGACAAAGCCCTTGTCCATGAGGTCGCGCAGCAGCTTGATGACGATTTTCTGCGAACTCACGTCCAGCGCGGACGAAGGCTCGTCCGCGACGAGGATCTTCGGGTTGAGGATGGTGGAAATGGCGATGACCGTGCGCTGCTTCATGCCGCCGGAGAGTTCGATCGCGTACTGGTTCAGCACCGCCTCCGGCAGGTTCAGCACGCTGAACCGCTCGCGCGCGAGATCGCGCACGTCCTTCTTCGACAGTCCCGTCCCGTGCGCGGCCATGATGTCCTGGATGAAGTGGATGATGCGCCGCGTGGGGTTCAGGGCGTTCATCGCCGCCTGGGGGATGTAGGCGATGTCGTTGCCGAGCACGGTGCGCCGCACCGTGTCCGCCGGCAGCGCCGTGATGTCCTTCCCGTCGATGACGATGCTCCCGCCCGTGTGGTGGAGCGGCGGGAAGTAATAGCCCATCACGCTCAGCGCGAGCGTGCTCTTGCCGCAGCCGGACTCGCCGGCGATGCCGAGGGATTTGCCGTCCTCAAGGGTGAAGGAGACGCGGTCGACGGAGTAGATTTTGTCCCCCGTGCGGGTGAGGTAGTGGGAGCTGAGTTCCTTCACCTCCATGATGGTGTTTGCCATGGTCAGCTCCTTATCTGCGGGTTGAAGATTTGATCGAGGCCGGTGTTCATCAGGTTGAGGCTGAAGGTTATGAGCGACACCAGGAGAACCACCGGAAGGAACGACCACCACGCGCCGTTCGAGAGGCCGGAGAACTGCACCGACCAGTGCATCATGAGGCCGAGGGTCGCCGTGTTCTGCGGGCCGAGGCCCAGCATGGAGATCGACGCCTCCGAAATGATCCCGGACGCAACCTGGAGGATGAACGCCATGACGACGTACGACGCGACGTAGGGGAGGATGTCCCGGATGATGATGCGGACAAGGCCGTGGCCGGAAATCTTCGACATGTTCACGTGGTCGCGGTTCCGGAGGGAGGTCGTCTGCGAGCGCACCGCGCGCGCCGTCCACGGCCAGGCCGTGATGCCGATGACGAGCGCCGTCGTCATGAAGTCCCTCGAACTGATGCTGACGGAAATGAGGACGAGGATGACGAAGGAGGGGATGACGACGAAGACGTTGGTGATGGAGCTGAGGATGTTGTCCACAAGCCCGCCGACGTAGCCGGCGAGAAGGCCGATGGTGAGGCCGATGCAGGTGGCGATAGTCCCCGCAAGGATGCCGATGATGATGGAGGAGCGCGTGCCCGCGGCCAGTTCCGCGAGGACGTCGCGGCCGAAGTTGTCCGTGCCGAGGAGGTGTTCCCCGCCCGGCGACTCGAACATCATGCCCGTCATGTCCAGGGGATCGATGTCCGAGAAGAGGGGAAAGCCGAACGCGAAGAGGAGCACGGCGATGAAGATGCAGAAGCCGAACTTGAACCGTGCCGATTCGAAGGCTGTTTTAATCATGTGCTTCATGGTTCAGGCCTCCTCCTGCTGTGCCGCCTTGACGCGTGGGTCGATAAGGCCGCAGATGATGTCGACGAGGAAATTCGCGCCCAGCACCATGACGGTGACGATGAGGGTGCATCCGGAGATGAGGGGGTAGTCCTGCGTGGCGATGGCGTTGAAGAGGGTCGTGCCGAGGCCGGGGTACGAGAAGACGATTTCCGTGATAAGGCCGCCGGAAATCATGGAGCCGAGGGACAGCGCGAGGCCGGTGATCTGCGGCAGCATGGAGTTCCGGAAGACGTAGCGGACGATCTTCCCGTCCTTGACGCCCATGAGGCGGGCGTACTTGACGTAGTCCGCGTTCAACTCGTACAGGCTCATTTCACGCATGCCCAGGGACTGCCCGCCGATGGCGACGACGACGAGCGCCATGAACGGCAGGCGGTAGTGGCTCAGGACGGACATCCAGAAGTCCCAGTTTCCCCAGTTGATGATCATGTCGAAGGCGTAGCCGAGGCTGCCCGGGAACCAGGCGAGCTTGCCCGCGAGAATCCAGATAAGGATGAGAGCCATCGCGAAGGGCGGAATGGCGTTGAAGTAGAGGAAGGTCGGGAAAATGGCCTTGTCCCAGACGCCGCGCGCGTAGGCGGCCATCGCGCCCAGGGCGTTGCCGAGAATCCATGCCGTGAAGAGCGCGGGAAGCTGGAGCATGACCGTCCACGGCAGGGACGCGCCGATGATGTCCGAGACCTGGCGCGGACTCTGGGCGAAGGAGGTGCCCATGTCGCCCTGGAGGAGATTGCCGACATAGATGAAGAACTGCTGCCAGAGCGGCTTGTCCAGGCCGAACTGGGCGGAGAACTGATCGAAAATCTGCTTGTAGAGATTGGTGTCGGACATTCCGGAGGTCATGCTGGCCATGATTGCCTGCACGGGATTTCCGGGAATGAGACGCGGCAGGAGAAAGTTCAGGAAAACCGCCACAACGAAGGTGACGAAATACCAGCAAAACCGTTTGACGAAAAATCCTCGGTAGCCTTTCACGGGAGCCTCCCCTCTTTCCCGATCCCCCGCTCCGCCGGAACGCTTCCGGCGGATCGGGGCGGGATGGTTTCACGGAAGGTTGCTTCACAGATGCCGCGGGGAGCGGCTATTTCGGGGAGATGACGTACAGACCCTTGATGCCCCAGCCGTCGGTGAGCATGGTCGGCGGGATGTTCGTGCCGTCGTCCTGCTTCGGGAAGCCCGTCCAGACGGTCTCGTTCACTTCGTAGAACTGCACGGGGCGGTACATGAGGCCGAAGGAGGGGACGTCCTTCAGGTAGATGATGGTGAGTTCCGTCCACAGTTCCTTCAGCTTCGCCTCGTTCGTTTCCGTCGCGATGAGGCTGACAAGCTCGTTCGCGCGCGCGTTCATGTAGCGGCCGTAGTTGAAGGTCGTCGCCGTGCCGCGCGGGGGGAGGCCGGCGGTGGAGACAAGGTTCCGCGCCGTCAGCCAGGGCGCCGCAATGCTCGACGCGCCGACCGACCACATCGCGATGTCCACCTGCCCCGCCTGGAAGTCCGCGAGGAAGACGGGCTGGTCGCGGAAGTTCGTGATCATTTCCATGCCGATGCGGCGCCCGGCCTGGGCGACGATTTCGAGGGAGGCGTTCCAGTCCGTCCAGCCGGAGGGGCATTCAAGCTTGAAGCTGAGCTTCACGCCGTTCTTTTCGCGGAAGCCGGAGGGACCCTTGAGCCAGCCCGCGTCGTCCAGAAGCTTGTTCGCCTCGTCAATCTGGTTGCCTGTCCACTGGTAGGGCTTGATGGCGTCGAGGTCGACCAGGCGGAGCATGGACGGGACGGGAAGCATCATGCTGGGGAAGATGTCCGGGGTGTAGCCGGACATGGCGTTCTGCGCGATCATTTTGTAGTTGATGGCGAGGGCGATGGCCTTGCGGACGTTGACGTCGTCCAGGCCGGGCTTCGCGAGGTTGAACCAGAGGGTGGGGATGACGCCGGGGATGTAGTAGGGGGGCTTGTCGATATAGGTGGAGATGGGGAGGTTGTTGTCTTCCCACAGCTTCCAGATCTGCGGCATGAACTGCTGGTTCACGTCGATCTGCGCCGCGCGGAAGGCGGCCATGACGGCGTTGTTGTCCTTGAAAATATTGTGCGCGATGTATTTCGGGGCGGGGAGCTTGCCGAAGAGGGACGGCGCCTGTCCCCAGTAGTTGTCGTCGCGGACGTGGACGACCTTGGTTTCATCAGCGACGGCGAAGCGGTAGGGGCCGGAGGAGACGAGCGTCATGTCTTTCGCGCCGAACTGGAGGAACTTCCCGCTGTCGCCGGCGCAGTCGGCGTCGACCTTTTCCCAGACATGCTTCGGCACGATGCAGATGCCGCTGATCAGCGTCTCGACCATGAGGGGGGCGAAATTGTCCCTCTTGGCCTTGAAGACGACGGTGGATTTGTCGACGGCGACAACGTCTTCAAGATATTCCCAGTTCGCCGTGATGACTGTGGTGTATTTTTTCGCGAGCGCGAACGTGAAGGCGACGTCGTCCGCGATGACGGGCTTGCCGTCCGACCAGTGGGCGTCGGGGTTTATCTTGACCGTGAGATCCTGTCCGCTCCAGGAGTATTCCGTGCCGAGGAGGGGATAGATTTTGCCGTCCAGCATGTTGTACGCGAAGAGGGATTCCCAGACCATGGTGCGGAGAAGGCCGAGGTTGTTGTGTACGGTGTAGGCCCAGTTGTTGTTGGTGGGATGGAAGGGGTTGAAGCTGGCGATGGCGCCCCACTGCTGGCCGCCGAAATAGAGGGTTTCCGTTCTCGGAAGTTGCGCGGGAACCTCAACTGCGCTTGCGGAAGGAACGTGAACAGCGGAGACGACGAGAGCAACCAACAGCATTGCAACAACAGCCCGTGCTTTTCGCTTCATAATTCGTTCTCCTCATGGCTGTGTCCGGGAGAGTCCCGGACATGAAAAAGGCGGCGCGTACAATAACCAAGATAGATACGATGTGATGGATGCGATAAGGTAAGTATACCACAGGGAAAAACTCTAATCGTATACAATAATATCATAGTACTTTTATTTCTTCACGGGGGGGGCGGCGGCGGGCGCGGCTATTATGCGCTTTTCGCCATGTCGTGGTGGAACACCACGGCGTTCCGCGTTTTCTTCGCTTCGTACAGCGCCTTGTCCGCCTCGGCGAGGACTTCGGGCGGGGAGTGATCGGGGGAGAGGTAGGTCGCGCCTATGCTGATGGTGACGTTGACGACGATGTTCCGCTCCGTGTTCTCGATTTCCGTTTCCTCCACCGTGCGGCGGATGCGTTCGAGGACGGCGGCGGCGCTTTTCCGCTTCAGCTCGGGGAAATACGCGGAGAATTCCTCGCCGCCGTAGCGCGCGAGGCAGTCGCTCTCGCGGAGGGCGGACTTGATGGCTTTCGAGACCTCGGCCAGAACCTTGTCGCCGAAGATATGGCCGTAGGTGTCGTTCACGTGCTTGAAGTGATCGAGATCCGCCATGATGACGAGGAGCGGCTCGTCTGTTTTCCGGGACTGTTTCGCCCGCGCCTTGAGGCTGCGGAGGAAAAAGGACTTGTTGTACGCGTTCGTGAGGCTGTCGATGGCGACGAACTTCGCTATCCGCGTCGACGAGAACAGCAGCAGCAGCGCGACCATGAACAGCATCCCGCCGATGCTGGCGATGATGAGCGTCGACGAGAAGCCCATGAGTTCGTTGTACTGGTCGATGGAGACGTCCACGCCGACGAGGCCGAGGAATTCCCCCGTGTCCTGGTCGGTGATGGGGGCGTAGGCGGAGAGAAGGGTGCCGTAGCTGGTCGTGACGAAATCCCCCGTCACCAGGGTGTGCGTCTCGTATCCCTCGATGCGGGTGTCTGTAAGGAGATCCGTGGATCCCGGGGGCGAGAATCCGGCCGAGCTTTCCGGCTCGCCGTCGAGGACGAAGCACATTTCCGTGTCGGAAATCCGCTTTTCCGTATAGATGAAGATGATGTTGTTTTCGTTGCCGCGGCGGATTTTCTCCATGCCCGCCTTCGCGTGCCGGTAGTACGCGGTGGAGGTGTCGAGGCTTTCGGCAAAGGCCTTGTACCCGGCGGCGTCCTGCTCCAGCATGGTCGCGGCGGCTATGGCGATGCCCGCGCATTTGTGCGCCATCTGTTCCGTGACGGTTTCCCCGGCGAGGCGGTAGACCATCCAGCCGAACCCCGCCATCAGCAGGATGAAGGCGAGATACACGTAAATGAAGACTCTCGTGAGCAGCACACCCACTCCCCGCATGAGGCTTATCCTTGCGCTGTCATATCCGCATGTGCCCGTCGCCCAGCTTCGCCCGGATCGCCTCCGCAAGCGCTCCGCCGCCGATCATCCGCCGCAGTTCCTCCAAATCCCCCGCAACCGTGTCCGCAAGATACCGGACAACCCAATTTTTGTCGAGTCCCGAAACGCAGACGACGTAGGCGCCCGCGTGGTGCGCGTTCCACATTTCAATGGCAGTGCCCATGCTCGCCTCCGGAACGAAGGCGACGAGGACGTCCGTGCGGCCGGCCCTGTCCATGAGGTCGAAGAATGCCGCGCCCGCCTTCGCCTCATCATAGGCGAGGCTGTCCGGATATTCAAGCACGGGGTCGAATATTTCCGCGTCCGGGAAGGCGTCGCGGAGAAGGGCGGCTATTTCCCCCCTGTAGCCCTGCGGGTGCGTGGAGTCGGGGAGGGAACCCTGGATGATCCCGGCGATAAAAAAACGTAAAGCTTTGGACACAACCGCTCCCTTCCCTGTATAATGGCGCACGAACGACAGTGCCGTCATTGTGCCGTCATTGTGCAGTATCGCCGAATTGTAACATTCTTACTGTATCCCGGAAAGCACGAATTGCAAACGGAGAAAAAAAATGACTGTGAAACCGGTGGCGCTCATCATCCGCGACGGGTGGGGACTCAATTACAACGAAAAGGGAAACTCGGTTTTCGACGCGGCCACGCCCGTCATCGACAGGCTGAAGTCCCGCTATCCCTGGACCCTTCTGGACGCCTCCGGCGAGCCTGTCGGCCTGCCCGACGGCTATCAGGGATCGAGCGAGGTCGGGCACCTGAACATGGGCGCGGGGCGCATCGTGGTGCAGGAACTCAAGCGCATTGACGACGGCCTCCGCGACGGCTCCCTGTTCGACACCGCGCAGTGGAAGCGCCTCGTCGACAACTGGAAGAAGAACAACAGCGCGCTCCATCTCTTCGGCCTCCTCCAGGACGAGGGCGTGCACGCGCACCAGGAGCATCTGTTCAAGATCATGCGCCGCGCCCGGCAGGAATTCCCGCAGGGAAAAGTGATCCTCCATCCCTTCCTTGACGGCCGCGACACGCCGCCGCGCTCGTCGGCGGAGTACATCGCAAAGCTTCTGAAGGTCATCGACGAAATCGGCGGCTGCGTCATCGGCACCTGCATGGGCAGGTACTACGGCATGGACAGATCGAAGAACTGGGCGCTCACGGACGAGGCCTACGCCTGCATCGTCTCCGCGAAGGGCAGACCCGGCAAGGACATCCTCTCCGTCGTGAACGAGTCCTACGCGAAGGACACAACGCCGGACGGCACGGAAATGGTCGACGAATACATCCCGCCGCACATCCTGGGCGACTACGCCGGCGTCCGCGACGGCGACTCCATCCTCCACACGAACTACCGGCAGGACAGGGCGATTCAGCTCACCATGGCCTTTGCCGATCCGTCCTATCCCGGAAAACTCTCCGCAAAGCCGAAGGTCGTCTACGTCGGCCTCACCCGGTACTACGACGCCTTCGGCGAGTACATGCTCGGCGCCATGGGCGCGGACGGCGGCATGGACAACCTTCTGGGCGAGGTCGTCTCGAAGGCGGGGCACAGACAGCTCCGCCTCGCCGAAACGCAGAAATTCCGCCACGTGACCTCCTTCTTCAACGGCAAGTCCACGACCCCGTACCCGAACGAGGATCAGGTGGAGGTCAAGGGCCGTTTCGACCCCGCCACCTTCGCCGTGCACCCGGAGATGGAGGCGGAGTTCGTGACGGAGGAGCTGCTCAAGCGCATCGCGGACAATCCGTACAAGATGATTGTGGTCAACTACGCGAACTGCGACATGGTCGGGCACACGGGCGTGCAGGCCGCGGCGAGGAAGGCTGTGGAGACTGTGGACGCCTGCATCGGCCGCGTCGTGCCGAAGCTGCTCGATCTCGACGCCGACATCCTCATCACCGCGGATCACGGCAATGCCGAGCAGATGATCGACTACGAGACGGGGATGACGAAGACAAGCCATACGCTCTTCCCCGTCGAATGCGTGCATGTGTCGAAGAGCGCGTGGAAGCGGACGCTTGTCCGCCGCGGCAAGCTGTCGGATCTGGCGGTGACGATGCTCCAGCTTATGGAGATTCCGGTGCCGAAGGAAATGACGGCGACGTCCCTGTTCGAGTAGCATATTTCATCAAAATGAGGGCTGAAACAATGGATTTCTTTGATGTAATACGCGCCCGCCGATCGGTGCGGGAATTCCTCGACAAGCCGGTTCCGTCGAAAGACATCGAGACCTGCCTCGAAGCGGCGCGCCTCGCGCCCAGCGGCTCGAACGCGCAGCCCTGGCGCTTCATCGTCGCGCGGAAGCCCGAGGTCCGGGCGGCTCTCGCGGAAGCGGGCTTCAACCAGCCCTGCCTGCGGCAGGCGCCGATCATCACCGTGCTTCTCGGCGATCGCGACGTGTTCAAGAAGCGCCTCCGCCGGGCAAAGGAGCTGGCCGACGTCGGCGCGCTCTCGGAGGAAACGCTCGCCTCGCTCGAAGAGCGCTACAGGGCGAGGGACGCGCAGGGCGGCGGCGGGCGCGAGGCGAACGACATGACGATCCGCGCCAACTGCATGCTCGCGGGCGAACACTACGCGCTCGCCGCGACGGCGCTCGATCTGGGCTGCTGCTGGGTCGGCATGTTCGACGTGGAAAA
>QMCE01001535.1_pt1 | contig 14583 bp, 10 predicted proteins | sample 1821851 | NCBI WGS metagenome assembly QMCE01 (sample SAMN09453174, study PRJNA476694) | Termite gut metagenome, whole genome shotgun sequencing project. | isolation source: worker | host: Odontotermes sp. | place: South Africa:Pretoria | collected 2016-01-28 | reverse complement strand
CGACAGTTCATGGCCGATCCAGAGAAGAACCAAAGCGACGACCAAGAATTTGACCAACGCGATCAAGCGTTTTTTCCAAAGAGTGTTCATCGGAGATCGGCAAAAAAGCGTTGTTGTGCCATATCACACAGCGAGCAATTCCCTGCGTTGCGCATTCTACGCCGCCGCCCAATGGTTTTCAAGACGGAGTTTTTGAGTATACTTCAAGAGAGCTCCGAAAATTTTTCTGAAGATCAATTGAATATGAAATAATGAAAACACGTTGCGTGCCTCTGTTTTGGATCGCCGGAATGATACTGGCCTGCCTCTGGGGCGGCGTCACGTTGGGACAGCGTGTGCCTGTGTCTGTAGGGCCTGTCCTTGCGCCGCCTGAACCGCGAATGGACGCCGAAAAAAAACAAGCGGACACACAACCGCCGCAAACGTCGTCCGTGCCTACCACCACGGGGCCTGCCGATCAACCGCCCGGCGTCGCGTCGACGGCCACGATGAGAAATCGATCCGAGCTGTCCGCACAGGAACATCCGTGGGGAGCGTTTCTTCCCAAGAGCTGGGTTCACACGCAGACCACTTCCTGGACCACGCAGGCGGGGCAGGCGGCAGGGGCAAGAACGCTTTCCGTGCGCGAATCAAAAACTTCGCTCGAATCCGTGGAACCCAACGGCGTCACCTTAAAGAAAACGCAGACCTTGACTATGGGGGGCAAGCAGGTTCAAACGACGCCTCAAATCAAGCGTTATGATTTCTACCAAGAACTCATGGAGCCGGGCATGACCGCTCGGCAAGAGGGAACCGGCAAGCTGCTCATCAATAACCTCGTGATCCCGTGCCAAAAGCGGGTTTACGAACAAAAAAGCGACACGGAACGGCGTACCACGACGCTGTGGTATACGACGCAGCTTTATCCTTACATTTTTCGTGCGGAGACCGCTCTCGTGGCCCTGCCGACGGAATCGGAGCCGGTCGAGCGTGTGTTGCGAAAATCGCTCATGGAGGTGTACGAGTCGGCGGCCCTGAACGTGTGGGGGAGCCGGGAGGGCCTTTACCGTTATCGAATCAAAACGACCGAAGGGCCTATCACCACGATGACGGAGGCCATCGGCTCTCGATATGTTCCGGGCGGCGTGACCCAAGAAACCGTGAGAGAATACAACGGCAAGGGCGTGGAAATCAGGGTCACGGAAACGCGATTGATCAATTTTTTTCGCATGTCCCCCGACGTCGCCGAACCTGCTTCCCTACAGCCGGAAGAAACGGTGTGGCCGCGTGGCCCGATGCCATTCCGTCCACGCTGGCGGCGTTTCAATCCACCGCCCTTTTCGCAGCCGCCCCTCTCTCCATCGTATGCCTTTCCGCCGTCTTATCCGGCGTTCCCTGCCGCGCCGCCAGCCGGTTGAATGAGGAAGTCATCTCCCATGATACCGTCTCCGTTCAGCGCGAAATCGGCCCAGACGATGTCGAACACGCTGTGATCAAGTCTTGCGCGGCCCGGCGGTGCTTTGACCGTGAACGTGTTTGAATACGTTCGTTCCATGCGGCCATCGTCGCCGATATAGGTCGCCACCAAGACGTAAGCATTGTCCGCTTGAGGGGTTGCGTCCGTCCATTCGCCCGCCCGCAAATTGCTGGCCAAAATGTGACCTAAACGTAACACCTGATAGGTCATGTCCGGTTGAGCGTCCCAGTGCAATTTGATTCCGCCTTGGGGCGTGTTTTCGTAACCCGTGAATTCCACGGGCCTGACCTCGGCCCAGACAATGGCGACGGCAACGTCCGATGAGGTTTGCGTCACTTTGTTGAAAGCGCGCACGGCGTATTCGGCGATGGGCAGCGGGTCGTTGTCGGTGAACGAATCGCCGCCGTAGGATTGGGCTACTATCCGTCCGGCCTTGTAAACCGTGTAACTATAATCACTTCCGAGATCAGTCCACCGTATCGTCACCGACGTGGCTTCGCCGGTTTGCGAGTCTTTGACGACGACGGGTTCCATGATGACCGGAGAGTCCGTAGCCGGTTGGCCTCCCGGCGTGCTTGCGGCGGCTGTTGAAATGGCAACAATCTCTGAAAACGGCGAGCCGACGGCTTGGACGCGATATTCGTAACTCGTGCCCGCCGTCAAACCGGTGTCGATGAACTTGGAATCCGCCCCGGAATAGACGGTCACGAAATCGCCGCCGGCGTTTTTTCGTTGCAAAATATACTGCGTCGCGCCGGACACGCTGTTCCAGTCGAGCAAAATCGCCGTCTGAGCGGTAACCACGGAGCGGAGATGGACGGGCGCGGGCAGCGACGGAATTTCCACCGTCGTGGCCGAGGTCTCGGAACTCGCGGAGCCGCCGGCATTGATCGCCGTCAACCGGAATTCGTAGTTCGTCCCCGCTTCCAATCCCGTGACGGTCGTGTTGGTCACGTTGGGGGAGAGATTTGTCCCAGCCGACCAATTCGCTTCGCCCGACTTTCGGTACTGCAATGTGTATCCCGTCAGACCACTCTGGCCGGCCCAAGTAAGCGTTACGGAATTTTTGGTTTGAGCCGCACTGCGAAACAGGAGCGGAGCGACCGGCGGATTGATCGCGGGCGCGGTCGCCGCTTGGGCGGTTGTAGACCACGGCGAAGTGCTGAACGCCCCGGAACCTTCGGCGCGGATACGCACGTAGTAGCTCGTGCCCGGCTGGAGATTCGTCAGGGCCAGCGAGGTCGTCGTGGCGGAAATCGCCGTGATGGTCGACGCATTCACAAAATTCGGTGAGGTCGAAAAGTGGATCGTGTAACTGTCGGCATTCTGTATCGACGTCCACGCCACAGCCAGCGAACTGCTACCGGTGGGCGTCAACGACATGATGGTCGGCGGCGTGAGCGGAACCACGGGCGCAGGAGGCGTGGTGGCCGTCGTGGTCGCGCTAGCCGAGCCGCCGACGTTGATCGCCGTCAGTTGGAATTCATACGCCGTTTCAGCCGTCAAGCCTGTGACGGTGGCGCTCGAAGCGTTGGCCACCGGAGCGGTCCAAGTCGTCCAAGCGGCGTCGCCGGACTTTCTGTATCGTAAAGTGTATCCCGTCAATTTGCCCTGGGCCGTCCAGGAAAGTATTACGGAATTTTCCGTCCGGATCGTGCTCGTGAACTGGGCCGGTACGCCGGGCGGGGCTATGGCACTGGTCACAGCGGTGATCGTTGACGTTTCCGCGCCTCTCGAATTGATCGCCGTCAAACGGAAATTGTAGGTGGTGTTTTCCATCAGACCGGTGATCGTGGCACTGGTCGCATCGGTGGTCGGAGCGGGCCAAGTCGTCCACGTCACTTCGCCAGCCTTGCTGTACTGCAATACGTAGCTGGTCAAATAGTCCTGGGCCGTCCACGCCAGCGTTACGGAATTTTCCGTCTGGGCCGTGCTGCGGAAATCTGCCGGGGCCGTGGGAACGGGAAAAGCGGTTCGAGCCTGTGTTGACGACAGGGCTGAACCCGCTTCGTTGACGGCGGTCAGTTGGAACTCGTAATTCGTGTTCGGCGTCAATCCTGTGACTTCGACGGAAGTGGCGTCCGCCGCGATGGATTCAGGCCACGTTTGCCACTCACCGTTGATCGTGCGATATTGCAACGTATATTCAGTCAAGTGGTTTTGACCCGTCCACGCCAGCGTTACGGAATTTCTTGTTTGGGTCGTGCTACGGAAATTGGCCGGTGTCGTGGGAGCATTCACCGAAGTTGCGCCTTGGATGGTCGGCGATATTTCCGAACCCGCCTCGTTGGTCGCCATCAAGATAAACTCATAACTCGTCCGTGGCAGCAAGCCCTGTACCGTCGCGGTGGTGGCCGTGACAGCCGGGTCAGGCGACCATGTTTGCCAAGAGTCTGAACTCTGCACTCGGTATCGTAATGTATAACCGCTCAGACCCGGCTGGGCATCCCAAGAAAGCGTGATCGAAGTTCCGGTTTGAGCGGTGACACGAAAATTCCCCGGAGCCGCCGGCAGGAAGGCATATTCATACGCTCCCATGTCCACCACGCCGTTGACGATACGCCGCTTGCCTTCGAGGTCATATTGCAGCGTAAATCCGTCGTCGTCGACGGCCAAGGCGTTGTTCCCGGCATTCCAAGCCTGAGAATCGGCAGTTAGACGAAAATCACCGGCGTCGGCCCCGACAAATTTCGGGTCAATCGGAGCCGCCGTTGTGCCGACGATATTGCCGTTCTGTCCATGCACCAAGGCTGTTTGGCCCAACTCGTCGCCGATGAGATTGCATCTGCCGGTCAGATTGCTGACATCACAAATATCGTTGCCGTAAAATGCCGCGACATTTTGAGCGACAATGGAGTTGTTAATCGTCGCCTGAAAAGAATCGCTATAAATTCCGCCGCCCGCCGCAGCCATGTTTCCAGCGATGGTACAGTTGGTGATCGTGATCGTCCCGGAAGTGGAAGTATGATAGATCCCGCCGCCGTTATTCATTCCGCCCAACGAGCCGTTTTGTGAAATGACGGTGTTGAGAACCATCACATCGGCATTATCGATACTCACCAGCCCCGAAAGCGCGTTGTTTGAAATGTCGCAGTTCGCGATGATGACTTCGTCCACGGTCCTGCTGAACGAGAGGCCACGAGTGTTATTCGAGATGACGCAATTCGTGATGGTTAGCGAGTCATTGGCCATGCCGACCATGGCCGCCCCATTGACGTCCGTGATCCCTGAAATCGTGCAGTTGGTGACGGTCAGTTTACTGGAAGAACTGTTGATTCCTGTGTTTCCGGCATTGATTTCTAAGCCACCGAGTCCCACTTCACTCCCGATGATGGCCAAGCCGGTAGAACCGGCGTGCAATGCCAGATTGGAATCTCCCAAACTGACCAATTGGATGCTTCCGTAGAGGTTGGAATCAATTTCGATGGTGAGCGGTGCGGAGAGAACGATGCTGTTCTGGGCCTCGGTGGTTCTGACGACGATCAAATCGTTTTCGGTCGTGGTTGCGGCATCGGTGATCGCCGCGCGAATTGTGCCCCCGGACAGTACGCTGGCGCCGACTTCAATAATATGGTAATCTGCGTAATGACCGAGATTCAAGTCTTGATATTGGGACCGGATGGCCTCAAACTCGGCCACGCTGACCGAGAGCAGTTCCCTGTTTTCCAGCGATTCGATTTGCAAGCAACGTTTCTGTACGTGCTTACTACTGTTAGATTTGCCGAAAAAGCGATGAAAATCAAAAGACATGAGAAACTCGTCCGATGGATTGAAGGAGGGCAATTTTCGCCGCGCCGTATGCTTTTAGACATACATGCGCGAAAAAAGGCACTGCAAAGTAAAACTATACCGATGTTCTGCTCTGCTCGCAACATGGGGCAGCACGCTTCGGCCATTTTTTTCGCGGAGGCGGTACAAATGGTAAAAAATTTCGCCGGGTGATACAAAATTCTTGACAGCCTGCTATAATGACCCCATTGTAAGGACTGTTCAGAGCCGCGACCGGCAAGCGGCTATCCCCTAAGTATACTGCGAAAGGTTAGCAAATGACCTTTTCGTCATGTAGAGTAGCCCTCCAGCGTTGGACTTTACTGGCCGCAGGGTTGAAGGGCGGTGATTCGGAAATTTGATCCTGTGTAAAATGTAATCCATCTATCGAGGCTCTTCTATGAAAAATGTTATTGCTCTCATTCTGGGAGGCGGTCGTGGAACCCGGCTTTATCCGCTCACCAAATTCCGTGCCAAGCCCGCCGTGCCGATTGGGGGAAAGTATCGACTGATTGACATTCCGCTTTCCAACTGTATCAACAGCGGCCTTGACCAAATTTACGTGCTGACGCAGTTTAACTCCGCCAGTCTTCACCACCACCTCCATTCTTATCGCTTTGACCAATTCAAGGGCGGGTTCGCGGAAATCCTCGCCGCCCAGCAAACGTCCGACAGCTCGGATTGGTATCAGGGCACGGCGGACGCAGTGCGGCAAAATCTGGGCTTTATTCACCAGCGGAATGTCGAGTACGTTCTGATTCTGTCCGGCGACCAGCTTTACCGGATGGATTTTAAGAAAATGCTCGAAACGCATCAAAAATCCAAGGCCGACGTGACCATCGCCTCCGTGCCGGTGGCTCGGACAGACGCTTCCGGGCTTGGCATCATGCGGCTGGACGAAACAGGTCGGGTGGTCGGCTTCCTTGAAAAACCGAGAACGGAAGAGGAGTTGGAGCATGTCAAGACCTCCACCGAGTGGATTGACGCGCAGGGCATCCAATCGCAAGGTCGGGACTGTATGGCCAGCATGGGCATTTATCTATTCAATAAATCAACGCTGCTGGAAGTGTTGGACAAAACGGATTACACGGATTTCGGTAAGGAAGTTTTTCCTGCCGCCATTCATGCCAAAAAAGTCCAAGTGCATTTGTTCGACGGCTACTGGGAAGACATCGGAACAATCAAGGCGTTTTTCGAGGCCAATCTCGCGATGGCCAAACCGAATGCTCCATTTGCTCTTTCAACGCCGGCTTGGACCACGTACACGGAACCGCGTTTCCTTCAGCCCACCCGCATGGACGGCGCGACGGTGCGGGGCAGTTTGGTGGCCGATGGTTGTATCATCGGTGAAGGTTCGGTGATTGAAAACAGTATCATCGGCGTGCGTTGCCAGATCGGCAAGGGCGTTCAAATCCGCAATTCCATTGTGATGGGGGCGGATTATTACGAAACGGAAAGCGACGTCGTGGCCAACCGCCGCCGCGGAATTCCGCCGCTGGGAATTGGCGAACTGACCGTCATCCACGACGCCATCATCGACAAAGACTGCCGTATCGGCAGCCGCGTGATGATTGTCAATCGCAACAATGTCGTGGACGGCGAAGAAAAACCCTTCGGCATGATTCGCGACGGCGTGATTTGCGTTCAAAAAGAAGCGACCATTCCCGATGGCTGGGCTTTGGATTAGTTTTTGAGCGGACACACCCCACACACGGAATTTTGAGACATCCTGAAAAAATTTTTTTGATTTCCATGAAAAACACACAAGCTCTTGAATCCATTTTTTCGCAATCCAAACCCGGCAATCGCACCGTTCGCTTTCCTGCTTGCGATGTTCTCGGCAACAAGCCCCTGACGGAACTGATTCCCGCATCGCAACTGGCTGAAAAACCCGCGCCGCTTCCCGAATTGGCGGAAATTGATTTGGTGCGGCACTACGCCAATTTGCCGATGCTCAACATGTCGGTAGACACGCATTTTTATCCGCTCGGTTCGTGTACGATGAAATACAATCCCAAGCGGAATGAAACGCTTTGCGCTTCGCCCGCCTTGCAAGGCATTCATCCGTACCAGTCGCAAGAGTCAACGCAGGGCCAACTGCGTATCCTGTACGAGTTGCAGGAAATGCTGTCCTCCATCGCTGGTTTGCCCGCCGTTTCGCTGCAGCCCGCCGCCGGAGCCCACGGCGAACTTTCCGCCCTGCTGGTCGCCGCGAAGTATTTCCAATCGAAACAGGCCGTATCTGCGGAAAATACGCGAACCACGGTGCTGATTCCCGATGGTGCGCACGGCACGAACCCGGCCAGTGCCGCCTTTGCCGGTTTCAAGACTGTCGAAATCAAAAGCGGCCCGGATGGCATGATCGATTTGGAGATTTTGGCCTCGAAATTGAATGAGCAAACGGCGGTGGTGATGATTACCAATCCGAACACGCTGGGCATTTTCGAGAAAAATATCCGTAAAATCTGCGACATGGTTCACGCCGTCGGCGGTCTTGTATACTTGGACGGTGCGAACATGAACGCGATTGCCGGCGTGGCCCGGCCCGGCGATTTCGGGGCGGACATGATGCACTTTAATGTCCACAAGACCTTTTCCACGCCACACGGCGGCGGCGGCCCCGGTGCTGGCCCGATTGCCGTGCGCGATTTCTTGGCGGAATTTCTGCCAGCCCCGGTGGTTGCAAAAAAAGGCGACACGTTTCTGCTCGAAAAACCGAAAAATTCCATCGGAAAGGTTCGTTCCTTCTTCGGAAGCGTGGCCATGTTGAATCGGACGTGGTTTTATCTGCGCACGCTGGGGGCCGACGGCGTGCGACGCTCCACGGAAAACGCCGTGCTCAACGCCAATTATCTGCTGGCCTTACTCAAAGACGTGATTGATGTGCCCTTCGGTGATCGCTGTATGCACGAATTCGTGGCCAGTGCGGGCAAGCTGAAGTCGGAAAAGGGCGTGACCACGATGGACTTGGCGAAGCGGCTCATCGATTTCGGCATTCATCCGCCGACGGTTTATTTTCCGCTGTTGGTCAAAGAGGCCATGATGATCGAGCCGACGGAAACGGAAAACCGAAAAACGCTCGATTATTTTTCCGAGGTGTTGTGCAAGATTTTGTCCGAAGACCCGGCCTTGTTGCATGACGCTCCGCACACGACGGCCATCAGCCGGGCCGATGAAGTGGCCGCCGCGAAAAATCCTGTGCTCGTGGAGGTTTGAGGAATCGTTTTTTGGCTCTGGATGCTCAAAGCGTGGTTTTATAATCTATTCTATGTCGGTCTGCTCGTGGCCTTTCTGCCGCAGTTGCTCTATCGCGCGCTGCGGCACGGCAAATACCGGCACGGCTTTAAGCAAAAGTATCTGGGGCGAATCCCGCGACGCCGCAACGTGTTGGCCGCCGCGCGGTCTCGAAAACGGGAAGTCGAAAGCGCTGCGAAAATCATTTGGTTTCACGCCGTCAGTGTCGGCGAAATCAATTTGCTCAGGCCGCTTCTGAACTTGATCGCCGACACACAACCGGATTGGATTTGCGCCATTTCAACCACGTCGTTGACCGGAATGGAGCTGGCCCAAAAATTGTACGGTCAGACGCATACCGTCTTTTATTGTCCTCTGGATTTTAGCTGGGCCGTTCACAAGGCCATGCGGCGATTGAAACCGGATTTGCTCGTGCTCGTCGAACAGGAGCTTTGGCCCAACCTGATCGACGCGGCCAAACGTCACGGGGCCAAAGTGGCGATCATCAATGGCCGGTTCGGTGAAAAGGGGTACAAAAATTATCTCTGGATACGTTGGCTGGTCGAACCCATGCTGCGTCAACTTGATGCCATTGCCGCCCAGAGCGAAACGTATGCGGGCTGGTTCCGCCGGCTGGGCGCGTCCACCGACGCCATTCAAGTCATCGGATCAATGAAATTCGACGGCGCCCGGTTTGACCGCGACAATGCGGAAACGCGGCGTTTCCGGCGTTTGGCGGGCATTGCGGATGACGACGTCATTTTTTTGGCGGGCAGTATCCAAGCCCCGGAAGAAGCCTTGGCCCTTGAATGTTTCGAAAATCTTCACGCCGATTTTCCGCAGCTTCGGTTGATTATTGTGCCACGTCATCCAGAGCATTTTGACGAAGTGGCCGCGATTCTGGACGCAAAAGCCGTGCTTTGGGAGCGTCGCTCCTCGCTTTCCGAAACGGCGGACGAAACCGACAACAGCCCGTCGGAAGAATTGGAAGGCGGCAGTTCCCGTAAAGCCGTGAGGCCACGGATTTTGCTGGTTGATACGGTGGGCGAACTGGGCGGCTGGTGGGGAACGGCGTCGTTGGCGTTTGTCGGCGGCAGCATGGGAAGCCGGGGCGGTCAAAACATGATTGAGCCTGCCGCGTATGGAGCCGCCGTCTGTTTTGGGCCGAATACCAAGAATTTTCGGGACATTGTGGACCTGATGCTGCGTGGCGAGGCCGCTCAAATTGTTCACGATCAACATGAGATGGAGCAGTTTCTCCGAGAATGTCTCTCGAACCCGGAATTTTCGCGGCGACTGGGGAAAAACGCCCAAGAGCTTGTCCAAAAACAGCTCGGTGCAACGCGCCGCACGCTGGACATGCTGGAAGAACTCTTTCGTATTGATACTCTGTAAGCTGGCATACCGTACAACACGCCTAAAAATCCTCGTATCCGGTGTATCCTTCCGATAAAGCCGGGTCTTCGTAAGGATTGTGCTCCGAATAATTCTCAAAGCGAGTATATTCGCCGATCCATGTCACCTTGACGGGCTTGGTTTCGCCGTTTCGCTGCTTGGCCACAATCACTTCCGCCTTGCCCAGCAGTTCGCGTTTTACCGCTTCCTCCTCGCTGACATTTTTTTCTTCGCGGTGAATGAACATGACTACGTCGGCGTCCTGCTCGATGGCCCCGGATTCGCGGAGATGCGACAGTTTCGGCGGCCCAGTGTTGGCCTCGGCCTGGCGGCTCAACTGGGCCAAACAAAGAATCGGCACTTTTAATTCCCGCGCCAAACCTTTGAGACGCCGCGCGATTTTCGCCACCTGCTCCTGCCGCGGATCGTACGGATTTTCCGGCTCGATCAGACCGATGTAATCGATGACAATGAGCCGAAGATCATTCTGCCGTTTGAGCCGTCGGGCGATGGCCGCGATCTCGGAAACCGTGCGTGTCGAGGTGTCGTCGATGAACATCGGCGCGTAGGAAAGCTCGTTGACCACGTCGAGAAATTTTTTGTTGTCGTTGCTGGAAAGAATACCTTTGCGGATCGAATAGCTGTTGATGCGTCCCCGCGAACAAATCATTCTCATGGCCAATTCTCGCACGGCCATTTCGAGGCTGACGACCAGCGTGGTCATCTTGGCGTCAACGGCGACGTGTTCGGCGATGTTCATGGCCAGCGCGGTTTTTCCCATGCTCGGCCGGGCCGCCAGAATCACGAGTTCGTTCGGATGCAAGCCATCGATCACCTTGTCCAAATCGACAAAGCCCGTCGGCACTGCGTCGCTCTGGTTGGTCATGATAGCGTCGAGATACGAAACGGCGGCGTCCATCGCGCCTTTCATGTCGGTAATCTGGTTCGTCGTCTGCGACTCGCACAGCTCGAACATCTGGTTCGACGCCTTGTTCAGCAGGTCTTTGGTGGGCGTGTCCGGCGAAAAGGCTTCACGCACCACGCCGGAACCGAGGTGAATGAGCCGCCGCAGCATGGCCTTGTCGCGCACGATGTTGGCGTAATACTCCGCATGGGCCGCCACATGAACGGAGGACATGAGTTCCGCCAAATACGCCTCACCGCCGATGAGTTCCAGCTCCTCCGAAGCCTGTAACCGGTTGACCAGCAGCAGCAAATCAATGCCGCTGTTGTCGCTGCGCATTTCGATGAGGTGCTTGAAAATGCGGCGATTGGCGTCGGAATAAAAATCGTCGGCTCCCACGAGCGGCACGATGTCGTCGCAGAGCAGGGGATCAAGCAGCAGTGCCCCGATGACGCCGCGCTCCGCGTCCAGATTGTGCGGCGGGATATGATCTAGGCCGGAAAGATCAACGGGGCCGGAAAAGTCGGGCTTGGTCGGCTTTTTGCGTTTTTTCTTGGGGAAATCGTCGGACATCATTACTACAGTATAGCATTTATTATAGACCCGCGTATCAATTTTGACCCGCAGTTCCATGCCACCTGATCGCGTGCCGCAGCTCCCTCAGCTTCGCTGCGCTACGCCCAGTCGCTGCTACGGGCCCAAATTTTTCAGCAGGCCAGTAAGGGTTTGAGTGCCCGGTCCAAAATACCCAGCATGAACGCGATGGCCAGCCCGTAATTTGTGATCGGCACGCCCGCCGCACGGCAACGCAGCAGACGACTGAGCATTTCCCGGCGATTCCACATGCAGCCGCCGCAGTGAATCACCAAGTCCGTTTCCGCAAGCAGCGAATCCGGCAAGTCATGGCCCCGAACGTGCCGGATTTCCAGCTCGCCGTCCGCGTATTGCTGCTTGAGGTACTTTTGGAGCATGGCCGGTATTTTGACCGTGCCAATATCTTCGCCCGTCGGATGGTGCGTGCAGGCTTCCGCGATGACCACGCGGTCACCGGGCTTCAAATCCGCGATGGTCTTGGCCCCGTCCGCAAGCAGAGCCAAGTCGCCCTTTTGCCGTGCGAAAAGGATGGAAAACGACGTCAACGGAATGTCCGGCGGCACGTTTTGCGAAACGTGAGCAAACGCTTGCGAATCCGTGACGACAATGGCGGGCGGCAGCTGAATGCGAGCCAGCGTTTCCGCGACTTGATGATCTTGAATGACGACGCAGGACTGCCCTGCGTCCAGAAGATCGCGGATGGTTTGAACTTGCGGCAGAATCAAACGCCCTTTCGGAGCGGCCTGATCGATGGGAACGACCAAGAGTGCCATCTCGCCGGGCGGCATCAGATCCGAAACAATCGGCGGCGGCGTCAGAAAATCCTCCGGCATCGCTTTGACCAGAGCGGCCCGGAGTTCCGCGAGTCCCCGGCCACGCAGCGCGTCCACAAAGACCCAAGGCAAGGCTGGCAGGTTGAGGTCCTGCAATGCTTCCGTTGTGCATAAATCAATCTTGTTGAGGACAAGAATGACGGGAATCGAACGCCTTTGAAATTCCTCCAGCGATCGTTGTTCAAAATGGGACAGCACTCCGCCCGGCTGATCGGCAGCGGTGACAATAATTCCAATGTCGCAACGGTCAAAAACTTGCCGGGTTCGCTCCATACGCTGCTCGCCCAGCATTCCCTCGTCGTCCACGCCGGCGGTGTCGATAAACTGGACCGGCCCCAAGAGCGGCAGTTCCATCGGCTTTTCCACGGGATCGGTGGTCGTGCCCGGCGTGTCGGAAACAATGGAACTCTGCTGCCGAGTTAAGGCGTTGAGCAGCGACGATTTACCTCTTACCCCGGTGGCCAAAGCATGGGCCGACCACCCAGCAGATGAAAATGCAAATGATGCACTGTTTGGCCGCCGTGCGGGCCGCAGTTGGTCACGATTCGATAGCCCTCGCCCAATTTTCTGTCGGCGGCCATTTTTCGTAACACCGAATACAGATGTCCCAAAAGTGGGCCGTCTTCTTCCGTCAACTGATCCGTCGAGGCGATTTCCTTTTTGGGGATGAGCAAAATATGAACCGGGGCCTGCGGGTTGATGTCCTCAAACGCCAAACACAAATCGTCTTCATACACGATGTTGGCCGGGATTTCTTTGTCGATAATGCGTTTGAAGATCGTTTTTTCGGACATGTCATTCTCCTGAAAATGGGTCTGCGTTCACAGAACGCGGCTCATGCGGGTTCATCTTCTGATTCTATTCTTCTCGTCCACAAGCACGACCGTCGGTTTGTAACTGAGCAATTCTTTTTCTTCGACATTCGCGTAAGTGAGCACGACCACCAAGTCGCCGACCATGCCAAGCCGGGCGGCAGGGCCGTTGAGCAGCATGACGCCGCTGCCACGCTCGCCCTCAATGGCGTAGGTCGTGAGGCGAGCACCGTTGTTGAGATTCAAGACCTGAACCTGCTCGTGGGGCAAAATGTTCGCCGCCTCCAAAAGAATGGGGTCGACGGTGATACTTCCTTCGTAATCGAGGTCCGTGCCCGTCAAGGTGGCGCGGTGAATCTTCGATTTCAACATGATACGCTGCATATTATGTACAAAAATAATTATGGGGACTCAGCATGTTTTGCGTAACACAATGACGTTCCAGTCGCCTACGCCGCAAAAGTCGGCCAGCCGCATCGGCAGCGAAAACAATCGCAGCTTTTTGAGCAGAAGATAAAATCGGACATCCATGCGTTTTTGCATGGCGTCGTCAAAACGTCCCAAGGTTTGAAACACGGTGGACGCTTTTTTTCCTTGGGTGTTTTTCCCTTTGCTATCGCCACAGAGGTAATGAGCCCAGTTATCGATCAGAAAATCCGATTTCGTTGCCGACCGCATGGACTCCACGGCAAAACCGGACTGCGCCGCCAAAATCGAAATCGATTTTCTCGTGTAAAAATGCCGGTGGTACGGAAAATGCCAGCATAACCAATGCCGACCAAAAAAGTACCGGCCCAGTGCGCGGAGATTAGGCACGGAAAGGATCAATTGACCGCCCGGCTTGAGCACGCTATTGATCTCGGAAAGCGTTTTCAGAGGATCAATGACATGCTCCAAAACCTGATCCATCGTGACGTAATCGAAGAAATGCGGCTCGTATAATGCGGGGTCAAAAAGGCCGATATGCACGTTAAAACCGTAACGTTCCGCAATTTTACCGGCATTTTCGTCCGCCTCAATGCCATAGACCTCGCAACCGCGAGCTTTGTGGTAACCCAGCGTTTCACAGAATCCGCAACCGATGTCCAAGACGCGGGCCCGTGCCGAAACATGTCGGAAAGCATAGCCATCTTCACCGTCGAGCCAGTACCAAAAGCCTTTTTTTTCGGGATACGGCCTGTAATTTTCCACGTCAAACTGTGAACGCGGATAATAATGGGTATACATGTCCGAGAGCTGCTCCGGCGTGAGTTCGCCCGACGCAAAAACGTGACCGCAGTTGCGACAACGATATACTTCCGCCGGTTCGGGATAGCCAAAGGTGATGTCCCAACCTTCGAGAAGAAAGTTGGTTCGGTCGGTGTGACAAATCGGACAAGAGGTCATTGGATATGCAAACTTTCTGTTATACTTCAGACCGTAACAAACGGTATGTTTTTTCTCCCATTCACTCCTTGTCAAACAGGCCACGCACCGGGGTACCGGTTAAATGGAAAATGACTGGTGTGTGATGGGTTCAGAATAGGTCTCTCATACTTGCCTAATTTGTGCGCCGACGGTTTCGGGTAGGCGCGTTTTCTTGCGTCT
>QMCE01001107.1_pt1 | contig 14583 bp, 13 predicted proteins | sample 1821851 | NCBI WGS metagenome assembly QMCE01 (sample SAMN09453174, study PRJNA476694) | Termite gut metagenome, whole genome shotgun sequencing project. | isolation source: worker | host: Odontotermes sp. | place: South Africa:Pretoria | collected 2016-01-28 | reverse complement strand
CTCTTAAATAACGCTCTTTACCACCTCGTGGCCACAATCATGTTGTAGGTCTCGTCGCTTTCTTTGGAGCGGTAGCGGCCGATGCTTTTGATTGCGAGGAAGGAGGAATAGCGATCGTGGATTTCGCGGCCTTCCGTGAAGAAGATTTTGGAGCCTTCCTTGTCGAATTTGGGGACGGAAAAAACCAGGTGCTTGCCTTCGGGCATTGATCTCAAAAAGCTTATGTCGTCTTCCGCCGTATCCACCATGTGCAGCAGCAGGTAGGCTTCGAAGCGTTCGTATTCAGCTTTTATGCGTTCGTTGTTGAAATCGCCGTAGATGAATTTCCAGCCGGGATAGGCGGCCTTGGCGATGCGTATCTGGCTGTGGCTGCTGTCGATGCCGATGTAGACTTCGGGACGCTGGTTGCGCGAGGTCATGATGGAGACGAAATTGCCCGCCCCGCAGCCCAAATCCGCCACGTTTTCAATGGAAAGCATCCCCAGGCGGCCGAAGGCGTCCAGGTACAGCCCCTGATCGAAGGGGGGCGGGGCAGGAGCCGGATTTTTGTCGTCCTCCGCGTCTTTATTGACTTTGGGCGACAAAACCGGATTCATCATGCTTAAAGGCGTATTTAAAAGTTGATTGGGATTGAAAGACATTGGATATTCCCTCCATTAAACCATTACGGCCCGCACAACGTGACAGTCACAGGGACCGACGTTGTCCTGGAAATATTTCAGGGTGGCGTTCAGGTCATATTTTAGCAGCCGCGCCTCACGCTTCAAAACTTTCCGGGTTTGGGTGAAATCGCCCAGGCAGCCGCCTTCGGCCTTCATTTCATTGCGCAGCATTTCCCGGAAAAAATGCCAGTCGTCATTGTCGCCGATGGTTAAAACCAAATTGCCGCCCCCGGTTTCCGCGTTTATGGTGAAAGAGGGGCTTTCCTTGTAATATAAATTTTCAAAAAAACCTTCCAGCACCACCTCTTCGCCCGTGTCCGGGTCCGTGCTCACCAGGCGGTAGCGGCGGCTGCGGCCGTCCTGGCCGTCCAGAAACTTCAAAACCGCGCCCGTATATTTTTCCAGCTTGTCTCGGGCCGTGTATTCATCGGCCAGGGCATAGTATTTCATGCCCAGCCACAAAGAATCTATGAAGGATTTCATGGCCCCCAGGTTTTTGGAATCGTCCAGAATCTCGCGGGCCTTGTCCGGTTGGCCCATGTTCACATAAACCTGGGCCAGGCGGCGGATAGTGGCCAAATCGCCGGGCATGATTTCCAGAATTTTGCCCAGCTCCTTGGCCGCCCGGCTGTATTGCCCGCGCATGCTGTAGACTTCGGCCAGATTGTGGCGGGCGTCCAGGCAGTCGCTTTTAACTTCCAGGGCGCGTTTAAGGTATTTTTCGGCCTCTTTGTCGTTCTCTTCAATGGCCAAAACGGCCAGATTGTTCCAGGCGTGGGCGTTGCCGGGACAAAGTTCCGCGGCCTTTCGGAACATGGCTTTGGCTTCCTCGGTCAGGCCTTCGCTGAAAAGGCGTTCGCCTTCGGCCACATAATCAATGTCGGCTTCTTCCAGTATGGGGAGGCGATTATTTTCAATGTGCGTTTCCAACATAAATCACCTTCTGAGCAAGATTTTCCTCAAGCTTTACTATAAGCAATTTATATACCAACCAGGGCATAGCCCTGGACCCTCGGATGCTTCGCATCCGATCCGTAGTGAGGGCATTGGTCCGCGTGGATGGTCGGCCGAGGCAAAATTTTCTGGGAAAGATATGTGCATGGCCCAATATATGTCAAAAAATCAGCGCCCGTCGGGCGCATTGTTTGTGTATCTTTGGAAGGGGCGGAATACAGGGGCTCTCCAGCCCTGTATTCGCCGCTGTGAACTTATATGGTGCGGATCATCCGTGATTCCGGGCATTCAAGGCCCCTCCGTGGGCCAATACCGTGGAAGCTCATCCCTAGCCTCCATAACCCGCCGTCCCTGGCGGGGTGGCGGCCAGACCGCCCTCCGTAGAGCGGCCGGGCCATAAAATACGCCTTCCCTGGCTTTTACGCGGGACGCCTCCCTGCGTCCCGGTTCGCCGCCCGTCAGCCTGTCTCGCCCACGGGAGGGGAAACGGCTGCCGCTTCAGCGGCCAGCGGGACAGGCGGGGCGGCGGCGTCCGGGGGCGCCTTGGCCTTGGGGCTGTCCAGACCCAGTTTCAGCCGCACGCCGGCGGATTTGTATTTTTCCTCCTCAATCAGCTGCCGCAAGGTGTTGACCTTATCGACTTCCTCGAGGGAATACTGCCGCCTTTGAGTTTCCGTGCGGTCCGGTTTCAAATAGTCGGAGAATTCTTTTTCCCAGTATCTCAACGTGGTTTTTTTCACCCCGGTCAGTTGGGATACCTGATCGATACTTAAATTCACCTTGTTCCAAACATTGATATTTGTCATATTAATCCTCCAGCGACGTGCGGCCTTTTTTCATTCGGGCCCGCGCCAAGCTCCAGAACAATCAGGATAGTCTCCACCGGGCTTTGCCGGCCCAAACAGTTTGAGATGCTCCATTTCTTCATTAACCTCCATTAAGATATTTTTCGCGAATGAACAGAAACTCTCCGGCGATCTGGAGCCTTATTAGCTTCTGTTGCTATACTCATCGGAATATTTCGAGAAAAGTTTAATGGAAAATTATTTTTCGAGAAAAATTTTTAACTTTCTTGAAAAGCTCTGGATACAAAATAATGTGGCCGCGCTTTTAGACAAATACACTCCGCTGTGCTACAATCATAAAATACCAGAAGAAATCAACATAAAAGGACAGGATGAATGCTGGAAAAGCCAATGCGCCGCAAGGATCGGCAAAGAGACGCTTCAGAGGCCCGGGCCATTTTGAAAAACGGCGAGTACGGGGTTCTGGCCACGGCGGACGCCGGGGGCCAGCCTTATGGCGTGCCGCTTTCATATATTTTAAAGGACGACCGGATATACTTTCACTCCGCGCTGGAAGGTCACAAAATAGACAACATAAAGCTGAACAACAAAGCCAGCTTCACCGTGGTTGGCCGCACTAAACCGGTTTACGACAAAAATTTCACCACCCTGTATGAGAGCGTGATAGTTTTCGGGGAAGTCGCGGAAGTGACGGACGACGAAGTAAAATATGCCGTTCTCCATGCTCTGTGCGAAAAATATCTGCCGGACAATATGGAGGAGGCCGACGGCGCCATAAGAAAATCCATGCCGCGCACGGCCCTTTACGCCCTCACCCCGGATGTGGCGACGGCCAAGGCCAAACGCTGATGGGAGCTCCCATGAAATACGGGCTGGAAGACAGGCCCCCTTTGGGCGCCATGCTCCTGTACGGAGCGCAATGGTGGGCGGCGTCGCTCCCCTGCGTGGTGATCATGGGGCTGGTGGCGGCCAGGCTGCAATTCGCGGACCCGGCCCAGCACGCCTTTTACCTGCAAAAACTCTTCGCCCTGACCGGGCTCATGAGCATTGCGCAAATCCTCTTCGGCCACCGCCTGCCCCTGGTGCCCGGCCCGGCGGCCATTTTGCTGGTGGGGGTCACGGCCGCGGCCGATCAGGGGGCGGGGGCCGTCAACAGCGCCGTTTTGCTGGGCGGGGCCGTCTTTGCCCTCATCTCCTTCGGAGGGCTCGTGGGCCGTTTGCGTTTTTTCTTCACCCCCCGCATTGTTTCCCTGGTTTTGATCATGATAGCCGTCACCCTGACGCCCACGATTTTGAATCTGGCCCTGGGCGGCGGAACGCGGCCCGCCTTCCACCTGGCCTTCACCGCGCTCCTGGCCCTGGCCCTGGCCGTTTGCAACAAGTTTCTGCCCGGCGTCATGAAATCGCTCACCGTCGTATTGGGCATAGCTGGCGGCAGCCTCATATACTTCGCCTTCATGGGCGCGCCGGAATTAGGGGCCTCTCCCACGCGCCTTGGACCCATGACCTGGCTGACGGAATTCGAATTTCACGCCGGGACCGTATTGGCTTTTTTATTGTGTTTTACGGCTTTGCTGATAAATGAGCTGGGCTCCATCGAGTCTTTGGGCCGGATGATAAAGACCGACGATCTGGCGGGGCGCATCAGGCGGGGCGCGGGCCTTACGGGGCTGGGCAACGTCCTGGCGGGCGGCCTGGGCGTGGTGGGTTCGGTGGATTATTCCCTTAGCGCGGGGGTCATCGCCGCCACGGGCAACGCCTCCCGCTTCACTTTGATTCCGGCGGGAATCGGCCTGATTTTATGCGCCCTGTCGTCCGAGGTCGTCATGCTGCTTTCCATGATCCCCGGCCCGGTCATGGCCGGCCTGATGCTCTACCTCATGTCGGCCCAGCTTTCCAGCGGACTGGCCATGCTGGTGACGGAAAAGGGCGTCGTCGATTTCGAAAGCGGCCTGACCGTCGCCCTGCCCCTCATGACCGCCGTTTTCATAGCCTTTGCGCCGCCAGCCGTCTGGGCTTCCGTGCCCGGAATTTTGCGGCCCATCGTGGCCAACGGCTTCGTCATGGGAGCCATAATGGTCATACTTTTGGAGCATGTGGTACTTAAGAAGTAGTTTCGAGTTATTACCAACTGCCGGAGCTAGCGCGGGGGCGCTGGAAAGTTTATAGTATTATGCCAGTCAAGTGATATCAATATTTTCTTCATCGTCAAATTGTGGGGCAGCAGCGGCAGGGCATAGCCCTGCACCCTCGGATGCTTCGCATCCGATCCGTAGTCAGCTCTTTGGTGCATGAAAGTCTTTTGGCCGGGGCGCGGGGGCGCTGGAAAGTTTATAGTATTATGCCAGCCAAGTGATGTCCATATTTTCTTCATCGTCAAATTGTGGGGCAGCAGCGTCTCCCCTCAATTTGCACCTTATTTTTTATGCACGGCAAAATCTTCCCCTATAGCCTCCCAAATCACAAAGCCGAAATTCCGTTAGGAATTTCGGCGTAGTACGGGGTCCAGGGGACATTGTCCCCTGGCGGGAGTCCAGAGGGCAGAGCCCTCTGGGTCTCTTCCTTAATTCACTCGACGCGCACTATGATATCGGGCTTTGAAATATTTCTCGTCCAGAGCCGCTTTTTTCACTCTTTTGCCGGTTCCTGGGGCGTGGATGAACTGGCCGCCGCCGACGTAGATTCCCACATGCCCCACTCCGCCTTTGGCTGAAGTGCGGAAGAAGACCAGATCGCCGGGCAGGAGTTCCTTTTTATTGACCGACTTGCCGGTTTTGGCCTGGGTGCTGGAAGTGGGCGGCAGTTTCACTCCGTGCTGTTTATATACGTACAGGGCCAGCCCGCTGCAATCGAAGCCCTTGGGGCTGCGGCCTCCATAAACGTAGGGGGCGCCGATGTACTTGGCGGCGGTTTTGGCGGCGGCCTGCCCCAGGGCATTGCCGCCGCGGTTCATCTTGAAGGAACAGCCGCTGACGAGTGTTGCCATTATGGCCACAATCAATATGCGGGCCGAGAAAAAAGCGACACGCTGCACAGTTTTCATGGTTCACCATTTCCGCCGTGCCCGCATATAACCTATTGCATTTATTGAATTAAATCAGAAGGCTATCCGCCGTCATCTCCTTGGGCACGGCCAGTTCCATTAATTTAAGCAAAGTCGGCGCCAAGTCGCTCAGCTTGCCGCGCTCCGCCCGCGGTTTTCCAATGGGCTCGTTCGCCGCGTAAATGCACTCCACCGGAAAAATGGTGTGGCTGGTTTTCACCAGACCCGTCTCATAATCGATCATTTCCTCGGCATTGCCATGATCCGCCGTAATCAGAACGTGATAGTCCCGGGCCAGAAGGGCCGGGATGATTTGGCCCAGACACTCGTCCACCACCTCCACGGCGCGCGTGGCCGCCTCCATCACCCCGGTGTGGCCCACCATGTCGCAGTTGGCATAGTTTATGGCTATAAAGGGATAGTCGCGGGGCAGAAGCTTTTCCAGGAATTCTTTGGTCAGGATGTAGGCCTCCATCTCCGGGTGGCTGGCAAAAGTTGCCGGGTCGAAGCGGCCCTTTATCTCCATCTGGTCTTCCAGGGGGAAAGGTTTGGTGGATTTGCCGTTGAAAAAGCTGGTGACGTGGCGGAATTTCTGCGTCTCGGCCAGACGCAGTTGCGCAAGACCCGCCCCCGAAATAATCTCGCCCAAAAGGTGGGGCATGCCTTCGTCGCCGCCCATTGGGCCTAGAAGGTATTCGGTCAATTCGTCGTAATAGCGGGTAAGGCCCAGGTATTTCACCTGGGGGCGAAGCGGAAGGCGGCCGGGATAGGTCGGGTCCACGAAAGCCTGGGTCAGTTGAATGGCCCGGTCCTGCCGGAAATTGGTGTGGATGACCGCGTCGCCGTCTTTCATGCCCGGATAGCCATTGGCGATGAAGGGCGCGATGTATTCGTCCACCATGTCGAAGTTGTCCGGCGTTTTGTCGTTGTTCCAGGATTGCTCCACCGCCTCCAGAGCGTTGGTGAAGGGCCGGCCCTCCGCCTGCGCCAGGGCATGGAAAGCCCGGTCGGTGAGCTTCCAGTCGCGGCTGCGGTCCATAGCGTAATAGCGGCCCATCATGGTTCCGATGGCGGCGTTGCCCACTTCCTCCATCACCAGGTTCAGTTTGGCCAGATACTGGAGCGAAGAGCGGGGCGGCGTGTCGCGCCCGTCCAAAAAGGGGTGGATGAAAAGGCGGCCGCCGGGATTTTCTTTGCGGGCCTGGCGCATGATTTTAAAGAGGTGCTCCTGATGGGCGTGAACGCCCTCATCCTGGAGAAGCCCCATAAGGTGAAGGGCGGAGCCGCTCGCCTTCCAGTGCGCCATCATTTCGCCCCACTTGGGCAATTTGAAAAAAGTCCCGTCGCGCAGGCCGTCGTCAATGCGCTTCAATTCCTGAATCACGATGCGCCCGGCCCCCATGTTCAGGTGGCCCACTTCGCTGGAGCCCTGATAGCCGTCGGGGAGGCCCACCGGCTCGCCGGAAGCGTCCAGGAGATTCCAGGAATATTTTTCCAAAAACGAATCAACGGCCGGAGTTTTGGCGGCCATGACGGCGTTGCCCCTGGGGTTGTCGTTGCGGCCCCATCCGTCGCGGATGATAAGACAGGCTTTTCTCATGATGCATTCCTTTCCATATTAATCGGCGTTTCCTTAAAGGCGCGGCCACATTATAGCGCATAAGCCTCGTATTGTCTAAGAGAGCGTTATTTGTTATAGTAGGCGAATTCGTATTATCTTAAAAAAGGAGAATCATCATGAGCAGAAAACCCTTATTGGCCGGCAATTGGAAAATGTTTAAAACCAGCGGCGAGGCCCGCGAATTTTTCGGCGAACTTTTGAAACAAACCCCGATCAAGGGCGACCGCGAAGTCGCCTTCGGCGTGCCTTTCACCTCTCTGGAAGCTTCCGCCCAGGCGGTCAAGGGTTCGCCGATAATAATCGCCGCCCAGAACCTGTATTGGGAAAAAGAGGGAGCCTTCACCGGCGAGGTTTCCGCTCCCATGATCGTGGCCGCCGGGGCCGGAGCGGTCATCATCGGCCACAGCGAACGCCGCCAGTTCTTCGGCGATACGGGCGAATGGGTCAATAAAAAAATAAAGGCGGCTCTGGCGGCCAAACTCATGCCCATTTTCTGCATTGGCGAGAGCCTGGCCGAACGCGAAAGCGGCCAGACTTTCACGCTCCTGACCACCCAGTTGAAGGAAGGCCTGGCCGGACTTTCGGCCTCCGACATGAGCACGATGGTGATAGCTTATGAACCCGTGTGGGCCATAGGCACGGGCAAAACCGCCACCCCGGAAATGGCCGAAGAAGTTCATGCCCATATCCGCAAATACCTGGCCGAGGCCTTCGACAAAAACACGGCCGAACAAACGCGCATACTCTACGGCGGTTCGGTGAAGCCCGACAACGTGGCCCAACTGATGTCGCAGCCGGACATAGACGGGGCCCTGGTGGGCGGCGCGAGCCTGGACGCCAAAAGCTTCGCCAGGATCATAAACTTCGACGCGTAGGATGCAATAAAAGCCTTGCTGTTATTGAACAAAAGCATTTTCAGGCATTATATGCTTGACAATGCCGAACAAAGTGCGGTATATTAGAAAAATATTGCGGGGTGGAGCAGTCAGGTAGCTCGTCGGGCTCATAACCCGAAGGCCTCAGGTTCGAATCCTGACCCCGCTACCAGTTAAATCAAGGGCTTAGGGCCATTAGGACCTAAGCACTTGAAGTTTTTACTAACCTATTACTAACCAGAGGGTATTTTGGACGCTAACATTCAAGGCGATAAGAACCTTCTTAAATTGAAAAATGATAGCTCAGAGGATGTGCTGGATATGCCTGAGTGTGGCCAAGAGCAAGTGGCCGTGCCAAAAATTCAATTCGATCATGAAGGGTACAGAAATGACTTAGAATTGCTTATAAAATATGCATATGATGAATATAGGCATATCACTCTTGAACGGCAACGCACACAAATAACATACATTCAGCACTACTTATGGCTCTCTGTGATTATCCTCGGATCTGGTTGCAAGCTGTTTTGGGAGTTGAAAGCCCCAATACCTTTGTTATCTTTTTTATCTGGGGAGCCGGTTCTAGCCTATTATATTTTAGCTGCAATTTCTATTGCGCTCTCATTCCTCGTCATCATTGTTGGCGTTGACACTTTGCGAGGACGTGGAAAAACGGCCTTTCCTTTTGGCAATGTTATGCCCTTGGCAAAAATAGCGTATGAATCTGCACATGAAAACAATGTAAAACCAACGCTTTTTACAAGCATTATTAATAGTATTGATGGCGCGAATCAAGTACATAGTGAACGCCTCGAAATGGTAGGCAAGCGATTGCGTGGGATTTCATATGCACTAATTATATCATTAGTATCCGGTGTCTTTGCCATAGCATCAAGAGTTTCCTTGTGAATGACAGCACTAGAGATCACGGAAGGAGTATAATAATGTCTGATTCAAAATACAAAGATGTACCACCACCACCACCTCCTCCTCCAGATAAGGACGTTATTGATATTTCAGCGGTTATGGTGGCTACCGAAGACTTCAGCAGTCCACCTGCCAAATCGACGTATATAATCGCTGAATCTGACAATCTTCCCGGAAAGAATAAAGAATAGCTTGAAGAGGGGTTCAGCGCCAAAAAGCGGCGCAAATATATGATCGAGCAAAACTTTGACATATCCTTCGTAGCCAATTTAGCACGCAGGGAAAAGCAAATACAGCAAAACTACCGCCCAGTTATTGCTGTACACAAATGGTTTGCCAGACGGCCTGGAACTTTGTTCCGGGCTCTTTTGCTTTCTGAGTTTTCAAGCGAGCCTTTGGAATCAGCTTTTTTTAGAGCTGGTGATTTAAGCGGAAAAACTATCGCTGACCCATTTATGGGTGGTGGCACTCCTCTTTTGGAAGCCAATCGCATGGGGTCTGATGTTCGAGGATGCGATATCAACCCTATGGCCTATTGGATAGTGCGGCAGGAAATAGAGCATCTGGATTTATCAGCCTATCGCCAAGCGACGGAAGACCTTCGCACCGCCCTTGAGGCTGAAATCGGCCATTTATACCGTACCAGATGTAATATCTGCGGCTCTACGGATGCTCATGCAAAGTATTATCTATGGGTAAAAACTATGGAATGCCATGGCTGCGGACATTCCATTGATCTTTTTCCAGGACATTTGGTGGCTGAAAATATCCGCCATCCCAAAAATGTTTTTGTTTGCTCTGCCTGTGGCCAGCTATCGGAAATCGCTGATAGGAAAAATCCTGGTGATTGTGTTCATTGCCATACACCATTAAGTCAGCCCGTGGCTGTCAGAAATAAGTGCCTCTGTGGGCACTGTGGCGCGGAAAACAAGTATCCAAATGGGTACAAGAAGCCGCTTGGCCACAGGCTCTTCGCTATTGAATACCATTGCCACAAATGCAAATCACACCACAAGGGACGCTTTTTTAAAGTTCCTGACAACGATGACTACGCCAAAATCAAAGAAGCTGAAAGCCGAGTCGCCAGTATAAAAACAAACTTTATCCCGGATGATGCCATTCCAGCAGGAGATGAAACCAATCGGTTGCACCGTTGGGGTTACACTCACTACCGTGAGCTATTCAATACTCGCCAGTTGCTTGGTTTGGAGGCCAGTTGCCGTTTAATTGCAAAGCAGCAAGATGAACGGGTGCGTCATGCCCTGGCCACCAACCTGTCCGACCTTTTGCGATATCAAAATATGCTTTGCCGTTATGATACAATGGCTTTAAAGTCGTTAGACATCTTTTCGGTGCATGGGTTTCCGGTCGGATTGGTGCAATGTGAATCAAATTTGCTTGGAATATTCAACGGCGGAGGCTTGCCTACAGGTAGCGGTGGATGGTTGAATATTATTGAAAAATACATGAAAGCCAAAGCTTACTGCGATAATCCGTTTGAGGTACGGCATCATGGTACCGCCAAGGGCGGGCGAAAGACCATCGTCGCCATTCCCGGTGAGTGGATTGGTGATAACTGTAAAGGTGCGAAAAGCAGAATCATTGACATAGCCTGTGCGGATGCGGCCAGCCTAAAATGGAAACCCAATAGCCTTGACGGCGTTTTTACCGACCCGCCATATTTTGGAAATGTTCAGTATGCTGAACTGATGGATTTCTGTTACATATGGCTTCGCCGCTTGGTCATGGATGAGCCCGCTTTTCAAGCGCCATCTACCCGCAATCAACGGGAATTGACAGGTAATGAAACCATGCAGCGCGGCTTGGAGCATTTTACTGAAGGGCTGGCCGCCACCTACTCCGCCACCGTGTCGGCCTTGAAGCCAGGGGCACCATTTGCTTTTACCTATCATCATAATGATATTGCAGCGTATTTTCCAATAGCTGTGGCAATTTTGGATGCAGAACTGGTTTGTTCCAAGGTGTTGCCCTGTCCGGCGGAAATGGGCGCATCAATACATATAAGTGGCACAATGTCTTCCACTGTCGATAGTGTTTTCATCTGCCGGCGGCAACAAGACTTTTCGATTCCACACCAAACCGACTTGGAAAATGAGTTGCTCTTTGATATAGGAGCATTGCAAGATGGCGGGCTTAAGGTTACTATGGGCGATATTCGCTGTGTGCTGTTTGGCCATATGGTACAAAATGCTATAAACGGCTTAGTGGCCACATGGAATAAGGCAGATAATACTATTGCGAAATTGGATAGACTGGCAAAAAGTTTTCAGGCCTTGGGCGGCTTGCTTGCCGTTCAGAACTTATCTGAAAGAACATTTGCCAACATTGAGAGAAAAGAAATCGACCAGTCAGGAACTCTTTTTAGTCGAAAGATTGCATATGCCGCAGCATCCCTTTGAAATTAGCTTTGAAGAATTACAGGTTAATCTGGATCACTATGTAGATATGGTGTTTGCCTCGCTGGAGTCAGATTTCTTGACCATGCCCAAAGGGCCTGGATTTATAGAGTATCCAACTTTTGAAACCGGATATGAGACGTTAAAGCAAGCTACGAATGGGTTTCATACCTTTGAAGCAGAAATCGTCTGTGCGGCATTAATGAATTGTCCCATGATTTTCATTGTGTTGCGAACCATGCTTGGTTTTACTCCGCCTGAATGGGCGTATATGGCTTCCAGCCATACAGGCATTGATATCAGCCAAGGCCATGCCAGAACTTTGGATCGCAATATTCGCCTGGCTCCGTCAACTCCACTGAAACCAAAAAGCGAAATGGCGGCTCGGCTTAAAGCTATGGTTGAGACAGCTTGCTCATTGCTAAAAAATGGGATAGGCCAATGCGCGCCTGACAAGTTACACCGCTTGGACAAGGCTGACACAAAATATGGCCTTGCCGGGCTTCAGAATTTATCAAGCATGGGAGCGCCTTATGCCATGCTCCTGTACGAACGCTTCCTTGGTCGGCCTTTCGCTGGGCATAGAGATTCTGTAAGTGAACTCATTGGGGACGGGCTTGAGTCTGCCATTGAAGATGTTTTGACTAAAGCAAAAATCAGTTTCCGCAAAACCAAACGGGCGGAAAAAATCCCTGGTTTCGATCAGGCCCCTGACTTTATCCTGCCCAGTGAATTCAACCCCAAAGTAGTGATAGAGGCCAAAATCACCGAAGATGACGGTACCGCACGAGATAAAGTGACCCGTATTCAACACCTTGCTGAACTCTCGCAACAGCATGAACGTAAAACAGGACAAGGCTTTTTAGTCATCGCCTGTATAGGCGGGCGTGGCTTTGGTGTGCGCCGGGAGGATATGCGAAAACTGTTAATCGCCACAGAGGGCCGAGTTTACACTCCAAAAACTATTTATGCCCTCCCTGACGCAATAAAATAGAGGGAGATATTTATGAAATCGATAGTTTTTTTTAACAATAAGGGCGGTGTTGGAAAAACTACTCTTTCGTGTAACATTGCCTCATTTTTGGCAAATCATTACGAATATAAAATTCTGTTCATAGATGCTGACCCACAATGCAATGCGACTCAATTGATGTGCGATGATGAGGTCTGCGATAAATTATATAGCAGAGACCATGCAAGTGACAAAACCACATCAACTCTTCTTAACGTGTTCACTAATATAGAGGCTGGTGACTCATCAATAAATAAAGATGTTATCCCTCTTGCAGGCAATAAAAATGGATTTGATGTTTCTATTATTGCATCACATCCAAAATTTTCCATTTTTGAAGACAAACTAAGTAACAGTTGGAATGGATGTCTGTCTGGTGATCTTGGGGGAGCGCGCGTTACAAATTGGTTTAGAAGTCTTTTAGGCCTTTATGTGCAGCAGTTTGATTTCACTATTATTGATGTGGGCCCATCACTTGGCGCGTTAAACAGAAGCGTGCTTTTAGCGGCAGACTATATATTTGTGCCTGTGGGGTGTGATATTTTCAGTTTGATTGGAATTGAAAATATTGCACAGTGGGTGACTGATTGGATTAAATCTTATAATTTGGGACTGGAGCACGTTAACAAAAAATCACCTGGTCGTGTCTCAGAATTTCACCTTATTGAAGATGCTTCTAATACGGCACGTTTGTGTGGTTATTCTATACAGCAATACTTGACAAAAGTATTTAAAGGTGGGCCAAGACCTGTAAGAGCATATGAAGCTATAATGCAAGGTATTCCAGGTGCAATCCAAGAGAATTTGGGATTTTTAATACCTACTCTGGTAGATAGATCAAACTTACAGTTGGCTCATGTACCATACTTATATAGCCTGGTTCCCCTGTCACAAACTTCACACCGACCTATTTTTAAACTTAGATCATCAGACGGAGTCGCCGGGGCCCAAAATAAGCAAGTTGAGAGTTACTATCAATTGTTAAACCAACTTTGCAATAATTTACTCAAAAATATCGGTGCAATATGACGCCTTCTATTTCCTGGCCAGATTCTTTGGTGCATTGCATCGCAGATAGGAGATGTGTTTTGTTTTTGGGTGCCGGACTGTCGGCGACTGCGACCCCAAAAGATCCAAAGAGCACGTCAAAAATTCCCGATTGGGATACTTTTTTACAGGCTGCAAACAAGTCGTTAATCAATGACGCGACACTACAACGTGATATTGATGAACTATTAGCCCAAAAGAATAATTTGTTGGCGCTTCAGGCGATCTATGATCATGCCGACAGCGCGGACTATAATAAATTTCTGTCTGATCGTTTTAACAACCAACTGTTCAAGCAAAGTGCCATACATGAAACAATTTACAACCTTGACTCAAGAATAGTTATTACCACAAATTTTGATAAAATCTATGATACTTATTGTCAATCAACAGATCGGGAAGATGGTTACAAAATTATCACTTATTACAATGAAGACTTATGCGATGCGGTTCGATCGGGTACTTATGTAATTATCAAAGCACATGGGACTATTGATGAGCCATCAAAAATGATTTTTACTCAAAGGCAATATACTAGCGCCCGATATACCCAATCACATTTCTATAACACGCTGAAAGCCTTATTTACTGTATACACGGTAGTTTTTATAGGTTGTAGCTTGAGCGATCCAGATATGCTTCTATTACTTGAAGAAGTAAAACATACTGGACAAAAGGACGCGGGCCATTATATGTTTGCTTGTGGTGTTCAAAAAGAAATTCAAGTTAAGCATATTGAAAGAAATTTTGGAGTCAAGCAGATAAACTATGGTAGTACACATGCTGACCTTGAAGGCGCATTGAATGATTTGTTTGACAGAGTTGATGCGATAAGGTCTTCACGAGTTTAATTCAAAAAGATACCAGAGATTGTTGTCCAATAGTGAGGGGGTAGCAATCTGCAAACAAGAGAAACCAGCCATCAATCTCTCAGGTTTTTGTTACCAGTTCATATAAAGCAAGAGCCCCTTTGTGGGGCCATTGCTTTCTGAATCATCATCTGGTCGGTGTCTTTAACGCATCGCGCCCACATTGCTTGATGGAGAAACGATGTGGTTTTTATTGCCCTCTGTTTCATCCACGCATGGGCTTGCTGTCTTGTTCTGACTTTGCTCTTTGGCATATAATGGTCCCCGAAATCTGTACAAAGTGTTAAGCTCTGAACCGCGAAGAAAGAAAGGAGTGAATGTAAGGCATGGGAGCGGTGAGGAAGCAGCAC
>QMCE01001708.1_pt1 | contig 14587 bp, 12 predicted proteins | sample 1821851 | NCBI WGS metagenome assembly QMCE01 (sample SAMN09453174, study PRJNA476694) | Termite gut metagenome, whole genome shotgun sequencing project. | isolation source: worker | host: Odontotermes sp. | place: South Africa:Pretoria | collected 2016-01-28 | reverse complement strand
CAAGGCAATGCGAGACATTGGTGCGGAGCGGCAACGAAGCAGCATAGCCGCCAGAGCCAAAAGACGCTCGCGTTTGATAACGGGATAGGCTCTAAGAAATGTTCCTATGTTGACGATCAGCAAACAGACTCTGTTCAGTCCCGACGGCCTTGCGGCGCGTGGCCAGTGCAATCCCGATTCGCCGGGGTGGCAGCTGCGATGGTTCGACAGGCATGCGCCGCCTGTGGCGATCTGGCAGGGAGCGTACAAGACGTGCCGGCATTTGCAGGCGAATTGCGCGGCTGCGGCAACCCTCGACGAGGTGAGGGGGATGGTCGAGAAACTGCTCAACGCCAACGCGTTTTCCAGGATCGCCAGCCAGCCGACAGACGCGTACCCGACGCCGGCGAAGGCGGAGAAGCCGGGGGCGGAAGAGACCGTCTCCTCGTCCGGGAGCGGCAGACGAAAGAAAAAGAAGAAAAAGCAATAACGAACAAAACGGCTGGAAGAATTTCTTCCAGCCGTTTTGTTCGGCATGCTGCGCACCCGCGATCGGATGCGGCGTCAAGACCTGCCGGTTGACGCCCCCTGGCGAGACTGTCAACCGGCATGCGCTACTGGGACAGGCTCTTGGAGCCTATCCCAGTAGGTCTCGCGGGCGCTTTCCGCCGTCGGCACTCAATCTTGCCCGGCGCCGCTTCGCACCTATGAAATAACATAGCTTTGTCGCGTCGCCGGGCAATCTTGAGCGCCGACGGCAGAAATCACCTCACGATGCCTACTGGGACAGGCTCTTGTTGCAGAGGCAGCGGTTCACCACGTGATCGACGGAGGGTGATGCCGAATTCCCGGACATCGCCGAAAAAACGCTCAGCAAGCCAGCACAGGCTCCGGACATTGTCGCCGAACGGCTGGCCGGGCTTCGGCGGATGGTAAAACGGGCAGTGCGGAAAGCCCGGGCGCTGCTGGTACGGAGCGAGGCCGTCCTGATCCCCATACGCCGGCTGGCCGCCCGGCGACAGGGCAGTCTGAATGTTGCGCCGCGGCAGCATATCCAGATTGCCGTTGTCCTGCCGCATGTACTCGACGGTGACGCCGAAGAAATCGGCGATCTGCGACAGCCGCAATTCGTCCGGCGTCCGCATGCCGCGCTCCCACGGAGACCATTGCTGCGGCGAGACTCCGAACGCCTCAGCGCATTTTTTCCCGCCTCCGCGTCCGGGAAACTTGTCCATACGGCAGGCGCGGATATTGGCGGCTATGATTTGCCGAAGGATTTCCGGTGTTCTTCCCATGTCATTGTCCTTCCTTGTGATGGATTTTCCTCTCCATGATCAGACACGCAGGCGTCGAGGCGCAATCCCCCCGAGGCGCACGGATTCGTCGGACGCCCGCATATCCTGACTCTACGCTATGGTGCAACACAAGGGTCAAGGAAAATACTGCATATATTCTCGTTTTTTTGTATTATTGCCGTTTGAGCCAGGGCGCCGCTTCACAAACTATACGGAAAGCGAGGATCGCATGAGGGAGGACGGTGTGTTTTCTGTGAGCGACTTTGCGAAATTTTCACGGACGACGCGCGACACGTTGTTGCACTATGATAAGATCGGTTTGCTTTCGCCCATCTCCCGCAAAGGAAATCACTACAGATATTATTCCCATGGACAGCTGGCGTTTATGAATGTCATCCGCATCCTGCGGGAATTCGGCATGACGCTCTCCGATATCCGGAAGTGCGTGATCAACCGGACGCCCGAGAGCACGGACGAACTGCTTGGACGCCAGATCAGGCAAATCGACGACGAGCTGGAAAAATGGAGGCGCGCCCGCTCGCTGCTGCTTGCCATGAAACAAACCATCCGGTCGGTCAGGGACATCGACGAAAACGAAATCACGGTGCGCTTCCTGCCCGAGGCGGCGATTGTGCTTGGCGAGCCAAACGACTACGGCGGGGACGGGACCGACTACGACGCGCTGCTCGATTTTTACCGTGCCATCAGCGAAAAATACCCCGGAATGGATTTGAACTACCCTGTCTGGGGCTTTTTTTCACAGGATCGGATCGAGCGGGGGGATTGGAAATGGCCGGATCGGTACTATTTCGACAATCCCGAGGGGCATGACAGGAGACCCGCGTCCCTGTACGCCATCGGCTATACGCGCGGCGGCTATGGACAGTGCGGCGAACTGTATGAACGGATATGCGCGTACATCGACAGGAACGGTTTCGAGATATGCGGAAACGCCTATGAGGAGTACCCGCTGAACGAGCTGTCTGTTTCGGACGGAACGGATTATTTGATACGCGTCCTGATCGGCGTTCGGGAAAAAAAGCGCGCGCAGAACCGGTCTTGACCCTCTTCCGGCGATGTTCTATAGTGTATCCAAACAGGGCGTCTTCGATACGGGTTTTGGCAGGCCATAGGCGAAAGACAACATGAAATGGATGCCATGCAAACGCGGTACAGCATGAACAGGCTGATGCAATGCGCGGACATCGAGGCGTTTTCGGCACGGGCGGACGTCGGTTCCGAGGCGGAGTATTTCACGTTGCTCACGGAATTCCTCCAGGCCTCTCCTGAACGTGGTCAGGAATTGACAGCCTCGGAGCAGCGCAGGGACGCCGATCTGTTTCAAAAAAAGATTTTCGAACTCCAGAAGACGCTGCTGTCGATCGGGGCGATGGGCCTGCTGTGGGAGGCGGAGAAGGCGGCTGAATGTTCCAGAAAGGGCGAATGGGAACAGTGCGCGGAGCGGACCGCCGCGCTGGTTGAGCGAATCAGGGGCTTGAGCCGGGAAATCCGCGACGCGCAAATCGGTTCCGGGGAGAAGGCGGCGGAAGACGGGGACGGGACGCCGGGGGCTGTCGCCGCCGCGGCGGAGGAGGGAGCGGGAGAGCCGGGGCGGCCCAGGGTTCCGGTTGCCGTGGAGCAGTTCGAAGAGCTCAGGCTGCTGATTGAGCACACGGATCAGGCAATGAGCCTTATCCGGAGCATGATGGCCTTTTCCTACAACAACAACATCGATTCGACGCTCGCCGCGCTGTACGGCAGCCTGTCCAAATTCGAGCAGGGCGATGCGGAGCGCCAGCTGGAGACGCTTCTGCAAAGCGCCAGGGCGGCCCAGGGCGGCGTGGACGCGAAAAAGAAAATCCTCGCCATAGACGACATGCCCGACGTTCTGCTCGCGATCAAGACGCTTCTCAAAAACGACTATTCGGTGTACGGCGCCACCAGCCATATGGCTGCCCTGAAGGTTCTCGCCCACGCCCATCCCGCCCTTATTCTGCTGGACATCGACATGCCGGGAATGGACGGTTTCGCGATACTGGACGTCATCCGCAAAATCAAGGAATATGAAAACACGCCCGTGCTGTTCCTGACAGGCTGCGTCACCGTGGAGAACATAGTCAAATCACGCAGGGCCGGAGGCAGCGACTTTATCAAAAAGCCCATCGATTCACGGGTTCTTCTGGCAAAAATCAGGAAACACCTCGAACAGCCTGCATAGTTCTTTTTGTATATGAGGATGTGCGCAATGCGAAGAGGTCTTGGCCACCCAGAGCGGCCGTCCGCGCCTGCCTCCGCCCCGTCCCGCGGCGGGGCGGACGTGTTGACTGTCAGCGAACTCACGCGCGGCATACGCACCCTTCTCGAAGGGCGGATCGGCGCGGTCGCGGTGAAGGGGGAGACGGCGGGGCTGAAGGCCAGCCCGTCGGGACACGTCTATTTCTCCCTCAAGGATGGGGCGGCGCTTGTCGACTGCGTGCTGTGGCGGAGCGCGGCGCAGCGGCTCCGGCACTTGCCCGCGGACGGGACGAATGTGACTGTGCGCGGCAAACTGACCGTGTATGAGCCGAGGGGGCGGTATCAGCTGGTCGTGACGTCCATCGCCGCCGATTCGGGAAAGGGCGATTTGTGGCGCCGTTTCGAGGAATTGAAGGAGCGGCTCGCCGCGGAGGGGCTGTTCGATCCGGGGCGCAAGCGGGACCTGCCCGGCGCGCCCCGGACAGTGGGCATTGTGACGAGTCCCTCCGGGGCGGCGCTCCGGGACATGCTCAAGATTCTGGCGCGGCGCGCCCCGAATGTGCGCGTGGTGCTGTCTCCGAGCCCTGTGCAGGGGGAGGGCGCGGCGGAGGAGATGGCGCGGGCTCTGGAGCGGCTTGATCGCTGGGGCGGGGCGGATGTGGTGATTGTGGGGCGCGGAGGCGGCTCTCTTGAGGATTTGTGGGCGTTCAACGAGGAGCCTGTCGCGCGGGCGATTGCGGCCATGCGCGTGCCTGTTGTGAGCGCGGTGGGGCACGAGACGGATTTCACCATCGCGGATTTCGTCGCCGACGCGCGCGCCGCGACGCCGTCCGAGGCTGCGGAGCGGATCGCTCCGGATCAGTCGCAGCTGCGGGGGAGGATGGCTCATGCGGCTGTCGCGCTGTCCCGCGCGCTGTCGGGGGCGGTTCGGGAGCGGAGCGAGGCGCTGCGCGGGATTCTCCGGCGCAGGGCGTACAGGCGGCCGGAGGAGCTGTTCGCCCCGCGCTGGCAGCGGCTGGACGAATTGACGGGGCGGTTTGGAACCGCCGCGTCGGAGAGGCTGCGGCGGGCGGCGAACCGCATGGATGTGGCGGAGGCGCGTTTGCGGGGGATGTCGCCTCTGGCTGTTCTGGAGAGAGGCTATGCCGTGGCGCTGGACGCTGAGGGCAGAGCGATAGTGGACGCGGAACAGGTGCGGGAGGGGGATCGCGTGACAGCGCTGCTGCACCGGGGCAGCATCCGCGCGCGCGTCGAGGAAATCAGAGCGGCAGGGGGGAGCGCTGAACGCGGCCGCCGGTGAAAAGCTGTGACGGAACCGACCTACTCATCCTTCATGTACGGGCGCTGTTCCGTCCCCGGAACAGGCACGAGAACCGATTCCCTGCTTTCCATCACATAGGGCCGCGCATTCACGCTGTACGACGGGTCTGTCAGATAGCCGTTGTTCTGCATGGAGTCGCGCACCCACCTGTTGATCTCGGTCAGCACGGCGTCCGACGTCCGCATGGCGGGCTGTTTCGCCATTTCGTCGAATTTCATCTTGACGATCCGATCCGCGGCCTTGTTGACCGACAGCGCGAGCACAGGCTCCTTCTTGATCTGCTCCACAACCCCCGTCATCGATGAAATCGCCCCTGTCAGGCTGTTGAGCGTCCCCGACACCGTCTTCGGATCAAGCCCGCCCGTAATCTCCTTCACATGCCCGGACACGATGCGCAAATCCGCGACCAGATCGTCCAGATTCGTCACCAGGCGATCGATGGCGTCGTGCCGCTTCGCGATAAGCGACGTCACCGCGTTGATGTTCCCTATCGACGCGCCCAGGTCGGCCGCGAACCGCTTGCTCCCGATCGTGGCGCTGATGGCGTTGCGCGCGTCGGTGACGCCTCCGTTGATGTTCTCCACCGTCGTCTTCGCGGCCGCCACCGCGTCCTTCGCCGTGGCCGCCGCCGCGGACACGTCCCCGATGGCGGATTTCGCCGTGTCGCTTATCGTCGACACGCTCGCCGTGATGTTGTCCACGCTCGCCTTGAGCGTGTCGGTCAGCGCCGCCACGTTCCGCGCGGCCAGATCGACGTTGTCCACCACGCTCTGGCCCCGCTGGAGGACGAGGTTCGCCTGATGCGACATGGCGTCGATGTTCACCGCCATCGACTTGAGGCTTTTGCGGAACTCCGCGTCGCCGACGACGTCGTTCAGGTTCGTGGTGAGGATGGTCAGCTGGTCGCCGAACGTGTTCACCTTGGTGAACAGTTCGGACAGGTCGGGAAGCGGCGAACTCTCCAGCCGCTCCGCGTCCGCGACAGTGCTGGATCGCTTGATCCTGTCTGCGGATTTGCCGGGGATGATTTCCATGAAGGCGTCGCCGACAAGGCCGGCGGTCGAGACCTTCGCCGTGCTGCCCCTGGGCAGAAGGCGATCCTCGTCGATGTCCAGGACAATCTCCATGTCGGTGCCGCCCTGCTGAATCTGGATGCTGGCGACGCGGCCTATCTGGAACCCGCCCATCTTCACGGGAGCGCCCTCCTTGAGGCCGCCGACATTGGACATGTTCACCACAAGCCGGTAGTGACGGCCCAGAATCGAGGATGAATTGCCCCACGCCATCAGCATGACGATGAGGATGATCACCCCCGCTATGATGGTGGCGCCGATCGCCAGTTCCATCGCCGCCGTCGATTTTCTTCCCGCCATATGTCGCTCCTGCACAGTGTGCGCTTGAAACGCGAATCGAATTACGAAACCGCCTGGATGGGGCCGTCCGCCTCGCCCCGCACAAACTGGCGGATCATGCGCTCCATCTCCGGGGCCGTCCGGGGAAGATCGCCCTCGGCCAGGCCCCTGTACAGCTCCGGCGGCCCGTCGCCCACTATCGAGCCCCGGTACAGCATGACGATGCGATCCCCGACCTTTTCCGCGACGTGCATGTCGTGCGTGACCACGACGGACGTGACGTTGGCGTCCTTCAGGCTGGCGTGGGTCTCGTTGATCAGATCGGCGATGGCGTCGGACATGATCGGGTCCAGCCCCGTCGTCGGCTCGTCGTAGAGAATCACCTCCGGACGGGTCGAAATCGAACGGGCCAGGGCCGCGCGCTTCTTCATGCCGCCCGACAACTCCGAGGGCATCTTGTCCTCCGTCCCCGGAAGCCCCACCTGGCGGAGGCGCTCCGTGACAATGGACGCGATTTTGCTCTCGTCCTTTTCCCCCGCCGCCCGCAGGGGGAACGCCACATTCTCCCCCACCGTCATGCTGTCGAACAGGGCCCCGCCCTGAAACAGCATGGCCATCCGCCGGCGGGCCTCGCCCAGCTCCCTGTTGGACATGGAGCTGATCTTCCGCCCGAACAGAAACACCTCGCCCCCGTCCGGATCGAGCAGCCCCAGCATGAGCCTGAGCGCGACGCTTTTGCCCGTGCCGGAGGGGCCGATGACGACGATGGTCGCGCCGCGCGCGATGTCGAGGGTCAGATTCCGGATCGGTTCGACCCGGCGCATGCCGGAACCGAACCCCTTGGAGACGTTTTCCAGCCGGATGACGCAGTCCTCCGGCTTCAGATCGGGCGTCGCGATCGCGGGCAGGGCGGCAGGCCGGGCCTGGGCGGGCGCCTCCCCTTCCGGCTTTGCCAGCGTCGCGAGATCGTCCGGGTTCGCGCTGCTCATGGGACGTCTCCTCCGGCCCCGATCATGCTGTAGAATGCCCCGCTCACAGCCAGCCACAGAGTGTCGAGCGCATCCGCCACGACGTTCCACACAGGCTGCGCGTAGAACAGGATGATGGACAGCACGAGGTTGAGAATGAGAATGGCGATGCAGGACAGGACGTTCGCGCTGGTGGTGGCCTTGCCCACGCCTTCCGCGCCGCCCGTGGTCCTGAGGCCGTTCCGGCAGCAGATGAGGGCGATGGTGACGCCGAAGACCAGCCCTTTCGACAGGCCCTGGACATAGTCGTAGGGAACCATCCAGTCCTCGATCTGCGACCACTGGAAATGCCATTCCGCCCCCAGGATGAACACGGTCATGAACAGCCCCGCGATGATGCCGACAAGCATGGCGAAGGCTGTGAGGACGGGCGTCATGAAGAAACAGGCGAGGACGCGGGGGAGGACGAGGTAGCGGACAGGGTCTGTGCCCATGGTGTCTAGGGCGTCGATTTGCTCGGTGACGTTCATGGTGCCGATTTCGGCCGTGATGGAGCAGCCGACCCGGCCGGCCAGCATGAGGCCGACAAGGACGGGGCCGAGCTGCCAGACCTGGGCTTTGGCGACGATCGCGCCTGTCCAGCTCGCGACGCCCAGGGTGATGAACTGGTTGTACGAGGTGTAGGCGAGGACAGCCCCGGTGAACGCGCCGGTGGTGAGGATGACGGGCAGGCTCTGAACGCCGATGAAGTAGAATTGCTGGACGGTTTCCCGTTTGTAGGGTATGCCTCTGGCGAGCCAGCGGAGGCACTGGAAAAGCAGGATGGCGATCTCTCCCACCCCCCTCATGCCGTCGGAGACGGCTGTTCCCAGTCCTATGATATGCTTGAGCATGTTGTGGCGCTATCCAGTCATGAATTCGTGCCGCATCCCGGAGAAACCGTCTCCCTGCGCACTATTTATGTAAAGTATTTGTATGTATCGCAGAGACGCAAGGCAAGAAAAAAGCGGCTGGAGCGTGTGCGCCCGCAAAAAAAGCAATCAAGGTTTATTCGATTACATCTTCTGCTCGGCTCCTACAGCAGCACATCCTCAAGCCCCTCGATGGTCATGACGCTTCGGAAGTCCTCCACGTCCTCCTTCCCCAGAGGCGCGCGATCGCGGAGCGCGTACGCCATGCCGAGCGGGGCGTATTTGCTTTCGCCCATCTGGTGGAAGGGAAGAAGCTGGACGCGCTTCACGCCCATCCCCCGGAGAAGCCGGGCAAAGCCCCGCGCGTCGTCCAGGCTGTTGTTGTAGCCCCTGATGACGGGAATGCGGACCAGCACATCCCTTCCCGCCTCCAGCGCCCATGCGAGATTGGCGAGAATGGGGGCGTTCGACACGCCTGTTCCGCTCACATGTTTCGCGTCGTCATGCTGCTTTATGTCGAAAAGAAGCAGATCGGCGCGGCCCGCGACATCCCGGAAAACGCCCTCCCCGGCGAAACCGTTTGTCTCAAGGGCGGTGTGAACGCCTTGTTTTCGCAATTCGCTGAGCAGCGCGGCGGCGAATTCGCCCCACATCGTCGCCTCGCCCCCGGACAGCGTGACGCCGCCGCCGGACTCTTCGTAAAAATCCCTGTCCCGAAGGCACAGGGCAAGCGTCTCGTCCAGAGAGCGCATTTCCCCCGACACGGCGAGCGCCTTCACGGGGCAGACCTCCACGCAGCGTCCGCACGCGACGCAGCGGGCGTGATCCACAGTCACGACGCCCCGGGAAAGCGCGATGGCGTTTTCCGGACAGGCTGCTTCGCACGCGCCGCAGGCGACGCAGGCCGTCTCTGTCCACAGAATCTGCATCCGGGGCGAGAGGGATTCCGGATTCGAGCACCACGCGCACCGGAGCGGACAGCCCTTGAAAAAGACAGTCGTGCGCACGCCGGGGCCGTCGTGCAGGCTGAACCGCTGGATATTGAAAATGCACGCCTGCATGAATGCCTCCCCTTTCCGTCGCATACCCGACTCTGCCATACTACCATATCCGGGACGGCGCGCCAAGAGGCGGGCGGCGTTTGCGTGCGTTTTTTTATTCGTACGAAGAAAATTTCGTTTCATTTGAAATTAATAAGGGTTGACCAAAGAGGTATGGAAAGTATACTGAAGGAAAGGCGCAGCATACGCGAGGAGTTTTTCAGAGGAGAGGATTGCGATGGATACGCATTTTGGCGAACTCACGCCCCGCATGAAGGAATACAGGGAAAGCATCCTGAGCACGCATCCGACAGTCTGCGTCGAGCGCGCCCGGATCACCACAGACGTCTACAGGGAAAACATGCACCAGCCGATGGTTATCCGCCGCGCGCTCATGTTGAAGGCCATTCTGGAAAAGATGAGCGTGTACATCGAGCCGCAAACCCTTCTCGCAGGCAACCAGGCGTCTTCAAACCGCGCCGCCCCCATCTTTCCCGAATACGCGATGGACTGGGTGGTCGCCGAGCTGGACGAGTTCGAGAAGCGCGACGGGGACAGGTTCACCATCGCCGAGGAGAGCAAGCAGACGCTCCGCGACATCGCGCCGTTCTGGAAAAACAACACGGTCAAGGATCGGGGCCTGGCGGCCATGCCCGCCCGGAGCAGGCTGTTCTACGATCTCGGCGTCATCAAGGCAGAAGGCAACATCACGTCCGGCGACGCCCACGTCGCGGCGAAATACGGCTATCTTCTCGAAAAGGGCCTGCGCGACGTCAGGGCGCGCGCCGAGCGGAAGCTCGCGGCCCTCAACCTGGCCGAGTACGCGAATCTGGCCAAGTCGTATTTCTACCGGGCCATCCTCATCGTCGTGGACGCGACTGTCGCGTTTGCCGGCAGGTACGCCGATCTGGCGGAAAAGACAGCCGGGTTCGAGGACGATCCGCGCCGCAGGGCCGAACTGCTGGACATGGCCCGCATCCTGCGGAAGGTTCCGGAAAATCCGGCCGAGTCCTTCCACGAGGCGGTTCAGGCCATGTGGCTGGTGCATGTCGTGCTGCAGATAGAGTCGAACGGGCATTCGCTGTCCTACGGCCGCATGGATCAGTTCCTCCAGCCGTATTACGCGAAGGACATTGCTTCGGGCGCGATCACCCGCGACGCGGCCTGCGAGATCATGACGAACCTCTGGCTCAAAACCATCACCGTCAACAAAATCCGCTCGTGGAGCCACACCCGGTTCTCTGCCGGCAGCCCGCTCTACCAGAACGTCACCGTGGGCGGCCAGACCCGTGACGGCGGGGACGCGGTCAACGACATGTCGCGCCTGATTCTCCGCTCCGTCGCCCAGACCCGGCTGCCGCAGCCCAACCTCACCATCCGCTACCACGCGGGCCTGACAGACGATTTCATGCGGGAGTGCATCGAGGTGGTGCGCCTCGGCTTCGGGATGCCCGCCTTCAACAACGACGAAATCATCATCCCCTCCTTCATCAACAAGGGGGTGGAAGAGGGCGACGCCCGCGACTACAGCGCCATAGGGTGCGTCGAGTGCGCGGTTCCGGGCAAATGGGGCTACCGCGTCACAGGCATGAGCTTTCTCAATTTCCCGAAGTCGCTGCTCATCGCCATGAACGACGGCGTCGATCCGGCCAGCGGCTCCAGGCTGTGCGACGGCGTCGGCCATTTCACCGGCATGACCTCCTTCAGCCAGGTCATGGACGCCTGGAGCGCGATTATCCGCGAGTTCACGAAGCACTGCGTCATCATCGATTCGTGCGCCGACACGGTTCTGGAGCGGGACACGGCCGACGTGCTTCTCTCCTCGCTCTGCGACGACTGCATCGAGCGCGGCCTCAACCTGAAGGAGGGCGGCGCGGTCTATGACTTCATCTCCGATCTGCAGGTGGGCATAGCCAATCTCGCGGATTCGCTGGCAGCCGTCAAGAAATGCGTTTTCGAGGACAAATCCATGACGCCCGCCCAGCTGTGGGCGGCGCTGCGGGCCGATTTCGAAGGGGCGGAAAACGAAGAGATTCGGAAAAAGCTGCTCGCCGCGCCGAAATACGGCAACGACGACGACTATGTCGACAGCCTCATCCGCCAAGCCTACGACGTCTATCTCGACGAACTGGCCCAATACCATAACACCCGCTACGGCCGGGGCCCCATCGGGGGCGTCTACTTCGGCGGCACCTCGTCCATCTCAGCCAATGTGCCGCAGGGCGCGGGCACGCTCGCCACGCCCGACGGCCGCAGGGCGGGCGAGCCGCTGGCCGAAGGCTGCTCCCCGTCGCACGGTTCCGACGTCAACGGCCCCACGGCGGTCTTCAAGTCGGTCGCGAAGCTGGACACGGAGCGCATCACCGGCGGCGTTTTGCTGAACCAGAAGGTGCATCCGCAGACGCTGGCCGACGCGGACGACCGCATGAAGCTGATCGCCATCCTCCGCACCTTCTTCAACAGGCTGCACGGCTTCCACGTGCAGTACAATGTGGTGTCGCGGGAGACGCTCCGGGACGCGCAGGCGCATCCGGAAAAGCACCGCGACCTCATCGTCCGCGTCGCCGGCTACAGCGCGTTCTTCAACGTCCTGTCCCGCCAGACGCAGGACGACATCATCGAACGGACGGAGCAGGTTCTCGGCTGAGCCGGGGGAGAAGGAATCGCATCGATGGAAACAGTGTATTGCGGCGTCGACATCGGCGGCACGAAGCTGTCGGCCGGCCTCATGGATCGGCGCGGGAGGGTTCTGTGCTCGCGCAGCACGCTTGATCATACAGGCATGGACGAGGCGGGCGTCGTGGCGCTGACGGGGGACATGGTCCGCCGGCTCTCCGGCGAGGCGGGGGTGGCTGTCGGGCGTCTGGGCGGCGTCGGCGTCGGCATGGCCGGGCACATGCGGCACAGGGAGGGGGTGGTCATCACCACGTCCAACCTGAAGGGCTTCAAAAACTACCCCCTCGCGGACAGGCTTGCGGACAACCTGGGCGTCAGGGTGGCGCTGGACAACGACGCGAACTGCCAGGCGCTCGCCGAGCACCGGTACGGGGCGGGGAGAGGCTATTCGGATCTGGTGTTCATCACGGTGAGCACGGGCATCGGCGCGGGGCTCATCCTGAACGGCGGGCTGTACCGCGGGCAGTCGGGAACAGCCGGGGAGATCGGCCACACGATTGTCGACGCGCATTCGGAGAGCATGTGCACGTGCGGGAACAGGGGATGTTTCATGGCGCACGCCAGCACGCTGAATCTCCGGGAAACCGTGGAGCGGAAGCGCGCGCGGCACAGGACGTCCATGATTTTCAGGCGGGCGCCTTCCGGCGCGTCCCCGGCCGGCTCCGGCCCGGACGACCATGGCCGCCGACAGGGTGCGCTGCCGATCGACGGAAAACTGGTGTTCGAGTGCGCGGGCGGCGACGATCCGCTTGCGCTGGAGATCATCAACGAATACGCGGAGTATCTGGGGATATTGCTGTACAATGTGTTTCAGATATTCAATCCGCCGCTCATCATACTGGGCGGGGGGCTGATGAACTGGGGGGACGCTTTTTTCGATCGGATGACGGCGCGTTTTCACGAGCTGGCGGACAGGATGCTGTTCGACCCCGTGAACATCGTCAGGGCGGCGATCCCCGCGGACAGCGGCGTGATGGGGTCTTCGCGGATTTCGATGCGGAGCGCCCGGCAGGGATTGCCGTCCAGCCGCACGCGGTGCTCCAGCCTGAGCGGCCACAGCCACACCGCTCCCGCATAATCCGCCACGACGCGCGGCATATCCCGCTTCCTGCGCGGCAGCTTGCAATCCACCAGAATGTCCTGAATCCTGCGCCTCCCCGGCGATCCCAGCGGCCGGAAACGCTCCCCTTCCAGCGGCGGCCGCAAACAGAGGGGCCAGCGAAGCGCGAGCGCGTTCATCCACTGGACACAGGGGTCTGCCCTGTCCTCAGCGGGAATCGCCCCCGCATACTCCTCCCACCGGGCAGACACGGCAAGCCCGCGCGTCTGTATGGAAAACGGCGGATCAGGCAGGATGATCCCGCTCCGCGAATCAGGCCGCTCCCTGTCAGGAAAAAAGAAAAACACGCCGTCCCGTTCGCGCCGCGCGTGGAGCCGGCCCGGAAGCGACAGCGCCCCGCCCGGCCGTCCGCTCCCGGCCAGTTCGGCCAGGCGCGACAACACCGCGCCGTACGGCAGACGCGCCCCCAGCTCCTCCTCCACCACATGCCTGAAGGCATACAGCAACCGCTCCGGATCGGAAAGCGCGTCCGTGTCGATCCGGAAAAACCGCCCCCCTCCCTCGCGCCGTGCCGCCCTCTCCGCCAGCTCCCTGCCGCGCCCGGCTAATTCCTCCTCCCGCTCCGCCATGACGCGGGCCTTCTCCAGAAGACGGCTGCGGAATCCGGGAAGTATCCGTTCCAGCGCGGGAATGACGCTGAGTCGGACGCGGTTCCTCGCGAACCCGGGGCTGGCGTTCGATTCGTCCTCCCTCCAGTCCCATGCCCGCCCGGTCGCCAGTTCCAGAAGGCGTTCTCGCGGGACGGAAAGAAGGGGGCGCGCGACCAGCGCCCGCACGCCCGGCGGCACGGCGACCCATGAGAGTTCGCGCATCCCGGACAGGCCGCGCCTGTGCGCGCCCCGGCGGAGATTGAGCAGAATCGTCTCCGCCTGATCGTCTGCGTGGTGCCCGGTCGCCACCAGCGCCCCCTGCCCGCCCAGATCGTGAAAGAATCTGTACCGGGCCGCGCGGCCCGCCTCCTCAAGCCCCATGCCTTCCGCCTTCGCCATCCCGGCGATGTCCAGTGTCTGTTCGGCGAAATCGACGCCGAGCGTTCGGGCGAGTTCGCGCGAGAACGCGGCGTCCAGCTCCGCCGCCTCCCCCCGCAAACCGTGGTTGAGATGGGCGGCCAGCAGGGGGATGCCGATGCCGGCGCGTTCGCGCCATTCCGCGAGAAGATGGAGAAGAACGACGGAATCCATCCCTCCCGACAGGGCGGAGATGATTTTTGTCGGCGCGGGGATGTGCGACAGGATGCGGGTCATCGCGGCTGAGAATGCGTGGATTGGCACGGGACGTCCTTTCCAGCAAAATGATGCGCGCGTTGCAGACGGGGGATATATGAAACAGGCCTTCCCCGTTCATGAAGAGGAAGGCCCGGTATGCTGCATATGGTGCTGAGGGGCAGAGTTGAACTGCCGACACCGGCCTTTTCAGGGCCGTGCTCTACCAACTGAGCTACCTCAGCGAGGAGAAGACGAGTATAGACTTTCCCCCGTTTCTGTCAATCTGTTTAGCGGAAAATTTCTGCGGAGCGGAGGCGCTTAGAGCCTATCCCGGTAGGTCTCGCGGGCGCTTTCCGCCGTCTGCGCTCAATCTTGCTCGGCGCCGCGTCGCACCTATGAAGCAACATAGCTTTGTCGCGTCGCCGGGCAATCTTGAGCGCCGACGACGGAAATCACCTCACGATGCCTACCGGGACAGGCTCTTA
>QMCE01001395.1_pt1 | contig 14588 bp, 10 predicted proteins | sample 1821851 | NCBI WGS metagenome assembly QMCE01 (sample SAMN09453174, study PRJNA476694) | Termite gut metagenome, whole genome shotgun sequencing project. | isolation source: worker | host: Odontotermes sp. | place: South Africa:Pretoria | collected 2016-01-28 | reverse complement strand
TAAAAAGTGTACACCGCTACTTGGATCTTGCATTCCTCGCGTCTTTACCCAGTCAGGACAATCGCGAGGACAGCAACATCGCACTATTCTCCCCTCCCTCCCAACAAAAAAACACTTCCTCACGAAATGAAGAAGTGTTTTGTATATAAACGCTAAAGTTTATTTAGACGATTTTTGCCATGCCGTGCATTTTGGAGCGGAGCCAGGCACCGATGGTTTCTACCGGGTGCTTGCGAATTTCACGGTTTACTTCGATCAAACTTTGGTTATCGACAGCCGCAGAGCGGCCGGCACCGAAAGCGGAACCGATGTCTTCTTTCGTGACACTCTTCATAAAATCTTTGAGAAGCGGCACGCAGGCATTTGCAAACAGGTAACAGCCGTATTCGGCGGTATCGCTGATCACACGGTTCATTTCGTAAAGTTTTTTGCGCGCAATGAGATTTGCGATAAGCGGTGTTTCATGGAGAGATTCGTAATAAGCGCTTTCGTCTTTAATGCCCGCAGAAACCATGGTTTCAAACGCGAGTTCCACACCGGCTTTGATCATCGCGACCATCAGAACGCCGTTATCGAAATATTCCTGTTCGGATATCACCATGTCGCCGGCCGGTGTTTTTTCAAACGCGGTTTTGCCGGTTTCTTCGCGCCAGGTTAAAAGATCCTTATCGCCGTTATCCCAGTCCGCCATCATGGTAGAAGAGAACTTTCCGGAGATAATATCATCCTGATGCTTTTGGTAAAGCGGGCGCATGATGTTTTTGAGTTCCGCCGAGAGTTCATACGCACGCAGTTTTGCCGGGTTGGAAAGGCGATCCATCATGTTTGTGACACCGCCGTGCTTCAATGCTTCGGAAATGGTTTCCCATCCGTACTGGAGGAACTTCGAGGCATAAGAGGCATCCAAACCGAATTCGAGCATCTTGTCAAAGCAAAGGAGTGTTCCGGTTTGAAGCATGCCGCAAAGAATCGTTTGTTCACCCATCAAATCGGATTTGACTTCGGCAATAAAGGAACTTTCGAGAACGCCGGCGCGGTCGGAGCCGAGCCCGGCCGCATAAGCCTTCGCATAATCCCAGCCCTTTCCTTCCGGGTCATTGGTGCTTTGAACCGCAATCAAACTCGGCATGCCGAACCCGCGAACGTACTCGGCGCGCACTTCGGAGCCGGGTCCTTTCGGAGCCACCATAATGACAGTAATATCGGCGCGGATCTGCTGGCCTTCTTCAATGAGGTTGAATCCGTGGCTGTAAGAAAGCACAGCACCCTTTTTCATCAAAGGCATAATGGCGGGAATCACATTGCGGTGCTGCTTATCCGGTGTCAAGTTACACACGAGGTCCGCCGTCGGGAGCATTTCTTCGTAAGTGCCGACCTTAAATCCGTTGTCCGTTGCGTTTTTCCAGGAAGCGCGTTTTTCTTCGATGGCTTCTTTGCGAAGCGTGTAAGATACGTCAAGCCCGCTGTCGCGGAGGTTCAAACCCTGATGCAAACCCTGTGCGCCGCAACCGATAAATACAATTTTCTTTCCTTTCAACGCCTCGACACCGCGGGAAAATTCCGAAGCATCCATAAAACGGCAATGACCTAATTCCTCAAGCTGAACGCGGAGAGGGAGCGTGTTGAAATAATTCATGAAAATCCTCTTTTGGTGAACTTTGGGCGTAAATATAGTAAAAGAGTTACGCTCGGTACTTATTTCCTTGAGTCGCTTATCTCTTTGTCGTATTGATTCCGCCGGCCGGCACTCAATTCTTAATACATCGCACGGAGAATCCGCTGTTCTTATCAATGCTGGCCCCATCTACATTCACGTTGGTATCTCCCATGGTTTGGTAACCGGCCCTACTAAAACTGTTGTCCTCTGTAGCCGCCCACCAATTCCCCCATCTGGCCTTATTTTCGAAACTGTTGTCGCTATAACGACGTGCGCCTCCCGGCAAAGCATTGAATCCGTAATCATCCGTACCATTACCATCAAAAGAAGAATCCCAACCACTTGTTGATTTTAATTTAACCCCGGCAGAATCGCCAACAAAATTCACCAACGCATTCCATTCCTCTCTACTTGGCAAATGCCAATCCTCAGGACAAACACCCCGATGCTTGGCTTGTATTTGAGACAAACATTTCGAATCATTACATGAACTATCAAAACGCATCGCCGCAACCCATTCATAAAGCCGGCCATAAAGATCACAATTAGAGTTATCTTCTTCATTACACCAACTGCCGCCCGGCGTTTCATAATTCAAGTTTTCCGCCATCCAAATTTGATCACCGATTTTTACATATTTGTAAACTTTAGCGTCACGGGTATCGGTAAATGTTCCGCTAGAGGCAATACTTGAACTGCTTGATCCCATATTTGAAGAGGAACTTTCTTCGGTTACGGAACTGCTGGAAACTTCTTCACCGGAACTTGAACTTTCCGCTGTTACACTACTTGAAGATTCGGCGGCAGAAGAGGAACTGTTATCTGTAATCGAAGACGAACTCGAAGTAGTTTCAGTCGAAGAGGAGGAATTTTCCAACAAACTGCTGCTTCCCACATCTTCAACAGAGCTGCTGGACGATATTATTTCACTTGAACTGCCCGGATCGTTTACTTCAACGGAGCTACTACTTGATTCAATATGATGACCTCCACCGGTACCATTATCACCACCACAAGCAAAAAGAAAAAAAGCAAATACCAAGCCTAACAGCATGGTTATTTTTTGAGGGAAAAGGGTCATTATCAAATCCTGTTAGAGTAAAAAAAATGAATTTAAGGGGTCCTTTAAATTCACGTTCCAAATGTAATTTATTTTGCGGACTCGGCGCAAAATACGAACAAAGTGAAGCGTTTATCAATTACGAATATCGAATTACAAATTACGATAGTCATTTCCGGTATTGCAACTCGATTACGATAAACAAAAAATCCCGCTTTTTCGAGCGGGATTTTTTCATATTCGCGAGAACGTTTTAATCGACGCGGTGCATTTCAATGCGGCGGTTTTGTTCCTTACCTTCCTTTGTCGCATTGTCGGCTACCGGCTCTTCATCGCCGTGCCCGAATGCCTTCATGCGGCTCTTCGGAACACCTTGAGAAGCGAGGTAGTTCACCACCGATTGAGCGCGATCCTGAGAAAGTTTCTTGTTCTTGGCTTTCTTGCCCACGTTATCGGTATGTCCGTGAATTTCGATGTGGACATTCTTGTTTTCCGGCGCGAGAAGCTGTTCGGCAATACCTTTCAGCACTTTCTTCGCGTTTACTTCCAGAACCGAACTTCCGCTCTTGAAGGTCACTCCTTCCAGTTTCACGTTTTCTTCGATTACCGGTGCCGGACAGCCGTTTCCTTCCACAGATCCCGGATCAAACGGACATCTATCCATGCCAACGCAAATATCCTTAAAGCGGTCGAGCATCTTCTTTTGAGTGACCCACGGATCGCAGACACCATCGGCATCGGTATCCGGGTTATCCAGCGGGCAACCATCGTTAGACGGATCGCCGGCTTCACTCGGGCATTTGTCGATTCCCTTACAAATATCCTTAAAGGCTTCGAACATTCCTTTTTCCGCGACCCAAGGTGCGCAAACGCTGTCTGCATCAATATCGGGGTTGTCCATCGGGCAACCCTGTGCCGCCGCTAAACCCGGTTCCGTCGGGCATTTGTCAATGCCTGTACAAATATCACTGAAGCGTTCCTGCATTCCTTTTTGGGAAACCCAGGCATCGCACATACCATCGCTATCCGAATCCGGATTTTCCATCGGGCAGCCATCGTTTTCGGCGGAGCCGTATTCATATTGGCATTTGTCCAAACCTTTACATTTCTTCACACCCGGTTCGGTTGTGGTTTCAAAGAAGTAACCCATTTTCTTTTCCGTCACCCAGGTGTCGCAGATGCCATCACCATCGGTATCCGGATCGGGCCAGGGGCAGCCCTTGTTTGCCACAGGGCCGGCTTCGCCCGGGCATTCATCGTAACTCTTGCAAACACCGGAGAAGTCATTCAAACGGTTCTTCTGAGAAACCCACGGATCGCAAAGTCCGTCGCCGTCGGCATCCGGGTTGTCATCCGGGCAACCGAAGTTCGATGCAGGACCCTTTTGAGCCGGACAGTTATCCACACCGGAGCAAACATCGGCAAAGTAAGAACTCATGTTCTTCTGAGAGACCCAGGCATCACAGACACCATCGCCGTCCACATCCGGATTATCCAGCGGACAGCCGTCATCGCCGTCACCGGCTTCGTTCGGGCATTTATCGATACCATCGCAAATGTCTGCAAATTCGCCGAAGAGGCCTTTTTCCGCCACCCAGGCATCGCAGATACCGTCTTCGTCAATATCGGGGTTGGCCCACGGACAACCGAAGTTTTGAACGGCACCGTATTCATCCGGGCATTGATCATCGCTATCCTTCACGCCGTCGCCATCGCGATCCAGCGGTACCAGGAACATAGACCAGGTAATACCGCCGTATCCGTAAAATCCGGGGTTCACACGACCGGCATAAGTAACCACGCGTTCATCATTTTCGAGCGAGTAGAGAGGAGCCAGGTAAAGATCTTCATCGCCGAGGTAGAGGTGCATACCGGCATGGATATCGAGACCGCCCGGCAAGTGGAACACGAGACCGGCGGAAAGTTCGTTTAAGTCGAGCGCCTGATTGCCGAGCACATCACTTTCAAGTTCGGGCATGAAATCCATATAATACTCGGCAAAGATCGAAAGTACCGGAAGTGGCTGCCATTCGGCGGCGGCGCTGAAACTGTAAATATCATTGTATTGCTTGGCATCGAACTGATGGCGATAACCGCCGTTCAAATGGAACTGAAGCGGAATGCCGTTATCCAGTTTATCAAAATCAATGGTAGCCGCGAGTTTGGCGCGGATGGTGGTTTCCTGAAAACCGAATGCCTGCACCTGACGCGTCTCCTTGTTCACAAATTCGGGCTCGCGCATCCAAAGTCCCTTGTTTTTATCCGGCGCGGAAGTACCGAAATCGCCTCCAATAACAGCCGCAATGTCAAAAACCTGATCTTCCGGTAGCGGAAGCCGGATTTTAAGCGTTGGGCGAATGTTCCCTATTCCGGCATTTTGAAGCCCGCTTATTTCGTTCGGCCCGCCCAAATGCTTTACGGTAAAATCTTCATAATAAACCGGAAGCATAATGCTGAAATCAAAATAATGCCAAATGCCAAGCCCGATGGCAACATAAGCATTTCCGCCCCAAAATTCGCTGACTTCCCCATAAGAAGGATCGCCGCCAAAGTTATTTTGAAGCAAATATCCGTTGATCACGCGGTTATCGTTGGTGATGTCCCCGAGAATCGAAATTGCAAGATTGGAATGCCCCATGCTTTGAGCCGACTGGGTCTTATTGATTCCTTTCAAACCCTCCTTATTGAGTGTTGCCATAGCACTGACCGAAAGAGCCAAAAATAACGGTAATATCCATTTACTCATAAAATCTCCATTTTTTCCGTTTTTTAAAACGCGATAAATTAACTGTCCCCAAAAATAATTTTTTAACGGGAAAAATCAAACACTTTCCGACAGAAAGCATTTTAATGTGAGTTTTTTCCCATTTCAGGTAAATAAGCCCGGATTTGTCCGCTTTAAACTGTAAAAACCGCTCGCTCCGATAATCAGATGATCGAAAACCTCTATTCCCAAAATTTTTCCGGCACGGCACAATTGAGCGGTGATTTCCTCATCGGCATGGCTCGGCTGCAAATTACCGGACGGATGATTATGTGCAAAAACTACCGCCACCGCCCGGTCTTCGATAGCTCTGACAAAAGCTTCCCTCGGGTGTATTTGAGTTTGATTTACGAGCCCGACGGTAAGATTATGAACTTTCAGAATGCAATTGGCCGAAGAAAGGGAAATAACGACAAAAGTTTCCTGTTTTTCATATTTCAGAAAGGCGAGATGAGGAATCAGTTCTTCGGGAGTTTTCACCGATTTGATATTTTGAGCGAGTAAAAAACGGCGGGAAAATTCGAGGCACGCCATAATTTGCGCTGCTTTTGCATAACCGAGCCCCTTGATTCCTTTCAGATCTTCGATACTCGGCACCTGTTTGCAGGAAGCGAGATAGCATTCCAATTCCGCCGCCAGTTCAAAAACGTTTTTTTGCACCGTTCCCCTTCCGAGGATAAGCGCAAGCAAATCACAAATGGCAAGCGCTTCTACCCCTAAATTTTTTAATTTTTCCCGCGGAAATACAACATTATTTTTCATAAATCCCCTCCAATCAATTATTCCTGAATTTACTCCCCAATCACTGTTGTTTTTGAAAAGAGCGGAAGTAAAGTTAATAATATTCCCCTTAGTTTTAAAGGCATAAAAGAAACGGGCTTGTGCGGGGTGACGAAGGAACGTAACACAGTCATTCCGGACGATCGAAGCGAGAGCCGGGCAATGTTACGGCACACCGTCATGGCAAGGCTGGATTGCCACACGCGTTCCGCGTTCGCAATGACATTACAAGCCGAATTGAGCTTAATTCATGCACAAATCCAAGAAACAACACCCGATTTTCACAAAAATCAACTGTTTTTGATCTCAAAACAGCAAATTACAGACAAACTTCAATAAATAGATGCCCATTTTTATTCAATAAAAACCAGAAACAAACAAAAACAACAACTAAAACCCATGCTTTTAAAAATAAAACACCTCATTTTCGGATATTTATTCTATATTTATCCTGTTTTTATTCAAATATGGAACTATTATCATGATCAACCACGCATTAAGCGGCGCTCAAATAGTAATCGAATGCCTCAAGAGAGAAGGCGTCGATACTATTTTCGGTTATCCCGGCGGATCTGCGATCCCCATGTTCGATGCTATCTTAGATACCAACATTCGCATGATCCTTTCCCGCCACGAGCAGGGGGCCACCCACATGGCAGACGGCTATGCCCGCGAAACCGGGAAAGTCGGCGTGGCTCTCGTTACGAGCGGCCCCGGAGCCACCAATACATTCACGGGTATTTACACCGCGATGATGGATTCCGTTCCGCTTATTATCCTTACGGCGCAAACCACCACCCCGAACCTCGGGAAAGATGCGTTTCAGGAATGCGATACCTGCGGTATGACTTTCCCCATTGTGAAACATTCTTATTTGGTGAAAAACACAAACGACCTGACCCGCGTAATGAAAGAAGCTTTTCACATCGCGCAAACCGGTCGCCCGGGCCCTGTGCTGATTGACTTGCCCAAAGATATTCTCGCCGGCCCTTGCACGGCACCGTTTATTGACAAAATGGATTTGCCGGGTTACACGATTCCGGCTTATGCCGATGAAGAAGCGGTGAGACAAGCCGCGGAATACATTAAGAAATCGAAAAAGCCGCTTCTCCTCGTGGGGCATGGGGCCATGATTTCGGGTGCCGGAAAACGAATCAGGGAACTTGCCGAAAAATTAAACGCTCCCGTGACCTCCACGCTCCTCGGGCTCGGCACATTCCCGGCGACTCACCCGCTTTCCCTCGGCATGCTCGGCATGCACGGTACTGTTTACGCAAACAAAGCGGTTCTCGATTGCGATTTAATTATGAGCATCGGTTCCCGGTGGGACGACCGCATTACCGGGAAACTGGATGAGTTCTGCAAAGATGCCGTTCGCCTGCATATCGACATTGACCCGGCCGAAGAAGGCAAAGTGCTTCAACCCGATGTATTTATGTGCGGCGATGCCAAACTCGTGCTCGAACAGCTCCTTCCGATGGTTTCAAAACTTGATACCGAAGACTGGGTTAAAACGGTTCAAACCTGGAAAAAACGCCACCCGCTCACCTACCCCAAACAGGGCGGGCTCCGGATGCAGCACGTGATTCATACCGTGTATAAACAGACCAAGGGAAAAGCGGTTGTCACTGTGGATGTGGGACAACATCAAATGTGGACGGCGCAGTTCTTCGGCGCCGATTACCCGCGGCAACTGCACAACTCGGGCGGCGCCGGCACCATGGGTTTCGGATTCCCGGCGGCGATCGGGGCGGCTTTCGGCACCACCACCGGCTGGCCCGTGTGTTGCTTTGCAGGAGACGGCGGATTCCAAATGACGCTTTCCGAACTCGCAACGGCCGCCATTCATAAATTGCCCATCAAAATTTTTGTTCTCGACAACAAATTTCTCGGCATGGTGCGCCAGTGGCAAGACCTCTTTTACGACAAGCGCTATTCCGGCGTGAATATGGAAGGCAATCCGGATTTTGTCAAACTCGCCGAAGCTTACGGAATTCCGGGGCTCCGCATCCGCCGCAGCGCCGATGCCGAACGCGTAATTCAAAAAGCCCTCGCCTATAGCGAAGGTCCGATCTTAATTCATTGCGAATGCGAGAAAGAAGACAACGTGTTCCCGATGATTCCGGCAGGCGCGCCCATCTCTTCGATGATCACGGAACCGCCCAAAACTCAACTTGAAAAACCCACAGGGAGTACCTGATATGCAAGAAGCCGCTCATTCCCTCAGTTTACTTGTCGCGAACCGCCCCGGCGTTCTCGTGCGTATCGCTCTCGTGTTTTCCCGCCGGGGTTACAATATCGACTCTCTCGTGGTTTCACCGACGCTGAACCCGAATTTCAGCCGCATCAGCATTGTCGCCCGCGGCAATCCGGAAATTCTCATTCAGATCATCAAGCAACTCGAAAAGCTGATCGATGTGATTCACGCGAAAGACCATACCGATATGAGCATTGTGGAAAAAGAACTGGCGCTCATCAAACTGCGCTACGAACTGGACCAGCGCGCGGAAATTCTCCAGCTTGTGGAACATTTCAAAGCAAATACCATCGACATGACGGAAAACTCGATGATCATTCAAATCACCGGCAATACGGATAAAATCGATGCGATGAAAGCGCTTTGTCAAAAGTTCAAAATCGTGGAATATATCCGCACCGGAAAAGTCATCATGCTCCGCGGCGAAGAGGAAACTTAAAGAAACCTCGGGCACGTTCTTTGGGGAATAGAATGAGGAAGTACGGATACAATTACGGTGGGAGCACAATTGCATCCAATGTTCCCGATTCACAATTTCGTAGGGGTGGCACCCCTACATTTGTGGTAATTTCCAAAATACCGTGTTTATCTGCGCCGCCACTTGGTCAAGGTTAGAATGTACGTTTCTTTGGATTCCGCATTCCTCGCGTTTTTACACAGTCAGGGTAATCGCGAGGACAGGCTCGTTGCGGAATGACGCTGAATTGTTCTTCCTTGGATCCCGGATCGCACTTCACTTGCCCGAGATAACGAGGGAAAGAATTACTCGGGATGGCTGTGTTACATACCCTCATCATCCCTCTGAGCCGGGGGCCGAAAAAGAACAAATTCGAGTTTGTAATTCCTTGGATTTACCGCATAAATATAGCCCGATCAGGCATATAAGATTTTTCAAGTCTGTGATGATACCTATTACCACTTATCTGTGGTGATACCTATTGCGCATCAATTAAGTTCGATCGGGTATGAAAGATTTTCTTTGTCTGCACCGCCACTTGGTCCGGCTCTCGCTTCGCTCGGCCGGGATGACGTGAGAGGGATTATCTGTGAGTGTCGCCACCGTATATCGTTGTTATCCTTGCATTCCCGCATCAGGAATATCCGAACCTCAAGAATTTCTATACGCGATATGCTTATCCGATCGAGGCTCTAAAGCAAACCTTTCCGCGCACCGCGCAGTAAATTTTTCACCTGCTTTTCCGAAAGTGCCGGTGCTTCTTCGCGTTTTTTCCGCGGGAAGCAATCCGTACAATAATATTTCACCACCACGCCGAAACTCGCCGCCCCATCGGTGCGGTCGGTCTGTCGGGAACGGAACGGCATGATCTGCGTTTCCTTTTTGCACTTTTCACAAATCCCGACCAGAGGCTCTCGAGGAGTTTCCACTTTCTTTTTTGCCTTGGAATCCATTTCCCAAGCGCGGCCCATCGCCGAATTTTTAGCAGAATAACGTTCAAAATCGCTCATAAAATCTCCTTGGTGGGTTGGTACAATCGTTTCTGGAGGAAAAGTCCGAGAAGCATTTGACCGATGGATGTAGCCTCATGCTTTTCATTATACAAATTTCGGGCAAATTTACCCCGGGCAGATTGCAGCCGGGAGAAATCTTCCAAATGAGAGGCAAAATCGAGAACGTGAATGCGGTCGCCGTCGGCAAGAAAAGCGATGCGGCGGTTTAATTCGTTCACGACCGCCGCTTCTCCGGAAAAAGCCGCCGGCGGAATCGTCACGAGGTAAATTACCGCAAGAGTCTTGGAAATCAACTCCCGCACAAGAGCATGATACAAAGCGAAAACCGCCGCCGCCTCTCCGAGCCGGCGAAGTTCCCATAGCCCGAGCCCCAAAATAATGCGCCCGGCCTGCTTTCCGATAATATCTTGCGAAACTCTCGAAAGCAGCACTTCAAGGGAACAGGAAACGGGCGGAAGGAGCGTAAACTGGATCGGACGCGCCGGGTATTCACAGAGCAAAAGCTCTGAAAATTTGACCGCCGCTTCACCTTCTTTGCCTAAAAGGTCATCCGCCACCACAAGGATTCGATTTTCCATTTCTACAATTTACAATGGATTTTGACCCTTGCGTATCTTTAAATGCCAATAATTTCCTTTTTTTTCACGAAAGAGGATCCGGTGCCCCTGCCCGAGGAGTGCCTGAGGGACATTTTCGATGGGAGCGCCCTCATCCAGATAAAGCGAAAGTTCCGCATTTCCGGAAAGCCCTTTGAGCACAAGTAAACTCCGCATGGCATTTTTAGGGCAGGGAACCCCGCGTAAATCCAGAAGAAACTCCTCACCGGAAGGTGGTTTCAAATTGAAATTCTTTGAATTTTCGCAAAATTCGAGAATTTTCCCGGCAAAATGCTCCGGTTCCCCCACCCAGTCGGCAAAACCCTCCGGCAAAAATTCCCGTGGGAGCAAAAGGGCCTGCGACAGGGCTTTTTCCGGAGAAAAAGGCGGATTTTGTGGCAAAAAACGCCGAAAAATGCCCGCAAACGCATAACCGAGCAAAGTCCGGAGCGAATCTCCAAACCCCGGCTCTTCACGGTGAGCCGAAAACCATTTCCGAAGTCCGGAATCCAAAAGAAAGCCTTATCATGAAAATAAACTGTTTACAATATAGAATTTTCCCAATAGGTTTCTATATTTGGCTTTCAGTATTTCACTGAAGGTTTTTTACCTAATGATCAGTCAATTTTTGTTGAATATTATGTTCGTTGCCTACGTAATCGCCGGCATTGGACTAGTTGCTTACGGTTTTAATTGTTACGCAAGCATTTATCTTTTTTTGAAAAACAGTCGCAAAGTTCGTTTGGATGATCGCAAAGCAATTTTGCAGTTCTACCGCACTCACACTATGGACAGCATGCCCATGGTCACCACCCAACTTCCGATTTACAATGAAGCAAACTGCGTGGAACGTTTAATTGAGGCTGTTTGCGCCATTGACTACCCCAAAGAAAAACACGAAATTCAAGTTCTCGACGATTCTACCGACGAATGCCTCGAAGTCACCACCCGCAAAGTAGAGGAGATGCGGGCAAAAGGTTATAACATTGTCCTGATTCCGCGGAAAGACCGCAAAGAATTCAAAGCCGGAGCCCTGAAAGCCGGGCTCGCCGTTGCTAAAGGCGAATTCATCTCCATTTTTGACGCAGACTTTGTACCGGAAAAAGACTTCCTTTTAAAAACGATCCCCTACATGGTCATGGATTCCAAAGTCGGGCTCGTCCAGGGGCGCTGGGGGCATCTCAACCGCAATGAATCCGGACTCACCCTCGCACAGTCCATCGGCATTGACGGCCACTTTGTCATTGAGCAGTCGGCGCGCAGCTGGGGCAAATTATTTATGAACTTCAACGGCACGGCCGGCGTTTGGCGCAAACAGGCTATCCTGGATGCCGGTAACTGGGAAGGCGACACCCTCACCGAAGATATGGATCTTTCCTACCGCAGTCAGCTTGCCGGCTGGCGTATGAAGTTTGTGTTTGATGTCATTGTTCCGGCTGAACTTCCGAACGATATCAACGCCTATAAGGCTCAACAGTTCCGCTGGGCAAAGGGTTCCATTCAAACCGCCATTAAAATTCTCCCGAAAGTATTGAAAGCCAAAGTGCCGTTCCGTGTAAAAATCGGTGCATTCATGCACACCACTCACTATTCCATTCACCCCTGCATGCTCTTCACAGCACTCTTCGCCTTCCCGTTGCTTGCCTGGTATGAACCGGTCAAAGAAATGCCGGGTTGGGCTTTTCTTACGGGTTTTGCGTTTATTTTCCTCGCTGCCATTGCGCCTTCCGTTCTCTACTTTGTCGCGCAGCGCAGTTCCGGCTATAGCGGTTGGCGCGTGCGGATGCTTTCGCTCCCGGTTCTCATGAGCCTCGGAGTGGGTATCGCCGTAAGCAATACGCGGGCGGTATTCTCAGCCCTCTTTTCGAGAAAAGGCGGCGTGTTCGTCCGCACTCCGAAGAAGGGCGCCAAAAAACTCAGCTTCTATTCCCAAAAATTTCCTTTTGAGGCGCTTCTTGAAATTGTCGTCGGCCTCTACTGCTTCTTTGGGCTTTTGGAATATATCGGCGCGCAAAAATTCATTATCGGACCGTTCCTCGCGCTTTATGCGGTCGGCTTCCTTTCGGTCGGCGTACTCAGCCTCATGCACTACATCTCAAGCATTTTAGAAGCTTTCCGCCACTCGAAGAAAGAAGTGGCCACCGAAGAAAGTTCAAGCCTCTGTTAGGATGAAGCGCGTTCATCGGGCATGAAAATTAGGGGATGGGACACGGGACATGAATTTTGGGATTAGCGTTTGGGGACTGGGGGCTGGATTTTCATTCCAACCTCAATTCCAGACTCAAATATGAAAATTAGGGTTTAGTGTTTTGGGTCTAGGGCGTAGTTTTGATTTTTTATTCCAGAATTCTCCAAACCCTATCCCCTACACCCCGGCTTTCATGCTATGAACTTAAGATGCTTTTTATATTCTTAAGGCGTTCGTATATGCTGTAACAATAAGTATCACCGCACATTTGGAAAATCTTACATGTCACTGCGAACTATATTGATGCGGTAAGCAACATCAGTCCGCTTGTGTTTTATAGCATAAAAACTTGAGTTACATTTTTCCCAAAACTTGAGTTACATTTTTCCCATGAGCGCAGATTCCCAATGCTTTCGGGCAAACCTTTAGGCTGGAAGCCGCTCCGGTTTGTCCGGAAGCGTTGGAATTGCGCGGAAAGTGCATTTTATATTTTCAAGGCATATATGAATGCCTTTCTTCGCGTGAGGCAGGCGAAGGGCGGCGAAGCCGGTGCCGGATATTTCGGAAATCCGGCATGAAAGTTATAGGATGGGATGGGGGTAGGGGCGCACTAGGTAGCGGCACAGATTTAGAACGCTTTACATGCAAGCGCGAACTCAATAGATGTGCAAATATTTTGCGCCCCTACAGCACAGGAACCGGAATATCCGGCACCGACCAGCGGGTAGCCCGGAGAACAGCCGACCCGGCGGGGTTTTCATGCACGTGGTTATTGGATCCTCGGGTCAAGCCCGAGGATGACATTGGGTGATATGAGTTAGAGATGACGGTGGTAGCGCCGGGGCACGCCCTAATAAATCAGCCGGAATCCGTCCACCACCAGGGTGGCATCTTTGATTCCCCGGTAAATATTTCCCTTTGAACTGGAGGCAAATACCAGGCGGATGTGCGTGACTTCTTCTTCGCCGGTACCCTGGGATACCGAGTTATCGATTCCTTTGGGCGGTTTTGCGAGTCCGAGCGGGGAGCCGTCCTCTAAAATCGGGGAACCTGTTAAAGGGGTGCCGTATCGGATTTTCAAGAGCAGGGTGCGCATTCCGTTATTGCCGGGTTCCGAAATCGAAACCACATCCGGGTTCGATTCGTCTGCGGCATCGCTCGCTCTGAACCACGCGGAGGCGACCAGCTTATTTACATCGGCGTTTGTCCTGTCATTGTTTTTATCGCCGGTCCGGTTTTCAAGAAGCAAGTAAATATCGCAGCTGTCGCCGAGCCCTTCGTAGGAAAAGCGCACTTCGAGATATTCGGGGCGGGCGGTAAACGGTTTTCCCAAATCGATCAATGCGTTTCCGTCGGCATAACCCACCATCGCAAGCAGAGCTTCGTTATTGGGGTTAAAGTCGGCGGTAAAAACACTGCCGCTTGCAATTTTACCGAGAATGCTTGCCGTTTTCATTTCCGCGCCGTAACCGTTTCCAATCGCGACCGGTTTGGTTGTTACAGTCACATTGCCGTTATCCCAGATAATGCCGTATTCGGGAGGGATTCTCAAGTCATTTTCGTCCCAGTCATCAAATTCATTTCCGGGCAATTGAACCCCGGCTTTAAAGGTGTAAGTCAGGCTCCCGGCAGCGTTTGAAACTTCCGCCTGCAGGCCGCGCCGCAAATCGTAAGAAGAACCCGCTTGAATCCCCTGAATTTCGGCACCGGCGGAGAGTTCGATTCCATCAATGGTGACGGCGGAAAGATCGGCCAGATAATCCGGTTCAATATAGACTTCCGTGCCGGAGATACAAACCATTTTGGCGTTACCGGC
>QMCE01771921.1_pt1 | contig 14601 bp, 18 predicted proteins | sample 1821851 | NCBI WGS metagenome assembly QMCE01 (sample SAMN09453174, study PRJNA476694) | Termite gut metagenome, whole genome shotgun sequencing project. | isolation source: worker | host: Odontotermes sp. | place: South Africa:Pretoria | collected 2016-01-28 | reverse complement strand
ACGCGGTCGATGGTGTCGGCAAAGATGTCGGCCACGCTCAGCACGGTGAACTTTCTGAGGTCTTCGCCCTTTTTCAGCGGGATGGTGTCGGTGACTATCACCTCCGAAAGGGGGCTGGCGTTGATGCGGTCGTATGCCGGGCCCGAGAGTACCGCGTGGGTTGCCGCCGCGCGAACACTCGCCGCACCCTTGTCCATCAGCATCTGGGCCGCCAGGGTCAGCGTGCCCGCCGTGTCGATCATGTCGTCGATAATCACGATGTTGCGTCCCTCGACCTCGCCGATAGCGGTGATCTTGGCCACTTCACCCGGTTTTTCACGCTGTTTGTGGCTGATTATCATCGGGGGCGCCAGATGTACGCGCTCGCCCTTTTCGCGCCGCCCATGTCGGGAGCGGCGACCGAGAGGTTTTCGATGCTGAGCTTCTGCAAATAGGGCACGAAAATCTTGCTCGCGTAGAGATGGTCGACGGGAATGTCGAAAAATCCCTGTATCTGGTCGGCGTGCAGGTCCATAGTCATCACGCGGTCGACCCCCGCGGCCTTGAGAAGATTCGCGACGAGTTTGGCCCCGATCGATACCCTCGGCCGGTCTTTTCGATCCTGCCTCGCCCATCCGAAATAGGGGATCACCGCGATCACCTTGTGTGCCGAAGCCCTGCGTGCGGCGTCGATCATCAGCAACAGTTCCATCAGGTTGTCGGCGGGCGGAAAGGTGCTCTGGACGATGAATACGGTACAGCCGCGGATCGTTTCGTTGAACGAAGGCTGGTACTCGCCGTCATTGAAATCGATGCAGGCCGATTCGCCCAGCGTCGTGCGGTACGAGGTGGCGATCTTTTCGGCCAGCGGCCATGAGTTGCGGCAGGAGAAGATCTTCAGAGTATGGTGTCCCATTTCATTATGTTATTTATATTCGATTATTCTTGAGGTCATGCGTCCCGTTCCATTCACCACTATCCGGTCGCCGTACAATTCGACCACGCCGAAAGCATTATCATTTTCCGTCTCGACCATTCCCTCGACCGTGACCACAGGGATATCGCCGTAATATGCAAACCCTCCCGGATGATGGTGCCCGCAGAAAACGGCCCTCACGCACGAATGGTCGTCGATCATGTCGAGTATCTCGAGGTTGTTCAGGGCCGTGGGCTCCGATTCGGGCCAAAGCGGGTGATGACAGAAGACCAACACCTTTTTCCCCGTTCTTTCGGCTTTCGCAAGTTCCGAGCCCAACCACTGAAGCTGACCCCGGCTTACGCCTCCGTTCCACGGAGCGGCCCGGCGTCCGTTGCGGGAACTGAAAGCATCGCGCATGGCGGCGAGTTCACTCTCCTTTTCCGCATCCCCGACACCCGAGTATTCCGAAATCTCGTTCGTGTTCAGCATTATGAATATCCATCCCTTCTTTCCGAACGAATAGTATTCCGAGGGCATTCCCAGTTTTTCATACAGGTCGCCGTACCTTACCGGTGCGCCGCTGTAATCGTGGTTGCCGGTGAGGTTGAACACTTTTCCCTTAAGGCGGCCCAGTCGCTCGAGAACCGGATCGAGGTCGGCAGGGTCGCGGTCGATCACATCGCCCAGATTGACGGTGAAAGCGACCCCTTCGAGGTTCAACGCTTCCACGCACTCGTCGAGTTTTTCGAGAGAGTTCCTGTAATATCGGCTTCGCACGGGGTCGGCGTCGGCATACTGGATATCGGCCACGAGACCGAACCTGACCTCCGGTCCGCTCTCCCGGGCCCGGACTCCCGCCGCAAAAAGTGTGATCGCTATGGATAAAATCAGGGTGGTTCTCATTCTTCCGTGTCGAGGTGTTTTTCGATAAAACCGAGGATATCCTCGCCACCGGTTTTGCGTTCCGACGAGGTGACGAAGATAGCGGGGAGTTCTTCCCACTGATTCAGGAGGGACTGCTTATAATTCGCGATGCTTGCCGCAAGAGCGTTCGTTCCCAGCTTGTCGGCTTTGGTGAAGACCACTCCGAAGGGTACCCCTTTCTCGCCCAGCATCGTCATGAAATCGATGTCGATCTTTTGCGGGGCGTGCCGGGCGTCGACAAGCACGAACAGGAACCACAGCTTGTCGGCCTTCGTCACATAGTCGGTTATCAGGCGGTCGAACCCCGCCCGCACCGTTTTCGAGGCACGCGCGTAGCCGTATCCCGGCAGATCGACCAGATACCACCCGGGCGTTCCCTCCACCAAAAAATGGTTGATGAGGCGTGTCTTGCCCGGCGTTCCCGAGACTTTAGCAAGCCCCTTTTGGCACGTCAGCATGTTGATAAGCGACGATTTGCCCACGTTGCTACGTCCTATGAAAGCAAACTCACGCAATCCGTCCCGCGGGATCTGCGATAGCTTCCCGGAGCTGAATGCGAATTTAGCGGACAATGTTTTCATGCCGCCGCAAAGATACACAATTATTCCGTCGGGGAGAAATCTTCCTTCGAAGCTCCGCACACCGGGCAGGTCCAGTCGTCGGAGATGCTCTCGAACGGGGTTCCGGCCTCTACGCCGTTGTCGGGATCGCCCGCCTCGGGGTCATATATGTAACCGCAAACATCACATTTGAACTTTAACATGAGTTTTAAATATAATTAAGTTGCTGTTTTTATTTCGACGTCAACACGAGTATATCTAAAACTCATGTTAACGGCTTTTTCAAAGCCGCTTTTTACGACTACCCCTCCCAAACCCTCCCCTCGAGGGGAGGGCTTAGTCTCAACCTTCGGTTGTTCCGGGATTTCCTGTAAGAATATATCCGGGATCGCTCCAATCATCACGCTCTTTTTTGCTGCCGCACAATATGGCCGCAAATATATGTATCTCATCTTCAATGGGAAACAGATCAAAACGATGGACATAGGGAAGGCTCACAAGGTCTTTGATCTCCCAGCCTGATGACAGCCGCTTACCCCAAACCAATTTTGCTCCCTCCGATTGAAAGCCCGGGAAGAAATTCTGTACCGCGATAAACTCGCCGTCACGTTCGGGAATCTGCACAAAAGACATGGTCCCGCCGGCTTTTTCCCAGACAACTTCTTTCTGCTCAAAATTATCTCCCGTGTAGGCATAACAGGGACCATCAATCGATTCACTCGCAAAAACCGCGTAGAACTTTCCGCCCGCGTTGATTGTGCTCGCAGCGTAGCAGCGATCTATATCATCAAGCTTGATTTTTTCAAACCGCATAATTAACCGCCTAAAAGGAGTATAATCGTTCATAAAACGATCACATACATGTACATAAATGCATTCATTATGATTATTATCCATTCATAATTAAAAATCAAAAACTCCGCCGCAGAGCTCGATGCTGCGCATCAGCGGAGTTTGTTGGTTCTGCTTTGGTGGTTGTATTCGGGTTTAATACCCATTAAATCCACTTCGAGATTTTAAGAACGCCCGAAGGCTCGCACGCGTGAGCGTGCAGAAGGTATTAATCGAACCTTTAAAAAGTGTCCTGTGAGCTTGTTGCAAAACTCGGTTAGTTTTGCACAAGCTCAAGTTTTGCACAAGCTCATGCGATTTCGCGCCTAAAGGCTGTGAAATACGTATTTTTAAGAGGTTGAAATTGCAAAAACTGAAGTTTTGCAATTTCCTCCTGTAATTTACTTTATCAATATCTTCCTGAAAAACGCCGATAATGGTAAAGGATATGTACCAACAAAAACACAAAGCTCGTTTTATCTATATACTGATGTTCTCTTTCTTTTCTCTTGTCCCGATTTTTGCGATAGACGTGCCGGTCGATGCTATTCCTAACGACGCTGAGTTCCGTATTGCTATAAGAGATTCCTGGATTACGGAAGTTCCGGACCGGGTTTTGCGGCAGACACCCGGATTGTTCAAACTTCCCGACGGAACGTTGATTCAGGTCCGCGCCGAAGCTGCCGGTCAAGAGCTGATGCTGATTCTCGCGAGAGAAAAATCAGGCACATATCCCGGATGGGCACAAGGGTCGTGGATTATTAACCGTGATGTACGGGACGGGAAAATTGTCCGCATCAGGATTTTTTTGCGGAGCGATCCTTACACCTATATCCAATTCCGGCCCTTTTCGGGAGACCGAAGCGAAATGGATGTTGTTCTTTATGACGGATACGCCGTCCGCTCTGTGCCGGTTCCGCTTTCCTTGGAACGAATTATGTATATGCCATTACATAATGTACTTGCGGCATTAGGTGATAAATTCCCAAAAAAATATTTTAATCCCCATGCCGGATTGTATCAGGATACAAGAACCTTCGTTTCATCAGTGCGGAAAAGACTGCCGGAATTGCGGTTCCATGATGACGGCGCCATCGATGAACAGGGCCGCTACGTGTACATTGAAACGCTGAACCCTCAGACAGGCAATGATCAGGGGCTCAATTGTTCCGGTTTTGCCAAATGGATTATTGATGGGCTCCTTCGTCCGTTGACCGGAAACCGCTTAGCCGTTTCTCCGCTCAAAGTACCTTTCGGAGACCGGGGTTCATCTTTTAGCGATGTTTACGAAGATTCCCGCGATCCTTTCTTCGGGCTCGATTGGACGAGGAACCTTTCCGCCGCCGCCTGGTCGATTCTGCGCTCGCCCTCATTTGCAAACCTTGATGAAATTGAAGTAAGGGATCAGATTCTCGCTGCGGTTATCACACGAAACAACAGGGCAGCTTCTCTCAGGTCGTATCCGGGTTTTCTGCAAAACGCGGGATACGGAATTGAAGGGCTTCATTCGCTGCTGTACATGCTCGCGGTCAATGAACCGGGACACATCTACCTTGCCGCCGTGAACGATGAACAAGGAACTCCGCGGCTGCGGCAGTTTTTTCACGTTGCCGTATTGGTTCCCTATTTTAACGAATATGGCGAGTTTCAAGTCGCCTGTTTTGAAAGCGCCGAAGAAACATCATTCAGCAAATTTAAAACCAGATACCCCGGAGGATATGTAAACTTATCCCGCGTTCCGGTGGAAGCCAGGTTTGATCCGTAAGGATAATATAATAATTTATATGACTATTATTCATTTTTGGTCATATAGTCATAACTCTAATTGATGATTTTCGAGAAGTCTCGTTTCTGATAGATAATTCTGTGGATTTCGATAATATCTTTTCTCGCAATGGGCAAATAGCGGACAGAATATTCCATTTGTTAATTGGCATCCCCTATTCGCTTTCTTAGTTCGGAAAATAATTCATCATGTGATGATTTTATAAAATTTTTTCATCGCGGCAAGTTTCTTACACAGAGGAGAAAAATCTTTCATGCGGTCTTCCCGTAAAAAAAGACGATTGATCTGTTCAGGATGATATGTTCCCAGAGCAAGCACCGCGTTGAATCCGCAGACAGCAAGCTCTTCGCTTCGTTTATTCCTTATGGCAACAGTATACCTTATTATAAATATATTTGTCAGGCAGATGCGTTTCTTTTTCCGCCGTAAATAATTTTCTCTTTGTTAATTCTTTCTTGCAAAAACACCGGTATACAGAAATTCTGGACAAGGTACTGCTATCAAAGTTACATATTTCTTTTTGGACGCAATTTTTCTACTATAGAAAATTTTCCTGTAATGTATTCATCAATCTTTTTTCGATTTTTCTGAAAAAAGATTCCCGACAAAATTAACAGTACTCCTATTATGGTAAGAGCAAAAGGAAAAAACACAGAACCTCTAAAAAATTTCCATGATAACCGGCTCAAAAATTCTGTTAAACCGATTGTCCCAAAAACCAAAAACACATTTCTTTTGATAAACACTGAAAACAAAATTAAAAGAACATTTGCCGCACCAAGTAAAATAAATTTTAAAACATCGTTATTGTAGAACACAGATAACCCTGATGAAAGAGCGAGCAAGCCAAAGAGATAAAACCAAAACGAATAATCCTTTTTAAACTTTATATCCGCAAAATAACCAATACCTATCATAATCAAACCAAATATATTCGAGATTATGGCTCTTTCGGTCCATGTAATATAAGTTTTCTGATATACAATTTTTACCATATCCATTGAAAGGAACCATAACGCTCCTGCTATCAGAAAGACATGAAAAGGAAATTTTGTTTTGGCAAGAATCAGCAATGCAAATAAAATTGTACCTATTTCGAGTATTATCCATTTTCCGTTCACCCAAAAATAATAATCGCTATATGTCCATCCTTGAGGCCAAAAATCAAACGACTGCAATAATGAATATAGGAAAAGCGGCATTATCGCTATGGGAACAGCCAATAAGAGCCCTCCAGCAATTTCCAACTTCTTTTTTTAAAAAAGATAATATATCCGGCTATTAAAAACACTGTAATATATAACGAAGAAACGATAATCATACCAAGCGCACCGAAACTATCCCAACTGCTTTCCATGAGCCATGTCAATGCTGAAATAATTAATAAACCGCCGCCATAATACAGAACCATCTGAAATTTTGAAACATGATTGTTTGCATTTTTGACATAGTTTCTAAACTGTGTTACTTGTTCATCTGAAAAAATATCATTTTTGACAGCTTCATTTAAATGTTCATCTGTATATCTCATTTTTTTCTCCAGAGTTTTTTCCGTCTTTGCTGGGCATAACATATATGCTGACCTTTAAGAATTTCTCATCGGTTGTCAATGTGTTCATCTCTTTTCACTTTAACTATTCAGCGCCGCCAATTCTTCTTTCACGATCCGCGATAATTCATCCGCTGCCGCGCTTATTTCTACAAGGCGGTTTTCTTTTTCGATGCGGCGTTTCACTTCCACTTTGGGAAGATTTTTCTCACCGACGACAACCCGCAGCGGAATGCCGATTAAATCCGCGTCCTTGAATTTCACTCCGGGGCGTTCATCACGGTCGTCCAAAAGAACTTCCACGCCGAGGGTTTCCAGTTCCGACACGAGTTTGTCCGCCGCCGCTTTCACAGCTCCGTCATATTTAATCGCGATAACAACCACATGGAAAGGCGCTGTCGTCATGGGCCATACGATTCCGTCATCATCGTGATGCTCTTCAATAATTGAGGCAAGCGTCCGGTCAACGCCGATGCCGTAACAGCCCATCGCGGGCTTATGGCTTTTCCCTTCTTCATCAAGATAGGTGAAGTTCATGGAAGCGGTGTATTTGTATCCCAGCTTGAAGATATGGCCCAGTTCGTTTCCTTTCTTTTCATAAAGCGCAGCGCCGCAATGGATACAAGTATCACCTGCTTTTACGGTTCTGACATCGGTAAGCATGAAGGGTTCAAAGTCCCGGCCGAAAGCCGCGTGTTCGTAGTGAGTATCTTTTTCGAGCGCGCCTGTGACGCCGTCATTAATGCTGGTAACAGAGTAATCCGCAATGATGGGAAGACTCGTGAGTCCTACGGGACCGGCAAAACCTACGGGAGCGCCTGTCAGGCGGATAACATCTTCATCGGAGGCCAGTGCCGCTTCGGAGGCTTTCACCGCCGCCGCTTTCACAGCTCCGTCATATTTAATACTTCGTTCACATCGAGGTCGCCGCGGATGAGGACGGCAAAAAACGCTTCGGGATACATCTTGGGAGCGTCGGGGGCGGGGCTTTTCCGTTCCAGTGTTGACGCGCCCGGAGCTCCTGTTAAATCCAGTTCCACGTTTTCGGCGCGGTAGATAAGCGTCTTGATAAATTGTTTCGCGCCGGTTTTGAGGAAGCGGCACAGTTCATCGATAGTTTTTACGGAAGGCGTATCGATCTTTTTAATGGAGGGAATATTTTCCGCGGCCGCTTTTGCCTCATCGATAGAACGCCGCTCAAAATCATCTTTGCAGGCGGCTTTTTCCACGTTGGCGGCATAATCGCATGTTTTGCAGAGGATAAGCGTATTGTCGCCGATCTCGCTTTCAACCATGAATTCTTCGGAGCCGGTTCCTCCCATCGCGCCGGTATCAGCGCGGACAGGAATCACCGTGAGGCCGCATCGTTTAAAAATACGGCGGTAAGCCCGGCCCATGTCCTGATAGGTTTTTTCTAGGCTTTCTTCGTTCGCGTGATACGAATACGCATCTTTCATGGTGAACTCGCGGCCCCGCATCACCCCGTAACGCGGACGGATTTCATCGCGGTATTTCGTGTTAATCTGATACCCCGTTAAGGGAAGCTGCCGGTAACTGGAAATCTCATCACGGAGGATGGCGGTAAAAGCCTCTTCCGCCGTGGGGGAAATAACAAAGTCCGCGTTCAGCCGGTTTTTAAAGCGGAGCATCCCTTCTCCCATCGTTTCCCACCGGCCCGATTCTTTCCATATCTCACCGGGAACGACAACGGGCGGCTTGAATTCCAAAGCACCCGCGGCATCCATCTCCTCACGGATAATCTGCTCCACTTTACGGAAAGACCTGAGCCCCAAAGGAAGATAGGCAAAAAGCCCGTTGGCTAATCTTCGCAAAAGAGCGGCCCTCAGCATGAGTCTATGACTTACAATCACCGCATCTCCGGGAACTTCCCGCAATGTGGGAATAAATGTTTGAGAAAATTTCATCGTTATTTCCTTAATTAACTGCTAACTGCTCATTTTTCACTGCTAACGGTTCTGAGCATCTACAGCATATCCGCCAAAGGGATGTTCATCAAGGGAGTACTGTCGAAATATGGCAGTATTTACAAATTGAGTCCCTCGACAATTTATCTCAATTGCGATAAAATTATTGTTAAGTGAACTTTAGCAAAGGAGTTTGCGTTATCGCTTGCGCGATAGCGTTCGATTATATCGCCGCTTTTCTGTCCGTTGGACAGACTGGGGCTTAGATAGGAGTTTGCGTTATCGCTTGCGCGATAGCGTTCGATTATATCCTTAGATAGGAGTTTGCGTTATCGCTTGCGCGATAGCGTTCGATTATATCGCCGCTCACGCGGCTTAGATAGGAGTTTGTTATGAAAACAATAATTTGCGACGTTTGTAAAAAGTCGATTAAAAATCCTGCTTCAGGACGCAACTATTGGCATCTTGCTCATTATGAGCTATGCGAACCCTGCAAAGATCAGCTTGAACTGTCATTGAAACCGGTAATTAGAGGAAAAGTTCCTTTCAATTATGAATGGTTCGACCGGCTTTTGATTGATTCTATCGATAAAGCCATCCAGAAAGGAAAGTTCTAGGTTCGTTCATAGGCATTATCTTTCAAGCCGGAGGGAAAACAGGTGTTTTTATCTCCGGCAGAGTCTGTTTTTCGTTCTACTCGTTTCACTAAGGCCGGTTATGGTCTGTGTAAGATTGTGTCCGTCATGAAAAAGCGTGTTTTACCGATACTTCTACCGCGTGTTGACACAGTTTTTCAACTTATGGTATTTTTAGTGTATAATCTGTCATAAAAAGTCGGGGAACATCCGCGCTTGCCGCAGAGACCAATCTTTCCCCCGCACATAAGGAGTCGTCATGTCCGGCCATAGTAAATGGGCTACAATTAAACACAAGAAAGGTGCCGCGGATGCAAAACGCGGTCAAATGTTTACCAAGCTGATTAAAGAAATTTCCATTGCCGCTCGTATGGGCGGCGGTGATCAGGACGCGAATCCCCGCTTAAGAACCGCTATCATTAAGGCCCGCGGCGCAAACATGCCCAAGGATAATATCGATAGAGCGATCAAGAAGGGAACCGGAGAACTGGAAGGTGTCAACTACGAAGAATTGATCTATGAAGCGTACGCTCCCGGAGGAGTTGCTTTGTTCATTGAAGTGCTCACCGATAATAAAAACCGGGCCGCCGCGGATGTAAGAAACATTCTCAACAAGGGAGGTGGGTCGCTCGCAACATCCGGAGCGGTATCCCGGCTCTTTAAGCGGAAGGGAATCATCACGTTTGACGGTGAAAAATATACCGAAGATCAGATCATGGAAGCGGCTTTGGAAGGCGGCGCGGAAGACGTGGCTCTTTCCGACGGCGTTGTCGAAGTTACAACCGCGCCCGAAGACTTTGAAGCTGTGGTGAACGCCCTTACCGAGAAAAACTATGAATCCATGAGCGCCGAAATCAGCATGATTCCCGATGTGGAAGTTGAGCTCGATAACGACGCCACCGCAAAAGTTATGAGGATGATTGACCGCCTCGAAGAAAATGACGACGTTCAAAACGTATATTCCAACATAGCTATTCCGGAAGGATTTGAAGCTGAATAAAACAGAACATGCCGGACCGGTTCCGGTTCGCCGAATTATCGGCATTGATCCGGGGCTGGCGTCTACCGGCTGGGGCATTGTCGATACGGCATCGAATAAGATTACATATGTCGCTCACGGCTGCATAGAAACAAAGGCGGACTGCCCCAGGGCGGAACGCCTTTTTCTTATTTACACCGAAATCCGCAAAGTGCTCCGCGGATATGCTCCGCGGGAGGCCGCCATCGAAACGCTGTATTTTGCCAAAAACGTAACGAGCGCCATCCCCGTGGCCGAGGCCAGAGGCGTCCTTTCCGCCGCCATGGCGGAAGCCGGTATTGTCGTCAGAGAGTTTACGCCGCTCGCGATAAAACAAGCCGTAGTCGGCCGCGGCAGGGCGGAAAAAGTTCAGGTTCAAGAGATGGTACGGCTCATCCTCGGCTTGCCGGAAATCCCTAAACCCGATCACGCCGCCGACGCTTTGGGCGCCGCGGTTTGCGCATCACATACATTAACATTGAGCAAGCAGTAAGTAAAATCAGCCTTTGTTTTTTGTCCTCACTTTGTTACTTACTCTCTGCTATTTGTTCTCTGTGATAATGCCAAATCGTCCGTGAAAGTTCTGATGAAAAAGGATTGTGCCGGCTGAAATCGGGAAGCCAATCGTCACTTGGAACAAGTTCCTGATAAAACCCGTCATCAATACCGTATTCTTCAAGCCAGCGTAACACGCATTCGTATTCCCTTTCGTCTACATAACGGCCGGGAATGAGCAGATCGCTTTGCTCTTTATTCTGATAAACCGGCGTGTACTGCGTCATAAGGGATAACAAGGCGCGCCCCTGAGCATGATCGGCAAACCAGCGCAGTACGTTTTTGGTCGATTCAAGATAACCCGGCAAAACCAAATGCCGGATAATCACCCCGGATTGAATCACGGTTTCATGATGTATTTCATCGGGCGCGGAGATAGGTTTTCCCAGGGAGTCTTTCGTCCGAGGTTCCCCAAAACGCAGTTCCCGCGAATCTATCATTTTGATAATAGCTTTCGCCGCTGTTTCCGGATAATCCTCGGCATTGAAATACTGTTTTGCAATACCGCTGTCCAGGGTTTTTAAATCCGGCAGATAAACCGACACCGTATCTTTCATCGAGAGCGGAAACATTTTCATAAGACGATGAGTTCCATAGAACAGGAATAAAAAGCCCCTGTTTCCGGGCAAGCTCCGCACCCGAGGCGATGCCGGGAATACTGTGACTTCCGGTAACGATGTTGATATTTTCCGCACCGGCATCCTGAAGATCAAGGCAGATGCGGACAAACTCATCGTGATTGACAAGGCTTCCCATCCCCTCCTGGGAAATTTGCCGGTTCTGGCAGAACTTACAGCCCAGCGTGCAGCCTGTAATAAAAATCGTCCCGGAACCGCCTAATCCTGTTACGGGAGGTTCTTCTCCCCGGTGTATCGCTGCCGCGGCGATTCTGAGCTCCGCGGTTTCTCCGCAATAACCGGTAAGACCTGCAAGGCGGTTCACCCCGCAGTTCCGCGGACACAAACAGCACGATACATAACTTTGTAAAAACCTTTCTTGATTCACGAATAGGTATTATAAGGACTCTGTATCAATACGCCAAGACTGATGAGAGGCATTGCGGTCTATTGCAAATAATATCCAAAGAATTTATGATAAATCTACTTTAAGAATAATCACATACGCGGCTCACGTGCTGCTTGAGGGAGAAAGTTTATGAAGAAATTGTTGTTGTTTCTTGTCTGTCTTGTGTTGATTTTTTCCGGACTGAGCTGTTCAAAAGAAAAGCTGGCGGAACTCTCGCAGGCTTTTGCATCCGCAGTAAGTTCTGAATCTTCTGATGATGATTACAATTATGAGGAATCCGCTTTGCGGATGGAAACGGCTGTTGAATATACGAACAGCTATCTGGACTTTTCGTTTACCGTTCCGCAGGGTTGGTGGCTGTACAGCATAAACGACATCAATTTTTCAGAGAATCCTTCCGATACCGAAAATCTTGATATGCTTGATATAAGCTATGGTGAAGATGCCGGCTATCATTACAGCTATCTCGATCTTATTTCTATTGCCAATCTTCAGGATTCCAGCAAAGATAATCATGTCGGTTTTGATATAAGCGCGGAGATGCTTGACGGTATCAACACTATCGAAGAGTACATGGAATATTATGAAAGCTATATTCTTCAACCGGACGAAAACACCACTTACGAATTGCGCAAGAGAGGACATGTACCGATTAATGATGTGCGGTATGAAACGCGGACTATCGAGGTTATTCGGAAAAACGCACCCAGTTATTATTGGCTTTCATTGACAAGACCCGTCGGTAATGGTTATTTCCTTACTATTTTGACCAGCTATTGGCCCGATAACCGGAATGCCGAAATGACTATCATAACCGGCATCACAATAGCAACGCTAAGGGAAAAACGAGAAAAATAATAGGGCAGCGCTGATTGCGGTCTAAAGTCCGGAGTCATTCTTCTGAGGCGTGTTGGTTTATTGCGGGTTTATTGATTATCACCAAATGCCTCTCGTCATTCAGGAACGGCACCGGAGTCTGATGCAATTCCCAGCCGCCCGTAAGTGATTCAATCGCCGCCATTTCTTCATCAATCTTGTCTTTTCTGCCTTTATACGCGGCTAAGCATCCTCCGGGGGTGAGCAGCTTGAACAAAGTTTTGAGAAGACCGGCGTCTAACGGTTTAAACGCGCGGAAAGTGATGAGCGAGTAACGGTCAGGCCGCGCTTTTTCCGCGTCCTTTTCTTCTACTTCTACACGATCATCGAGTCCCAGAAGTGCGAGGGTGTTCCGCAAAAATCCGGCCCTTCTTCCCATACGTTCAATCAAGGTGAAGGGGCGGTTAAGACATATCGCGAGCGGAATCCCCGGAAGGCCGGCTCCCGAACCAGCATCGGCAAGGAGCGGATTATCATAGTGTTTTAACGCTTCGGCAATGATGCACAGAGGAGCAAGAGAATCCAAAATATGCTTGACGATGAGCTCCTCTGTGTTGTCCGTCCCCACAAGTCCGTAAGCCGGATTAAAAAGCTCGATCTCCTCTGTGTAGCGGAGAAGTTTTTCGGTTTTTTCCGCAAGACCATCCTCCAAAACAGCGGCCGCGGTTTTGCTTTGAGCAATCAATTGGGCAAGCCCGTCATGGAGAATCTTTCGCATCGTCATTTCGTTCCTTTTATTCGTGTTGAGGGTTTAATACCCTCTGCACGCTTTCGCGTGCGAGAGCTCTGCGGCGGAATGGTTGATTTTTGATCAATTTTGCTTGATGTTTTGTATACAGTCCAAAAACGCCTGTTAATCGACATTTAGGTTGTTCCCATATTGTAAATCTTCTGGAATTACTTTTAAAAACTTATTGTCTAAAGTCCATATCTTTGCGTTGCTTTTTATTCCATACATTAAAATTATTGTGTCTATTAATCCAACACCCTTATCTATTAATTTATTTTCTGCTGAATATATTCCAGCTTCTGTTATTACATTTTCATGATGTTCTTTTGGCAAATATTTCCAAAAATCGAGTATTAATCCTCTCTCAAACTTATTCTTTGTTCCTTGTAATAATTCACCAAAAACACATTCAACCGCGAGCACTTCCCTGTTTTCTAATAAGCTGCTGATTTTTGAAAAATATTCTTGATTATTCCGCAGATATTCTATCCATATTGATGTATCAAGAATTATCATATAGACCTATTTAGTTCCCTAATTTGCTGTCCATGACTAATATTTATCGGATTTTTGCTGATTTTCTTATTGAGTTCCTTGATATTGTACACATCGATCCAGTCCTGTAAAGCAATAGTTATTGCCTCCGTAATGGTAGAACTTCGAGTATATTCTTTTACGCTGCTGATTAGTTCATCAGCAATTATTGCGGTTACCTTCATACGATAAACAATACGATATGAAATCGTATTTGTCAAGGAATTTTACATAATTTGTTTATTCCCGCCGCAAAGGAATTATAAACTCACCGTTTACTCCCACACAATATTCACGTTTTTTGCATGTACGGCACAATCGGTTAAATACAAATTAATTAGGTTTTGATAGGTTATTCCGGTTTCCTCAGCTTTCTTTTTGAAATAATTAATAGTATCAATATCTATCCGTATTGAAATTTGTTTCCGTAATTTTTTTACATACGGATTAGGTTTTGCATTGGAAAAATCATATTTCTCTCTCATAAATAACCTCCATACTGCTTTTTTTCCGTGTTTTCTGCTTTTCTTGCGGAAATGATTCTGATGGTCTCGTCATTTTCTCTATAACAATGACAGACAACCAATAAATGCAGCCTCTTGCTTAATCCCAACAGAATAAATCTATCTTCTTCGTCGGAATGGTCAGGATCGGCAATTAACTTACCGTTAGGATCATAGAATACGGTTTGGGCTTCTTCAAATGAAATTGCGTGTTTCTTGATATTCTGTTGATTTTTCTTTTCGTCCCAAAT
>QMCE01001103.1_pt1 | contig 14602 bp, 7 predicted proteins | sample 1821851 | NCBI WGS metagenome assembly QMCE01 (sample SAMN09453174, study PRJNA476694) | Termite gut metagenome, whole genome shotgun sequencing project. | isolation source: worker | host: Odontotermes sp. | place: South Africa:Pretoria | collected 2016-01-28 | reverse complement strand
ATGGGCTGCCCCACAAGATAGGCATGCCGGAGAAGATTATTGAGAGCGGTGTGCCGGAGATAACCGATGAATACATAATCGAGACCTTTGCCGGTGAAGACAAGGGCTATGAGGCAATTGATGTCAGCAAGTTGCCGATGGGGAAAGAAGAAATCGGCATTGAAATAATTCTGCTGATTATCGCAGGTGCGGTGTTCGTCGTAACAATGGCTTTCTTTTGCGGGGTCTTCCTGCGAGAGAGGAAAGGCAGTAAGCTATGAATATTTTCAATCGTGCACTTTATAGCCTTAAAGCCAGAATAACAAGGAACATAATGATTACACTTGCTTTCACTGTGATTTTCACACTGATATTGAGCAGTATGGTAATCTTCTTTTCCGCAAGCAAGCAGATTGATGATGCAGAGAAGAACATAGCAAATGCGATTACATTGGCGCCCGGTGCTATTCCCGTTGGAGATGGAAGCAAGGGCGGTCAGGCAATGGGCATTTCGGCAGATGAAGCCCAGAAATTCCTTTCAAGCGAATATCTTGACGGCTATAACATAGAAACGAGTGTATTCGGTACATATCTAAAGGGAGCAGAACCCTTTTACAAATATCAAAATGATTATGACTGGGGACATGAGACCGTCCGTAATGCCTTAGAGGGTGTTTACACTTTTGGTATAGCTGATTCTGGGAGAAGCCGGTTCTTCACATCGCAAGGATATGAAATGCTCAGAGGAGCGCCGATTGTACCTGCCGACGGCACGAAGCCGTATGTTCTTGTCACGGAAGAATTTGCGGAGAAGAACGGCTTTGACGTCGGAGATGAATATATTATCGACTGCAGATATTTTGGGAAGGAATTGCCCGTCACAATAAAAGGCATATACAGGCTGCCTGAAGTGATTTACAATATGCCGCAAGGAGATGAATATGCGCACAATTATCAATTTGTCCCTATAGAATACGCTCGTCAAGTTACTGAATCTGCATCATATGAATATGTAACGGCATACCTTAAAGACCAAAAGTACCTCGACACATTCATTGAAGAAACCAAGCAAAAAATGGTCATAGGAGAGGTGCGTGACCACTTTGAGCAAAGTGAAGCGGGTGTGAGATATGACTCATCATACATGGTTGCATTCGATGAGGCAAAGAAAGTTTTTGACGAACAAGGTGAATTGCCGAAACAGCTTATATTGGACAGAGGCTGGTTTGAGATGGTGGCAAAACCGATGAGAAATGTTTCAAACATCACGCTGTTTCTCACCCTCGCAATGATTTTCGGAGCATTGCTGATTCTTATCCTGATGACTGTAATGAATATCAACAGCCGAAAGAGAGAGACGGGGATTCTTGTTTCTCTCGGAGAAAGCCATGCAAAGATTCTCATTCAAATGGCAATGGAAGTTTTTATCCCCATACTGATTGCCTTGATTTTAAGCATTGGTCTTTCAACTGTGGTAACAGGAGCATTCGGAAATTACCTTGTTGAGCAAAATGCTTCTGAAACGATTGAAGAGAATGAGAATATACAAAAGGAACTTATTGCTGCCAATAATATTGTAGGAATCACATTTCAAGTAGAAGGGAGAGAAAACGTTTACATTGAGGCAAGAACAAATTTGGAAACGTCTGTCACCTCTTATGAGATTGTTTTCTTCATATTATCAATTTCCGATGTCGTGTTATTACTTCTGTGTATTCAGATGTTCTTCATTTTGCGATTGAAGCCTGCCGACATACTGATGAACAGGAGGTAACTATGAACTTTCTTTACAGGAGCATAAAAAGCCTAATTTATAAATATAAAAACACATTGCTGACAGTGGTGATATTTGTTGTGCTCTCAACGCTGATTCTCTCCGGCATCTGCATTAATCAGGCGAGCGTAGAGTCTGAGAAGGCAATTCGTCAGAATATAGGTGCGACGGTTACGGCAAATTCCGGCATGGTTTTCGGCAGCACACCAAGTGAGCAAAACGGAATTTCTCTTGAGCGAATAGAGGAAATCGCAGCGTTTCCCGAGGTGAAGTTCACATCTTTTACAGTTTTGTCTTCAGCCTTCCCGGTTGGTTTTGACGCCGTTCTCTCCGATGAACAAGCAAGCGAATATGCCGGAGTTGCTCCGTTATATATAAGCGGCAATTCAAACACGCTTGATTCTTTATTTTTCACTTCGGGTGAATACGAGACTACTGTGGGTGAATATGTAGAGAGCGACGACGAGAAAAGTGCCGTCGTGCATTACACTATTCTTGAAAACAGCAATCTCAGCATCGGAGACAGTATAAAGATAAGGTCTGCGAATAATGATGTCGAGGTTGAACTAAAAATAATCGGAACATTTACATCTGATGCATCTGAGACTGAATCTGAAAGAACAGGAAACCCTCAATTCAATTCTGAAAATCACATTTTCACGTCCACGTCAGTTGCGCTTAGTCTAAATACAGGGGCGTTCGTGAGGTCAGCGGTTTTTGGAGTGATTGACCCTGAAGAGGTCGGCGAAGTTATAGACAGAGCCGAAGCTCTGCCGAGAATTGAACGCTTTGATGATACGGCCATTTATACGAAACAGGATAGCGAATACAAAAGTGTCGCAAGCACCTTGAACAGCGTACGGATGATTAGCGTGATTATGGTTGTGGCTTCAATAGTTATGGGGGCGGTCATTCTGACCCTGCTTGTCATGATAAGTCTGAAATCCCGAGACTTTGAAATAGGTGTGCTGCTGTCAATGGGAGAAAGCAGGGTGAAAATTGTAAATCAGCTCATTATTGAAGCCCTTGTCCCGGTGCTTTTGGCAACAATGATTTCTCTTGCGCTAAGCAGTTTTACGGCCTCTGCAATAGGGGGATATGTTGGAGGAGGCGAGCTTGAAATAGGTGTCGGCAGCTTTGCAATTCTTATGATTTTCATTGTGAGCATCGCACTTGTTTTGATAGCGTCGCTGAATACCGCAGTAAAAGTGATAAGATATAAACCGAAAGAAATGCTGATGAAGGCGGAATAGGAGACTCTTATGCAGACAGAAACAAAAGTTAAGTTGACTGAAATTCTAAATAAAAGAAGCGGTGCAGACTTCGGCAAAGATGAAAGCTTCTATACGGAAAAGCTGTTGGGAAATAGGCTGGGAATGCCTGCGAGGGAGCTTCTGCATATATATTTTGATGTAGAAAAAGCATTTGGGATTAAGATTCCCGAGCAAGAGATCGCGGATGGGAATTTCGACACTGCCGAGCATATTGCGGAAATCATTGAAAGGCAGCTGAGCCATGAAAGCAGCAATACTTGATGACGGTGTATATGATGGTTTTGGAAAACTGCCCGGTATAACAGAGCATCTTGCGGTAAACGAAAAGGGCGAAATAATCAAGGACGAATCAGAGCCACACTTCTCGCATGGCACAAGGTGTGCTCAAATCATTGCCCCAAATATCCCTTATTCGGAATTCATAAGCATAAAGGTGCTGGATGAAGATGGGAAGGGCTATGTTAAAAAGCTGATTACGGCATTGGATTATTGCCTCCATAATAAAGTAAAACTAATTCATATGAGCATAGGCACAAGCAATTTTCATGATTTTGAAGCTGTGGCAAAAGCGATTGAGAATCTGACTGACGCGGGAGCCATAATAGTGGCTGCATACGATAATTTCGGCACAAAATCCCTGCCTGCATGTCTGCCAAAGGTGTTTGGTGTTAGGGCAAACCGATATAATTGCTTAAAGCCAAATTCATTCTGTATTAGCAAAACCTCAGGAATTGAGCCGTCGAATTTCATAGTGGCGTCCAATAATGAGGCGGGATTGAACAATATGAACAGCTTTGCCGCACCTGTCATTACAGGTAAAATATATGAATATCTGCGGGAAAATGAGCAAGCAACATTTGGCGATGTCATGAGCTATTTATCAACGCAAGCAGAGGAATCGAAAAAATCCCAACCTTTTTTTGACTACAATAAGTTTGATGAAAGAGAGACTCCCATTCCGGTAATCTCAGTAGACAGAGAAATCTCAAAAATGCTGTACGATGCACTGAATAATGATGCTTATCATGTGGAATGCTTTGCTGAGGAGAGTGGTCTGAATTGGGCAGTGCCCCTGTCCTATTACACAAACGGAGGAATCTCAAACGGAGCGGTTTATGTTCTGTGGAAGATATATCAACCGGACATTATGGTGTTTGAATTGAAATCAAGATTTTCCGATGATGGAAACTTTGATCTATCAATATGCAGAGAAAATATGAAAATAAAAATAATGACGGAAACAAAAGAATCATACTTCGGCGATTTTAATAAAGCATACGATTTTATCAAACAATACTTTTCATAAGGGGGTCACCATGTCAATCTTAGAGCTGAAGGACATCACGTATTTCTACGAAAGCGCAGGCAGGCAGAATGTCATTTTAGAGGACGCAAGCTGCTCATTTGAAAAGGGCAAGCTGTACACGATAGTCGGGCCGTCCGGCAGCGGAAAGACCACGACGCTCACCCTCGCCGGGGCGTTGGAATCGCCGAAAGAGGGCGAGGTGGATTTCGACGGCGAAGACATCAAAAGCATCGGCTATACGACGTACCGCAACAGTAAAATCGGGATAGTGTTCCAGGCGTATAATCTCCTGCCGTACCTCACGCCTCTTCAGAATGTGCTGACGGCGATGGAGATAACAAAGAATAAAATTGAGAATAAAAAAGAGCATGCGAAGAAGCTTCTCGCACGCATGGGCTTGACTGATGACCAGATGAACCGCAATATCAACAAGCTCTCGGGCGGAGAGCAGCAGAGGGTGGCTATAGCCCGGGCAATCTCGACCGAGGCGGACATCATTCTGGCTGACGAGCCGACCGGCAACCTCGATGTGGACACAGCGAAGGAGATTATCGCAATCTTCAAAGAGCTTGCGCATGTCGACGGCAAATGCGTGATTGCCGTGACGCACTCGCAGGATTTCGCCGCCGAGGCGGACGAGGTGATTACCCTCAGGGAGAAGAAGCTCGTGCAGATGGGGGCGTGAAGTACACGCTCTGCATATCATTTGAGCTTAAACGTGAATAGAATCAAAAATCCCCCTTTTCAGGGGGATTTTTGATTCTCGAATCTATGCTTTTATCAGTTCCAGAAGCCTGTGGAGCATGGCTGCTGCTTCCGCACGTGTGGCAAAACCGCGCGGGTCAATTATATCATTTCCCTTGCCATTGATTACTCCGAGCTTGTTGAGAATCTGGACGGCATTTTTCGCATAATCGGAAATCTCATTTTCATCTGCGAACACTACATATTCTCCGCCGGCATCATAATCATATCCGATGAAATCTATATATCTCATCAGCATAACGGCAAAATCCTGCCGTGAAATATTTCTCTCCGGCACGAACAAACCTCCGCCAATTCCATATGCTATGCCGTTTTCCGCCGCCCATATAACAGCGTCAGTATAATACTTTCCTTCGGCCACATCGGTGAACGGGTTCTCTCCGCCCAAGTGGCTTCCCGCCTCTCTCCACAGAACCGTCGTGAGCATTGCACGGGTCATGAGCATATTCGGGGCAAACGTGATTTCATCTGTGCCAAGGAAAAGTCCGTTCATCACGACGTATTCCACATCTTCATAGAACCAGTCGGTCGGCATTATGTCAGAAAACGGGTTCAGCCAAGGTGTGGGAGGAATTGCAGGCGGAACCGTGCCCCACTCGGCATACAGCGTAATGTCAGACTGTACTTCCGAAGCAAAATCATACGGTGAGGTCAGCGCCTCGTCCGCATGCCAGTTATAAACCGTCTCACCTTCCTGACGGGAAGAGCTCGGCTTTCTCGCTGTTTGTCCCTCTCTCACCAGTTGTGCGGGAACAGCAGTTCCGCCGTTCGTCTCATAATTCACGGTGTAATACTGCTCTCTGAATCCCGCATACAGCGCAAAGCTGCCGGTAAGACTATCAGGCAAAATGTCATTTGCAAAGTCCCAGGGCTGAGTCAGCTCTTTATCCCTGTACCAATGCCCGTCAAAGGTATAGCCGTAATGTGTGAGAGACAGATTGGGGTCGGCGATAATTTTCCCCTTTTCGCCGTGGTTCAAGTAAATTTCCGTATCATCCACAGGATCCAGCCAGCGAATCTCTATCTGTTCGGCGACGGCGTCCCATGCAGCATACAGCCTGTTGAACATCTGTTGCGGGGTATAGGAGTTGCCTGCATAATGGATTTTATTACGGTCGGCTACCAGATCGCCGTTCGCATCCGGCGTAGCGCTTTCTCCCCAGCCGAAAAAATTGAAGCCTTGGCGAGCGGCGCTGCCCAGCTGCACTGAGTTGCTTTGCACAACGTGTGGGTTCGTGCTGTCATACTCCCCCCCCAGCGGGAAAAAGAAAATATACTGGGAACTGACTTTCGGCTTGGCGAACAGAGAGAGGGGGCCGGTGCTGCCCTTTGCAATTTTATCGTCAGTTAAGATGTTTTGATATGTGTGGTCTGTGTACCAGGCGAGGTGAGTGAAATTTGTGCCCGTGTAGTCCGCCTTCTTCAGTTGTATTTCATCCTCCACAGTGTAGGTATCCGGGTTATCACCCTTGCCCACCGCCAGCGGGGTGTGGTAGATGATAGGGTATTCTATAAGTTCCCATTCGGCAAGCAGAGTGACATCTCCCGCCACCACCTCATTATTCTCGTCGAATAGCGGAAGCGATGTAATCAATTCAGTGCTGCTCAAATTAGCAGGAGGCGTACTGTTAGCAAAACGCCAACCCTCAAAACGGTAGCCTGTCTTTGTCGGCTCATTCAGTGTCACGCTGTTTTCCAGCGTGTATTTATCCGGGTTATCCGCATTATTCTGGCCGCCGTCTAAGCTATAATTGACCGAATACTCCGTAAATGTCCACCTTGCGTGAAGCACATAAGGTTTCTCCTCGCCGCCCAATGCCGCCTTGATATGCTGTGCGTCAAGATAAACTATCTTGTTGGCAAATTCTGCGTCCTCATACCAGCCTTCAAAGCTTGCTCCTTTTTTAGTCGGCGCTTCAAGCGTGATAGGTCTTGCATTACCGCTGACGACAGAGGGGTTCGCCATGCTGTTTTCCCCGCCGTTCAGCTCATAGTGTACGGCATACACCTCGTCTTCGATTGTACCCGCTCGGATAATCAGAGGCTCGGACACCGCAAGCTTCCCCGGTATACCCGCTCCCTGAGCGGAAATATATACAGCCGCAAGTTTATAAGTGCCCGCTTCCGGTGGCGTCCATTCATAGGTCACATCACCGTTTTCCGGCGTAAGGCCGTCTGTAAGCTTTGTCTGTGCGCCGCCGTCCTTGCGGTAATACAGTGCCACCGAGCCGTCGCCGATATTCTGCAGGCTTGTATGGCTCACCTGCGCCTTCAGATATGCTTTGCCGTCGGCGGGCAGGAAGTATTCGCCGCTGTCTTCACGCTGCAAATCCCCGCTTGTACCCTGTGCGCTGAGTGCGACGGAATAGCGAGGGTCTGTACCTATATGAACTGTTGCCGCACGTGAAATCACCGTCTGAGACGGCGCAGGATTAACAAACGGGTTGGCATTATTCCGTTTGGCCGTGACTATACAGCGGTACCTGTCTCCGTCTGCCGTCGCTGTCTCCAGCACGGCAGTATATGTTGCTCCATTGGCGCCGTCGATATTTTCCCACTCTCCGATATAGCCGTCTCCCGCATTATATTTCTGCCACTGGTAGTAGATAGTCTCACCAATCTCACTGTTGGAGGCGGATACGGTAAAATCATGGTTGAAAGTAGGCTCGGACGTGTTTTTATAGACATCAGGCGGCGTCGTCGGGTTCACCGTCAGCTTTCCGGCACTCGCCGCAGTCGCAGTCAACCGCTCTGAAATTCCGCCGTCGTGTCCGTCGCCCGAAATAGGCTTGAATGCAAAATCATAGGTGGCAGCAGGGGTTAAATCGCCCGCAATTATGAAATTCCTTTCCAGAGCGTTCACAGTTCCGAGAGAGTGATAATCGCCTGCCGGCGCACCCGCGTTTTTATAGAGCACCTCATATTGCTTCGCAAGCCTGTATTCTGTTTCCTTTGGCCGCTGCCATGCGATTGCCATAAAGGCCTTGCCGTTATTCTGCATGCCCGTTTCATATACATACGGGTTCTCCGGCGGTTTTGGCGGGACATCCGCCTTCGGCTCCACAATGAAGCCTGTAGTGAGCAGCGCACCGCTTCCCACGCAAGGCCAAATGCCCATCGTCGTCTGGAAGCCGTAGTCGCCGTATCCGCTCGGCAGATGATTGACCGATGCGCCTGTGCCAATATCAACGGTGAATCCGGTGTGCAAATCAAAGCTGCTGCTGCCGCCGGTCACAACCCCGTAATCCAATCCACCGCTGAGGTCAACCAAAATGTCAAGTTCTCCCTCTACCTTGTTCAAAACAGCGAGACTATAGTCCAGACCCACCGTGACTCCTCCGCTCAGACCCCCTGAGCCGGAAAAGTCCACCTGATTGGTGACATCGTTCGCTGTGATGCTCTTTGGGTGTGATACCATCTTGAGAACCGAATTGTAATAATCAATATCGCCGAATCTGCTTTTATATGTGGTGGGGTCACCCACAGTAAAATCATAGGCTTTCATATCAATTTTACCTGTACCCAGCGTATGCTTGGTATAGGCGGCATTATACTGCTCCATGGTTATCAGTGAAAATGTAGGAGAATAAGGTACATGCATCTTATATTTGTGCCAGCCTGCGGGGATTGTGTCCCCGGGCTTGAAGACATTCCCATTTTCGTCCTGTACGACGCTGCTGCCCGTCTGTTTCTTATACTCCCGCACCAGCTCATCTGTCAGCGTGAAATCAGCCAGCCACACATTGTATTCATAGGTGACCATCGGCGTGGCATAAACCAGCACATGGTTTTTGTCGCCCGGTGCGCTGTAGGTTTGCGTGTTACCGACAGAAAGCTCGCCCTGAATATCGATGCCGGCAGTAAGTGCGGCGTTGAAATCAATGCCAATTCCGCTTTTTACACCGTTGTCAAAGAATGAAAATCCTGCCATTGCGCTCACCGAGAAGGTTATGCCGGCCGAGGTGGTGAAGCTGCCGCCTGCCGAAGCATTCAGCGTATTGCCCACGGAGAAGCTGACATCACCTACGCCGCCTTCATAGGGCAGTTCCTTCCAGTAAGGCACGGCGGGCAGTGCCACCAAAGCGTTTGGCGCACTCCAGCCATAGCTCTTTCCCTCATAATTGTAAACCGCTCGGTTGGCCGTGTCGTCAATCCTTGCCAGTGAAAGGAAGGTGCCGCTGCCGTTTGCGTCTCGGCGATAAAGGTATTGGTAGTTGGTGTCCATCTGCCGCACAACATTGCTTTCCGTCCATATCCAAGTTATGTTGGCGTCCACCACCGCGTTTGGGTGGTTGTAATTATCATGCCACACCAGCGCAATTTGCTGGCTGCCCTGGCGGTTTGCGGCAAAGCGGCCGGAAACCGCATGACTTACGGTTATCGCACTGGGGCTCATCCTCATTTCAAGATGCTTTACAAGCGAGCCTCCGGCAAGCTTTTCCAGCTCGCCCGCATCCTTCTTCACATCGGCCGCCCCACGGAAGCTGAGCACTGCACCCTCAAGGAAAAGATAGTCACCTGCGGTAAGCTCACTCAGCTTTGCCGCAGCCAGTGCCACAGGCTCGCTCATGGCGTAGCCGCTGTCCTGAGCCATCACTTTTTTTACATCGCCCTCAGGCGTAAATTCCAGTGGTTTTGTGTAGGCCATTTGGTAAATCTTGTCGGCTTCATTATATACCAGCAGGTTGACGCAATATTTCGTGAAAGCATGCTGCGAAGGCGTCGTATCCGTGTTAGCGGGGTTTTTCCATGTGTCCGCATAGCCCGCCACCACCAGCTCTCCTGTGCCGTCTCCGTTCACATCGGCCTCTGTGGCATTCGGGAAGCGCATATAATAGTCGCCATAGTTCAAGTGGTCGATGAACTCCCGAGTCATCCCGCCGCTTAACTCACGTTTGTACAGAGCCAGTGCGGGCTGGGGACTGTGACCTCGGTAGTTTTTATCGGTGCTGCGCGGCAGGCAGACTGTTATGGCGAGACTGTCGTGCCCTGCAAGGTCTGTGGTGGCAAGGGCGACGATAGGCAGATTCCACCCGCTGAAGCTGAAGCGGTACTGCATGGGGTCGCTTGGCGTTGCAAGGTCATTCAGCACAATTTTTTCCCCTAATGTGATGCTGCCGGCTTCGCTGACATCGAAGATTTGAATATAGGGCTCGCTGAAATTCGGCACATAAACGGCCAGCTCTTCCACGCCGTCACCGTTGTAATCACCGGCCGCCACGGCATTGAGCCCCTGCGCAGCGCGCACGTCAAGCTTGCCGATGGTATCGCCGGATTCGGCCAGCTTGATATGATAGTCATGACGAGTTGTGTGTGCTCTCTTAACAGAGTCATAAACCCTCGTCTTCACGGCCAGATAACTGGTCTTTTTGGCGTGGCTTACCCCTGAATCCTTACCCGTCAGCAAAATGGTCTCGCAAATAACCGCCGTTTTGCCGCCGGAGTCATCTGTGTTCAGGCCCATATCCAGTGACACGGAATTGAGCGTGCGATACTCAGCATCCGAAATACCGCTGACGCCCTCATAGTTGCCTACGTCGTTTGAAGGAGCGGCGTCAAGATAGCCCGCTGTGTGGTTGCCGCTGATGGTAGCCGCCTGCTTGCTGAGCCTCGGCATCGCATCATACACCGCATAGCCGCCGCTGTGCGACTTACTCTTGTTCATATAGCCCACGTAGAGCCGGCTCATCGCCGCACTTTTGTAATCTTCCAGCGGATGCTCAGAAGACTCAAACGCCTCCTGCTCAGGAAAAGCTTGAAACCCGAAATCCTTATACGCCGCATCCGAGAGTGCGTTCTCCGGCGTTGCGGTTCCTTTGGTCTGCCGGGTAAATTCTTCCTGCCCTGCCGCCACGGCAGATACCGGAAGCAGCATTGTAAAAAGCAGTGATATTGTGATTAAAGATGCAGCGAATCTCTTGCTGAAAATAAATTTCATTTTTTTCCTCCGTTAAACTTATTCCCATGTTTATCATCACGTCTCTATAAAATACCTAAGCATATCATATCATTTCATACAAAAGGATGAAATCATACGGTATGAGGTTTTTAGTGAAAACTTTCTCTTTGTATGGTATACTATGTTCAAAGTAAGTTGACGGGAGGCAAAGCCATGCCCAATAAAAACGCCCCAAGTTTTCTGAGCGACAAATTCACCCCCGCAAGGTTGCCGCAGATATGTGCGCCGCGAAAGAATCTGCTGAAGCATTTCAATGAGGCGGCTCAAGACGGCTTTGCTTTTGTATGCGCACCCGGCGGCAGCGGCAAAACCGTGTCAACACTGCTGTGGCTGAAGCAGTGTGCCCGCACTCCTGTGTGGATTGGTCTTGACGCCTATGACAATTCACCATCTGTTTTTTACAAACAGCTCGCCACAGGTCTTTTTTCTCTTCAGCCTCACAACGAAAATATGCGGCGCATCTTGACAGACGAGGCCTTTTCTGCGTCGCCGGTAGAGCACACGGTTTCACTTTTGAGCGAAATGCGCCCGGATTACGGCAGCTATGCGCTTATATTAGACGACTTCCATCTTATAACAAACGGAGGGATATTGAAGTCCCTGCCTCTGATTCTGCGCCGCTTACCGCACTCATTTGTCTGCTTTATCCTTTCGCGCGGCGAGGCACCGACAGAGCTTTTGCCTTTCTTCCGTGACGCTGAAAAAGACATAATACCGGGCAGTCTTCTGCGCTTTTCCGAGGCGGAAATCATGCAGTATTTCCGGCTGCGCGGCTGCTTCACGACGCAGGAGGAAGCAAGGGCCGCCTATATGGCGACGGACGGCTGGGCTATCGGCATTAACACCATTGTCTTGTCTGACGGATTCTCTGCGGACGGCAAGGTGGATTTTGCACGCCTGTTCGGCCAGCTTGCGTGGAATAACTGGGATGCGTCTCTCCGAGACTTCTGCATGCGCACATCAATTGCGAACGAGTTTGATTCAGAGCTTGCCGCCGCACTGTCCGGCCGTGACGATGCCCTCTCAGTGATGGAGTCTTTGAGCAGCTCCAATGCTTTTTTAAGCCGCCTGTATGGCGATACATACCGCTATCACCACTTGTTCCAGGAGTTCCTGCATGCACAGCTCGAGGAGTCCGGCATTGATACTGCCGTACTCTTCAAAACCGCCACGATGTATTACAAGGATAAAGGGAATTATTCTCTCGCCTTGCGTTACTGGCTGCAAAGCGGCGATTATAAAGGTATAGATAGTTTTTTATTCCTGTTCCTGTTTCGCGGGCATAAAAACGGCGTGGCCGATTATGCAGACTTTCTGCACGGTTTTTTCGCACAGCCTCTGCCGGAACGTGCCTGCCGTGAGGCACCGGTGCTGCATGTCCTGTATGCGTGGTATTACTATCTCACCAGCCGTCACAGGGAATATGCGAAGCATATGGACGCCATCATCAAAAATCTTCCTCGTATAGCAAAGGCCGGCAACGAGTTCGTGGAGTTCGCCATGCTTGCATTTCATGTGGATTACCGAAAAAGCCTTAAAACTCAGTTCACTATGTTTCACATCTTCGGCAGAGCACTCAAACGTTTCACAACAGAGGGGCTTGCCACCAATATAGCCTCCTTCACACATAATCTCCCGTACATGCACCGCAGCAACCGTGATTACTCCGAAGCGGCTCTGAACGGTAAAATCATAGATACATTTGCTCGCACCTTTGCGCCACTCCTCGGTTCTGAGTGGCCGTATCTGCGAGATACTGCGCTTGCCGGTTTTTCATATGAGCGCAACCTGCCGGAAAAGGCATTGGAGGAAAACACGAGAGTCCTCGGTACGCTCACCGAGGACAATAAGCCTGACGGGCGTATTTGTATGATGATATTGCAGCACAGCATTCTCTGGCAGCTGGGGCGTTATGCCGATGCAAGGGAGAACATGGAAAGGCTTTGTGCGTTTGTCAATGACTCTGCCCCTTATTTCACCCCCAACCTCACCGCATACCGTACAAAGCTGGCCATGTTTGACGGGGACCGCACCTCAGCCAAAGACTGGCTGGATTCCTACTATGTCACCGGTACAGAGCATATTGAATTCTTCCGCTCTTTCCAGCACTTCGTCACAGCGAGAGCGTATATTGCAATGGGTGAGACGCAAAAGGCTCTGCATTACCTGGTGCTGCTCAAAGATTTTGGGGAGAACCTTGCCCGCCCGTTGGACAGATGTGAGGCAGGCGTAATTCTTGCGGCACTGTACTGGACGCTTGACCGGAAAAACGAGGCTGTCATCGAAATGAACGATGCTTTGGAAATCTTGCAGCCCTACGGATTTATCAGAGTGGCGGCCGACGAGGGTGCCGCCGTGGTTCCCGTCTTGAAGCGCATTCTTAGCAGCATTGGCGGGGAGGATTACCATGGCTCGCTCAATCGTGCTTTTGTCAGCGAAGTGATGCTGGCGGCACACAGCTTTGGAACTGCGCACAAGGGCTACATGAGCGGAGCTTCAAAGAAAAGCGGCAAACCCATAAAGCTCTCAAGGCAGCAGGCGCATATGCTGGAGCTGCTCTCTAAGGGCTATAAAAACGCCGAGATTTCAGATATGACAGGGCTTTCAATCCCGACCATCAAAACGCACACCTCTCTCGCATATAAAAAGCTGGAGGTGAACAATGCCATGGACGCCGTGCTGAAGGCACGGGAGCTAAAACTTATAGAATGATACATAAAAAATACCCGCTCTCAATTAAGAGAGGGGCGTCATTATACCACGCTGTAAAGAATATCATCGTCGCTGCCGTTTGTGGCGTACGAAAAGTATAAGCGATATTATCTTCATTGTCATTTAGCTGTAGTATGCAGGGATAGTGTCCGAAGAGGGTGGAAGGAGACAAGACTTCTGCAATCAGGAAAATCCGTCAATTTGTGCAATGTCCACAAACTTTCGATTTTTTATCATAAAACAAGAAAAAAATCCACTTGACACAAAGCATGCGAGACTGTATAATATAATCCGTTCGCATGGCATATTCATTGATATTTGCACCATTAGCTCAGTTGGTAGAGCACCTGACTCTTAATCAGGGTGTCCGGGGTTCGAATCCCCGATGGTGTACCAAGATGCAGTGAAAGTATCATAGTTAATATCTGTTAACTATTCACTATAAACTTTCAACTGCCCTACACGGCCCGTTGGTCAAGCGGTTAAGATTCCGCCCTCTCACGGCGGCGACGGGGGTTCGATTCCCCCACGGGTCACCATTGACATCAAATCAAACGCATATATTCCTCCTTAGCTCAGTCGGTAGAGCATGCGGCTGTTAACCGCAGGGTCGTTGGTTCAAGTCCAACAGGGGGAGCCATACAGCCGCCGTTATTGAATTAGCGGCGGCTGTAAATTAAATATCGAGGGCCTTTAGCTCAGTTGGTTAGAGCAACCGGCTCATAACCGGTAGGTCCACAGTTCGAGTCTGTGAAGGCCCACCAAAAAGGACAATTGATAATGGATAATTAACAGTGAATAGTTATCCGTATTGATTGTCTTTTTGTATTGAA
>QMCE01001288.1_pt1 | contig 14605 bp, 10 predicted proteins | sample 1821851 | NCBI WGS metagenome assembly QMCE01 (sample SAMN09453174, study PRJNA476694) | Termite gut metagenome, whole genome shotgun sequencing project. | isolation source: worker | host: Odontotermes sp. | place: South Africa:Pretoria | collected 2016-01-28 | reverse complement strand
GGCGTAGTTCTGATATTTCTGTTTCTGTCAATTCCTTTAACATGCTGCAAAGATATAATTTATTAGATTTTTGGCAAACCAATTACTTTTGAGTATAAATTTAAAGCCACAATAGACCCTGTTAATGTCGGAGAAATAGAATACAACTATTCCTTACTCGCTAAGAAATGCGGAATTACCATGCCCGAAACAAAACTGTTTGAAGGCAAGTATTTCGGAGTAGAACGATTTGACAGAACCCCAAACGGAAAAATCCATACCATAAGCGCCGCCGGACTGTTGAATGCAGATTATCGAGTGCCGAGTCTTGATTATGGCGATTTACTGCAACTATGCCATATCCTGACTAAAAACATGGAAGAAGTGTATGCCCTTTTCCGGCAGATGGTTTTTAATATAGCCATCAAAAACCGCGACGACCATGCAAAGAACTTCTCTTTCCAACTCATTAACGGAGAATGGAAGCTCTCTCCGGCATACGACCTGTTGCCAAGCAGCGGATTTAATGGCTTTCATACAACAACTATTAATAACAACGGAGAACCAACTACAAATGATATATTGGCTGTTGCCGGCAAAGTCGGTCTCAATAGGCAAAGAGCAACTGAAATTATGCAAGAAATAAATATGCTTGTGGAAAATAAGGTTAAAATATAAAGGTTATCATTATGGCTGATGTTTTGACTGTCCCAAATTTTATGATTATCATTAACTACAATTATACGAAAAAAGCTCCTTGAAAATCGCTATTCTGAAAAGTACTTTTAGTGCAATAAAACAATTTCTATTATTTTTTTACAGTCTGTTTTTCAACCCCTTTTCAATAAACTTTTGATACTGCCGATACATAAAATTGTAGAAAACAGCAGGATTTTCCGTTTCTCTCGCTCGCTCCAACGCTTGAATATAACGGTTATTTTTGAAAACGTAAAAAATCGGTAAGTCAAACATTGCCAACATATAATTCATCAAAAGCCGGGTGGTTCTGCCGTTGCCGTCTGCAAATGGGTGTATGCTTACAAATTGGTAATAAATTTCAAACGCTAATTCGCATTTTTGGCTGAACGTCTGTGCTTCGCTCATTTTTGCGTTTATTTCGCTTACAAGCGTTTTCATAAGTGTTGGCACTTTGCTACTTTCGGGGAAACGTCTTGACCCGGCAAACACATTTAATAGCCGATAATCGCCTTGTGTACTGTCAAAGTTTCCCAATATAGTATTGTAAGTTTTTTCCGTATTTTTTACCACCAACGCTCCGATTTCCTTTATTAAGGTTTCGGTTATCGGTTTATGTTCTTTGGCTTTATTTAACGTATAAATAAGTGCTTTTTGGTGGTCGATTACCATTTGTTGTTCACTGAATGGTTTGTTTTTGGCTGGCATATCAAGGTCAAGCAAATTATACACTTGTCCCTCTGTGAGTGTGCTACCCTCTATTGCCGTTGAATGATAGGTAACGGCAAAATAGGTCATTTTTTCCAAATCTACCTGTCCTTGCATCGCTTCCTTGTATTCGTTTACAAGGCTTTCAAGTTTTATTATTTGATTGTTATTCATATTGTTGTCTTTTTTATTTGTACATATTTTCCCACGCTTTTTTCAATATTTCCGAGTATTCGTTTTGTTTGACTTTGATATACTTTAAAAATGATTTTTCGGTTTTTTTGTGTCGAAAATCACTATTGTCAAAGTGTTTTTAGTGCATTAAAATAATACCTTTTTCTGCATCACCTTACACAAAGATAAGTTTATTAGGAATTGACTTCCAACTTTCCAAAAGTCTCAAATTTGATAAATTTAGACTTAAACAACTCTTTAGGTATTTTCTTTTGCAACAATAAATGAAAGTTTTCTTCGTGGGTTGATACAATCAGTTGTTTTCCTAAAGAAGTTATTATACCTCTGAACAAGTCTATAAATGACAAAATATTTATGCCGTCCATCGATTGAATAGGGTCATCTATAAAAATACAATCTATTGATTCTCTGGTGTCTGTATTTTTTGTTTTAAGAGCTCGTGCCAGAAAAATACTTAAGCTTAAAATATTAATTTGAGCGGTGCTAAAATAGAGTGCCGGAACTGATTTTATTTCTTTTCCTTGGTCATCTATTTTTGTTGTAAATATTTGCAATCTGGGTTTACTTTCTCCAAACTCACACTTAAATTCAATAGATTTATAATCAGGGTGAGGGTCTATTTTCTTGTATATAGCGTTAATCAAATCCGTATAAAAAAACTCATCAATAGTTTTCTCCAAATATATTTCAAGATTCTTTTTTTCTTGTTCTAATTTTTCGCCAGCTATCTTAAACTCTTTCAGATTCTTTTTTAATTCATTAATCTCAACTTGAATTTTCTGGGAAACGGTTGCCTTTAAACAGTCTTCTTTTAGAGTTTCAACAATTTTATATTGTTCTATCTTACTTTCAATAACTTTCTGATTGTTTTTCTCCTGTTCAATTAACGCGTCAAATTCAGCGTTTATTTGTTCTTTACTTTTGGTTTTCACGTCAATCTCGAACGTTGTTCTAATGAAGTTTTCGAAACTTTCATAGATTTTTAGTGTTAGAATTTTGAATTTATCCAATTCGTTTAGTTTAGCGAGATAATGTTCTTTAGAAAGATTGTAACTTAATAATTTGCTTTCCAAATCGTCCAACAATTTTTTGTTTTCGTCTATATTTCTATTTAAGTTACTAATTATTTGCTCTAATTTTTGTTTTTCGGTTTCAAAAAGTTCTTTACTAACTTTATTTGAAACCAATGTTTGACTGAAAAAATTAATGACTTCAGAATAAGCAGTATTGGATTTCTTTAGTTTACTTATAGCTTTTTTTAGAATTTCAATATCTGCATAATTATTTTTTAATTGAGTACTATTTTCTTCTATTTCGGATGTGTGTGAAAGAATTATTTTGTTTAATTCATTTATTCGAATTATTAATATTTCTGTTTCTTTTTTTATGTTATTTTCGAATACATCAATATTAGACTCATTGTTGAAAAATAAAATAACTTCGTTAAGATTTACTTGAACACTACTTAACTCATTGTTTTTTTCTTTTTTTTGTAAAGACGATTCCTCAATATCTTTTTCTGTCTTTGCATATTCCGTTTTAAAAGGTTGCTTCAGTTCATTAAGATGCTTTCTTAGTTTTTCCTTTGCCAAATCAATTTCCTCATTTAGCTTGTTGATTTCGCTTTCAATATTGATTTTCTTTTCTAAACTTTCTTTCAACTGTTCATCAAAAAGTTTGTTTCCAATAATACGGTTTGAAAGCTCTTCAAATGATTCGTATTTTTGACTGCATAAAGGACAATCTGTAGAATTATTTTTTGAAATAATATCTAATCCGCGAGTAATATATTCTTTTAGTTCGCTATTAAACTGATTTTGTGAACCTATTTTATTTCCGATTTTTACTAATTCTTTTTTTTGAATATTTATTTTGTTTACTGATTTAATTTGCTCCTCTACTACCGACTTTTGACTTTCAAATTCACCTATCTCTAATAAAAGCTCTAAATCATTTTCAATGCAATTTTCATAATAATTTAGTTGGTTAAGTTTTTGCTTTTGCACGTTTAATATGTTCTTTTTTTCTGTTATAGAACCGGTTATGTTTGTGATTTCTTTTTGTAAAAGTTCTATATTCTTTTTGGCTGATTCTAATTTGTTTTTTTGCTGGGGGATCTCATTTGTTTTATTTTGATACCGCTTTAGAGTTTCCTGCAGTTGAGTCATTTCATTTTGAGAACGGTTAATACTTTCCCTAATCACAGTATTTTCTTTTTCAATTTTTAAATTCGCCTCATTAATGTCCGTGATTCGTTTTTCGTGTTCAGTTATTTCTTTGTGAAGAAGAATATATGTGTCTATTTCCTTTTCTATAGAGAGGAAAGAGTTTTGGATGTTTTGTTCTTTAGATAATTTTTCTCTTAAATTATTATTTTTAGTTTGAATTTTCTCTTTACTTTCAATCAAAGAAATGATATTTTTTATCTCTTTGATTCTTAAATCTAAATCTTCTAATATCTTCCTGTTATCTATATAATTAAGGACACCTCCATTATTATTCTCATTGTTTTCTTCTCCATTTCTGGCAATATGGATATTTCCGATTCTTATTTTTTTTGCATCTAATTCTAATTGTAATGAAACTAGTTTTGATTTAACCTGACTGGTTAAAATATCATATAATGTTTCATTAAAAGTTTCTTTTTTAATCCAATCTATTGCCTCTTGATTCGTTCTAAGGTATTGGATTGCTTCGTTAATTTGGTCGAATTTTTTAAATTCTAATTCAAAGTCTATTTTTAGTTGTTTGTCCTCACTATTTTTTTTGTGCTTTTCTATTCTTTTGATTTCTTGTGAGATATAATTCAATAGAATCCCAATATTCTTATAGGTATTGTTATATTTTGTAACTTCAGGGTAAGTGACCACAAATTTATTGTACCGTTCTTCTGCTGTTTGTTCTTTCAGAAAGTTGTCAATCATTTCTTGGGACAATACAACATCTCTGAAAAATTTGTTTTTAGGTTCTTTTTTATTGTCATATTCCGTATTAGCGATTTTTCCCGAAAACGTATCTTTTTCAGTAATCACATTAACAAATCCATTTTCAGTAGCTCCAATATGTTGAAGTATATTTTTATTTCCTCCCTTTTTATTTTCTTTTCTGGCTTTATCAAAATCTCCTACCAAATCAAATCGTTCTATCTTACCTGTAACGCTCCATTCTACAGCATCGTAAAAGGACGTTTTTCCAAATCCGTTCGGAGCATAAATGGATATTAAATCTGATATTTCATTTTTATTGTTAATGAAATTAAATGTAGAACTTTTTAAATCCGAAAAGGCTCTAAAATTTGATATTTGAACTTCTTTAATTTTCATTACTTAATTGAATTATTTGTTCAACGATTTGCTTTTGTAAGTCAGTATCTCTGCCAAACGACACATCATTATGAATCAGCTTCCATAATTCAGTATTCGCAGGTTTATATTCTTCCTGTATTTTATCTTGAGTTTGGAGTAATAAATCTTTTAAATCGGTATTAGTAATATGTTTAATGATAAGTTTATTTGCCTCATCACTATTAAACTCATTGGAATAACCGTCTTCAACAATTTTTCTGCTTGAAAATCTATCGATTTCAATCTTGTTTTTTAACTCCTTTGATAATTTTTCTCTGGAAACATATATAATGTAGAAATTCCACTTTTCAAACTCTTTGTTTTCAGACATATATTCTGAGTTTTGAAACTTAGCGGCTATTATGTTGGAAAATATTTTCCAATTATCTTCTATATTATTCTTGTTTGTTACGAGGAAAAACACGTTGATAATCAAATTCTCATTATTTTTATAATGAAAAACTTGACTGTTTTCAACATCAAATTCCGGTATGTCCAATTTACTTTCTGAGAAATTCATTTACTATTTTTTTTAATTCGTTCAGTAGTTCTTCTATACTAAATGTATTCAATTTATCTTCATTTTCATTTATACAATCAAATTCAATCGCTTTTAAATGAATAAATTCTTTTATTTTGTTCGTTTTAGTAACTCTGTCTATGTAGTAGTCATCAACATCATTAACAGAGGTTATGTTTTTAGGAATGTCTTTTGTTTGTATTCGTCTTGTTTTCCTTGTATTTGGAACTTTCACCGAACCAACAAACACTTGGCATTCATCTTCAATATCATCTGAAGCATATAGTAAAATGTCTGAAAACATATCATATATTCCTTTGTCAGAATCTGAAAATATAAACTTCTTTTCTTTGATAATTCTCTCCAAAGCATCTTCATCTAAAGCATTATCTTCAATTAAACTAATGATTAATGCATATTCTAAAAAAGAAGTCCAAAAATGCTTGGTTTTTTTATTGAGTTTTGAGGTGCAAGATTTTTCTATATAATTGCTTTGATAGATATTTACTAAATTCAATTTAATTTGATTCAACTGATGTTTTAAGATTGCCTTGATTTTTGGTTTTAATTCAATATTTGTATCATCAAATTTAATAATATCGTCAATCAATTCCGTAATTTTTGATAAATAGCTCGGTAACAATTGAGGAAGATTATTCTGTTCCACTATTTCTTGAAATTTCTTTATTGGCACTACTGATATTTCACCATTACAATCACCTATTGGCGTTCTACTTTGGATGCCAGCTATAATAAGGCTGTCTCTGTTTGTTTTTATTATACCACCTCCCGAAAATCCAGAAATATCGTGATGAGCCAAATGAGCTACAGCAAGTCTAAGATTTAATGTATTTTCATTAGAGGAAATTAATTCCATTATTTTATACTTGTTGTATTTGTCCGGTGCAGTTCTCTTATTTTCAGGATAACCGGTTAAGCTATATCCATCATAAACAGATTGATTTTCATCATCTACATATATTTGATTGTACGCCAAATTGTTATTTATGATAAAGATTGAGGCATCTATCTCTCCATTTAAGTGTTCAAAATAATTTTCACCTTTTTTTACTTCTAATGTTTTTTTATCATTCTGCGATTCGGGAAAAGATAAGTCTATTGTTGATTTAAAAATCTCTTCAGTAACTCCCCTGTCGTTTTCTTTTTTATCATAAAATACGTGTCTTGCTGATAAAACATATGTTTTGTCAGAATCTAAAGGTTGAAAGAGAACCCCACTTCCATTTCCTAATATGACTGTATATTTTTTTAAATCATTTTCGTTCATCAATATTTAAATTCATTTGTTGAGCTTATTTTGAAATATTTGTAAGTGTCAAAATCATTTTTTTGAAAAACTTTCTTTTTTAAATCTTTGTAATTAAAATGAATAGTTGCATTAGGGTTGGTTTTAATTATCCTCGCTATTGTTCTTTTATTTGGTAAACCGTGTTTCGACCCATTTGAGCTAATAAAATAATTATTTGTCTTTATTATGCTCAATAGTTCGTCATTAGTATTGTGTTTACTTCCGTGATGAGAGATTTTTATTAGCTCTGCTTTCAAAGGATTTTTTTCATTAAAGTCAAACTTTTTTAATCCATCAATAACTATAGACGGATGCGCATCTCCTAAAAATAAAAACTTTTTACCCCCATATTCCAAAACAAAAGCAATGGAACTGCCATTTGGAACACTTTTATCTTCTTTGAATTTAAATTCAGTTTTGGATTCTTCTTCAATAAAGTCTTTCAAAGGTGTTGTGAAATCAAATTCTCCGCCACTTGTAAAATAGTCTTTTTCTTTTTTGTAACATTTTAACAATTCTTCTAACTTTTCCATATTGGGAGATAAAATTTTAAATTTTAACCCCAAAAGGTCTATTTTGTCACCTTGTTTGATTAACTTACCATCCCATAAACGATTTTTTGATAAGTATTCTTCAAACCTAATCCCTTGTTGAGGGCTTGTATGAAAATTATTTTCACCATTTTTAATTTCAATACTTAAATCGTTATTTTCTTCGATAGCTAATTTTTTTGCGATTTCTTTTCCTGAATTAAACCAAACTTTTTGAATAAGTTTTGGCGTTTCCTTGTCTTTATTCAGCCATCTTAATAATCCTCCGATATGGTCATCGTCAAAATGAGTTAAAATAAGAAGATCAACATGTTGTTTTTTATCACTTATTGATTTAATAACTTCATATAATTCACCTGTTCTTCCTAAATTATTTTGGTAAGTATCTCCAACACCTCCATCTATAATTATGTTTCGTGGATTTTCATTTTCCAAGAATGAAATCCATATAGAATCTCCATTGAAAGCTTGTAGAAATTTTATTAGCATAATGAATTACATTTAATCATTCTTATTATTAGTCTTGTCTAAAATAGCTCTCTTGGATAACAAATTTACTCAATGTTTTTAGTTGGACAAATAAATTTGAATATTTCTTGTACTCAAAAGGTCAAGGCAAAACAAAACAGCTCATCATAATATTTTCATCAAAATCTCCTGCTCCAATCCCTTTTTATGTTTACGAATAATCCCGATCAATCTTATCAAATTTTCTTCCTCAACAGGTTGTAAATCAAATTTGATTATTTGCTTATCATACAAGTCTTTATTCCCATATTCAGCAATCAAATTTTCGATATTTCCAGGAACAAAAAAACTTGCCCTCCCGCCAAGATATTTCTTATACTCATTCAAATAAATTCCAATCCCAGCAAAATCAAAATCGCCGAAATGCAAGTATTTGTTCGGGATTGATTGCAGCCATTTCACCAAATCCTTACTCTGATTTTGCGGATAACGGCTTACGAATAAAGGTTTTACATTTTCAAACAATCGTTTTTGTTTTTCTATGTATCGAAAATTTTCCGGATTTTCAACACCTACAATCGTAATATCTTCAGGAATTGTAAAACGTTCAAAATCGCAAATAAATTGAAATGTCCCTTCTGTTGGATTTAAAATGATTGATTTTCCGTTCATTGTTGCTTGAACCGGGCGGTAGCAGTTTATCAAAAATCCTTTGAAAGTGCGGATTTTCCTTAATTTGGAATCAGACGAAACTGCAACGGCATCTGCACGGGTCAAATCATTATTTTGTAACGTGTTGATGTAATTTTGCAAATCGGAAATCCCATAATGATTTTGCAAAAAATCGTTCAGCCTCGTTTGTTCGGGAAGATAAATCAACGCCTTGTTTCTCCCCAGAAGCTGTTTCTTCAAGATACCGTTATCCAACATAGCGTCTATGGACGAATGCCGGATTTTGCTTGCCGGAATTTTCTCGCTGTTGAGCAGCAGAATCAATTTTTCGGCTATGGAAGTTGGTAATTTCATTCTTCTAAGCGTTGCGAAATAATGCGTTTCACTTTGGTAATACTTTTCTCGTCTTTGTGCAACTTATAAATGTGCGTGAATGCCAACGCATCGTTTTCTATCGGTGAACCGTTGATTAACAGAATGTTGCGATCATTGGCAAATTTCAAAATACCGCGCACATTATTGGGGTGCAGTTTGCCGATTTCGTCCATCATACAATGCAGGCGGAAATCTTTGAAGCGTTTTGACACGCTTTCTTTGAATACATTGAGCAGCATAATATTAACCATTGCTTTGACTAAGGTGTCCGTGCCTTCGGAACCGACATTGGTCAGTTTTTCCTGCCAACCGGTGTCGTTTTGGTTCTCTTCGATTCTGAATTTCAGTTCAAAAGAGTCGGATAGTGAGACATAATCGCGCCGCATCTCGTTGATTTTCTTTACAAACTGCTTGAGCAAATCAACCGCTTCCCTGTTTTTCTTCTCCTGATTGTCGGACGAAAACAGGTTGGGTACGCCAAATTCCATAGCGTTTTCATCGTTATAACGCTTTATCATCAAAAGCAATTGTACAATTTCGTTTTTACTGTCTTCTATTTTCAATTCGATTTTTTTGATTACGCCCGCGCCAATGGATTCTCTTTCTACAAAATCGTTGTTGATTTTTGTGATAATTGTCTGTATTTTACCCGATTGTGCTAACAGATTCCCGGTTTCTGTTCCAATGGTAGAAACAATAAGTGCAAAACGCTCATTCACCTCTTTTTCAATTCGTTCTATTTTCCGTTCCTCAACAAAATCGGACAGCATTTCGGCGAAAGCAAGTAATTCGGTTTCGCCCGCCACTTGTTTTTTGAATTTGAAAATATTTTTTTCGCTGAATTTACCGAGAAAATCAACCGTTGTTGTTCGCAGTTCATCTTTGCGGTTATTCAGTTTTTCGTAGTGAATGGATTTTATTTCATCAATCAACACTTTGATGCGTTTTTCGCTTTTTGTCTCATTGCCAGGTGTTCCAACATATCCGGCAATGGACTTAAAACAATCGGTAACTTTAAATTCGGCAAAACAATCAACATCTTCCTTTATGATTTTCAGCCTGTTATCCAAATCAGAGATAATTGCCTGAATTTCGGATAAACTGTTTGTGATTTCCGATTTTTGCTTTTCGTATTTCAGGTTTTCCAACTCCAACTGTTTATCTAATTTTTGTTTTTCCTGCTTAAAATCATTGATTTTATCCATAAAATCGCGCTTGTCTTTATGATATTCGATGACAATCGCGTGATTTTCTTCAATAAATTTCAACTCATTCTCCAATAGCAGTAATTTGTCGTCAATTTCATTCAGCCGCTTGGTATCTGCGCCCTTTTCGGAAAGTTCCCTGTTTTTTCGATTAGCGGTTTCTTCTTTCTGTTTTTGGGTTTCCGACTGTTTTGATTTTATTTCCGATTCAACATCAACCAGCAACCCGGTTATGCGATTTTGCTCTGTTTCAATAAGTTTGTCGCGTTCCTTCTCTTTTGCTTTTATCGTTTTGTTTTGCTCTTCTTCCAAACGTCCGACTTCCAACTCGACATTTTTTGCGATTTCGGTTGCATTGTCAATTGCTGTTTGAATATTTTTGAGTTGATTGTCGCGTTCCGTTTGCGCCTTGTCTTTCAACTCATTCAACTTGACGGTGGTTTCCAACTGTCTTTTATCGGTTTGTTCAAAGAGATATTCATTTTCGCGAATGGCATCTTTCTTTTCGCGAATTTTGGGTTGATATTTCTTTTTCAGTTTTTCCTTGTCCTCTTCCAATTTTCCCAATAATTCCGAAATGTTTTTCTTAAAGGATTGAATTTGCGTGTTTAAATCCTCTTTTTCCGTTTCATAATCGGCTACGGTTTTAACCGTTTTGTTTATCTCGTTCAGGTCAATTTCAATGCCGTAAAAATTGCCGGATTGTTCCGCCAAACGAGGATTTAACGAAGAATTGAACAGCACATTTTTATCGTCAATCACTTTCCCGATTGACTTTTCCCAATTCGGATAATTATCTGTTAGCCAACCATAAAACGAATCTTTGCTGTTGGAAATATACGATTCGATTTCTGCAATTTTCGTTTCGAGCGTATCAATTTGTCCGTCTAATTTTTCCTTGTTCCGGTCAAAATCTTTTTGCAGGTTTTGCTCGTCAAGTTCCCATTGCTTTTGAATGGTTTCTATTTGTTTTGAGCAGTTTTCCCTGTCGGCAGGCAGTTGTTTGATCCGGTTTTTCAACTCCTGTATTTCTTGTTCTAAACTTGAAATTTCCTTTTCAAAAAATCGAGTGTGTTTAATTCCTTCTTTTTTGATATTCAAGTCATTAACAATCCGTTTTTTATTTTCCCAATTGCTTCGTAAAAGTTCAATCCCGTTTTTATGTTCTTCTCGAAAACCGGCAATTAACCTGTTGGAATTTTTATACGTTATTTCTTTAAAAGCCAAAAAATCAGCGTTAATTTTATTCTTTTCGGAACTTTTTCCATTCAAAAAATCCCTGTATTGATTTTCTATATTATCAAGCAAGGCTTTGAATTTTGTTTCCAAATCGGCAAATTGAGTTAAAAGCAGCGTTTTTTCGTTTTGTAAGTTGCTTTTTTCCTTTTCAAAATTGCTTTTCTTTTCTACTTTGGCAATGATTTGATTGATGTTTTTTCGCTCATATTCCTCATTTTTTCGTTTGGCGGTTTTCAGATTTTCGTCTTGAACCCGAATATCTCCATTGATTTTCTTTGTTTTTTCGTCAAAAAGCTCTTTTGCCCGGTTTGATTTGCTTTTGAGCACAGTTTCTTTTTCCTGCTGCGTTTTCAATCTTTCCGTCAGTTCCGGTTCCTGCCTTTCATTTTCGTTTACCGCCCACGCCAACTCTTTGGCAAGTCCTGTTTTTTCGCGTTCCAAATGGCGGATAGCAATGTAAAGTTTGGCAATGCTTTCGGCTTGCGCAGTAGTCGAAGGCATTTTAAATTTGCGAATATCAGTAAGTTGTGTTTCAAAATCGTTTAAGTGGTGGGCATACTGGTTGAGGTCAATCCGCACATCATTATCCAACGAGAGAATAATGATTTTCTTGATAAAATCCGCCTCCATTTTGGCGTTCAGAAACACGTTTTGAATGGTTTTCGGCACTTGTCGGTAATCTTTGCTTTCGAGGATAGAATATTTTCTCAATTCGGGCTTTTTCCCGTCCGGATTTCCGTAAATAATGTCGCGGTATTCTTTGTATTCGTCTATTTTTCGTTTAGTATAAGCAATCCGGTTGGCATCAAGTTGTTGCGCAATTCCGTCCCAACTGTCAGGTACATAGCCATTTTCATTCACAAAATATTTCTGTTGATAGGCTCCACTGAAAAAACGAAAACAGATTTTATGTTGCGATTTATAGGAAACGATACAAAATTTTCCGTCTTCGCGCTGTACTTCATAAATGATGTATGAATTGGAATGGTTGAAGTAATAATCCAGATATGATTTTTTCTGTGCCGGAATGCCCAAGCCAAGCGTGTCGGCATTGTAGAAAAACAGAATTGCCCGCAGCATCGTACTTTTCCCAACTCCTTGCGTACCAATAAAATGTACATTTCCATCGAGATTCGCTTCGGCATATTTTATTTGTGCGCTGTTGATAAATATGATTTTATTCAGGTATCTCATTCTGCACTTCCTCCGGTATGTTTATGTTTGTAACCAATTCTTCCAGGTATTTAAAAGACGATAGAATTTTGTACGATTTCAGGATTTCGTTTTCCTGTTCGGCAAAACCGTCTTTACATAAATTTTTTATTATTTCCGCAACAACCTCATCATAAGGTGTTTTATCATCCATTCTCAACACTTTTCGCAAAGCATCCGCCTTATTTTTCAAAACGGCATTCACTTTGATTTCCACGGTTATATTTTGCGGACTAAAACTGTAACCCGAACTGAAAGCGTTGTCAAAAGTCTTGAAGAAATCCAATATATCAATCCACTTGCAGGCGGTTTCCAATTTGCGTTCCAAGTCGGCTTTCGATTCGTTTTTGCGTGAAAAATAGTAAAATTCATCGCCTCTTTCGAGCGTAAAACCAATGACGGAAAAATAGTCGTAGAGTATTTCATACTTGTCGGCATCGTCAATCACGTCATACAGTTTTGTAGTATCGCTGTCGGCGCTGTTTGAGCAAATAAACTGTCCGCTGCTCAACATATCAAATATTCTGCCTGTCTGCTTAGGTATATTCATATTCCAAATTATTTAGGGTAAACAACTGCGTATTCAATATGATTGCAGGTTGAAAATTTATCATCCGGAAAATCCAACTCATCTTCAAACATCGAAATCAGTTGGCAAAAAATGGTAACTCGCTCTTCAAAAGGCACTTCGCGCACAAATTGATAATTCAAAAGAAAATCAAACAAATGCTGACTTGAGCGTTTGAATTGATTTTTTACCTGATTCAAATCTATGTAAATTTCCTGTTCTGTCTCTTGCAATCGTTCCTGTTCCGACAAACTTTCAGCTAATTGTTTGAGTGGATTAACGGCTGATTTGTAACGTTTTCTGACTTTTTGTATCAACGCATAATTTTCGTCTTTCTGCAAATTATCAATCGACAATTTCAACCGGTACGAAGGTTTGGTTTCAAAAACAAGGGCGTTATTTTGCGATAACACTTCGCGAATGTTTGTTTTGTGCTTTATTTCAAACTGGTCGCGCAGGTATTTCAGCTGTTTGAGTTTTTCAATAAACTTGCTTTGATACTTTATTTGGTTGATGTATTCGATGATTTGCCGGCGCGTTTCAATCAGGTTTTGTCGTGATTCCGTCAAATCCAACACGAGTTGTGTCCTGATTTCCTTTAAGCCTTCATCGGCAGCCAGTTTGAAAAACGTGCGTTCGTCTTCGTTCAGCAGCCGCTCGGTTTGTTCGATAAGCGTTTGAATGGCTTCTAACTTTTGCTTGTAATTTTCGAGTTTGGTTAGCTTGATTTTATAATTCGGCTCGGTTTTGAAGGCGTTGTCAATGTTACGGTTCAAATCAGCGATATTTCGCAACGTACTTCGCCCGATTTTTTGCAATACTGATTTTACGCTTCTCAAATATTTGAACCGCTCGCTGTCGGTATTCGATTGCAGGAAATAAGTCGCATATTCTTTTATCTGCTGTATATTTTCATTGATATACGAAAGGTTGATTTCTTCGTTGACTTCCAAAATATCTTCAAAAAAATGTAAAAACCGGTCGTCCAATTCAAGGTATACGCCGTTTTGATGAATGATGTTTTTGTCGAGTAAAAGTTTGATTACATCTTCGTTTCCGTCCATTAATTCCACTGCATAATCATAGCGATACGCAGGAGATCTTCGTTTTTCAAACATCTCGGCAAGGAGTTTATTGCCCCGGCTCAAGGTGTTAAGCAATTCGCGTATGGAGTTGAAGTGGTTCATAATGTCTGTAAAATCTTCGTTCAACCGGATTTTGTTCCCGATTATCAGCAACATATCTTGCAAAATTATCATTTTGGGTAATATTCCAAAAATATTCATACTACTTTTTCCAATGTTTTCTGTCTTGAGAAGCTCAATGCACAAGTCGGCAAAGATGTGAGCCGGGAGATCGTGCTAAATAAATTGAAGTTCACAACGGTTTCCAACCTTTAAAAAGGTAATCCGAAAACAGGAATTAATCAAAGAAGAATCCGCAACCTTACGCAGAAATATTGCCGTAATGGCGTATAACAATGCCAGACTTATTGTAAAGCCACAGAGTAATTGGCTAAAACCATAAAAAACAGCAACCTGCAAGCGGTTTGTCAAAATGGCAG
>QMCE01001101.1_pt1 | contig 14619 bp, 16 predicted proteins | sample 1821851 | NCBI WGS metagenome assembly QMCE01 (sample SAMN09453174, study PRJNA476694) | Termite gut metagenome, whole genome shotgun sequencing project. | isolation source: worker | host: Odontotermes sp. | place: South Africa:Pretoria | collected 2016-01-28 | reverse complement strand
CCTTGCAGCACATACTGCACGTTCGGCACGTTGAGGGTCGCCCGCCGGCCCCGTTCCAGCCATGTCAGAACGTTCACGTCCATCGATGTCACGGGTGAGCACCCTCCAACCATGCTTGGACGACAGCCAACTGGTCATCAACATCGACGAAATCGTCAAAGACTTTTCTCAGGTATTGCGCCCCCACTGATTCAAGATTGAGTAGTTTATCGATGTTCGCCGCGTAGCTCTCGTAGAACAGTTTCATCTCGGGACGCGCTTCCCCGTCGTAGAAACCCTCGTCACCAGTCAGCAAATTCACCGCCTCATGGGCCGTGGCCGACGCGTTCATCAGCAGTTGGCTGATCGCAGACAGCCGGTCCGCGTACTCCAACAACACGACACCAACCTGAATGTCAGACATGTCCGCCCCCCTCGGAAGAGTTCGACTCACAGCCGAGCAGATCAGCCAGTTGGCGACGAATCTCCCACACGGGAATGTCTCGTTTCTGGTGGGTTGGGTTCTGGCTGTTTTCATTTCTAGTTGTTTCCTTCCGGGTCGCCTCGACACAGAAGGAAACAACTAACGCCAGTCGCCCCACCCACCGTTAATCTAACACTCCCCTATTCGGCGAGCTGGTGTTTTTCCCAGGCGTCGAATGCTTCGGGTGGGTATTCAGGAGTGACGACAGTGTACTGAGTGCGTGTCAAAAGCGCACCCAAAGTGGCTTCGTCGTTTCTGTAACAGGCTAGAGCGTCGCCAGTCAGATGATCGCTGATATCGGCGACATGATGAGCGGGATAATTGAGATAGTCCAGCAGGAAACCTTCCTGGAGACAGATGGTCGCGACAGTGATGATCACGCAGGCGTATATATCTGAATTTTTCCCCATCGAATACATGGCCTCGTCGATCAGACGACCCACCCGCAGAGATGTCGGCTCATCGCCCGTGTCGAGAAGATGATAGTAATCCGTCAAGAGGCTGGCTTTGAATTGGTCGTAGGTGACGCCACCTTCAGCATCCGAGTCAATCAGGCTGCCGGAGTTCCCAGTCGGAGACTGAGTAGCTTTGCTCTCGATAGGAACTCCGCCGGCCTGTAGAACGCTGATTACCGCCGCACCCACCGCCTCCGGTGCCGCAGTCACGGGAAGTACCACTGCCCAATCGGGCGGATCATTCTTTCGTAACGCATAAATATAGTTTGCGTTACGATATAAAAACTGCACCTGTATCTGCTGGCCATCTAGTGATTCTACGCTTACAAGGTGGTGAGTCTTTGAAAAATCATGGAAACTATTTGCGCCGGTCGATTGTTGCTCAGCCGAGATTTCCTCTGCGGCGAAACCTGCGCGCAGAGGTGATATGGCAAGGCATTTCAGGATCTTCTCGCCTAGCGTGTCGAGTCCGGCTCCGTTCCAGGTTAACCTTTCCGGCTCATTGACTGCACACAGCCAGCCGATGCTATCTATCGCTTGTGGGAAAATGAGAAATTCTCCATCCGAGCCGTAATATACAGATGCGTCAGCTTCCATACCCCGCTCCTTTCTACCTGATAACCGTTATCAGAAGTGCCACACCTTTTGTTTTTGCATACTGCTTTGCTTCAGCTATCGCCTAAACTTGGGCAGGCGATAGCTTGCTGTCAGGTATGGCAATCTCCACAGTTTTTGTTTTTATCATTGTCAGCTTTACCGGCGCTTCACAATTGGGGTGTGGGTCGGTTTGGCGTGTCGTGACGGAGTTGGGGGTCGGGGTCTTCCGATGATGGAGATTCTCACACTGTCCAGTTGAAAGACCCCGACATGTTTAACGCTACCTTCGCTGCGGCTGACTTGACTAGTTTCACTGGGTTGGACGGGCTTGACCTGGAGGCGGTGGGGCAGCGGATTGAGGCCCGGCGGGCGGTGATCGCTTGCCGGGTCGTGGCTTCGGATGACATCTGTCATCGGTGTGGTTAGGTCGGGCTGGTTCGTGACACGGTGACCCGCCGGTTGGCGCATGTCCCGTTCGGTTGGCGACCCACGGTCTTGATGGTAACGCTCCGGCGGTATCGGTGCCCGGATTGTGCTCATATGTGGCGCCAAGACACGAGCATGGCAGTGCCACCAAGGACGCGTTTGTCACGGGCCGGGGCGCGGTGGGGTTTGGAAGCCATTGTCTGTCAGCATCTGTCGATGGCCCGGGCCGCTGAAGGACTGGGGGTGTCGTGGAACACCGCGAACCAGGCGGTCCTGGCGGAAGGCCAACGGGTCCTGGTGTCCGCCCCGGCCCGGTTCGACGCTGTGAAGGTGATCGGGGTAGACGAGCATGTGTGGCGTCACACTCGCAAAGGAGATAAGTATGTGACCGTGATCATCAACCTGACCCCCGTTCGCGATGACACAGGCCCGTCACGGCTGCTCGACATGGTTCAGGGCCGTTCCGGCATTGTGTTCAAATCCTGGCTGGAGTCACGGCCCCAGTCATGGCGCGACCGAATCCAAGTCGTCGCGATGGACGGGTTCACTGGTTTCAAAACCGCTGCCGCCGAGACGCTGCCGCAAGCGGTGGAGGTGATGGACCCCTTCCATGTCGTCCGCCTCGCCGGTAACGCTCTGGAAGACACCAGACGACGCGTCCAACACGACGCCCTCGGCCGACGCGGACGCAAGGACGACCCGTTGTTCACTGCTCGACGAACCTTGCTCACTAGCGAGAATCTGCTGGCCGACAAGCAACATGAACGCCTCAGCCAGGTGCTCACGGATGACAGTCATGTCGAAGTCGAAGCCACCTGGGGCGTCTACCAACGAATCGTCGCCTGCTACCGCAGCGAGAATCACGCCGACGGCAAAACCATGACGCAAACGCTCATCGACGCCCGCGCCACTAGCATCCCCACGGCCCTGACCAAGTTACGCAAACTCGGCCGCACCCTCAAAAAACAGCCGACGACATCCTGGCCTACTTCGACCGGCCCCACACACCCAACAGCCCCACCGAAACCATCAACGGCCGCCCCGAACACCTCCACGGCATAGCACTCGGCTTCCGCAACCCAACCAACTGCCGCCTCAGATCACTCCTCGAAACCGACAGCTTCAAACCAGCCCCACACCCCCAAAATTACGAAGAGTCCACAATCTGCACAACTTCGTCTATTGACGCTACGCGGAACTCCACCATTATTATGATCCTAGAAAGTCTAAATTGAATCGACTTCTGTTGCACATGCCCTCAATATTGCGATATTCAGCAACCAATCAGTGACTGGTCATTTAGATTGTCCGAGTACACGGTCCGGGCTGATTCCTAGTCGCGCTTCACCGCGTTCGATATCCGCATACTGTTTCGAGAGCAGTTGGATAGCCACAACTCGCGTCAGTTTCTTCACGTGGATGCGTCCACCCGACGATAGTTCCCACCACGAGTCCCCACCCCGGCTTCCCCGAGTCTTTCCCAGTGCTGCGACAACTGTGGCTTTGACTGTCTGATAGGCCGCTTGCACGGATGATCGATCCGCGGCTTCATCGATAAAATCACATGCAAAGCATTCAATCTCTAAGATGAAGCCGTCTGCGTTCAGGAAAGTGGCATATGCATGACTAACACCAAGATCAGTGGTGACATCAATCCGACGTGGGTTGTCGTGGCGTGTCCACGATAATTCGTGTGCGATGGAGTCGGTTGCTTCCACGCATAACGGCCAGGTAAGTTGCGAAAAGGTCTTGACGATCTGGATGACCTTATCAGGGGCTGCGATATGGAAATCCGGCATACTTTAATCCCCTAAGAAACTGAGATCGATTTTAGTCGAGTCGATGGGCAGGTCAGTAGCAGCAGCCGTTCCATCTCCTGGCGCTTTGGCCACTTTGTAGTCAATAGAGATAGTACCATCTTTCAATCCTTTCGCAATATCAGGGCGGCTCGAGAACAGGTCCTGGAGGTTCTTATCTTTTGCGAGCAAATCATTCAGATAGTCAATTGAACCCTGGGGGACACGGACTGGATTACCCACAGCATCAGAGCCGACTATGCGTCCCGTGGCGCTCAACTGTGAACCACCACCCTTAGCTTCAACAATAATCAGGGTCTTCCCATCGGCAGACAGGCCAAGCACATCAAAGGTTCCAGCACCTGACCTCTGGTCAGTTCCCGCTAGCCGCCCAGATGCATTCGGAGACCATGTAGTCCCATCAATCAACACCTGCCCTCCTCGGCTTTCAACCAAATCAGGAGCCGCCTGCACCCCAAGTGTTACCTCTGGGAACACGCCTAGCACAGCAGCGCCTGTGCGGGCGTCAAGACGGAAAACACTCGGCTAAGACGGCTACGGCGGCCACGCTATCAGCAGCTCCGGGGAGACTGCGGGCGCCGTCAAGGCGGAACTGGATTTCAGAGACCCGGTTCATGGCTCAGCGCGTTGCAGTCCCGCACAGAAGAGACCAAACGATTCGGTAGCCTGCATGTTTCCCGGCAGGCCCACAGGCATGCATCTAGCACTCCGATGCGCAGCCTTAGCGAGCGAGTGCCACTAAAGCCGTTGCTTTCAGAGCCACAGCATAACCTGCTTCCATCTCAGGACATTTTGACCATCCCATGATCAGCAAAACGAAACGCTCAATAGCGGGCCGACGAATGAGTGCACCCCGCCGCATCACCTTCATAGAGATAGACTTGCCACTTTCTGCATGATAAGCGCACAACATAGCAAAACCGGGCGGGCCCCTATATTGAGGAACCCGCCCGGTTCTTTGCGGCGTTATAGCAATATAAATCAGTCGGCGACGATGCGCTTCTCGTAGCGCGACAGAGAGAAGTACAAAGCCGCACCGATCAAGGCGATGACGCACACCAAGATAAAGCTCGCCGTCCAACTGACATGCTGGGCCACAATCGGCATCACCAGGTTGGCGCACAGCTCACCGAGCAGGTAACCGAACAGCCCGACGAACCCGACCGCGGCACCGGCCGTCTTCAAAGGCACGACGTTGAGCGTCATGATGTTGACGATCAACTGGGGCCCATAGATGAGGATGCCCATGAGGCCACACAGGATGAGCAGCAACGGGTAGTTGTGGTTGCCCATGTAGACGAAGACGAGCGCAGCCATCAGCACAAGCCCAAGCGCACCGACGACGGACTGACGGTTGGGCAGCTTGACAGCGACCCAGGCGAAGAAGAAGCAACCAGGGATGGCCACCCATTCGAGCACCGAGAAGGCCATGTTGCACTGGGCCTCCGTGAACCCCATCTCCGAACCAAGGAAAGCGGGGATCCAGTTCTCGATGCCGAAACGCAGGAAGTACAAGATGGCGTTGATCAGGGCCACCACCAGCAACACTGGACTAGTCAAGACGAAATGGACGAAGGTCTTGATGTAACCCTCGTCGGGGACTTCTTCGACCTGCGGCTCGCCAGCATGACCGTAGACGTCCGTGAGCGATCCCAGCCCTTCGTCTTGCGGCTGGTTCCCGCCGAACTTCCAGATGAAGAAACTGATGATGACGACGATGACACCGGGGAAGAGGAAGCCGATCATGGTGGAACCGGGCATCACCGAGGTGGTCACCCACGTGATGATCAGAGGCAGCAAAGCACCACCCAGGTTCTGGGACGTGTTCCAGATGGCGATGCCAGAACCGCGGGTGGTGTTCGGATACCAGTGGGCGATCATCGACATGGACGATGGCGCCAAGCCACCTTGTGCCACGCCCAGCAGCAGCATCAGGATGAACAAGAGCCAGTAGCTATGGACAAACCCGATGCTGATGCAGATGAGAGCCGAAAGCAACAGGCACGCTGCGAAGATGCGCTTGAGCGGGACCCGGTCGGAAACGGCACCCATCAGGAATTTCGAAATGCCATATGTCACCGTGAAAGCCGTCAGAATGACGCCGATGGATGCCAGGGTCCAACCTTGCTCCAGCCGGATGTTCTCTGACTGCAATTTGAAATTGTTGCGCACTAAATAGGCGCAAACATAACCGACGTAGGCGACACCAAAGACGACAGCGCGCCGTCTCATATAGGTGGAGAACTTCTCGGGGTTCGCCTGTTTATACGCTGCTGCGTAATCTTCCGCGTCATGGTCATCCGATGCGGGGCCAGGGCCCGCTGCGGATGCTGACGAATCAGCAAGGTCATCGTTCTCACTGAACGATGGTGATTTGCCCAGTGCCATTATTCTTCCTCTGTGTGAGAATGTGTGTGTATAGCTGCCTCATTCCACGAAAACACCGCACTGAATCCCTCGAATGCACCACAAGCTTCACACCCCTATAGGGCCCCAGTACGCGCCATCTATGTAGTCATGGATTTGAAGAGCTTCGCGCACCCATGGGGGCTCACTCCAAAACGAGTCGTCAGAACGTCTCGACTGGCATAGGAGTCCCAAGTTCAACGCCCCGGCTACACAGGAAGACAGCAATCGACACACATAACGGATCGGTACGAGCAGACCCATCAAGTTGTACGAAAACTTTTCGCCTTCACTCATATACCGAACTGCTGAGCGGTGCTGGATCAATATAGGAGTCACCAGAGAAGGCTGTCAAGCGAAAATCACTCAACATGGAAGGAAATTGGTGAGCTCTCGCGTTGCGGCCGTCCCCAGACGCCCCTGAGACGGGCGCGCAGCGTTTGGCTGGCAGCAACGGCGCCCCGGTCGTCTCTGAGGACGCGCGCGTACCAGGCACTGGCTAGGCGTTTCACCGCCAACCAGCCCCTCTCCATGTGGATGAGACCGAGACCCGGACAGGTGACAGTCTCTCGTCACACCACGAGAGTGGCGTCCCTGGCCATGATGGTCGTGTATTCGATTGGTGGCAAACACACTAGGCGGACTAGAAGCCGACGGCGACGGTAATTGATGATCGCGATGCGTAGTTTGTCGCGAGCGACCAAGAATGTCCACTGAAGACGCTCTTCTGTAACAAGACAGAAGAACAATCCCCCCTCATCCCGGCAGCGGATAAACTTGCCACCTTTCATCCGGCACACCCTTGCCAGGCTGAACCACAGCGCCGGCACCTGTGCGAACTGAGGCAGTTATAGCAGACTGATTCAGTATGATGAAATAAAACCCGCTTGCCAGCATCTCGCTGTTTCAAGTCAAGACCTGCCCGACTGTCAGTAATCGAGTCGGAAGCGGCGGCGATGAGGACCGTTCTGAAGTGAAGTTAGTTGCGCCTGGTGGTGGAGTGTCGTTGTGCGAGTTCTTGGCGGGTGCGGGCCAGTTCGGCTTCAAGGGCCGCTTCGTCGGGCAGAGCCAGTTTGTATTGCTATTGCACGGCCAGCACTGGGTTGCCGAGAGAGTCTAGGACGTAGCGGGCTTCGTCGGCATCTTTCTCAGCGCACAGGATCAGACCCACGGGCGGGTTCTCACCTGGTTTCACCCACTGTTCGCGGGCGTTGTTCAGGTACATGTGCATCTGCCCGACCGCCTCGTTGCTGAACGGCCCGATCTTCAGATCGATCAGCAACAAACAGCGCAGGGCACGGTGGTATAAGGGCAGGTCGCAGCGGTACCAGGAGTTCCCGACCCGCATCCGGCGTTGCCCGCCCAATGAACGCGAAATCGTCACCCAGTTCGAGGAGGAACTCGGCCAAGTGGGAGATGAGAGCCTCTTCCAGATCAGTCTCGGAGCATTCGTCTTTCAAACCGAGGAATTCCAACACGAACGGGGCACGGATCGCCTCAACAGGGCTGATATGGCCCGCAGGCTCCGTCTCACTACTCTTGGCGAGCATGGCGTCCTTGTTCTTCGACAGGGCGGTCCGCTCGTAGAACATCGAGTTGATCTGACGGTTCAACTGCCGCACCGTCCAACCGCAACGCAACGCCTCCGTCTCATAGAAACGACGGGCGTGCTCATCACTAACCGACATCAACCGCACATAGGCCGACCACGGCAACGGCAAAGCCTGGGAAGACGCTGTCGTCGCGGTAGCGGGTTCCAGGTCGGTTCCTGATTTGCCAGACGCTGTCTGGCAAATCTGCTGAAGCGGCCAAGTCAGATAGAACTGACGCATCTGTTGGAGATTCTGACGGCTGAACCCACGACCGAACCTGTCAGTCAAATCCTGCGACAGACAGGCAAGCAGCGCCTCACCGTAGGCAGCACGCTGTTGCCCGCCTTGTTCCTGTTCGACGATGCGCCGCCCGATCGCCCAATAGGTGGCCGTCATGGCCTGGTTGACATGACGCGCAGCGGCGAGGCGGGCCTGGTCGAGGATGCCGACGACGTCCGCCAACACCTAGTCATAGCCGCCGGTCAACTTGACTGGTCGATCCACAAGACACCGCCATTCTTTGCCAGCCTGACGTGCGTCCGGCCTCAAGGATCAAGCCTATTGGTGGGACCCGACATACCTGACTAGCGTTCCTTTCGCCGAAAGAGATCATGGCAATGATCACGCTCTTCCAACTCACGATTGAGGATCCCGTGCTGTTGTCTATCTGGGCGACACGATGGCGATTCTCCCGTAGCTCAAAGCAGGCCCGGTGGATTCGGTGGTGACGGACCCGCCGTATGGGCCGGTTCCACCGACCACACCTGGGCTAGCGCGACGGGTTTTCGGGAACCGCTGACTGGGGTGGACACCGCTGCGATAGACAGCCTCGAAACATTCGGCCAGGCTATCGACGTCCGGAGTTTGAACGTCCCCAGTTGATTGTTCGATCGCTCTGCTCCCTATCGCAGACCCCATCGCCCCGGGAGCACCTGCAGGCGGCCACTCCGCTCGCCTCAATCGTTTGTGGAACTACTTGAACACTATCCGAACCGGGCCTGGCGTGCCAAAATCGCTTGTCAAACATGATTTGGCTGTGTCGGAAGCGTCCGAGGCGCGAGACAGTTCAGATGAGTTCGCCGCTCCGAGACTGGTCTGCCGCAAGCAGCGTCTCCTGTCGGCCGACGATGCGGTCAGGCTGGTCGATGGCTACCGGGACGGCAAGACGGTCTACGAGTTGGGGCGCGAGTTCGGCATCCATCGGGTCACCGTCAGCGCTCATCTGAAACGCGCCGGTGTCCCCATGCGAAGACTCGGCTTGGACGAATCACTCCGTGCCGAGATCACCCGACTCCGCGATGAGGGGTGGAGCTATGCGCGTTTGGGCGAACGTTACAACGTGGACCCCGCGACGGTGCGGCGGTTTCACTTGCTCCCCACCGTCACAACAACATGACGGGTGCTGCTACCACTGGGAGAGGCTGTGGCATGGGCTGGACGCGGTTCCCCGAGTCGGCCCGGTGACCGGAGATGGCCCGCCTACTGCCTCGGCGTGATTGAGTAGCCACAGGCGACTCCATTGCTTCGACAGCCTGCGGACTCGTGCGAGGTCGCCGTCGCCCAGCGCCTTGGCGATGTCCTTTTCTATCCGCGCGAGCCGTTCCTGCATACCGTCCAGGTACGCCCGCCGCACCTTCCCGGTGACTCGGCTCCCGCCCTGGGGGCCTTCAACATCCAGACTGCAAGGTTTGGGGAAGGACACCGCGCAACCATGACAACCACCGCGCAACCTCGGTTCGGGGCCCCACGTCAACGGCGATGGATGAAGGCCATCACCGTGCTCGCCACCCTCATGATGACCTTACTGGGCACGTTGCTCACCGCCCCAGCAGCCTCGGCCGCTGAGTATCCGACCGGCGAGTGGGGCACCTACAACGGAGCCAACACCCATTGGGGCAACATCCTCGTCGATGGCACCTACGGCTACTGCGTCGATCCCGGCACCACCCCACCCGACAAGCTCGACCCATCGAAAGCGGTCCGGGTATGCGGCAAGACCGGCACGGACGGTACGCCCGACAAGGTGGCCCAGTTGGCCTACCTGCTGGCCCGCTACCAGAAGACCACCGACACGGCGGTCGCGGCGTCGGTGTCGCAGTTCGCCCGCGCCCAGTACAACCCTGACATCCCCGTCACTCACCAGTCCACCTACGACAAGGTCATCGCCGAAGCCATCCGCAACAGTGGCCCGCGTGACGCGCTGGTGCAGGTGGACGCTAACAAGATGACCGTCTGGTACGGGCTGGTCCGCGCCGGTGAAACCAACCGTGGCACCGCGCATTTCGCTGACGGGTTCACCGCCACGCTGACGATCACGACGCCGAACGTCACATTCGCGGGTGGCGCGCAGAGCGTCACGGTGACGACTGGCACGACGGCTGGTTCTGTGGCGTTGCTGCCCCGGCATCCGTTAGTCGCCGACGAGCCGATCACGGTGTCGATGACGGTCGAGGACGTGCCTGAGTCGTGTTACCTGCTGTATGTGCAAGGCGCGACGCAACGGATCGCCGTGCCGCTGACCACCAGCGTCACCGGTGAAGGCACCGGGAAACCAACTGAGACGAAGTGGCAACCGAGGGTCTCCACCCAACTCGACCAAACCGTCCTCACCGCCGGAGCAACAACCGTGACTGACAAAGTGAAGGCTGAAGCTGTCGGTGGAACGCAGTGGCCGGTCAGCCAGTGGGCCGACGCGGCCCAGACCCAACCGAAGGCGTATTACCCGCTGGTCGCGTCCGGTGAGATCGTTCGCGCATCCGTCCCGCCTGCCGCCTCGGCGACCTTGCCGGACGGTGCGGTGGTGGTGGCCGGCGATCCGACTCTGGTCACGCTGCCCGGCCCGGGCGTGTGGGCTACGACCGATGTGCCATTGCCGACGAATCCCGGTTCGGGGCATTACGCGTTGCGGTGGTGCCTGGACGCCGCCTACCAGGGCGACAACGCCAAGTACCTGCCGAAGGGCGGGCCGTTCTGCGACGACTACTTTTCGGTCACCGAACGGTTCAGTGTGCCGATGCGGATCGCCGTCGCCTCCACTTTGCCCGACCAGTACCAGCCCAAGGGCACCGCGCCCGACGACACGATCACCTTGTCCCTGCCAGACGCCGCCGACCAGTGGATGTCCAGCACCGACGGCAAACCCGTCACCGTGAAGGTCGAGGGCATCTATTACGCCGGATCAGCATCCAGTTTCACTCTGGCCGACCGGCCGCCCGCCGATGCGACCGTTCTCGGCACCGCCAGCGTCAACGTGACTCTGCCCACCTCGGGGCGTGAGCCCGTCACTGTGAGAGCACCGGCAGGGTTCACCGTCCCCACCTCCCAGTATGGGGTCTGGGTGTGGCGCATCGACAAGGACCACCAGGCCGACGCCGCCAAGCCGCTGATCGCCGCCTCCGTCGCCGACAAGTTCGGGCAGCAGTTGGAGACCCATGTCACGCAGATGGACCTGACCATTCAGTCCCAAGTCAAGGACGAGACGATCCCCGAACCGACCGGCGATGCGACGATTCAGGTGTGCGACTCGGTGTGGGTCGAGCACGGCATGTCCGAGGACCTGTGGCTCAACCAGTGGGGCACGAACGAGCCGGTCGAGGTCGTCGTCAACGGCGTCCTGCATCACTCCGCCGTCCCCGCTGCCCAGACGACCAAGCTCAACCATGGCGTTCCGGCAGCCGAGGACTACGAGTTGACGTTCACTGCCGCTGGGAAAGATCACGCTCAAACCGTGTGCCACACGGTCGGGTACGGCGACTACGGCGCATACGGCTTCCAGTGGACCATCGACCTGGCCAACCAGCCGGATGCGACCAAGGACTACCTGGCGAAGGGCACCACCACACCGCTGTGGCTGCCGGTCGAGACAACGATGGTGCGCCGCACTCCGGTCATCCACACCGCCGCCACCAAGTGGGAGACCATCAACGACGGCCAAGTCGAAGTGTTCTTCCAAGACGATCTGTGGGCCGACGACTGGCCCGACGGCCCCGCCGACACCGACACCCACGGCGCGGTCCAACACGGCCAATGGCCCGGACTAGCCCCGTGGCTGCCCGACACCAAGACCATCACCGTTGAACTGTGGCGCATCGAAGGCACCATCACGCCCGCCTCCTGCACCGCCGACAACCCGAACGCCCGCCTGATAGCAACGAACACGCTGGCCCCAGCGCAGAACACTTGGGCCGCCGCCCAGAAGGTGTCCGGGTCGAAGTTCAAAGCTGAGGGCGGCGAAGCCACCTACACATTCGTCGTATCCTCACCCGGTGACTCCCGCACCGAACCATTCCGAACGACCTGTGGCGAGAAGACCGAAACGATCACCATCGTCCCCACCCCGCCATCGTTCGTGACCCAACTCGTCACCCCGGCGAACACCGCAGCGTCGACCATTGACACTGCCACCGCGCAAGAGACAGGGTTGACGGTGGAGCCGGGCGCTGACCTGGTGGACATGCTCCACGTCTGGTACCCCGACAACACTGCCGGACCTCGCACGTACATGACCGGTTGGCAAGCCACCTGGGACGCGTATTACGTCCCCGCCGGTAACGATGCCGTGACGCCAACCGTCGTGGAGACCGACGACGGCAGAAAGGTGTACGAAGGCGCGACCTGCACCCCCGACACCCTGCTGACATCGTTGTCCGAACCGGTCAAGATTGAAGGACCAGGAGCTTTCACCTCACCCGTGTTCACTGCACCCGACGAACCCGGCATGATCTATGTCGTCGAAACTGTCACGAACACGCAAGGACAGAATGGGACGGTTGTCGTGCAGCGGGGCATGTGCGGATTGGTCGCCGAATCAGCGGTCATCCCGCAGCCCGTGCCGAAACCTCATATCACCACGAAAGCACCCGCCACAGCAGTGGTCGGCGAGCACATCACCGACGAGGCGATCCTCACCGGCCCCTATGCCAAGGGCGACCATGTGGACTTCTGGTACCAGACCGGCGAGTTCACCAACCCCGATGCACCTGCCAATGAGTTGGTATGCGCCAAGCCGCACCCGGACGACATGACCGGCGCGACCCATATCGGCACCATCACCCTCGACCACGACATCCTCACCGGAGCAGTCGAGACGATCACCTCGCCGCAGTTCACCACCGACAAGCCAGGCTGCACCTTCATCAAGGAGATCGCCACTCGGCCAGGCGCGGACGATCAACCGCCGACTGTAATATCTCAAGGTTGGTTCGGTGAAGCCAGCGAGACAACTATCTGGATGTCTCCACCACCGTCGCTGAACGTCGAGACCGGTGGCAGCGTTCTGTCCAACACTGGAGTGAAGATTCTGCCTTGGGTGCTCATTGGCGGTGCTCTCTTGATCACGGGCGGGATCGTCGCCGGTGTCGCATATTGGCGACGTGGACGTGGTGGAGAATGCAGCTAAGGTCGGAACCAGGAATCTCGCCTGAGCCTCGTCGTCCTCTGACGAGTAGCCAATAAGTCAGAGTTCTCATCTGTCACGATGGGGGCCTGCCACCGCTGCGGTGGCAGGCCCCCATCCATGATGTCTGAACGGAAGCGGTGTCTATGAAGAGACGGTTGCTGAGTCCAGGCGTCGGTGAATCAGTGACAGTGTGCCCAGCATGTCTAGACGCTTTCACAGATGAGAGCGTTTGTTTTCATAAAAGCCTGATCGCCTCGCCGGAAGCCGGATTTTTGATGTTGATCGACCTTCCCCGACCTGGTTTTGACGGCCTCCCAGTCGTCTCGAAGTACTCAAACCGCTCACATTCGCTTTTCCTGAGACATGAAAACGGCCCCACCCCGGTCGGGGCAGGGCCGTTCGCCAGGCCGGTGAGGGTCTGCTCGTCGGCGGCTCCGTCTGGTTGCCCAGGTGACACTCCGGGGAGGTCTTCGAGCCGTGGCCGTCTCTTCTTCTGCTCTTTCTTGCAGGGATGGCTCCGACGGGAAGGTCATGGGCAAAGCCACCTGTGACTCATTGCAGGCTGCGATTACCGCGGCCCAGACGGTGCCGCCGGAATCACCCTCGCCGACGCCAAAACAGCCGCCGACGTGGTGACCGCGACGAAAACCATGAGACGCCACCGCATCCCTCACCGCCCCCTTCCGATGCCGCGACTCAGAGCCAAGCCGCCTGGCGGGCCGACCAGGACGCCCGCAACTAGTGCGCAGGCGGCGACTACTCAGGTTCCGCCTACGACGGTCGTAGCTACGCGGTGAGTTCCGGCGAAGGCGGCTCTAGCTCTAGCGGCGGATCGTCATCCAGCGGGGGGTCATCCTCCGGTGGTGGGTCCAGCAGCGGTGGCGGTGGATCGTCGTCGTCCTGCCCGGCTGGCACCTACTGGACTCCGTTCGGCTGCCCGGCTGGCAACGGCGCGATCCGAACTTGGGCAAGGAGAACTGCACCACCAACGGCACGACCATTACCTGCAACTTCTGGGCATGAAGTGAAGCTATGAGCGCACTGCGCTGCGTCCTGTACGACCCGCCGAACGCAACTTTTGGCTATCACTTGAACGCCACGACTGTGATGATCGAGCCGTGTCCAATATTCAGATAGATAGTTGTAACACGTGCTCCGAAACTGAAGCAGAGTCGAGTATGCACCAGGGGCCATCAAAAAGGAGTTCTGCAAGTGGAAGCTGATCGACGCAGTGATCGTTATCGATGTTAAGCACGACAGACACTCCGCTCTTGGCTCTCTGGTTCTCTTGTGCTGCTGGATACACAATGCCGACGACGCGCTTGCCACTCGCCGTCTTGAATGCATGGAGGAAGTATTCAGTCATGATCTGCGTCGGCACGTATTCGACAGCAGCGTTGGTATCCGCCGTCAGCGGTTGGCGCAGTTCATTCACAAAGGCACGCAGGAACAGGATAGCTCGCCG
>QMCE01001100.1_pt1 | contig 14621 bp, 16 predicted proteins | sample 1821851 | NCBI WGS metagenome assembly QMCE01 (sample SAMN09453174, study PRJNA476694) | Termite gut metagenome, whole genome shotgun sequencing project. | isolation source: worker | host: Odontotermes sp. | place: South Africa:Pretoria | collected 2016-01-28 | reverse complement strand
AATTTCTCGTTGTGACCGATTAGCACTGACATGCTCCTGAAAATGCATCATACTCCTTCCTCGCTTGTAAGTCGCTTACCGTAAAGACATTGGAACGGAGGAAAACGATCATGGACGATCTCGATAAGTTTTGTTGTCAGAATAAAAACTGCACGAAACACGGTATTCGCGGCGAAAAAAACATTCATGTACGAGCCGTGTATGGCCCCAACAAAACCCGATTATTGTACTGCACCGTTTGCAAAAAAAAGTTTGCCGAAACTCGCGGCACTATTTTTTTTGATGCAAGATTGCCAAAAGAAAAAGTCGTTTCCCTCCTCAAACACGTCGTCGAGGGCAATGGGCGTGCGGAAGACAGGACGTTTGCTGAAAGTCGATCCCGACACCGTAAGTCGTTACACAAAGCTCGCCGGTGACTGCGTTGCTGAAATACATGCCGAGCAACTTCACGACGAGGTGGTCGACGTATTTCAGCAAACACTGCCCCCCCAACACCAACGAGATTCAATTCGACGAAAAGTGGGACTTCGTCCGAAAAAAGGAGAAAAACCGCGACGAAAATAATCCGGCTGACCTGCGTTGCGTCGTCCGGACGGTCTTCGTGGTCCTTGCAGTCCGGCGATGTCGGCGGGACTCGGCGACCACGTTTGGCCGATCCGTGAGCCGCTCGCCTTCCCGGCTTGCCAATAATCACCGTCACAAGGGAAGTTTTACACGGAAAGAAAAATCTCTCCTTGAACGCCTTCAGCGGCATCTTTCGAGCGATGTTGATGCGCAAAAGCTCGTGGAACTGCAATCGATTCTTCGCCGTCGAACGATGGAAGGGATGGAAAGACGCGAAGGTTTTCTCAGTTCTGATTATCTGATGATGGCGGCCTATTTCGCCGCGCTGATTCCGGCGTTTCTTTTGTTTCCGTTTGCTCAATATCTTGTTGCGGTCGGCTATCCCCTCATTTGGTTGGTTCTGATTGCATTGTGTGCGCTGTTTGTCGCCCTCGGCCGGACGCTGAACCGCTTTGTGCAACGCTGGAATAATCGGCGACTTGACCGCTTTATTGAAACAATGGTACAATATAGACCGTCTGTACGGCGACGCATTTCTAAAATACAGTCACCTCCTTTCCGGCTGTTGTTTTCTGTCGTCCGCAATCGCAGATTGAGGCTCCTTGATTCTCCACTATCCACCCTCAACTTTCCACGAATTCCATAATGCGACAAGACAACCGACAAAACGACGAACTGCGGCCCATCACTGTCAAGCGGCATTTCATGCAGGCTCAGCCGGGGTCCGTGCTCATTTCTGCCGGGAAAACGACCGTACTCTGTACCGCGAGCGTGGTCGAAGAACTGCCGCCGTGGATGAGACGCAGTGTTAGGCCAGAGGTGACTCCAGAAAGCACGAAAGGCTGGCTCACGGCGGAATATCGAATGCTGCCCGGCAGCACGAATCCCCGCTCGCCCCGCAGTGATCGGCCAGACGGTCGTGCCACGGAAATTCAGCGGCTCATCGGTCGTTCGCTCCGGGCCGTCGTCGATCTCGAAAAACTCGGCCCGCGAACCATTTACGTCGACTGCGACGTGCTTCAGGCCGACGGCGGAACGCGAACGCTCAGCATTACCGGAGCATTTATCGCTCTGCGGGATGCGATTGAGGCGATTCGCGGGAAGTTACCGAACCCGGCGGAGTCGCCGATCCGGGACAGCGTGGCGGCGGTGAGTGTGGGCATTGTGAATGGTGAGGCCATGCTCGATTTGCCCTACGTGGAGGACGTGGCGGCGGAGGTGGACATGAATTTGGTGATGACCGGCAGCGGACGGTTCATTGAAATTCAGGGCACGGGCGAAGAGGCGACATTTTCCGAGGAGGAACTTGTGCAGCTCCTGTCACTCGGCAAAAAAGGCATCCGGGAGCTTTTGGAAATTGAGAATTGAGCGTGTCAATCCAGCATGTCGGGATTCAGCATGAGATTGTATTCGCCGGCAAAGTCTTTCAGATGTTGTGGTGTCATGTCGTTTTTTTTGCCGCCCATCGAAAGGACCTTGACGATAATCCCCGACGCTTTGTCCACCGTTTCCATCAGCCCAAAGGTGTCGTCAAAAGTCGTGCCCGAACAAAAAACGCCGTGGTGTGCCCAAACCACCACGCTGAACTGCTCCATCAATTGACCCGACGCCTCGGCGATTTCCCGGCTGCCCGGCGTCATCAACGGCAACACGCCCACGCCTTCGGGCACAACGACGGGGCATTCGGTGATCGCACTCCAAATTTCCCGCGAAAAGACTCGACTACAGAGCGGCAGCACAAAAGTCAAGGCGATCATGTCGTTCAGGTGAGCGTGATACATGACCCGGTGTTGGCCACTCGTCGCTTTTTTTCGGCTGGCATGGTTCGCCAAGTGCGACGGCAGCTCACTGGTCGGTCGCCCGCCATTTTCCAAGCCCCAAATGAGGCTGCAGTGCTCGCCCTGGGCGTCGATTTGCACGATGCCCAGGTTTTCCGCCGGTGCTTGCCGAACATTTTTGAAATACTTGCCGCTTCCCGTCACCAAAAAGCATTCGTTGGCCAAAACGGGCACGGAAATCCCCAGCGGCGTCCACCGGTCCGGTTTTTTTATTTCCGAACAGCATTGGCTTTTTGCGAAGGCCAGTTCCTCCGCACGGAGTCGGTACGAAAGATTTCCGCCGTTGCGTTCATGCCAGTTTTTGGCATACGCCTCGGTCATCAGGCCGATAAATCCCTGCACAAAATCGGAGTCGGTGAGTTGCATGGCAAAAATGACCGTGTTTTTCTCAAAAAAGTTTACTGTCTCCAATGTAGCGCGTATCCCAAACCTGTCAAGCCAAAAGTTTCCTCGGTGCGGGACTCTCTATTCAAAACGCCCAGAATGCGTACAATGTATCCTGTGGCATGAACACGGGCCTATACATTTTGGGCATATCGCCCCTTTCACTTTTTTCCCTAGACCAAGAATAGAATGGCACTGTTTGAAATTGAGACGCATTCCCATATCGTGATCGCCTGGGCCAACGACGAAGAAGGGGCCAGAGGCGTGCTTTACGAATACTATCCGACCGAAGAAGCCATTCGCATCACCAAGCGGCCACGCGATGCTTGGGTGATTTCAAAATCCGCCCTCGGAATCGATGGTAAAACCGATCCCTGCGACATTGCCCGCGAGTGCCTTTCGCGCGCTTCCGGCGATAAAGTCCATGCGATTCGACTTTACATGCAGCAGACCGGCACGGATTTGGATCGCGCCAAAAAAGTCATCGAATCCAACATGGTCATCGGATGGTAAGCACAGAATTGTCCGCGGAATTGTTCAGCCCGTCCGATGATGCTGTCGTTGTGGACGCCGAACGGGGCAGTGCGGCCGTGACCGATACGCCGTTGCTCGAAGTGGCGCTGCAAAATCACGGCATCAAGCTCTCGAAGGCGAAAATTCGCAAACTCGATGAGTATTGCCAACTGCTCTGGGATTGGAATGCCCGGCTGAATCTGACGCGGCACATGGATTACGAAAAATTTGTGTCGCGGGACATGGTCGATTCGCTGGCCTTGGCGGAATTTTTGCGGCCCGGCGAAAAAATTCTCGATGTCGGAACTGGCGGCGGCGTGCCCGGCGTCGTGCTGGCAATTCTTCGGCCTGACCTGAACGTCGAACTGTGCGATTCCACCGGAAAAAAGGCGATGGCCGTCAGCGAAATGCTGCGGGAATTGCGGCTTGACATTCCCATTCATCACGCCAAAGCCGAAGCCGTTCTGGCCGAACGCGGCAAGGGAACGCGGTTCACGACGCTGACCGTCCGCGCCGTCTCTCGGCTGGTGCAATTGCTGCGCATGGTCTCGCCCTACTGGACGGTTTTTGACAGAATGCTCTTGGTCAAAGGCCCCAAGTGGCCGGAAGAACGCGGCGAAGCGAGGCATTATAACCTGATGAACAAGCTCGCGTTGCGCTGTCTGAAATCGTATCCCATGTCGCTGGGCCTTGACACTGACGGTGCTGAAACCGAAACGGTGGAAAGTTCCATTCTTCAAATTTGTCGAAAAGACGATTTCGAGCGGCTGGACGAGGTGATCGACCTTCACAAGGACGAATTGCCCGACCCGCCACGTGACTCGCGACGCCGTGATGGTCGGAACAGAGGCGGTCAGAATGGTGATCGCCGCCCCGACACTCGGCGTCCTGGAAAGGCAAAACGCCCCTCGAAATAAGACAGGGGCCATTTCATTTTTGGGCCTGAAAATCCGGCGTGCGGAACGGTTTGAGTTCTGCCGCGTAGAATGACACGGTGACAAAACCGGCATCTTTGTTGATTTCATATTTGCGACCAAAAATCGGGTCCAATTCAAATTTTGCGTCGGGCCGCTTGGTGGTCGCAACGGTTTGGCCCAGCGAGGTGGCCAACGCCAAGACGGCTGTTTCGCATTTGGCGCGGTCTTGGGCACAGTAGAGCATAATTTCCGGCACGCCTCGGAGCAACATTTCAGCGATGACCGGCTCGTCGCTTGCCCCGCGTTTGGCGAGCAAGTCCGACTCGATTTTGTTCCATTCCGGCCTCCGTTCAAAAAGCGGTCTGTCGCTCTCGTCAATGACCCGCTGCATGATTTTCATGTAAGCCGTCTGGTCGGCGGGCAAGGTGTGCAACAAATTTTTGGAGAGCGACTCAAAAATGCCGCGTTGCCGCAATTCCGCCAGCTCATCCGGCTCCAACGCGCTTTCGAGGCCGTACTGTCGGATCAAATTATAGACCACCAAACCGCTGGCACGGTCACCGATCCACATGGCCGATTCGGGCGTCCACATATCCATTTGCTCTTGCAGAATGCCCAAAAGTTTCACCGCATGACTTTGGCGAAACGCCGGAGCCAGCACCACGCCCTGCATGACATCAATGGCCCGCATCCGCACTTCACAGGCCCGGGTTCGTATGCCCACGTTTTTCACCTCGGCCGCAAGCTGAGCCAGACGGAAAATAAAGGCCAACGAATCGATGGCTTGATCGATTTCCCCCGCCGCCAGTGCTTGGGCGATGGCGTACTCTTCGAGCAAAAGATAGTCGCTCAAATAATCGGACGCTTCCGTGTCGGGCACGTCGCCGTAATCCGGATCATGCACGAAATGAAACGAAAAGCACACGCCGTCTTTGCCCAGCATTTCACGGATATTCAAGCGTTTTTGCTCGGTGCGAGTCAGGATGTCGGCCACTTCTTGAAGGGTCGCGGCATCGATTTGCCAAAGTCCCTGCGGTGCTTTGGCCCGAAGCTGCTCCATTTCGCCGGGATTGTCTTTGTACACCTCGAAAGCCTTGGTCAATTCCGTGCCGACATTCATTTCCGGGGGTACGTCATCTTGAAAAACGTCGGCGGGCATTCCGCCGGAATCGATAATTTTGGAGATTTCGCCGACCAGTTCCGGGTCTTTGTCGCGACGGGTTGCTTCCATTTTGACAAAAGTTTTACCGGGCATTTCTTTGCCGCCGTATGTGACGACGGGGGGCAGCAGCGACTCGGCGCTGATTGTGCGGGGGGCTTGCGGGGGCGGATTCAAAATACCGCGGCACAGTCCAAAGGTCACGTAGAACGCGATGATGGAAAACAGGCCCACGCTGATAACGAGATGGCCTTGCTTTTTCCAGAAGGGGCCGCCGGGCTTGCCAGCGGCTTTTGCGCCGGATTTCGTGGTGTGCTGCGCCGGCATTTTGCGATGATCGACGATTTCTTTGGTTTTCGCCAACAGCTCCTGTTTATGCGTTTCTTCTTCCGCGACAGCAGGTTTTGGAGGCACGTCTTGGGGCACGTCAGACGGTTCGCGGATAATATTTTCGTTGACACTCATGGTGGGAGTCGGTGGTACTGTATGGAGGTTCAGGAGCGGCGCAATCCTCAGACTACATTGCGAACCATCATAAAACTGTCCTTTTTACCGGTGATTCAAACTCGCAGAATACACAACAAACCTGAGTACCGGTTACTTTCGGAATGCCTGTCTATTGGCGTTGTACGAGCTATTTAACCGTGGTCAACGAAATTGCTCGCTCTTTGTCCACACGCTGAAACCGGATAGTCAAAACCTCGTCGGCGTAACAAGTTCGCAAAATTTTCGCGGCCTGCAACGCCGAACGGATCGAATCGCCGTTGATCGCCAGAATGCGGTCCCCGGCTTGCAAGCCCGCCGCGGCGGCGGGCGAGTCGGGCTGAACCGCGTCAATGACCGCTTCGCCGATGAAAACCCGGTTCTCCTTGAATCCGATGCCCGATACGCCGGGAACAAGGTCAACGCCTTCCTTCATTTTGGGCAGCAATCTTGCGATGTCCTCCAGCGGAATGGCCAGGCCGACGCCGGCGTCGTACATTTCAGCGCCCGCCGCGAGATCGTGGGATGTCATCGAAAGCGGCACTAAAATGCCCAGAACATTTCCCTTCATGTCGATCAGCGGCCCGCCGTAATTGTTCGGCCCGACCGAGGCATCGGTCTGAATCGCTTTGCCCCAGATTCTGTTTTTGCCGCTGATAATTCCCCTCGCGATATTGGGTTCTTCCTCCGACAAGGCCGCGCCCACGGCAATGCAGCGACTGCCGACGGTCATGTCCGCTTTCGTTTTTGTGGCCATTTCGGTCAGCGCTGCCGTAAGTGGCTGCGTCAGCCCATCCACTTTCAGCAGCGTCAACATTCTGTTGCGATCCGTGCAAATTTTTCGGGCCACTTTTTTCGAGCCGTCACTGAACGTCAGCAGAATGGAAGTCGGCTCGTGCAGAAAATGAAAAGCACTGGTGACGACAAAACCGTCGCCGTCGAGAAGAAAAGCCGTGGTCGTGCCCTCGTTGGCGAATTCGTCGCCGACTTTTTCGTGCCCGCCGACGGTGTTGACGCGAGCCAAACGCGGCGAAACCATCGCCACAGCCTTGCGGAGCGCTTCGGCGTCGTCGGCCCAAACGCCGGCGGTCAGCGTGGAGAGAATGAGAACGGCGAAAAGACGTGGCATTTCTGGATGGCGAAAGAACATATCGGTGCGGCAACTCCCTTGGTCACCATCAGTCACGGATGGTCACGTCCCCCAACGAGTAGGGCTTCTCGTACTGCTCCGGTTTCAAAATCGGCATTTTTACCGACTCGGTGTAGCGTGAAGTATCCGGCAAATGAACACGAAGCGAGTATTCCAATCCGGGAATCAAGTGGTCGACCTTGAAAAACCCCTCGGAATCCGTTACGCAATACTCGTATTCAAACGTTTCGACCGAAGCGACTTTGCGGAAGCCGAAATCATGCACACGGTTGAAATCGAGACTGAATTCGTAGTGGGCAAGCGGAGTTCCCGCCTGATTGACCAAACGGCCCGTCGCGGAGTATCGCGGGCGAAGTTCGACAACGAGACCGGTCGTCGGGTCTTTCGGCCCCAGATCGACCGCAGCGGCGTATTTTTTGTCCGTGGTATGAAAAAACAAGGTGGCAGCGTAGTTCGGAATCTCGGCATCGAAACCCGCTTCGCCGACGTAAAGATTCCGTTTGCGGTCGAGTTCCGACCGGAAAAATCCGGACGGGTAATGAGAATCAAACGTCAAATCAACGTTCCGCCAAGGGATCGGTTGCCCTTTTTCGTCCAGAATCACGACGGTTCCCTCAAGACTCGTGCCGTGCCACGGCCCTGTGTTGCGGAGAGCCGACACCAAGACGCAGGCGAATAACGCCAGATTGCACCACAGTGTAAGCCAATCTTTTCGCGTTGGCTTTTGTTTCTCGATATTTTCCGTGGTCATGGTTTTACCACTTTTTCGCGACGAAATCTTCGGGCGAGGGAATAATTTCGACAGCGTAACCGGGCTGAACAATGACGTACATGCCCTGTTTTTGGGCAAATTCGGCGACATTCGGCTCGACGACTGCCCCGGCCACCGCGCCGATGTAACGATATTCGTCCTTGACGCCGCGTGAATCACGGTAGCTCCGGTATTTTTCCATCCGTTTCACGTGATCACGAACGTCGTCCGTTTGCAGATTGACTTTCACTTCGAGGAGAATCGCGATATCGCCGTCTTCGAGGATTAAATCGATTTCGCCCTGCTCTACTGTACCAATCTTGCCAAAAATTCTGTTGCGATAAAGAGAGTCGACTTTGTAGCCCAGTGCTTGAAACTGCCTGACAATGTCGCCGCCGATCATGTTTTCCACAATCTGACCGACACGCGAACCGAGAGCCGCGATTTTGCGGTCTGTCTCCCGCATCTGGCGTTCAAGGGCTTTGCGACTCAAGTCGGCTTTTTCTTCCCGTCGGCGGTCCTCCTCCGCCATTTTCTCCATTCTTGCTTTCCGCTCTTCCTTCCGCCGGCGATCCGCCTCCCGCATTGCCTCCCCCCTTTATCTCGGAGATATACGGCCAATCTGACGTGCCCATTGTACCCAACGTCGTGGCATTTTCAAGCGGAATCCCGAGCCGTGAGTTGGCCAGCGTGCATTTTACGCCGTTTTTCGATTGTACAGATACGGATTCATCGTCGGATCATTGTACATCTTGAACTGGTGGTAAACCTTCAACAGTTTCCGGCCCGCAAAGAGATCGTCCAGCAATTCCGTGAGCGACAGGGAAAGATCAGTATGCTGGAAATGGCAGCGTTCCAGACGCTGGGCCACCGTGTGGCGGTGCTCCGGCGTGGCGTCTTGCCGCTCCAGTTGTTCCCGCAGATGATAGATGCGCAGCGACATGATCGAAAGTCGATCAATCGCGCTGCCCGGCGTTTCCGTGTTCAATTTGGCGTTGTTTTGGGGGACGATTTTCGCCTCATCCAACCGGTCAATGACAACAGCGTCGAGTTTTTCGATCCAGTCGTTTCGCATTTGGTTGAGCTTGTCGATGCTGCGTTTGACCCGTGCGATTTCCGAGTCGCGGACATCGGGGCTTCGGGCAATGTCTTCTTCGTGCCAAAGATTGTAATTGTGGCGGTGTTGCTCCAACACGAGCGTCAGAAATCCATCGCGGGGTTCGGAAATGTCGAACTTGTCATTGTGCCAAAGTTCAACCGCAAAATACTGCAAATCGGTAATTTTTTTAACATTCAGCATGGCGAAAGGGGCTAGAGGTTAGAAGTACAGCGTTATGTTTTTCCCAAAGTATCTGCCATTACGCGGCGCGGATTCTCAGTGTGTGGATCGTGTCGGCATTGATTCTTCTGCCGGCATGGTCGGCAAACGCAAGCCGCTCCGCCAGAATTTCGTCGCAAAGTTCGCACACAGTTTCCGCCTGAATCGAATCCATCAACTGGCGGTTGGTTTTATCATGCCGGTCACGCTGTTTGTCGACGTCTTTGGCCTGCACCCAGCGGTTCTGCGGGCCGTATGGGCCATTTCTCCGTGCCGAGACCGGACCGAAAAGCCCCACGCAGGGCGTGCCCACGGCGGCGGCAATGTGCAAAGGTCCCGTGTCGGAACCGACAAAAATGGTGGCCAGCCGGGACAACGACGCCAGTTCGGTGAGCGTGGTTCTCGGAGCCATAAACGCCGCCCCGTCTGCGGAATGCACCACGCTTTCCGCCATAACTTGTTCGTTTTCGCCCGCCCAAACCACCAAAGACGGCAAATTCCACTGTTCTTGTAGATATTGCGCCACTTCCGCAAAGCGATTCTCTCGCCACAATTTCGACGGCCAGCCCGCCCCGACGTTGATAATCGCAAAATTTCCGTGCAAACCTTGACGATGCAAGATATTGTGTGCCGTGCAGCGATCCATTTCGCACTCCGCCAGATCGAAATCCACGCTGCTGCCCGCCACGCCAAACGGTTCGAGAAGCTGCATGTTCCGGTCAATGACATGTTCGGAGTCGGGAATGACCCGGCAATTATTGAAAAAGCCACTGCCTTCTCTGGCGTCCGCTCCGCCGAATCCGATACGCACTGTCGCACCGGAAAGCCATGCGGCAAAAGCACTTTTGAACAAACCTTGCGGGTCAATGGTCACGCTGGGAGCGAAAGCGTGCAGACGTTTTCGGAGCAGTGCGACATTGCTCCATGAGCCGAGCCAGTTTTTTTTCACGATAATCATGCGGTCGAGTGCCCAGTGCCCCTGCAATACCGGGGCCGTCTGTTCTTCCACAAGCCACGCGATTTCCGCCCGGGGAAAACGTGTCCGCAGAGCCACCGCCAGCGGCAAGGAATGAACAACGTCACCGATGGCACTGAATCGGACGATCAAAATGCGTTCGGGCTGGGAAAGCGGCGATGAGTGAGGTGTGTTGCGGTGAAACAGCATGGTTCGTTTTCAATCAGTGTTCAAAGGACATCCCAATAAGGAACGGTATCATAGCGAATTATCATCAGATGGGGCAAGAGCATTTTTTATACCCCAGCCTCTTTGAAATCCCCAAAACGTCATGCAAACAAGCCCTCCAACGTTGGACAGCCCCGGCCACAGGGTTGAAGGGCGATGCTTTGGGAAAACACAACGCATGGAGTATAACCCCAATTGGGCATGAAAAAACCGCTTCCCCTTTCCATTCCGTGTCTTTCTTGCTAAAATCCAGTTTCCATTTGCTAGACGTTGTGCGCAGGCGCGGCACAAATTTTTTTCGGCACTTTTCCTGCTTTTGATTATTGTGAAGTATGGCGTAGATAATAAATGCGAAAAACAAGTTCGTTTTGTGTCTTCCGAACGCCGTATACCCTATGCGTTGTATTTTTCCTGTGCTTCGCCCCTCAACGCTACGCCCAGCAAAGTCCAACGCTGGAGGGCTTGTTGGTTCGGCGAAACCGGGGCGTATTTCTGAAAATACGTCAAACGGCTTGAGTATACTGAGGGACACCGGTACTGAAACCCATCCAATTTACGGGAGAATTTTCATGCAAGTTAGAATTTCCACACGGCATGGTGAACTGAGCGAGGCGACGCAGGAGAAAATTCGACAGAAAGTCGAAAAACTCCAGCGTTTCTTCGAGCGGCTGATGTCGATTGATGTGACGGTCGATCTGGAAAAAGCGGACGAGCCGGACATCGAAATTTTGGTGACGGTCGCGCACAAGCAGGACTTTGTCGCCAATCACCGCTCGAATGACCTGTTTGGTTCCGTAGACAAGGTCGTTGCCAAGTTGGAACAACAGATCAAAAAACACAAAGAAAAAATACAAGATCATAATCGTCCCGGTGCTGAAGGAGTTCGAGAATAAATCGTTCTCGCGACACTCGACCGTCCATCCCAACAAACCTTTTAGACCAAACCTTTAACTTCCATAATCAGAATGAAATTTACGGACTTTATTTTGCCCGGTGCCGTCAGCTCGGAGATTACGGCGTCCAACAAGCAAGGCGTGATACGTGAAATGGTGCAGTCTCTTCTTGATGCTGGCGGAATTAAAAAAGAAGACTATGAAGATATTGTCAAAGCGATTGCCAAACGTGAAGAACTCGGTTCGACCGGGATTGGACGCGGCATTGCCGTCCCGCACACCAAGCATCCGAGCGTGAACAAACTGGTCGGTTGCGTGGCCGTCAGCACGGAAGGCGTGGATTTCGACAGCCTCGACTGCGAAAAAGTGTACCTATTTTTCCTGCTGATTTCGCCCCCGGAATGTCCCGGTGACCATCTCCGAGCGTTGGAGCACATTACCCGGCAACTGAAGGACGAAACGTTCTGCCGGTTTTTGAAGCAAGCGAAAAACAAAGATGACATTCTTTCGCTGCTGGAAGAAGCCGACAACAATATGTTCGGCAAGTAGTCATTCGTGGTCAGACGTTTTCCCGCAGGTCCGACGTGAATCGGAATTTCCCGGCTTTTCTCATGCAACAAACGAATCCGCAAACCACCGAATTGCTCGTGTCCAATCGTTGCGGCGTGCATTTGCGCGTGGCGGGAATGCTGGCGCAAAAATCCAAGGAATTCGCGGCGGACGTGCGGATTCGCAAAGGCAGTTACGCCGCCGATTGTCGAAGCGTTTTGGATTTGCTGTCCCTCGGCGCATTCCAAGGAGATGCCCTGGTCATCGAAGCAGCCGGCCCTGACGCCGCCGCCGCCCTCGACGCCATCAAGGGATTGTTCCAAGCCCGGTTTTTTGAGGATGAAGCCACGTAGCAGAAATCCCGTGGCAGGAATCCTGCGGGAATGGACGATGGAGAATTGAAAATGGGGAACGCAAGCGATGTTCTGAATTCCGACGGTTCACTTTCTGACTCCTACTGAACGATGAATATGGTGCATGGAATTCCGGTTTCGTCTGGAATTGCGATTGGAAAAGCCTTTGTTCAAGCAACAGAAGGCTTTCGCATCCCCAAGCAGTTCATTGATGCCGGTGCTCTGGAAGCGGAAGTCGCACGCTTTCTCCATGCGGTTGATTTGGCACAACATGAAATCGCCATGAACCGCGATTCGACGCGCGTCGCACTGGGCCAGACTTTTGCCGACATTTTTGAGGCACAGCTCCAAATTCTGCTTGACCCCAAGCTGCAAAGCGATATTTCCGCCTTGATCCGCTCGAATTCTTTTTCGGCGGAGCACGCCGTCACCGTGGTGATGGGCCGGCATACGGACACGCTGCAAAAAATAAAAAACAGTTATATTGCCGAAAAAGTCAACGACATTCGTGACATCGAAAAACGGTTGCTGCGGCATTTGCTGGGAGTGGACAAGGAAACCTTGGCCGTCCTAAAAGCACCGGTCATTCTCTTGGCCACGAATCTCACGCCCAGTGAGACGGCCAATCTCGACAAACGCTTTGTGCAGGCGATTGTCACCGAGAGTGGCGGCCCCGGCGGACACACGGCGATCTTGGCCGCCGCGCTGGAAATTCCCTGCGTCGTCGGCACAGGCCCTTTCTTGGCCAACGTCGACGGCGGCGACATGCTCATCGTCGACGGCAACAGCGGCCATGTCTATGTGAGGCCGGGGAAAGAGACCCTCGATCAATACCATCGACTCAAAGAGGCGGACTCGACACGTATCGAATCGCTCGATTCGTTCAAAACGCTGGAGGCCGTCACGAAAGACGGCACGCGGATTGACGTCCACGCCAACATCGAATTTCCGTTCGAGGCGGACAACGCTTTGCTCTACGGGGCCGATGGCGTGGGGCTTTTCCGCACGGAATTTCTTTATCTCACCCGAAAAACGGACCCGACGGAAGACGAGCATTTTCATGCCTACAAACAGGTGATCGAAACGATGGGCGACAAGCCGGTCGTGATTCGCACCTTCGATTTCGGCGACGACAAAGCGTCAGGGCGGCACAATTCCGCCGTCGAGCACAATCCGGCCTTGGGGTTGCGGGGCATTCGCTTGGCTCTCCGACGTTGGAATTTGTTTCGCATCCAGCTTCGGGCGATTCTCCGGGCCAGTGTCTACGGCGATCTGCGTATTATGTTCCCGCTGATTTCGACAGTCAAGGAATTTCGCCAAGCCAAGCGGACGGCCCTGCGGGAAGTTATGGACGAGCTTCACGACGAACAAATTCCCTTCAACGCCCAGCTCAAAGTCGGCATGATGGTGGAAGTGCCCTCGGCGGCCATCATGTTGGATAAATTTGCCGAAGACGCCGACTTTTTCAGTATCGGCACCAATGATTTGATTCAGTACACGATGGCCGTGGATCGGGGGAACAGCAATGTCAACGAGCTTTTTAGTGCGGAAGACCCAGCCCCGTTGCGATTGATTCGCCGCATCGTTTCCGTTTCCGATAGCCGCAAAGTGCCGGTGTCGCTCTGCGGGCAGATGGGCGGAACTCCGCATAGCGTGGTGCTGTTGCTCGGTCTGGGGTTGCGGAGCGTGAGTTGTTCGCCCCGTTCGATTCCCAAGGTCAAACAGATTTGCCGTTACATCACCGTGGCCGATTGCCAAGCCATCGCACGAAAAGCGCTGCGGATGTCCAACGCCAAGGATATTCGCGATTACGTCAAAAACAAATTAAAATACCTCGCCCCGGAATTGTACGGCGAGGACATGTAACCTTTGAAAGGAAGCGGAGCAGACGGTCGCTCGGCGTCGGTCCGACGAGGACACGACGATGGGAGGAAAGTCCGGGCTCCTTCGGATACGGTGACGGATAACGTCCGCCGGTCGTGAGGCCAGGGAAAGTGCAACAGAAAATAAACCGCCCGCCCGGAGGGTGTGTAGGGTGTAGGGTGAGGGAAAAAGACGAGCCAATCGCTTGCATTCCTACACCTTACACCTTGCACCCCTGCGAAGCAGGTAAGGGTGAAAAGGCGAGGTAAGAGCTCACCGCGATTCGGGCAACCGAATTGGCATGGCAAACCCCACCGGGAGCAAGGTCAAACAGGGTCCAGGCTCGTCCGAGCCGACATGCACCGTAAGGTGACGAGACCCGGGTAGACCGCTTGAGGCGTCGAGCAATCGGCGTCCCAGATAAATGATCGTCAAGGCGTGACGTGCCGTTTGCGGCGCGTACCCCCTACAGAACCCGGCTTATCGTTCCGCTTCCTTTTTTTACATTAGGCCTTATCGACGATTTGAATTTAGGGATTTTACAGAAACTGGGGTTGCCTTGTTGTGCTACGTTGCGGTCCTGTAACCCAACAAGGAGCACAAAAAGGCAACGCTGGCAACACGCTTTGAATCACAAAGACGAACTTTTCAAGCAACTTTTTGGTGTCAAAAAGAACGTTTTTCTCAAAATGCACGCCATTTT
>QMCE01001099.1_pt1 | contig 14626 bp, 10 predicted proteins | sample 1821851 | NCBI WGS metagenome assembly QMCE01 (sample SAMN09453174, study PRJNA476694) | Termite gut metagenome, whole genome shotgun sequencing project. | isolation source: worker | host: Odontotermes sp. | place: South Africa:Pretoria | collected 2016-01-28 | reverse complement strand
CCGTGCTCTTCGCGTTCGTCGTGCCGGGCGCCGTGGTCATTACCGGCTTCAATTGGGGTCATGTACTCGTGGCGTTGTTGGGCGTGCTGCTCACGATGCTCGCCTATTCGGCCATAGGTATTTTCTTCTCCTCGCTCACGCGCTATCCCGTTGTGGCGGCCATAGGGGCCCTGGCGGCTTTCATGGTGCTGGAGAACGTGGGCGGCTACGGGCAGCGGTGGGAGGTGGTGCGCGACATCGCCTCGTGGCTTTCGCTCTCGGGCAAGACCGCGATCTTCCTGCGCGGCATGCTGGTCAGCCACCATGTGGTCTATTTCCTGGGCATTATCGCCATGTTCACAGCCTTTACGGTACTCCGGCTGCATCTGGCGCACTACCATTACACTCCCCTGCGGCAGGCCGTACGTTATCTCGCCGTGGTGGCGGCGGTACTGGCGGCGGGCTGGCTCACCTCGCGCCCGGCCCTGCGGCTATATGCCGACGTGACCGCCAACAAGGCCAATACTATCTCCGAGCAGAGCCGGCAGGTGATGGAGCAGCTCCGCGACAAAGGACGCCTGACAGTGACCACCTACGTGAACCTGATGGACCGCACGCGCGTGCTTCCGGAGTGGGTATCCGGCGACAAGGCGAGTTTCGAACGCTACCAGCGTTTCAAGCCCGACATGGATTTCAGGTACGTCTACTACTACGCCCCCACGGATGTGCCGACCGGGATAGAGCGGATGAAGCCCGGCCTGACCTTCGAGGAGACGGCGCGTGAGTTGGCGCGTATCCTGCGGATCCCGTTCAGGCGGTTCAAGACCAAAGAGGAGATCGACCGCGTGGAGGACCTCGCTCCGGAACACTACCGTTTCGTGCGTATTTTAGAGCTTGAGAACGGCCGCCGGAGCGTGCTGCGTATGTACGATGAGATACCCCCCGTGCCTTCGGAACGCGAGATCGCCACGGCGTTCAGGCGCCTGGCCGGGGATGTGCCCTGCGTGGGGTTTGTCACGGGACACGGCGAGCGTTCGATATACGATGGTACGCCGACCGGCTATGAACGCGTGGTGTCAGACATATTCTACCGCAATTCGCTGTTGACGCAGGGTGTGGACGGCGTGGAAGTGAGGCTCGCCCCCGGCGGTATACCCGATTCGATGGATATACTCGTGATCGCCGATCCGCAGTCGCCGTTCGCCGACGCGGAACTTGCTGAACTCGACGCCTATATCGCCCGCGGAGGCAATCTGCTGCTGCTGGTCGAGCCGGAGAGCCATGCCGCTACCTCGACGCTTCTGGAGCGTTTCGGGGTCGAACTGGAGCCGGGCCGTCTGGCACAGGCCCCGGCGATCGAACTTGCCGACGTGGTCGGGACATACTTCACCGGAGAGCTTGACGGCTTGCGGCTCACGGAGGTGGTCATGCCCGGCGTGGCGGCGCTCAGGCCCGGAAATAATACGGGGTTCGAACGCCACCCCGTACTCTCGACCCGCGCAGACACGTGGAACAAGATCGGGCCGGTGGACTGGATACAGGGCGACATAAATCCCTCGGCCGACAGGGGCGAGCGGATGGGGCCGTTCGTTACGGGCGTCGCACTTACGCGCGAGGTCGGCGGCAAACAGCAACGCGTAATGATCACCGGCGACGCCGACTGGATGGATAACCGCGAGATACGGCAAGGCCGTCAGGGGTTCAACAGCAGTTACTCCAGGGCGGTTCACTCCGTTTTCAAGTGGTTCACTTACGGTATGGTGCCGATGGATACAGGCCGGCCGCCGGTCACCGATACCTCGATCGCGGTTTCACAGCGTGAGGCGGTATGGTACAAGTGGATAATGGAGTTTGCGCTTCCCGGCCTGATGCTCGTTTTCGGGGCCGTTGTCCTGATCCGCCGGAACCGGAAATAACGTGAGTTCTACGAATCCAAACAACCTGTAAAAAGAATCACCGCAGAGCGTAAAGTCTGCGGTGATCTTTTTCAAACTGAGGTATGGCTAACGCGCCCCTGCGGAATATTGCCCGTGTATATCCATATTGTTCATGCCTTCGCTCACATAGTGGAGGCCGAACGCCTTGCCTGTGCCTTCCAGAGTACGGACGGGCGCGCCGTTGGGCGTAGGGCCGACGGTATTGTAGAGATAGACCTTGTAATTGTCCCCCTTGCTCGTCCCGACGACAAGGTGGTTGAACGCCAACTCCTCTTCCAGCCCATACCACCTGTTGCTTATGTAGGTGATCGTCTCGTCGGTCCCCATTCCCTGCGGAGAGAGTTGCGTTTCCTGGCCGCTGCCCACGTCGTACATGTATATCTTGTTGTCGATGACATAGTAGACCACCAGCGCTTCGCGTTCGTTCATCGCGTACATCTGCGCGCGGTTGATGCCCGAGCTTTTGGGCAGCGTGCGGATCTCCCTTATCGGGTTGTCGTACACCCAGGTGTCGTATTCGAGCCGGTAGAGGTATCTCTGCGAGGGGTCGGCGGCATCTTCGAAGATCATGATGCCGCTGTCGGTCATGCCGATATGGTTCGAGCCGTTGAACAGCAGTTTGTGGGTTATCCCGCGCGGCACGCCGGGAGGCGTTATGCCCTCCGGGCCGGCGTCATCGAACAAGGTGGACGAACCGTTCATGTCGTATCCCACCAACCTGCCTTCGATCTCGTCGAACAGCAACATGATAATATCCCAACTCGTGCCGACCATGCACATATTGGGGTTCGGCCTGATCTCGCCCGCGCCCAGAGCCGGATAGCCGAACTTGCCCGACGCGGCCGGCGTACTGAACTCAGGCGGCATTTGCCCCGAGAAATAGATACCCTTGTCCGACGCATAGCATACCCCCATCACCTGCGGCCACATTTGATATGGTGTTTCGTCGGGTTCGTCACCGCCGAAGAACATGGTTTCGTGGTCGTATATCATGTTCATGTCGGCGATGCCGTATATCTGTATCTCCTTCTGGTCGGTGGCTATGTTCAGGGCGGTTTCGCATGTGACCGTGCCGGCGGGCAACAGATGCGAATACTGGAAGACAATGCCGAAGCCTGACGGGCGGCCCGGTATCGGTCCGCCGTGCAGTGTGGTAATGACATCGGGAAGCGGCGTCACCGTTCCGTCGGCGGGCTCGACGATAAATAGGTCGAGGTCGCTGTTGCCGCCGGTCTCCTTGAGTACGTAGAAACCGCGCGAGTAGCGTGTGGCGACGATAACATCGGCACTGTGGTAATAACTCACGCCGGTACGGTCGTTGTCCACGCGGTAGTAGAGTATGTGGCGGCCGTTATCGAGGGTCACAGGCCAGTCGAGGTTTCTGGTGCGGGCTATGGTGTCGACGGCTATCTCATTTTCGTTCGTCCCGTAGATCTTGCTGACGGCCCAGACGTAAGACAGGTCATCCTCCGAATCTTCGGTGGTGGTGATCTTGGGGGTGATCACGAGGTTGTCTTCCAGCGCGACGACCGAATAGGTACTCCTGTCGAATTCGATGGTCACTTCGTTTATCGTCGTGTAGTCGTAGTTGCCTTTGTCTTCGTAGCAAGAGAAGAACATGGCGGCAGCCAACGAACATAATAGTATTTTTTTCATGTGCATAACTCTTTATAGGTTAAATATAGGGCTTATCGAGGAAGCGTACTATGACGCCTTCGATCTCGCCCGGCGCCGGTTCCTCGCGCAGGACGTCAAGGCCGTCGGCCTGACGCTGCCTGTTGAACTCGATAAGTTTATTGGTAAAAAATCCGCTCCAGTAATCGGTCAGCCCCTGGTCGAAAGTATAGACGTCGGGATAGATGCTGTCGATCCATGCGTCGTTGATCTGGATGCCCTGGTCGCGCACGCAGTCAATCATGAATTGGTGCTTTGCCTTGCCGTAATCGCCCATTCCGGCGTTATAACCGAAATATAAATCCCATTTTATGGGTTGGGTCAGTATGTCGGAGATATAAACGAGGCGGGTCGTCCTGCCGGGATAGCCCTGCGCGAACGCTTCGTTGGGTACGATCTCCAGCATCAGGCTGTATTCGGCGCTCTCCAGGTCGGAATGCCTGATCGCGACGACGGGTATCCGGGCGACGGCCTGCCCGGCCCTCACCCAATAATACTTCGAGGTCAGCTGCGGATCGTCGAGCGGTACGAAATGTTTGCCGGCTTCGGCCTTCGGTGCTGGGCTGTCGATCTGGCGCAGTGTGACCGGGCGGTCGCTGTCAGACATGAAGCCGATCGTGCGCACCGGCACCCAAATAGTGTCGTACTCGGTGTCGACCGGCTCGTAGACGAACGTATAGCGTATCGTCGAATCGAGGTTGTAGCCAAGCGTGTCGGAAGGATATAGGAAATTGAGGCGGTTCTGCGCCTCGTCGTAGGGCTGCAAATCCATCTTGCATGACACAGCCGCGGCGAGAAGGCAGACCGGCAGAATGTATTTTATCGTATGTTTCATATACTTTACGTTTTTAAGTTTAATCGGCGTTCACCTCCGACAGCGGCAATGGCACTATGTAATCGCGTTCGGTGACCTCGCGGTCGGTTTTCCACAGCATGGTCTTCGTGTTCAGGCGTTTGTAGGCGTAGAACATTTGCCCCTCCGCCCAGAATTCGCGCCGGTATTCGTTCAGCAGTTCAGCCATCAACACCTCGCGCGAGGGGAAGAAATCGTTCGGCACCAACTCGCCGCGCGCTTCCATGTAGGTTTGGTAGAGGGCGTTCGACTCGGCGAGGCCCGGCGCAGTCTCGATGGCTATCAGGTAGACCTCGGAGAGCCTCAGCAGCGGCATCACCTCGTTGTACAGCGCACGTTCGAGCGTTGCAGTGCCGGAAGCGGCGGCCGTGGAGGGCTGGAGGAATTTCCTCGTAATGGGATGCGTGCTGCCGGTTCTGTCCACGGCGGTCATATTCCACAACTGCCCGCGGTTGTTGGTGGTCATCGTGTGACCCTTGAAAATATCTCCGATCACCGTCTCCGTGGACTGGTAAAGATACTCGGGGGACATATACGTGTCGTTGATGCTCTTCATCCGCGAGTTGCTCAAGGCCATGATGCATTCGCTCGGCAGGGCGTACCATCCTTTGTTTATGTCGGCAAGTCCGGCCAACGGCATCGGTTGCCGGGGGTCGCGCAGGGCCGTGATCAGCTCCGTTGCCTCCCTGTACGCTGCGCTTTTGTTGTCGGCTTTTCCGCTCCACAGCAACAGGCGCGCCTTCATTGCGCGGAGTGCGTAGGCGTTGAAACGGAAGCGGCGGTAGGAATAGAAATCGTCCTCGGCGTTGGCCTCCGCAAAACCGTAATACCGCGTCGGGTCTTCGTCCGAAAGCTGCATCAGGGGTTCATGGTCTTCCAACAGGGTCTGGGCGCGCGTAATGTCGGCGAGTATTTTGCCCACGAAGGCGTCGAAATTGTAATATTGTATCGGCTCGGTGGATACGGTCTCGGCATAGGGCAGCGACACTGCAATGCTGCCACCCGGAACCTGCCCGAACAGGCGGAGGACGTCGAGATGGCAGAAAGCCCTCACGGCAAGCGCCTCGGCCTCGATAATGTTGCGCGTCTGCTGCGAAGAGATCACGCCGCCATGCTCCGGAAGGTTCGTGAGGACCGTATTGGCCTGTACGATGACGTTGTAAAGCCCGGCATAGATATTGCCGACGGCCGTTTCGACGGCGACGTGGCGGTAGTCGAAGTTCTTCCATGCCGCAAATTCGGAGTCGTCGGAGTAATACACCCAGTGCTGTGCCAAATATTCGACGTCGAGCATCGTCATCGACAGCCCGTAGAGCGATTCGGAATTCATTCTCACGTAGCACTCGATCAGGGCGTCGCGAAACCCCTCTTCGCTCTCGAAAAGGTCTTTGGCGGGGATTTCCGACCGCGGTTTCACGTCGAGCCAGTCGTTGCAGGAGCCCAGGAAGAGTGCGGCTGTCAGCGTAATATACAATATGATATGTTTCATTGTTATCGGCGGGTTAAGTTAGAACTGAAAATTGAGGGTAAGTCCGGCCTTGCGCGAGAACGGGTAGGCGGTACCCCTTTCGCGCTTGATCGACGACAGGTAGAAGACGTCGGACATGTTGAACGACAGGTTGAGCAGCTCTATACCCGCGCGCTCCAGGAACGGCGCCCTCCAGCGGTAGGTGAGGTTTACGGTCTGCAACTGGAACACATTGTCGTCCATCACGAACCTCGACGACTGCCGGGTACGCGTGTTGGAAAACGCCTTGAAGAACCTGACGTCTCCCTCCCTGAGCCAGCGTTGTTCGTAGACACGCCTGTCGACGTTCCATTCGAGCCCTGCGCGCGTCACTTCGACCTTCTCCATAAGCGTGTTGTTGTATTGCCGCCCGCCCCAATAGTAGGCGAACGAAAGGCTGAGCGACAGGTTGCCGTACGAGAGGTACGAACTGATGTTGCCCCTGTATTTTGGTTCGGTCGAGCCGTAGTAGCGCCGGTAACCCGCTTTCCAATTCTGCTCCATTACCAGGTTCCCTTCCCGGTCGAGGAATATCTCCTGGCCGGTACTCGGGTCGATGCCCAGCGAGGGAACGGCGTATATGCCGTTGGAGGAGTGCCCCTCGAAGAGAAGGTCCGAATCGACGTCGTTCTCCATCGCCAGTGCGGTCTGGTCTTTTATCGCCTGCGACAGTTTGGTTATCTCATTCTTGTTATACGCCATCTTGGCCGTCACGCTCCATTGCAGGTTGCGGTCGGGGTTGCGGAGTATCACACCCTGAACGCTCGCCTCGAAGCCACGGTTGGAGACCTCGCCCACGTTCGCCACGTAATTCTTGAAACCGTGGGCCCAGGGAATGTCCATCGACGACAGCAGGTCGTCGGTCTTTTTATCATATATGTCCAGCATAAGCCTCAGCCTGCGGTCGAGCATGTCGGCTTCGATGCCCACGTTGCTTTCGAACGTGCTCTGCCATTTGAGTGCGGGGTTGCCAAGCCCCATAAGCCCGGCCCCCGACCATGTGATGTACCTCTGCGAAGGGTCGTAGCTGAAAGTCATCTGCGCCATGTAGGGGTCGAACTGCTGCGAACCGGTCTCACCGACCGACGCCCTCAGTTTAAGCCTCTGGAACAGGCTGCTGCCGCCCATGAAATTTTCGTTATGTATGTTCCAGCCTATGCCCGCGCTCCAGAAGGGGGCGAACTTGTTGTCGGCGCCGAAGATCGACGAGCCGTCGAGGCGGTAGGACAGGTCGACGTAATAGCGGTCGTCGTAGGTGTAGTTGACGTTGCCCGTAAACCCAACGCTGCGCGATATGCCCTCCACACCCTCGGGCCTTTGCTGCACCTGGGAATATTGCAGCGCGCCGGGCAGGTAGTTTATATCGTCGTTGGTGAACCCCTCGGCTATGATGATATAGTCGAGCGAATTGTCCTGCTGCATGGAGTAGTTGACGCCGGCGACCAGCAGGTGGCGGTCGTTCCAGAGTTTGGTGTAGTTGAGCTGTAAGTTGGTCTCGTAACCGTTGGATTCGCCGTTGGAGTATGTGTAGCGGCCCTTGCGGAAAATATTGTCGGCCGTCTGGTACTCGGGGGCCATAAATTCGGTGTGCCCTAGCGGGACGAAACGGTCGGAAGTGGAGTTCGACCAGTTCAAACCGAGGCTGCCGATGAACTTGAGCCCTTCGGCTATCCCCCACTCTATGCTGAAGTTGTTGTGTATGGTGTGGTAGTCGCTGCGGTCTATCGAGTTGAGCGACGCGTTGTAAACAGGGCTGGATGCCCACTGCCATATGTTCCGGCTATTCGTGGCGTATGTGTCGTTCAGCATCAGCCGGTAGCGCGGGATCGGGTTGCCGTCCTCGTCGTTCATCTCCCAGTAGGGGTTCATGCGTGCACTCTCGGCGAAAGAGCCGTAGGGACTGTTGGTCGCGTTGTTGATGTCGATGCTCGTCTGGTTCTTGAAGCTTAGGTTGCGGTAGTTGTATTGCAGGTCCACCGTTCCGCTGAATGTGTCTCGGCCAGAATCTTTCATCACGCCGGCGATCATGTTGTAGCCCAGGTTCACACCCACCTGGAACACTTCGGTGCCGTAGCTCAAATCGACGTTGTAGTTCTGTCCCACGCCGGTGCGCAGGGGCTGGGCGAGCCAGTAGGTGTCGACGCCCCTTTTCAGCGCCGCGACCTTTTCGTAATACAGCGCCTTCCACTCGTTGTTTTCGAGCGGCCTGACATCGGAATAGAAACCGGCCGCCTCCTCGACGCGCAGTTTCTCGGCGGCGTTCATCAGGTTGTACGACGACAGGTCGGGAATTTCGAGGTTAAGTCCCGCGCGGACGTTCACCCGCAGCGAACCCTCGGCCGGACGGCGCGTGGTGATGACGATCACGCCGTTCGCCCCCCGCGACCCGTATATTGCCGTCGCCGAAGCGTCCTTGAGGATATTGATGCTCTCGACGTTCTCGTCGTTGAAGTCCATCAGTTTCTGAAGCGACACGGGAAAACCGTTGACGATGATCAGCGGAGCGTTGAGTTCCCCCCTGACGTTTTCGTTCAGCTCTTCGAGGCTCCTCGGGAGCGACGAGCTGCCGCGGATCGTCATGTCGGGCAGGCGGTTGGGGTCGCTGCCGTAGGTGTTGTCGATCATGATGTTCAACGCGGGGTCGATGTTGGCGATCGTACGTATCAGGTTCTGCCCCTTGTACTGCTGAAGTTCGGCAGGCGTGATCGAGGTCACCGATCCCGTGTAACTCTCCCTCGCCCTGACGAAGATGCCGGTAACCACCACGTCGTCTATGGCCGTCGCGCTCTCCTCCATCGTGACGTTCATGGATGCCGTCCGGTCCGCGATCTCTATTTCCTGCGCCTGGAATCCCACGAACGAGAAAACCAGCGTCTGCGTGCCTGCCGGAATGTCGATCGCATAAGAACCCGAAGCGTCGGTGGCGGTGCCGCGCGTGGTACCCTTGAGCACTACGCTCACCCCGGCCATCGGAACGCCGTCGCGGTCACGTACGAGGCCGGCGACGCTCCTCATTGCAGGTTGCTGTGCGATCTTTTCGGGTGCGGGAATGATGAACACGCGCCTGTCGCTGACGCTGAAGGTGTAGGGCAGGTCCCTGAGCACCAACTCCAATGCCTCTTGAAGTTCGACATCCGCGAAACTGGCCGTCACGCGCGCGTTGTCGCCGCCCACCTTGTCTTCGCTGTAAGTGATCATGTATCCCGACTGCTCCCTGAGCGAACGCAGAACGCTGCGCAGTTCGGCGTTCTCCACGTCGAGCGTCACGCGCTGGGAGAAGAGGTCGGCATTGGCCGAAACCGTGAATATCCCCATGAATAACATGAAAACGGATAATTTCATAACCAGAAAGGTTTTACCGCCATAGATTTCCCGAACGGGATGGCCGCATTGTCGTTTTTTTTTCATTAATTTGCATTTACGGGTTTATACTCTCCCGCCACAAGCCTGAGAAGCACGGCGGGAATTACTAAATCTTCGAAGGGGAGGGTGCCGCCACAGCATCCTTCCCGTTTTTTAGAGTTTGTTTGAAAATTTCCACTCTCGCTATTTCGAGACGACGATCTTGTCGCCGTCGTAGCCGAACCGTACGTCGGTGACCTTTTCGATGCCTTCGAGGAACTCGCCCAGAGGAAGGTATTTCCACGTGCCACCGGTGAATTTCTCATTGCCCGTGTCGCCTGTGAACTCGAACGTCACATCGTACCAGCGCGACAAACGCCTGCACATGTCCTCGAGCCTCATGTTCTCGAACTCGAACACGCCTTTGGTCCACGCCGTGTAGGACGAGACATCCACTTCGTTGACCGTGATCCCGGTGCCCCCGCTCTCCATCACGGCCTGAAATCCGGGGCGCAGTTCCGCCGCCGCACCCTGCCGGAGTACCTCGACGCGCCCCGAAACGAGCGTTGCCGTCGCCGCCCCGTCGCCTTCATAGGCCGATATGTTGAACGACGTTCCGAGCACCCTCACCTGCGCGTCGCCGAAATCCACCACGAATTGCCTCGCGGCATCGTGCGCCACCTCGAAATATGCCTCGCCCGTAAGCTTCACGGCGCGCCGGTCGCCCTGAAATTCCATCGGGTACTCTATGCTGCTTTCGGAGTTGAGCCACACTCGCGTGCCGTCGCCAAGCTGCAATTCGTATTCGCCTCCGCGCGGGATCTCTATCTTTACACGCTCTCCCTCGGCGGGCACGGCATCATCGACGGCCTGCTCGATATACCGCTCCCACTGCGAGCCCTGGCCCTCCTCGTCGAGTTCGATCCGCGCGCCATTATAGGAAAGGACGGCTTTTGCCTTTCCCGCGGGCAACATTTCGAGGCCGGAGACGTCATCCGCCGCACCGCGCCATTCCGGCCGGCCGAATATCAGCACACCCGCGATCAACATCGCCGCAGGAACGGCGACGGCAGCCGCGCGCAGCCGCACCCGGCGGCGCAGCTTTGCCGTTATTTGCCGCCTGCCGCGCACTCTGTCGAAATGCCCCGTGATGGCCGCCTGTTCGGCGAACATCACCCCCGAGGCAACGCTTTCATATAATTCGCGGTTTGTCTCCGACTCCGCCGCCCAGCGCTCCAACTTCGCCGATTCGTAGGCCGAAAGTTCGCCCGCGGGTAGTTTCGACAGGATTTCCGCGATTTCCGATTCCCTTAAAAATTCCATGATCCGTTGTTCGTTTTATGAATTAGATGCCTGCCGCGGGAAAAAGTATAGGCGTGGAATGAAAAAAATCATAATTTTGCATTAAAACTGCCGTATCGTGCCGGAAAAGGATGACAATACACTTATCGGAAAGATCGCGTATGGCGACCGTCAGGCATTCAACGCCCTGGTCGACCGCTATTACGAATCGCTGTGCGCATTTTCGTACCGCATCGTGGGGAGTTATCAGGCCGCCGAAGACGTCGTGCAGGATTCGCTGATAAACATGTGGCTCAACCGCAAAAATATCGCGGGATCGTCTTTCGGCAAAACATACCTGTACGCCATAGTTAAGAACAGTTCGCTGGCACACCTGCGCGCCGACGCCCGCCGCGACACGCTGCGGGTCATGTCCGATACGGTGGAGAAAGACGTTTCGCACTGGTTCATCGAGCAGGAGACATTCCGTATGGTGGCCGAAGCCATAGCCCTGCTGCCGCCGCGCACGGCCGAAGTGATCAGGCTGAGCCTCGAAGGCGTCAGGCAGGAGGAGATCGGCCGGCGAATGGGGATCACCGTGGCGACGGTGAAGGCCCTCAAGACCGACGGCATCAAAAAACTCAGGAAGACCGTCGGCCAAACAACAACGATACTGCTGTTCATCCTGATGTAAGAGGTTGTTTGGGGATTCCCGGACAACCTCTTCAAACATTAAGGCAATATTTTGAAATACAGAACTATTTTTATACTTTTGGTTTTCATTGTAGGTAACGATTGACAACTACCCAACCCCAATTGATAGATGAATAAGTATATTTATTTCAATTCGCGGGACGAATTTTCCCGCATCCACCTTTCGCAGATCGCCTATTTCATGGCCGACAAAAACTACACGATGCTTCAACTCGTGAACGATCAGAGGCTTGTCTTCACATTTTCATTGCAGAAGATGCAGGAATATCTGATGGAGAAGTTGCATGAGGACGCCCGGATCTTTGCCCGCATCGGCAAGTCGTACATCATCAACCTGAACTACGTCTATCAGATTGATACAGCCAGGCAACGCCTGAAGCTATACTCTAATGATACGCAGAAGGAATTCAGCCTGTCGATGTCGAAAGAGGCGCTAAAAAATCTCAAGATGTTGTTTATCCCCAGATAATCCTGCTATGAAGAATGAAATTTTGATCGGTCGGCAAATCGACAAAGTGGATATTGCGGTCGACGAGGCACACAAATCGGTCAGCCGTTTACATGCGAAAATAATCCGCAAACCGAGCGGTATTTACATCGAAGACCTCGATTCGGCACATGGCACATATGTCAATGGCAGCCGCGTGAAGTCGAAGAAAATAAGCCGCTCGGACGTAGTGTCGCTCGGAGGGGTGGACAGCTATGTGCTGGATGTCAACGCGGTGCTGGCAAAACTGCCGATGTCGGACGAAGAGTACAGCCAAAAGATGCTGGACCTGAAGGATGTTTACGACACTTACCAGGCGGAGAGCAACCGGCTGCAATCGAAGATGCAGGAGGATATGACCACCAAAAGGATGCTGCCGACGATGCTTCTCGGATCGCTCACCACCCTGGCCACGATATTTATGGGCGACGATGCGCAAACGAAAACCCTGATCGCCGTCGGCGGGGCCGTCCTTTCGGTGCTGGTTTTTTTCCTGGCGACAAAGTGGGCTACCAAAAGCAGCCGGGAGATGAGGATAAAACTGAACGGGCTGAACGAGAAGTTCGAGTTGGAGTATGTTTGCCCGAGTTGCAGCACGATGTTCAGGGGCAGATCGTGGGAAACGATCAGAAGGGGCGGCAAATGTCCCGCCTGCAAGCGGGAATTCAACCTCTGAACCCCGCATCTCACGGAAATCCGCCATTTGGTCATACTAATCGTCCATGCTGTTACAATGGCGTGTTTTACTGTTGGATAACGCGCAAAGTCGTCGTATGTTTGCATTGACAACAAGAAACCGTAACCTATAAAAATTAAAAACCATGGAAGAAAAGACCATGCACTACAATGACGATACCCGCATCGATCCGGGCCAAACGAACCAGAGCGAGGCAAAAGCCGACGCGCCCCAGACAGAGAAACAATCCCGGCGTTCGTCCGCAGGAAAAATGGCTATGGGTGGACTCGGCATGATCGCCGGTGTGGTCGGCGCGATGGGCATCACGGCATTCAGGGAAGTTCCACAGGTGGAAGCCCCCGAAGGAATGGGCGATACGGCCGAGATCCCCGAACCCGAAACCCTCGACGAGATCGAGATCGCAACCTCACCCGATGACAGTATGTGTTTCAACGACGCCTTCGCCGCGGCACGTGCGGAGGTGGGCCCCAACGGAGTGTTCGAATGGCGCGGAGGTGTCTACGGCACCTACTACGCGGAGGAGTGGGACAACTTCTCCGACGAGTACAAGGAGGAGTTCGCCAGTCATAACTGGCTAGCGGAAATTCACGAGTTGGAAGGAGAACCGGCACGTGTCAACCTTGCAGGTGAGCAGAGTTTCGGCGAATACACGATCGGCATCGACGAGGACGGCAACCAATATATCACCCTGCAGGACGCCATCACGGGCGAGGATGTACAGATCAGCCCCGAGGACCTTCAATATGCCGTCCTGGACGAGCACGGCCAGCTGTTGGGAGTGGTCACAGAAGATGTGGCGGCCACTATGGAGATTCAGGACGGCAGTGTGATACTCGACGGCCAGGGGAATTTCTCCTCCATAGAGGATATGGGAGTCGAACCTTTGGATGACGATACCGTGGGTATACTCAATGGCGCCGACGATGCAGACGTGGCAATCGTCGATACGGACGACAGTCCGGTGCTGATCGAAGACGATACGATAGGCAACTATCTGGCCGACAGCGATCTGCCAGATTATTCAAGCAGCGCACCCACGGGAGACACCATGGACGCCGAAACAGTAGACGCATTTATAGACGCATTTCTTGGCGAGGCATTAAGCATGGCCGATATGCCCGATTATGTAAATAATGCACCGATAGACGACTTCGTTGCTTAGAACTTGTTCGGTTTTGTTAAAACAACCCAAACTCAACTTACAATGAAAACCAAATTGTTTTTAAGCCTGTTAGCCTTTACCGTTTTATTTTCGACCTATGCCCATTCGCAGGCCCAGGGCGGAAACATCTACGCCCTTGTTGTCGGCGTGTCGAAATACTCGGACCCCAGAAACGACCTGTCATTTCCCAATAAAGATGCCACCCAGATCTACCAGCTTCTGAAGGAACGTACCACCCCCGACAAGATGATGTTGATAACCGACCAACAGGCGACCCACGACAATATCCTCGCCTCGGCAGAGCGGCTCTTTTCGAAAGCAAAGCCGCGCGATATGGTGATGATCTATTTTAGCGGACATGGTCACGATGGCGGCCTGTTGGCCCACGACAGATCGGTAGGCTTCGCAGAACTGAAAAAGATATTGAGGAAGGTGAAAGGCAGAAAGTTCATTTTTGCCGACTCGTGTTTCTCGGGAGCGATCCGGCATGACGATCCCGATGTCCCCAATACACAGTCGGTCATGGGGAACCAGCGGGTTTGCCTGTTTCTCTCCTCGCGCTCCGATCAGGTGTCGTGGGAGTCGGTGGATGTGGGCAACGGCTTCTTCACTTTCTATCTTTTGGCCGGGCTCAGGGGCGGCGCCGATAACAACCGCGACAAGATCATTACTGCCCGCGAACTGTTCGAATTTGTGAATCCGCGCGTTAAGGAGATGACCAAAGACGTGCAAGTGCCGGTTATGTGGGGCCGGTTCGAGCACAACATGGAAGTCTTGAACTGGAACCGATAAAAGCCGACGTGCGCAGCCTCGCGATCCTCCGCACTCCGCAAGCATCCAAACCCGCACCGGATAGGGATCCGGGCGACATAACAATTATAAAGCGTATTTCCTCATGACCTACCCGGAATTTCAGAAGCGATATACCTACGACCCGAAGGCCGACCGTCTCGGGGCGGGAGGTTTCGGCAAAGTGTTCAAGGCCTACGACAA
>QMCE01004125.1_pt1 | contig 14630 bp, 12 predicted proteins | sample 1821851 | NCBI WGS metagenome assembly QMCE01 (sample SAMN09453174, study PRJNA476694) | Termite gut metagenome, whole genome shotgun sequencing project. | isolation source: worker | host: Odontotermes sp. | place: South Africa:Pretoria | collected 2016-01-28 | reverse complement strand
TAGTGTCGGTCTACGAATATCTTGCGGGGCGGTTCGGCGGGGCGAGCTACCGAACGGGAGCGTGGTTCTTCTTTGTGAGCAAACTTCTCGGGGCTTCATTGCGTATCTATTTGGTTTGTTTGGTGTTGCAGTTACTTGTTTTCGAGGCTCTCGGTGTGCCGTTCTCGGTGAATGCGGGGGTGACGATGATTTTGGTGTGGCTCTATACTTTCCGCGGCGGAGTGCGGTCGCTGGTGTGGACGGATTCTTTGAAAACGCTGTGTCTTGTGGCGAGTGTGGGGCTTTGCATCTGGTTCATTGCGCGCGAGTTGGGTCTCGACGGCGGAGGTCTGGCCGAGGCGGTGCGAGGAAGCGATCTGTCGAGGGTGTGGTTTTTCGACGACGCGGACGATCGGAGGTACTTTTTCAAACAGTTTTTTTCGGGTCTTTTCATTGTTGTTGCCATGACGGGGATGGATCAGGATATGATGCAGTTGCCGCTCAGTTGCCGCACGCCGCGCGACGCACGCAAAAACTTCGTGGCCAGCGGAGTTGCGCAGCTCTTGGTGATCGCTATGTTTTTGAGTCTCGGCGTGCTGCTCAACATCTACGTCGGGGCGCGTGGACTGGCTGCTCCGGCGGGCGACGGGCTGTTTCCGTTCGTGGCGGTTTCGGGCGGACTGCCGACGGCGGTGGGCGTGGTCTTTGTGCTCGGGCTGGTGGCTTCCACGTGGTCGGCGGCGGGATCGGCGCTCACGGCCCTGACGACCTCGTTCACGGTGGACATCCTGCGGGCGGGCGGGCAGGACGAGGCGCGGCTGACACGAACGCGGCGCAGGGTGCACATCGGCACGGCGACGGCGATGGCGGCGGTGATTCTGGCTTTCCGCGCACTCAGCAGTACGAGCGTTATCGACGCGGTGTATGTGCTGGCCAGTTACACCTACGGTCCCATACTCGGAATGTTCGTTTTCGGGATGGCCACACGGCACGGGGTCAAAGACCGGTGGGTGCCCGTGGTGGCGTTGGCAGCACCGGCACTGTGTCTGGTTATGGATCTCAACTCGGAGAGGTGGTTCGGAGGGTACAGGTTCGGATACGAAATTCTCATCATGAATGCTCTTTTTACGATCGTCGGTTTGTCGGTCATCCGCAAATATAAGTCATAAACCTAAAAAATTTATTCTACAAAAATGGAACAAACGATAAATCAAGGGATTATGGAGGCCATGAAGGCCCGCCAGCCGGTTCGTCTGGCCGCCCTGCGCAATGTGAAAAAGTACATCATCGAGGCCAAAACCGCCGGTGCGAACATCGAAAAACTGCCCGACGCCGACGTACTCAAAATCATCCGGAAACTCGCAAAACAGGGGGCCGAATCTGCCGCCATCTACCGCACTCAGGGTCGCGCCGATCTTGCCGACGAAGAGGAAGCGCAGGTTGCCGTGCTGCGTGATTTTTTGCCTCGTGAGCTCTCGGACGATGAACTTGCCGCGGCCGTGCGGGAGGTGATCGCCGAGGTGGGCGCGGGGTCGATGCAGGATATGGGCCGCGTGATGGGTGTGGCGTCGAAACGTCTGGCGGGCCGGGCCGAGGGAGGACGGATTTCGGCGAAAGTGCGCGAGTTGTTGGCCTGACGCACGATGTCGCGCGGTAATCTGCAAACCATTCTGATGCCCGTGGCGATGATCGCGGGCGGGGTGTTTCACGGTTGGCTGGGGCGGTTGGGTGTGCTCACGCCGTGGCTGATCTTCGTGATGCTTTTCGTGCCTTTTTGCGGGGTGCGGACACGCGATCTGCGGCTGACGGGACTGCACGGATGGCTGCTCGCGTTTCAGGTGGTGGTGAGTGTGGCGGTGTACGCCCTGGTGCAGCCTCTCGACGCGGAGGTGGCGCAGGGGGCGATGATATGCGTGTTGGCTCCCACGGCGACGGCGGCGGTGGTGATCGGCGGGATGCTCGGGGCGCGGGTGGAGACGATGCTTTCATATTCGTTGCTCGTCAATTTCGCGGTGGCGGTCGGGGCGCCGGTCTTTTTCGCGGTTATCGCGCCGACGGCAGGGATGTCGTTCGGGGGGACTTTCGCGGCGATTCTCGGGAGGGTCATTCCGGTGTTGGTGGGGCCTTTCGCGGCGGCGCTGGTGCTGCGGCGGATCTCACCCCGGGCGGCGGAGAGTGTGCGGCGGCTCGGCGGGTTGTCGTTTTACCTCTGGTTGGCGGCGCTGGCGATCGTGACAGCGCGCATCGTCGATTTCGTGGCGACTCAACAGGGTCTCACGCCCGGCAAAGGATTGGCAATGGCGGGGGTGTCGCTCGTGCTGTGCGCGGTGCAGTTCGCGGCTGGCCGACGGATCGGCCTGCGTTACGGCGACAGCGCGGCGGGCGGACAGGCGCTCGGGCAGAAGAACACGATTCTGGCGATCTGGCTGGCCCAAAGCTACCTCAACCCCGTCAGTTCGATCGCTCCGGCGGCATACGTGCTGTGGCAGAATATCTTCAACAGCGTGCAACTCTACATCAAAAACAAAAAACAGCCCCGATAGTCCGGGGCTGTTTTCTTAAAATGCGATGTGCCGTGCCTCTACTGCTCGGAGATCGCCGCGTGGGCGGCTGCGACACGCGCGATGGGCACACGGAACGGCGAGCAGGACACATAATTGAGCCCCGCGAAGTGGCAGAACTCGACCGACGAGGGTTCGCCGCCATGTTCGCCGCAGATGCCGCACTTGAGATGCTCTTTCTTGCCGCGACCTTTGAACACGGCCTCGCGGATCAACTGCCCCACCCCATTGCGGTCGAGGATCTGGAACGGGTCGGCCTTGAGGATTCCTTTGGCGAGATAGACGGGCAGGAATTTACCGATGTCGTCGCGCGAGAAACCGAGGGTCATCTGCGTCAGGTCGTTGGTACCGAAGCTGAAGAAGTCGGCGACTTCGGCGATCTGGTCGGCGGTGACGGCCGCGCGCGGAACCTCGATCATCGTGCCCACCAGATATTCGATCCTGTCGTTGCGTTCGGCAAATACTGCCTCGGCGGTCTGGTCGATGATATCTTTCTGATAGCGCAGCTCCTTGTGATTACCAACGAGCGGAACCATGATCTCGACGTGAACCGGAGTGCCCGTCTTGCGGACGTTCATGGCGGCCTCGACGATGGCGCGGGTCTGCATCTCGGTGATCTCGGGATATGTGTTACCCAGACGTGTTCCGCGGTGGCCCAACATGGGGTTCACCTCGGCCAGCGACTCGATGCGCGAGACGACCTTCTCGAACGGGACTTTCATTATTGCCGCGAGTTCGCGTTGCTCTTTTTCGCCGTGGGGCACAAATTCGTGCAGGGGCGGGTCGAGCAGGCGCACTGTGACGGGATATCCGTTCATGATCTTGAACAGCGCCTCGAAGTCGCCCCTCTGCATGGGCAGAAGTTTGGCGAGTGCGACCCTGCGGCCATCTTCGTCGTCGGCCAGGATCATCTCGCGAACGGCCATGATGCGGTCGCCCTCGAAGAACATGTGCTCGGTGCGGCACAGACCGATGCCCTCGGCGCCGAAGCGGAAAGCCTGCTCGGCGTCGCGCGGAGTGTCGGCGTTGGCGCGGACCTTCATCGTGGCGTACTTGCCGGCCAGCTCCATAAGCTTGCCGAAGTCACCGCTCAGGCCCGGCTCCACAGTGTCGACCTTGCCCAGATAGACTTCGCCGGTCGAGCCGTTGAGCGAGATCCAGTCGCCCTCTTTTATCACCAGGCTGCCGACCTTCGCGGTGCGGGCCTTGTAGTCTATTTCGATTTCGCCTGCGCCCGAGACACAGCACTTGCCCATACCGCGGGCAACCACAGCCGCGTGCGAGGTCATACCTCCGCGGGCGGTGAGAATACCTGCCGCATCGTTCATACCGGCGAGGTCTTCGGGCGAGGTCTCGATGCGCACCAGAATTGCACGCGTGCCTTTCGCCAGCGACTTCTCGGCATCCTCGGCGAAGAATACGACCGGCCCGGTGGCGGCACCCGGCGAGGCGGGCAGACCCTTGGTGATGACCTTGGCGTTGGAGATGGCCGTCTTGTCGAAAATCGGGTGGAGAAGTTCGTCGAGTTTTGCGGGCTCGCAGCGCTGAACGGCGGTCTTTTCGTCGATCAGTTTTTCGGCCAGCATGTCCATCGCGATCTTCACCATCGCCGCACCGGTGCGTTTTCCGCTGCGGCACTGAAGCATCCACAACTTGCCGTCCTGGATCGTGAACTCGATGTCCTGCATATCCTTGAAGTAGGTCTCCAGATGGTGCTGGATGTCCCACAACTCTTTATATATGGCGGGCATGATCTCCTCCAGCGAGGGAAACTTGGCGGCACGGTCGGCCTCCGACACGTTTTGCGCCACTGCCCAGCGTTTCGAACCTTCGAGCGTGATCTGCTGCGGGGTGCGGATACCGGCTACCACATCCTCGCCCTGAGCGTTGACAAGATACTCGCCGTTGAAGAGGTTTTCGCCAGTGCCGGCGTCGCGCGAGAATGCCACACCCGTGGCCGAGTTGTTGCCCATGTTGCCGAACACCATCGCCTGAACATTGACGGCGGTGCCCCACTCGGCGGGAATGTTGTTGAGTTTGCGGTAGAGAATCGCGCGGTCGTTCATCCAGCTGCCGAACACTGCCATCACCGCGCCCCAGAGCTGCTCCCACGGATCGGTGGGGAAGTCCTTACCGGTCTGCTTCTTGACCGCCGCCTTGAACTTCACCACGAGTTCCTTCAGGTCTTCGGTGGTGAGGTCGGTGTCGTTGGCGACTTTCTTCGCCTTTTTCATGTGGTCGATGATCTCCTCGAACGGATCTTCGTCCTCTTTGCTTTGGGGTTTCATGTCGAGCACCACGTCGCCGTACATCTGCACGAAACGGCGGTAGGAATCCCATGCGAAACGGGGGTTGCCGCTCAGTTTGGAGATCGCTTCGACCGCCACATCGTTCATCCCCAGGTTGAGGATCGTGTCCATCATGCCGGGCATCGAGGCGCGTGCACCCGAACGAACCGACACGAGCAACGGCATGGTTTTATCGCCGAATTTGCGGCCGGTCAACTCTTCGATACCCTTCATGGCCTTTTCGACCTCGGGTTTCAGGAGTTCGACCACTTTGTCGCGGCCGTCCTTATAATACTCGGCGCACACCTCGGTGGTGATGGTGAAACCCGGAGGCACCGGAATGCCGATCTTGTTCATTTCGGCCAGGTTGGCGCCCTTGCCACCCAGCAACTCCTTCATCTTCCCGTTCCCCTCGGCCGACTTGTTGCCGAAGGTGTAAACTCTCTTAATGTTTGGCATAATTGACTATATGTTATATGATTACGATTTCTTTCGCTGAGGATCGAGCGCAAAAGTACGGCTTTTTTGCCGAATTTCCAAACGCCGGACGGAGTGCCGCCGCCGGATTTATTTGACAACGGTGAGCCAGACGGGAAAATGATCGCTCGCGCCACCCAGCCAGTCGCCGCCGTAGAATGTTCGCAGGGGTCGGCGGGCTGCTCCCGTGCCGGAGGGATCGGGCTCGGTCATGTATTCGCGGGCGTGGACACCGGCGCCGTCGATGCGTATGGCGGAGCCGCGGGCGATGGAGGGCGACACGATCATCCAGTCGTAGAGATACCACCGGCCGCGGTAGCTGTACGAACCCTGCCGCCCATCGAGCAGAGGCAGGTAGGGCGAGTGGACAAAATCCCAGGGCGAACGGAGCGGGCCGAGCGTCCGGCGAACCATGCGCTCGTCGGGTGTGGAGTTCATGTCGCCCATCACTATGAGATTTGCCGCCGGATCTTTTTGCAGCGCACTTTCGAGGGCGGTGCGCAACGCCTCCATATTTCGCCGTCGCAGCGGCGCGGGATTTAGCTTCGAGGCCAGATGGCACACAATGAATTCGACACTCTGGCCGAGCAGTTCGCCCCTCACGCTCAGAAATTCGCGCCCCATGCCGGAGGGAATGAGGCGGGCGGAATCGGCGGCGGGGAAAAATTTGTCGCCCTTGTAGAGCAACGCGAGGTCTATTCCGCGGCTGTCGCCCGAAGTCATGTGGATATAATTGTAGCCCGTTTCGAGCGTCTGCACAAGATCGCGCACGACGGACTCGTTCTCCACCTCGGCAAGGCCCACTATGTCGGCGCCGAGTTCGTCCAATACGCGCGCCAGACTCCCGATCTTGGCCCGATAACGCTCCGTGTTCCACCTGTTTGCGCCCCACGGCGTCCACTCCGTGTCGTCGTAGAACGGGCTCGGAATGGTGTCGTACAGATTCTCGACGTTCCAGAACGCCACGCTCGCACGTTGGGCGGAGAGAGTGAACAGCGAAAAGCTAAGAACGAAGAGTAATAAAAAAAGCCCCCTGCTGTGAAGTTTTTTCATAGTTTTTTGAGCGAGTGGCGGATAACATCCTCAACCGGCATGCCGGGATTGTCGCGCAGCACGGCCCTGACCACCTTGTCGGACGACGCACGGCTGAAGCCCAGCATCGCAAGCGCCGCCAATGCCTCGCGGTGGGTCGCATCCGCCTCGACGCCCGCACCGAGGGCTCCCGCCGCGCCCGCACTCTCCGGAGTGACGATGCCTGTCATCTTGTCGCGCAACTCGACGATAATCTTCTCGGCCGTCTTCAGACCCAGACCCTTGACATTTTTGAGCAGCACGGCGTTCTCGCTCGAAATGATATTGGCGAGCTCGGCCGGCGAAAAGGTCGACAGCACCATGCGCGCAGTGCCCCCGCCAACACCCGAAACGCTGATCAGCCGCCGGAAAAGCTCCCTCTCGGCCACGGTTGCGAAACCGTAGAACACCTGTGCATCCTCCCGAACGACGAAATGGACGTAAAGTTTCGCCTCGGCCGACCGCTCGATCTCCGAAAAAGTCTGCAACGAGATATTGAGGTAGTACCCCACCCCGCCCGCCTCGATGACAGCATAAGCGGGTGTAAGTTCGGCTATTCGCCCAGAGATGAATTCATACATAAATACGCGATTTGTTGCAAAGATAGGAATTTTTCATACCTTTGTGCGCTAAAGAAAATTTTAAAATCTGACTATATCAACTATGAAGAAGGTATTCATCATCGCTCTGGGGGTGCTCGCACTCGCCTCGTGCAAGAATACGGGCGCCGGAGCAGCCAACGGAAACGAAGCAGCCGCCGAAGGTAAGAACGTGGAAACAGTCTACGACATCGCCTACATCAGCATGGACTCGCTGGTGACCGCCTACGACCGTTTCATCGACCTGAGCACGGCTTTCGAAACCAAAGCCACCAAAGCGCAGAACGATCTCGAAGCAAGGGCGCGTTCGCTGCAAAACGAAATGGTGAGCTTCGAGGACAAGATCAACAAGGGCCTCATGACCAGCCGTGACGCACAAGCCGAACAGGCGCGTCTGCAAACCAAAGCCCAGCAGTTCGAAACCGACCGCCAGAACCGCCTGGCCGAACTCGCCGAAGAGGAACAGGTGATGACAAACCAGGTGTTCTATGCGATCAACCAATATGTGGCCAAGTTCAACGCCGACCTGCGCTACAAGATGATACTCACCTCCTCGGGCGGCACACCCGTGATCCACGCCGATCCGGCACTCAACATCACCGCCGAGATACTCAGGGGGCTCAACGAAGAATATGCCGCCGAACAGGCTGCGAATAAAAAATAATTGTTACCTTTGCACCCTCATTTTTTTTAACCTATTTTAATAAGTAAAGATCAGATTAGGACGGCACGGTAAGAAGGGTTACGCTTTCTACCACATTGTCGTCGCAGACAGCAGGGCGCCACGTGATGGTAAATTTATCGAAAAGATCGGGACATACAACCCGAACACGAATCCTGCTACGATCGACTTGAACTTCGAGAAAGCTCTAAGTTGGTTGCAAAAAGGCGCACAACCCACAGACACCTGCCGCGCCATTCTCTCGGACAAAGGGGTGCTCATCAAGAAACACCTGCTGGGCGGGGTAGCAAAGGGTGCGTTCTCGGAAAGCGACGCCGAAGCACGCTTCAACAAGTGGCTCGACGAAAAGAACGCGAAAGGTGCCGCCGTTGTATCGAAAATCGCAGGTGACGCACGCGCCGCCGAAAAAGCACGCGCTGCCGCCGAAACAAAAGCCAAAGAGGAGAAAGCAAAAGCAATAGCCGCCAAGAAAGCCGAGGCAGAAGGTATCGCCGCTCCCGAGGAAGAGGTTGCCGGGGAAGTTGCCGCCGAGGCAGCTCCCGAAGTGGCTGAAGCCGCAGAAACTGTGGAAGAAGCTGCCGCAGAAGTTGTGGCCGAAGCTGTCGAAGTTGCCGAGGAAGCTGAAACCGAGGTGGAAGCTGCCGCCGAAGCCGTGGAAGTTGCAGAAGAGGCCGCCGAAGAGAAGGCTGCCGAATAATAGTCCCTGTCGATGGACGGGATGATCACAGCGGGAAGGGTCGGAGGGCTCTTCGGAAACAAGGGCGAGTTGACGCTGGTACTTTACGACCCTTTTCCGCGTGATCCAAATAAGGAGGAACCTCTGTTCGTCGAGATCGACGGGCACGCGGTTCCTCTCTTTTTGGAACGTTTCTCCCGACGCGGGGTTCGCGGGGCGACGGTGGTTTTCGCCGATATCGACACCGCTGACAGAGCCGCCGGATTCGTCGGACGCGAGTTTTATCTTCGTGCGGGGGGCGGTGCGGGTGCGGACGTCGGCGGCGAGGCAGATGACGAGTTGTATTTCGAGGATCTCGTGGGCTGGGAGGCCGAGGTCGGCGAAATGGGAGACAGGTATGGTGGGCACAGCGATCGCGATGGGCGCGGCGGCTGCAAGGGCCGCATCACGGCGTTCTTCGACAACGAATTCAACCCGCTGTTGGAGATCGAGCTCGACGGCACCACCGAACTGATCCCCGCGCAGGAGGATTTTATAGTCGGGATCGACGAGCAGCATCGCCGCGTGACATTCTCGCTGCCCGAGGGTTTGCTCGGACTTAATGAATCAGGATGAAAAGAGTTGTCGTAGGTTTGTCGGGTGGGGTCGATTCCTCGGTTGCGGCGTGGTTGCTCAGAGAGCAGGGCTACGACGTGGTGGGGCTTTTCATGCGCAACTGGCATGACACGACGGGCACGCTGTCGGGTGACTGCCCGTGGGAGGATGACCAGATCTTCGCCGAACTCGTCGCCAAACGGCTCGATATTCCTTTTCATTTTGTCGACCTGAGCGAACAGTACGGTGCGCGGGTGGTCGATTACATGTTCGCCGAGTATGCGCGCGGACGCACACCCAATCCCGACGTGCTGTGCAACAGGGAGATCAAGTTCGATGTGTTTCTGGACGAGGCGCTCAAACTCGGGGCCGATGCCGTTGCCACGGGACACTATTGCAGGGTCGAACGCGAGGGGGAGATATATCGTTTGCTCGCCGGGGTGGACGGCAACAAGGATCAGAGTTATTTTCTGTGTCAGCTCTCGCAGGAGCAGCTTTCGCGGGCAATGTTCCCGATCGGGGGGCTGCTGAAACCCCAAGTGCGGCGGATCGCGGAGGAACAGAAACTCGCAACGGCCAAGCGCAAGGATTCGCAGGGGATATGTTTCGTGGGCAAGGTCGATCTGCCGACTTTTTTGCAGCAGAAACTCGCGGCGAGGCGCGGAGATATCGTCGAGATTCCGGCGGACGGGGACGGGGGCGCGAACAGCGCAAATTGGGGCGCGGGCGTGAAGATCGGCGAGCACGACGGCGCGCATTTTTACACCATCGGTCAGCGTAAGGGCCTCGGTGTGGGCGGCCGGGCCGAGCCGCTGTTCGTGATCGGCACGGACGTCGAGCGCAACATCGTTTATGTCGGCCAGGGCGACGACCATCCGGGACTTTGGCGCGGCGAACTCTCCATTCTCGAAGAAGATATACATTGGGTGCGGCCCGATCGTGCCATCGCGCCCGGCGCGAGCGAACGGTTCTGTTTCCGCATCCGTTACCGGCAGCCTTTGCAGGAGGGCACGTTACATCACCGGCCCGAGGGCGGGGCGCGCATAGTTTTCGACCGGCAGCAGCGTGGTGTCACTCCCGGACAGTTCGCGGCGTGGTACGACGGCGACGAGTTGATCGGCTCGGGAGTGATCGAGGGGTAAGCGAGAGATTTTTTGCGGCACCATAGTTGTTACAAAACCATTAAATTTTTTGCATTGTCGACTTTTTATCGCGGCGTGAGGCTTCGAAATTCGATTTCCCGTATTACTTTTGTAACCGGCCAAATGTTTTTTCCGACGAAAATATGGATGTAATTTATACCGTAGTTATTGTAATTCTGGCGATTACCGCCGTTTCCGGTCTCTTCGTGGGCGTCACCAACGATGCCGTCAACTTCCTCAACTCCGCATTAGGTTCGAAAGCCGCCCCGTTGCGTGTGATTTTGATAGTCGCCTCGCTGGGTATCATCGTGGGCACTCTCACGGCGAGCGGTATGATGGAGGTGGCGCGAACCGGCATGTTCAATCCCGAACTGTTCACTTTCCGAGAGGTGATGATGTTGTACCTCGCGGTGATGCTGGGCAATATCATCCTGCTGGATGTCTACAACTCGCTGGGGCTGCCCACCTCGACGACCGTTTCGCTGATCTTCGCGTTGCTGGGCGCCGCGATCGCCGTGACGATTGTCAAGATCTCGGGCGATCCGTCGGAAACTATGGCACGGATGGGACAGTATATAAACACCGCGCGCGCGATGGGTATCGTTTCGGGGATCCTGGCTTCGGTGGCGATCGCGCTGGTGGTGGGTTCGATAGTGATGTATGTTTCGCGGGTGCTCTTCTCGTTCCGCTACGCAAAGATCTTCCGATGGTTCGGGGCGGTGTGGTGCGGCGGCGCGGTGACGACGATACTTTACTATGTTATCATAAAAGGACTCAAGGCGCCTTTGCAGGGGACGGAGTTTCTGGAGTATGTGAACGCGCACACCGGACTCGTGCTGTTCGGTATCTGGGCCGCGGCGTCGATCGTGCTTTTGGGTCTGCAACTTCTCAGGGTCAACATACTCAAGGTGACGATCCTGGTGGGAACTTTCTCGCTGGCGCTGACTTTCGCCGGTAACGACCTTGTGAACTTCATCGGTGTTCCGATCGCCGGATGGGATTCCTACAAGATGGCCGTCGCGGCGGGTGACATGAACATGATGATGGGCGGTCTGCGTGAAAACGTTCCGGCCAACTTCCTGTTGATGGTGGGCGCGGGGGTGATAATGATCTCCACCCTGTGGTTCTCAAAGAAGGCGATGCACGTCACCGAAACCGAGATCAAACTCTCCAGCGCAAAAGAGGGCGATGAGAAGTTCGGCTCGACGATGTTCTCGCGCGCAATAGTGCGGGCGGCCGTCGCGGTGAACAACGGTTACAAATGGATCGTGCCGAACAGGGGACAGGAGTGGGTCAACCGACGATTCGAGCAGATGAACGCCGCCGAACGAGGCTCGGCGCACTACGACCTGATCCGTGCGACGGTCAATCTGATCGTCTCGTCGCTGCTGATCGCGTTCGGTACCTCGCTCAAGCTGCCGCTGTCCACAACCTATGTCACATTCATGGTGGCGATGGGAACTTCGCTGGCCGACAGGGCGTGGGGACGCGAAACGGCAGTGTATAGAATCTCGGGCGTGGTGACGGTGGTGATGGGATGGTTCATCACGGGTCTTGGCGCGTTCATCATCGCGTTCGCCATAGCGATGGCGCTGATGTACGGCGGCACGGTGGCGATTCTGGTCATCTCGGCGTTGGCGCTGTTCCTGCTCGTGCGCAGTAATCTGAAGGCAAAAAAGAAATCGCTCGACGACGACCCCTCGGAAGCGTTCACCGGCGACGGCGGCGGCGAGATCGACATCCTGCGCCAGTGCACCGACGAAGTGCGCGAGGTGATGGACCGCGTGACGGGAATATACAACCGCACTATGGTGGCGGTGATGAAGGAGAACCGAAAGGCGCTCCGAGATCTCGTGCGCGAATCGAACGATCTGTTCTACCGCTCGCGCGAACGGAAATACGCCATGATGCCGGTGCTCGACCGCATGAAAGGCTCCGACATCGAGACGATACACTATTATGTCCAGGTGGTGGACTACCTGAGCGAGGTGACCAAATCGCTCGTTCACATCACCCGTCCGGCGTTCGACCACATAGACAACAACCACAAGGGTTTCTCCAGGGAACAGGCGCAGGATCTGATGCAGGTGAACGACAACGTTAAAAAACTGTACGACAAGATCAACAGCATGCTCGATACGAACGACTTCGGCGACATGGACAAGGTGATGCACGGGCGCGACCGGCTGATGGAGATGATCGGCGATGTGATCAAACGGCAACTTCACCGCATACAGGGAGAAAAAGGCAGCACCAAAACCAGCGTGCTGTTCCTCAACATCCTCAACGAAACCAAAACGATGGTGCTGCAATCGCGAAACCTGCTCAAGAGCCAAAAATACTTCGTGGCTACGGGTAAATAAGCGGGTCGGCTCCGGAGAACGGGGCAATAATCGGCGGGAAATAGCGTTTTGGAAAAAAAGTCGTATCTTTGTGCGGTTATGGCGCTCCGTCGAAATATCGGGAAAATATGTGTCGCAGCGGCGGCCCTCGGGGTTGTGCTGTCGGCGGGTTGCGGCAAAAACAGCAACGTGATCAACACGGCGCAAGAGAGGATCGTGCAGTCGTTGCGCAGTATAGGGGTCTACGAAAGAGACAATCTGCCCGACGATCCGGCACCCACCGCCGAGCAGATAAAGGGATACTTTGACATCGTGGGCGGCGCCTACCGCTACGTCGTCAATGAGAGCCGGATCGACAGCGAAAATCGCCAAGAGTACGAAAAATACAAGATCGCACGCGGAGACAGCATCTCGTTCATGTTCGACGCCCGCATCTTTACCGGCGGCGGGTTCGATGCGCTCACCACTTTCTACACCAACGTTAAATCGCGGATCGGGCAGCTCTCCAACAACAATCCCGACTTCGACGGCCTGTACTGGCCCACCGAGCCGATGAGAATAAAGGTCGGCGAAGACGGACGGATACTAAAATCGCTGCAAGAGGCGTTAATCTCGTGCAGGGCGGGCGACGAAGAACTTACGAATGAAGACGATCCTGCCGGCGACGGCGAACCCGTAAAAATCGAGAGCGACGAGGTGAGGATCTATCTCACTCCCGACATCGCTTTTGGCAACAACACGGTTTTGAACGTCCCGCGAAACAGCACCGTCGTTTTCGAGATTACGGATATAAAAATAATTAAACATTGAGAAATATGAGGTTTGGAGTGTTTTTGGTTGCCGTGGCGGCGGGTATGACGATCGCCTCCTGCGCCAAACGCGAAGATGAAGATATCACCCGGCTCGAACAGGCTTCGCTCGACGCCTGGGTTGCCAAATATGTCTCCTCGCGGGGGATCGACGTCGTGCGCCAGTCGAACGGCATGTGGGTCGAGTTCATCGAGGACGGCGACCAGAGTGTGACGGCCGGACGCGATACGGCGGTGTGGCTGAGCCTCGACTACACGTCGACCGACATCGTGGGCAACGTCTTCGTCACACGCGACTCGATGGTGGCTCTGCGTCAGCGTACCTACACGCCATACACCTATTACGTTCCCCAATTCATCCACTGCGGTGATATGAATTTCGGTATGCCCGAGGGTCAACATTTCGCGCTTACGAACGATCTGGTGAAGTCCGACGGCTCGAAGATCAAACTCACGCTGGACTCGCACGTCAAGCTCTACATCCCGTCGTTTCTGGCCTATGCCTCGGCCAAATTTACCGACGATCAGGGCTACGGCGGACAATATCCGCTGGGCAGCACCAAGATCGTAATTCAGGATCTCGTGGTCAAAGACGTGGTGAAAAATCCGGTTGACCATGAAGACAGGCTGGTTATGAAATTCGCCACCGAGAAGTGGGGCAAGGCCGAACTCGACACTCTCGCCCCGGGCTTCTGGCTCGACACCACCGACTTCCAGAGCGCCCGACTCAAGGATATGTTTCCCAACAAGCCCTTCATAAAGGAATACGCCCTGGGGGTCGATTCGACGGCGCGCATCTGGTACATCGGCAAGTTCCTGCCCACCGAGGAGTATCCCGACGGATTCATTTTCGACACCAACATAGCCTCGGTCTTCGACGAATTCTACAATCGCCGCAAAGATCAGAGCTACACCCCGCAGGAGAAGGAGTTGGAAGTACTGTCGTACACCCCGGAGAAGGATCAGACGAGCAGCATCGCGGCGTGGTATCGCGCCATCCCCACGTTGCGCCGCGGGCAATGGAGCCGCATTGTCTTCCCTTCGGCCTACGGCTACGGCGCGTCGGGCTTTTCGAAAGCGATGATCGACCAACAGGAGAGCTATTACAACTACATGCAGCAATATTACATGTACCAAAGCATGTACGGAGGAATGTATGGCAGCGGATACGGATATGGAGGTTATGGCGGATACGGAGGTTACGGATACGGAGGCTATGACGACTACTACGGCTATGGGTACGGGTACGGGTACCCATATTATCCGGACTACGGCACTACGACCACCACCGACGAGGACAAACAGAAAGTGGTGACCGAGATTCAGGCCTATACCCCGCTGATGTTCGAGATCTACATCGAGGCGCCCGACGACGAGGAATAAATAGCCGGGGCGGCCAAGGGGGGGATG
>QMCE01001097.1_pt1 | contig 14632 bp, 7 predicted proteins | sample 1821851 | NCBI WGS metagenome assembly QMCE01 (sample SAMN09453174, study PRJNA476694) | Termite gut metagenome, whole genome shotgun sequencing project. | isolation source: worker | host: Odontotermes sp. | place: South Africa:Pretoria | collected 2016-01-28 | reverse complement strand
CGGAAAATAATATTTCGCTTCGGTGGTGAATTTTAATACGGCGCCTTCTTCCAAATGCAAGCACACGTTGCTTTTCAGGGTGATGGGACCGGTATGGAATACGCCTTTCGGCACTATCACCACGCCGCCGGCCGCATCACAGGCGGACTGTATGGCTTTGTTAATCGCATCGTGGTTCAATATTCCCGCATCATCGGCCACAGCGCCGAAGTCGACAATATTGTACTGCTGCCGGCGAAAATCCGGCAACTCTATCGCTTTCACAATAGCATCGGCCTGTTTAAAAGCCTCACGCATGGTCTGCGCTGTCACAGAAGTGGCAACGATTAACAAGGGTAATAAAAGTATCTTTTTCATTTCAATATATGTTTTTTTGGTAAAAGGTGAAAGGGTAAAAGGTGGAATGGTATTTTCTTTCACCCTTTACCTTTCTACCTTTTCCTATAACGTTACTCCGGTTTTAAAGATGGCGATTTCACGATAGCCGGATTCTTCGTTGTTCACCGGCTCACCGCTCGCTACTTTGATGATATAATCGATAAAATCCTCACAGGTTTTTTCCATCAGTTCGTCTTCCAGGATCACACCGGCATTGAAATCGATCCAGTTGGGTTTCAAATTAGCGAGGCGTGAATTGGTAGAAATTTTCATGGTAGGAACAAAGGTTCCGAAAGGCGTACCGCGGCCGGTAGTAAACAGCACCAACTGGCAGCCGGTAGAAGCCAGCGCGGTAGCCGCTACCAAGTCGTTGCCGGGCGAGCTCAAGAGGTTCAGTCCTTTTGTTTTCAGTCTTTCGCCATAAGACAATACATCCACCACCGTGGCCAGTCCGCCTTTTTGGGTGCAACCCAGCGATTTTTCTTCGAGGGTGGAAATGCCGCCGGCTTTATTTCCGGGCGAAGGATTTTCATACACCGGTTGTTTATTCGCGATGAAATAATCTTTGAAATCGTTGATCAGGTGTACGGTTTTATCGAACACTTTCTTATTTTCGCTACGGTTCATCAGTATGGTTTCGGCGCCGAACATTTCCGGCACTTCGGTAAGGACGGTCGTACCGCCCTGCGCGATCAGGAAGTCGGAGAACATACCTACCAAGGGGTTCGCCGTGATGCCCGAAAAGCCGTCGGAGCCGCCGCATTTAAGTCCTATTTTCAGTTCCGAAAGCGGAATATCTTCACGGCGGGCTTGCTCCGCTTCGACGTACAGCTCGCGTAAGACGGTCATCCCTTCTTCTATCTCGTCGCCCATTTTTTGGGTTTCAATAAATGCGATGCGGGCTTTCGTATCACCGATCAATTCTTTGAATTGGCTGATCTGGTTATTTTCGCACCCCAGACCCACTATCAACACGGCGCCGGCATTAGGGTGCAGCGCCATATCACGGAGCACTTTGCGGGTGTTTTCGTGATCTTCGCCCAACTGCGAACAACCGTAGTTGTGCGGGAAGGCAACAATAGCGTCAAGGCCCTTACCGCCGGTTTCTTCCTGCAAGCGGGCTGCCAGCCGGTTGACCACGCCGTTGACACAGCCGACGGTGGGGATGATCCATAACTCGTTGCGCACGCCCACTTCGCCCGTAGCGCGGCGATAACCTCTGAAGGTCAGGTTACGGTTCGTAAATGCCGGTTGTTGCAGTTGCGGTTCATAGGTGTATTCCAACACACCATCCAGATTTGTCTTTACATTCTTCTCATTCACCAGGTCGCCCTGACGGATATCCTCCACCGCATGGCCAATAGGATAGCCATATTTTACGATGTGTGCGCACACAATTATGTTTTTTAAAGCAAATTTATGTCCGGCCGGAATATCCATGTTCAGGTGAATATCCACACCGTCGACATTTACCGTGGCGCCGGCCTGAAGGTCGACAATGGCTACGGCCACGTTATCGGCAGGATTTATTTTGAGGAAGGAAGTCATATTAATTGAAAATTGAGAATTGAAAATTGAAAATTTATTATTTAATTTGCTTAGTTACCTAATCCCCCTCTCACCTCTTAGTCTCTCGTCTCTCATCTCTATCGACGCGGCAAGCGCGTCGCTACATCTCCGCATCAGCACCACTCATTCAGGCGGCGGTTGAATTGCATGTATTCTTCTACGTTTTCTTTGGTCAGGATATCCACGGGGATATAGTTCACACGATAGACCTCCTGTTTAAAGATTACCGCCCTGCACAGATCGCGTACACAGAGGTAGCCCTGCAGTTCCGGACGTTGGGCGATCAGGTAGGATACTTTATCGTTCCTGAGGGCTTCCACATTCAGCGGCAGTTCGTCATAGCCTATAATTTTGAGCCCTTTCACATCCACTTCTTTTAAATAGCGGAGCAAGCGGTAGACACGCGAACTGAAAATCACCGCCGCCGCAATATTGTTATGCTTCTCGAACACACGATGGATATTCCGCCGGCTTTCCTCGTGGTTATCGGCATGCAGGTCGAGGCGCACCAAATGGTAGCGGCCGTGCAGCCTGTGCTGTTCCATGTAGCTCACAAAGCCCCTTTCGCGGTTGGTGGCCTGGTTGGAACCTTGTGTGCTGTGGCGCAACGAGTGGGTCAGCAATATGGTCGTATTTTCGGGAAGTCCGTCAAACAACAGCTTCGCCACTAAGTAACCGCTTTTGTACGAATGTTGCCCGTAGTATGTCAAGCCATTCACGCTTTCGAGGTTGGAGTCGATCAGCACAAAAGGCACTTTTTTCTTTTCCATGGTTTTGGCAAAATTCACGGACTCTTCGATAAACACCGGGGCAAAGATCAGGGCGTCGGGCGGTGCGGCCAATAATTTTTCCGCCTCACGGTTGAACGATACCTTATCATATTGGTTGAAAAATACGTAATCAACACTCACCCGGTAAGCCGCCATTTCCTTGCAGGCTTTCTCTATGCCGTCGTAAATGTAGTGCCAATATCCGCCCTGCTCAAATTCGGGGATAAAAGCTATGATACGCAGGTCTTTTTTCAGCGCCAGCGAACGGGCTACAAGGTTAGGCTTGTATTCCTGTTGCCGGATGATGGCCTCTATTTTCTCCCGTTTGTCTTCGGATACATGGCCGCGGCCATGCAGCACACGGTCGACAGTGCCCGGTGAAACACCTGCTAATTTAGCAATGTCCTTAATACGAAGTTTTTTATCTTGGATGGTCGCCGACACGATGAATGATATTTTTAAGGAATGGAATCCACTAAGGAATTCAGGTAAATTTCCAGGTTAGTATAATGTTGCTCTTTGTTTTTGGATTGTTAGAAAAAAAATGCATGCTTTTTATCCATTAAATAAAATTATACCGGACAAATTTAGCAAAAATAAATGACCCGTCCAAGAAAAACACACAAAACAGGGTTTGTGTGCGCACACAAACTAAAAATCGCCGATTAAAGCCTATAAAATGACCAGCGGGTAATGCTGTAAATCACTGTTTTTTGAGCTGCCTCCCACCATCAGTTCGTAAGCGCCGGCCGAAAGTTTCACCGCACCGGCGGCCTCATCCCACCAGGCTAATTCCTTTGGGGTCAACTCAAAACCGACCTGCACTGTTTCCCCGGAGGGAATATGCACTCTTTTAAAGGCGCGCAGGGTTTTCAATGGGCCCTGCACGTCGCCCTGTTTCCGCAGGTAGACCTGCACCACTTCATCGCCGTTCATTTTACCCGTATTGGTCACAGGCACTGTTAGTTTCAACGATTGCCCGGCAGTAATCTCCTGCTTGTCCGCCGTCACTTCTCCATAATTAAAAGTCGTATAACTAAGTCCGTAGCCAAAGGGATAGAGGGGTTCATCCTGCATATGGCGGTAAGTCCGCCCTTTCATGTCATAATTTTCAAAATCAGGAAGTTGAGAAACACCTTTATAAAAGGTCACCGGCAGGCGCCCCGCCGGATTATAATCGCCAAAGAGCGTTTCCGCCACCGCCGTGCCCCCCTGTTGTCCGGGATACCATGCCTGCAATATGGCTTCGCAACGTTGAATTTCGGGGATCAGGGCAAGGGGTGAACCCGAACAGTTGACCATCACTATTTTTTTCCCTGCACGATGTAGGGCAGCGATCAGCTCACGTTGCACCTGCGGCAATTGAATGTCCGTGCGGTCGCCTTTCCTGAAGCCCGGCAACTCCACGCCCATCTCCTCTCCTTCCAGTGAGGGGGATATGCCTCCGGCAAATATAACAACGTCGGCATGCCGCACTTTATCCACTGATCTTTGGATGTTAATGTTTTCTTTAAAACCCAAGTCGAAATTCAATTGTGCATCGCTGCGCACATATTCAAAGTCTATTTCAATAGCGTATTGTTGTCCGGCAACCGCTTTCATTGCGTAAGTTGTTTTCCGTCCGCCGTGGCGGTTGGCAAAAGTTTTTACTTCTTCGCCGTTCACGCGGATGCGTCCGCTGCCGTAGGCATACAGTTCAAACACCACCTCGCCCGACTGCAGGGGCGTAAACACACTGTTGTAGGTTACCGAAAAATCGGTCAGGTTCACACCGGGAGCAAAGACGGTAGCGCCCGAAGTACAAAAACGAAAAGGAGTGGGCACGTGCACGGAGGTCGCCGGTGCGCCTTCACGTTGCAGGTTGTTCCAATAACGGGCGTTGAATCCCACGCCTTCGGCTGTGCGGCATTGTGAAAACACGCTACGCAGCAGACTGCGTTCCGTCAAGCCGCAGCCTTGTTCGTAGATCAAACTGTCGCCGGGCCCCATGGCTGCGCGTATGCCGTCCAGAATGGTCACCGTGCGCAAAGGCATGCCGTGGTAGTTGCCCCACTGCATCACCGAGTCGTTGGCGTTCGGCCCCATCACGGCAATAGTTTTCCCGCCGCGTTCCAGGGGTAAAAAGTTGTTCCGGTTGTGCAGCAGGGTCATCACCTTGCGCGCCATTTCCAACGCCAGGGAGTCATGTTTGGCCGAAGCCACCGTTGAGAAAGGCATTTTCGTCCATGAAACATCTTCCCTGTCGTCCATTTCGCCTAATGCGAAACGGGCTTTCAGCAAGCGGGTGACCGAAACGTCGATATCTTTTTCAGCTATCAGCCCCTGCTCCACCCCTTTCAGCAAGGCCTTGTAGCTGGTGCCGCAATCCAGGTCGGTGCCCTGCACTACCGCATCGGATGAAGCCGCGGCGGCATCGGCATGCGTGCGGTGTCCGTTGTCTTTATAAAAATCGGCTACAGCGCCGCAGTCCGCCACCACTATACCGTCAAAGCCCCAATCCTTGCGCAATATTTGCGTCAGCAGGCGGTTACTTCCACAGCAGGGTTCTCCTTCAAAACGATTGTAAGCGCACATCACTTCTTTTACCTTAGCTTCCTTCACCAAGGCTTCAAAGGCCGGCAGGTAGGTTTCGTACAGGTCGCGGGGATGGATATTTTCGGCGTCGAAAGAATGGCGGTTCCACTCCGGGCCCGAATGCACGGCAAAATGCTTGGCGCAGGCATGTATCTTATCGTATTTTTCATCGCCTGAATCCTGAAGGCCCTTCACCGCCATCACCCCCATACGGCCGGTCAGATAAGGGTCTTCGCCGTAGGTTTCTATGCCCCTTCCCCAGCGCGGGTCGCGGTAGATGTTAATTGTGGGCGTCCACATGGTCAGGCCCTGATAACGATCATAGCTGCCCTGCGATGAATAGTAAGCGTGCTTGGCGCGGGCCTCGTCGGACACGGCGCTGAACACGGTGTACACCGCAGCGGTATCGAAGGAGGCAGCCATGGCTATAGGTTGCGGGAACACCGTGGCCAAGCCGGCGCGGGCAACGCCGTGCAACGCCTCATTCCACCAGTTGTAAGGTTTAATTCCCAAACGTTCTACCGGGCTCGACACGTCCATCATCAACGCCACTTTTTCTTCGAGGGTGAGTTGTTTCACCAGGGCTTCCGCCCGCTCGGCCGGCGATAGTGAGGTGTTCCTGTAAGCGGGTTGACATCCGGCAAGCAAAACGAACAGCAATAAAAAGAAGGGAATTTTTTTCATCGTATTTATAACTATGTTTGTGTAAAATTTATGTTTACTGAACAAGACTATTTATGTAATTCTCCAAATTGGTGTAGCCGTTGGCCGCTATTTTGGCGCCGTCGCCGGCGCTCAGCCCGTTCGCCTGCATCCAGGTTAAAGGAATACCGTCGGTTTCCGAGTAGGCGGGCACATCGGCCGGATTGAATGTGTAAGCATCCCAGCCACCCACGTCGGCCTGCGAGTCGATCATCCCGGCGCGGGTACGCGAAGATACTCCGCCGGGCAATGGTTTCAAGGGCGCTACACTATAATAAGCCCTCACCGGTGCCAGGCCCGAACGCACTTCATTGGTCACACGTGCGTCGGTATTGTCCCGCTTCAAACTGGCGCCGGCTTTCGCCAGCACATCATTGTAGGCCTCTTCTGCCGTCTGTGTGGTCACCGGTTCCGCTTCAAAAGCCGCCGTCAGTTTAATATTTTCCACACTTCCGCCGGGCAAAGGACTACCGTTGGAAGGATTAGGCTGGAGACCTATCCAATTATCCGACGTCACTGCCGGATAGCCGTCAACATAGTTGCCGCTCAGCCAAAATTTCCCCCACACATTTCCCGGCTGTTGAGAGGATTGTGTCTGGTCTTGTCCGCTCGGCGAGAAAATCCTGTTTTTATTCGCTGAGCCCGAGCCTGCTTTATAATAATTGTTCACCATATTATAGGAACCGCCTTCGCCGGCATAGCCGCTATTTCCGCCCCAGTTATAAATCACATTATTGCGGAAGTCTATTTTCTCTTTGTCCGGCTGTTTGGAATAGCGCGAACCGCAGAAACGGGGGTTACGGCTGTCGTGGTGCGCCAGGAGGTTATGATGAAAAGTAGCGCCTTTGCCGCCCCAAATACCGCCATAGCCATGCGCTCCCTTTTCATGTTTAGAAATGCGCAGGCTCTCGGAAAGAATACACCACTGCATGGTAAAATTCTCATTATCGTAGAATGAGGAGCACTCGTCGGTACTCCAACTCATGGAGCAATGGTCGATGATGATATTCTTCTGATTACGTCCCCATAGCGCATCGTCCGCCGTAGCTTTTTCATCGCCCATGCGGAAGCGCATATAACGTATGATTACATTATCGGCCCTCAGCACTACCGGATAATTTTTAATACATATCCCATCGCCGGGAGCGGTTTGTCCGGCAATGGTCAAATTGCCGTTTTTAATTTCGAGGGAGGAGTTTAAGGCAATAATACCCGCCACCTTAAATATAATGGTACGTGCGCCGGATTGGTTGATCGCCCAGCGAAGCGTACCCGCGGAAGCATCGTCGGCAAGCTTAGTCACGTATACTGCTTTACCGCCGCGGCCGCCGGTGGTCATGCGACCGTAGCCCTCTGCCCCGGGGAAGGCTGTCACCGTAGCCGGCGGAGTGATCACAGGAGGTTCGGGAGGGTTGGGCGGGTCAACGGAACCGCCGCCTTTATCACCACAACAGGTGACTGTAAAAAGGGCGAAAAGTGATAACATCACTACATACAATAACTGCTTCATCTTTCCTTAAAGTTTACAATTTACAAAATTAGTAAAAAAATTAAGAATACGATGAAAAGCACGAAAAAACAGGCATTGTGCACGCGCACAAAATAGGATTCTTTTCAAATCAAAAACCCCGCCTTGGGTTGCAAGACGGGGTTTTGAATTATTCGCAAATACCGGATTACGGCCGCCAACGCGGGTCTCCGGCAGTATTTATGCCTGCAAAAGTAGGTAGCATGAGCGTAAAGTCACCATTGGCCGGGTCGGCGAACAAGGCGGCAGAAGCTGCTCCGGCGGCTATTACACTGGGTAATGCCTGCGCTGCTGTTTCATTAACATAATCAGATGTTGTATACGTGTTTTGTACCGCAATAGAACTACCTGCACCAAAACGATAGCCCGAAGACTTCGGACCGGACTCGCCAAGGATCACATTTCTAATGTTAACAACAAGAGCTGTGCTACCGTTGCCGTCAATAAAGGTACGGCCGGAAGTAGCGCCGGGGCCGGTAATAAAGTCATTGAATGTGCAGTTCTCTATCAATACGCTCTTGCAAGGATTGGCTGCATTAGCGGCATTCACAAAAACATGGTACACTTTCCTGAATGAACTGTTGGTGATCACAATTTCTTTAATAACATCCTCTTTACCTACGTTTATGGTAAAGAATCCATAGTTGCCGTTAACGTTGTCAAAAGCGCCTATGTCACTAAACGTACAATTGTTGATCGTCACCTTGTCTATCGGATTATGCGTAGTACCCTCAATTCTGATGAAGCAACGCCCGAATTGGAACAGATCGCACCGTTCAAGATAGATATGTCCCAATCGCTCAATCCTATCCTCTGTACCTCCCCTTCCGGCAAATACGGTATTGCCATTACCTGCAGGACCTTCCAAAGAAAGGTTAACAAATTTAAGTTCATCAATAGTACACTCATTAGGCCAACTAAATAACCGGTTACCACCACCGGCAGCAGAGTGAATGATCTTGGGCTTAACAGCCGCATCAGGATCGCCATAAAGAGTCATATCACCGGCAAAACGGATACCGGGGTTAACGGAGGCAGTAAATGTAAACCCATCGGGCAGGTAAATGATCTTACCGATATTGGCAGGATCTGCGCAAATCGTTGCCAAATCAGCGCCGGGAGCTACTTCTACCACATCAGCTTCTCCTCCTACCGGCTTCCATTGGGTAGTAAATGTTCTCAGCCCGCGTCGTTGAGTACCATCGTAAATACCAACGGCATATTCCATATCCGGGGTCAAACCGGTGAGGGTATAGGAGCCGGCGGCTAATACATCTGCAGTAAGTTCAATATCACTAGTAACACCATTCGCGTCCACCATGCTCAACTTCGTAGCCGTTCCGTCGGGTAACGCCCAGTGCACAGCGGCGGTAACACCCTTCACCTCAGCATCTTTGACAGCGGTGAGAATTTGCTCGGCGCTTGTTTCAAAAGCTACACCTTGCCATTTGGATTCTTGTTGTCCGGATTCAAAAGCCTTGGCTTTTACCCGGATACTGTATTGTGTCTCGCCCCATAGTCCGGTCAACGCCAAACTGGTGCCTTCCACATCTTCCCAAGTCTGTACTACATTGTTGAAGATCATACTGTCGCCGCGGCTAAGTTCCACATCGTAAAACAGGGCACCTTCGATGGAAGCCCAAGTTACTGTCGCCTTGTCGAAAGTACCAGGTGCTACCAGTACGTCAACCGGAGAGAAAGCTCTCGGATAATTCACCTCCGTGATTTCCGTCATGGGGTCTTTACAGGCGCCAAACAAGGCCGTGAGCGCCATACAAAATATTGCTATTTTAATTATTTTCATAGTCATATCTAATATATTAAATTAGGGTCATTCACTATTGTACCTTGAGATCCATCCAGTATATTTTGCCAGATAGGCCAGTACGGACACTTATTCGGGTCGGCAGCATAGATACGCTGCCAGTATTTACGTGCATCCGGTTCTGCTTCACTATCATCATTGGTAAGTTTCCAGGTTTTTTCCGTGTAACCACCGGGGTTATCACCCAGTTCGCCACGTTCCAATCCGTATAACTCTAAGATTACACCGTCGGCGGTTTCCGGGCCTGTTTTCCAATACACCTTAGTATTCACATCATCATAGGGTGCTTGGCGGAAATGCAATAGTTGCAGGTCGGCGATATTCTCATCCAATTTTGTTTTCAGCAAATTCCAACGGATCAGGTCTTCTTTGCGGTACATTTCACCGGCCAGTTCCTTGGCGCGTTCATCTACCACCGCATTAAAGAAAGCCTCCTTACTAACCTGTGCAGCATCCATTTCAACATCAACAATGGCTGCATTGCCCGGATAAGCACGCTCTTTAATTTGCCTTAGGTAAGGTGCGGCAGCGCCGGGACCGTCAATTTCATTCACCGCTTCGGCCGCCATCAGCAATACATTGGCATAACGCATATAAAGGAAGTTCAACCCGTCATCATTGGTATTGGTTACACGACGGCTGAGCCATTCATAACGGTGCTTACCGAAACACCAGTTATTGATGTTCCGCAATACCTGTTTCGGCGTTGCCGTTGCTCCTCCGGATCCATCCGATGTCCACTCAAAAGGAATACAGGTCAAATTACGGCGTACATCCTGCGGTTTATATTTGTAGAACAAAATAGGGTTAGGCATAATATTGCCACCCGCAGTCTGTGCAGTAAACTTATCTTGGTTCGTATGTCTGATCCCCCAAGTGTAAATTACGCGGCCGCGTTCCGTGGAGAAAGGAATTTCCCACAGGGTTTCATTACCGGCCACATGGGTTTCGGCATGCGCAGCACGTATCCACGCTTCAAAACTGCTACCATAACTACCCTGCGGTTCCAAACGAGCTCTACCGCTCCCGATCACATCCAAACATTCCTGTTTGGCAATAGCATACATTGCTGCCCGCGACAAATCGGGATCATTGCTGGCGCGCATGGCGCTCTCACCCATGTGCATGGAATGTCCGCCGGCCATGAGGGCTACACGGGCGCGCAGGCCTTTCACAAAAGCTCTGTTGATGTGCTCGTTAGTCTGGGTATAGCTGTTTTCGTTCGGCCAGCCTACCAAGTTAGCGGCTTCTTGCAAATCGGCCAGCAATTGTTTCAGGATCACATCACGGTCGGCACGCGGCAAGTACACGGTTTCCGAATTAATAGGCTCAAAACGTGCCGGCACACTGCCCCAACCTTTCAGCAGGTCGACATAAAGTACGGCACGCAGGGTCAACATTTCACCTAAGATTTGCGCCATTTCCCAATTATTCAAATCGGCATAGGCACGTAACCCACGGATAGCCAAATTGGCACGTTCAATACCTTCATAATTTTTAACGTAAGTATCATTCCCCGCATTCATATTACTATTAGATACATTTGGGGTGTAGTTGGCCAAACGTTCATTATCAGATTCGCCGGCAGTAGCTCCTGCACCTAAACTACGCACTTCAACATCGGTGTTGAGGCCATAGTGAGTATAGTAGCGGCCGCGGTAAGAGTTGGTTTCACCCATGGAGTGAATCACCCCTGCAATGGCATTTTTGGCATAAGCCGGCGTAGAGAAGATCACCGACTCGTCCATCGACGATTTGGTAGGCGCATCGAGCATCTCTTCACTACAGGCAGTGCCAAGCATGGCCAGGAGCGCCAGTGACAATATTTTTATATTATTTTTCATATTTAAAGTCTTTTTTTCAATTAGAACGTTAAGTTAAGGCCAAATACCAGCGAACGGCTACGCGGATACGCAGAATAGTCCACGCCCGGCGTATAGGGTACATTACGGCGGGTGTCCACTTCGGGGTCGAAACCGCTATAATTGGTCAAACAAAATACGTTATAAGCCGTAGCATACACACGCAAGTTGGAAATGTAAATTTTTTCCGTCCATTCTTTCGGAAGGGTATAACCTAAGGTCAGGGTGCTCAAACGCAGGAAAGAGCCGTCTTCTACCGCATAGTCGGTGAATACGTGTTTCCTCATATAGGGCGACCACATGGTAGTATTGGCATTGGCCGCCGCCAGGGCATCCTTGTCGAGGATCAACTCGCCGGTCGTTTTGTCTAGACTGGTCCAACGGTTGCCGTCGGCCATAATGTCCAACATATTGCGGTTATTGTTCCGGCTGGTTTCGGTATACTCCAGCTTATTGGCATTGTATACATCGTTGCCGTAGCTCCAGTTGAAGTTGGCGGCAAAATCGAAACCATATACACGGGCATTGATATTGAAACCACCGGTATGCAAAGGAGTAGCATTACCGATCACTTCTTTACCTTCATCGTTGTCGAGCACCATCGTGCCGCCATCTTTGGCCGCGAGTTTCATTGTACCCGGGCGCAAAGTTCCCACCACGGCGCTGCTGTTCACCACGCCGGGTTTCAATTCGCCCCAGGGGGTATCACCCGTACCATTCCATTGAAAATCGTCTACTTCATAACGGCCAAGTACGCGATAACCGTACATTACGCCGATGGGTTGTCCCACTTGTACCAAGTAGTCATTACCAATTTCAGTAGAGGCCCAAGAGGTAGCGCCGGGGAAACTTTCCTGTCCGCCTAACGACACCACCTTGTTTTTATTGAAACCGATGTTGGCGTCAATGCTCAGACCGTAGTTTTCCTTATCTATAGCTACCCAGCGGGCGGAAATTTCCAAACCCTTATTTTCGGTCTCGCCTACATTGCGCCATTGCGATGTATAACCGGTTCCCGGAGTAAGTACGTTCAGGAGCAAGTCTTTGGTATTATTGAGGTAGACTTCCACCGTACCGCCGAAACGTCCGCCAAACAGCGCCCAGTCCAACCCGATGTTGCGGGTAACAGTAGTTTCCCAGGTCAGTTCCGGATTAGCCATCAGCGAACTGGGTGCCCAATAACTGCTATACCCACCTACCCAGGTGGTGGCCCTTGATTCAAAACTTTGTGCCATTTGTCCGGAAGGAATGCCGTTATTACCGGTGGTACCGTAGCTGGCACGGAGTTTCAGGTCGGTGATCCAGCTCTTTGTCCCTTCCATAAAGGGTTCGCCGGAAATACGCCAGGCGCCGGATATAGAGGGGAAATAGCCCCAGCGGTTGCCTGCGGCAAATTTAGAAGAACCGTCGGCGCGGAAGGTAGCGCTCAACAAATATCTGCTTTCATAGTCCCAGTTGGCACGGCCGAACCAGGAGAAGAGTTTATCGTCGGGTGAAAAATTGTTATTCACCGAAGCTGCATAGTTACCTGTATTGCCCTGCGTAGTCAGACGGCGGGCCATGCCCAAGTCAAAACTCGGATCAAAACCGGCTACTACGGTTTCCATAGAATGGTTAGTAGTAATCAGGTACTCTTGTCCTAACAACACATTTAAATTATGGCCTTCGGGCATCCATTTATTAAGGTCCACCTGCAGGGTATTGGTATTACGGATGGTTTGGCGATCACGGTCGGTGAAAATCACGGCCGGTTTACCTTTATTATCATCACCCGGCACATTAATGCGCGAATAGTAAGTAGTCACCCCATAGAAACGGTCGGTGCGCTCGTCATATTGGTCCAAACCCACTTCGGATTTAATCCTGAACCCATCGATAAACTCCCAACTGGCGGCGCCAGCCATATTCAAAGTGGTACGCTTGTTGATACGGTCATTATCACGAAGCGATATGATAGGACTATACAAAGCAAATTCAGGATCGGTTTCGGTAGGATCCGTCAATTCCGGCGCCGTAAGGGGAATAGTGGGGTAAAGCATCACGTTTCTCAGGCGGGTATCGGTAGACGAACCTTTTTCACTACCACCGTCATTTACTGCCGGGCCGTTCACCGTGGTGCTCGACCAGCGGGTAGAGAAGTCCAACTGTACCCGTTTGTGCGGGTTATTGGTCAGTTTCAACGAAAGGTTATCGCGAGAGAAATCAGAATCTTTGGCAATGGCCGCTTCATCCATATGATTGTAGCTGAATACGTAGCGCATTTTTTCGGTACCGCCACTGATACTCAGGTTGTGGTTAAACGTAGTACCGGTGTTGCCGAAGATAATATCCTGCCAATCGTTAATGGGTACATTCTTATACATTTCCATATCCTGCCAGTTACCAAAATATTTGGTATAATAATCATTATCAGCCAGGAGTGAATGTTCATAAGTCCACAGTGCATAATCATAAGGATCCAGTACATTTAATGTTTTGGCAATTTTCTTTATACCATAATAAGCATTGTAGTTCACCGTGATTCTGCCTTCCTGGCCGCTCTTGGTAGTTATAATTACTACCCCGTTAGCACCGCGTGAACCGTAAATGGCTGCGGAAGAAGCATCCTTCAACACGTCGATACTGGCAATGTCGCTCGCAGCAACATCATTGATGGAGCTCACAGGGAACCCGTCAACAATGTACAAAGGTTCATTACTACCTGTAATAGAACCGCCGCCACGCACACGGATCTTCACTTCGGCATCGGGCGAGCCTTCAGCCGTAGTTACCTGCACCCCGGCCATTCTACCGGCCAAAGCAGCGGCAGCAGAAGCTACGGGAACAGCAGCAATTTCTTTGGCTGCAACGGAAGAAACCGCTCCCGTCAAGTCGCGTTTTTTCACCGTAGCATAGCCGATCATTACCACCTCTTCCAATTGCATAGCATCATCTTCCAATGATATGTTCACTTCATCACCGGTAGCGGGCACCTCCTTGGTCAACATGCCAATGTACGATGCCACCAAAGTAGCTCCGGCAGGCACGCTTTCCAGCGTATACTTCCCGTCGATATCGGTAGTAGCACTGATTCTGGTACCTTTAATCACTACCGACGCGCCTACTAAAGGTGCATTAGCAGCGTCGGTAACGAAACCCGTAACGGTTCTTGTCTGTGCCGCAGCACCCAAGGAAACCAAGCACAATGCAGCCATAAGCAACACGCGGCTTAACATCCTCACATAAAACAATTTTCGCATAAGTTGTAAATTTTAGGTTAATATTTGTGTATTTTAACTAACTAAGTCAAATCAATTGCATTTTTTATTAATGCAAAGATAACAATTTTTTCATTTGTGTGCGCACACATGCTATTTTTTTTCAAATATCGGGATATAATTTATTAACATAAAGCCTTTTTTAATTGTCAAAATCAATTAAAACA
>QMCE01001096.1_pt1 | contig 14638 bp, 10 predicted proteins | sample 1821851 | NCBI WGS metagenome assembly QMCE01 (sample SAMN09453174, study PRJNA476694) | Termite gut metagenome, whole genome shotgun sequencing project. | isolation source: worker | host: Odontotermes sp. | place: South Africa:Pretoria | collected 2016-01-28 | reverse complement strand
TGAAGACCTCTTCGCCGGTTGCTTCTTCGCGGTCTGAAACGGATTTTCCGGAACGGGAGAAACCGGTTGAGGCGGCGAAAAATAATCCGGAACGTGTTATTTACGGATCTGAAGAAAAAAAATCAGAACCCGTGAAGAAGAAAGAATCTGTTCCGGAACGCGTGAAGCGACTTACTTCTTATTCGCGACCTTCCTACCCCCGTACGGAAAAGTATCCGGAGGGTACTGTTGTGGAGTTGAATACGGCAGATACCGTTATACTGAAGAAAGTACCCGGTATCGGCAGCGCTTTTGCAAAGCGTATTATTAATTACCGCAATCTTCTGGGCGGGTATTATTCTGTTATGCAGTTGAGCGAGGTATATGGGATTGACGAAGATAAATATAACGCGCTTGTATCGTGGTTCAGCGCTGATGTTTCGCTTATATCCAAGCTGAATGTAAACAACTTGCCCCAGGATTCGTTGCGCCGGCATCCGTATATTGATTACGGGCAGGCTAAAGTTATTGCGCAATTACGGAAGCAGAAGGGAAAACTCACAGGATGGGAGAATCTCCTTTTACTGGATGAATTTACGGATAATGACAGAATTAGGCTGCAATACTATTTATCTTTTGAGTGAGCTCTTGAATGATTTGATTTATATCTTATCTTGCCCGTACCCGAATATTTTTTTACCTTTGCGTGATGTAAAAAATTAGGCAGATAATGGTAAAAGCAGTAGAAACGCCTTTAATGAAGCAATATTTTGATATAAAATCAAAACATCCTGACGCGATATTATTATTCAGGGTAGGCGATTTCTATGAAATGTATGGTGATGATGCGGTTACCGGGGCAGGCATTCTGGGTATCGTTCAGACAAAGCGCTCTAACGGTAGTTCTCCCGATATTGCTATGGCCGGATTTCCACATCATGCGCTTGATACCTACTTGCCCAAGTTGGTTCGTGCGGGGAAAAGGGTGGCCATCTGTGACCAGCTCGAAGACCCTAAAATGACGAAAAAATTAGTTAAGCGGGGTATTACCGAACTGGTGACTCCGGGCATATCCATTGACGACAATATCCTGAGTAATAAGGAAAATAATTTCCTGGCGGCCGTACATATCGGAAAATCGGTCTGTGGCGTTGCATTTCTTGATATATCGACAGGAGAATTTCTGACGGCTGAAGGGTTACCCGGCTATGTTGATAAGCTGTTGAACAATTTTGCCCCGAAAGAAATTCTGCTGGAACGTGACCGGCGCGCTTTCTTTGATGAACATTTTGATACGCGTTGTCTTTTATATTCGCTTGATGACTGGATTTTTACGGAAGATACGGCCCGTGAGCGGTTACTCAAACAATTTGAAACGAGCACACTGAAAGGTTTTGGAGTCAGTGAATTGCGGCATGGTATTATTGCGGCGGGTGCGATACTTCATTATCTTGATATGACGCAGCATACGAATATAGGGCATATCACGTCTCTATCGAGGATTGAAGAAGATTGCTATGTGCGTCTTGATAAGTTTACCGTACGAAATCTTGAATTGATACATTCAATGAATATAGGCGGTGTTTCGCTGCTTGATATTATTGATAAGACGATTTCTCCGATGGGCGGGCGCTTGCTGAAGCGTTGGATCGTTTTTCCCCTGAAAGATACGGAAGCTATCCGCGAACGCCAGCAGGTGGTTACCTATTACCTGAAAAACCCTGATATAGCGGAAGTATTGGAAACATTGCTTGCTCAGGTGGGTGATATGGAACGTATTATTTCGAAAGTAGCCGTGGGACGCGCTACACCGCGTGAAATTGTACAATTGAAAATCGCTTTGCGCGTAATTGAACCGATAAAAAAGATCTGTGAAGAGAGTGATGATGAAAGTCTTCAACGTTTCGGGCAGAAATTAGACCCTTGCGCCGCTATCCGCGACCGGATTGAAAAAGAGATAAATCCGGATCCTCCCTTGTTGGTAAATAGAGGCGGGGTGATTGCTGAAGGTGTTAATGATGAGTTGGATGAGTTGAGAAAACTGGCTTATTCCGGCAAAGATTATTTATTGAAAATACAGCAGCGTGAGATTGAACGTACAGGTATTTCCAGCCTTAAAATAGCTTTTAATAATGTCTTTGGCTATTATATTGAGGTACGTAATGCACATAAGGATAAAGTTCCGCCCGAATGGATACGTAAACAGACACTTGTCAATGCGGAGCGTTACATTACCGAAGAGTTAAAAGAATACGAAGAGAAAATATTAGGCGCGGAAGAAAAAATACTTTCGCTGGAGACGCGCATTTTTAGTGAACTGGTACTTGATATTGCCGCATATATTCCGCCTATTCAAAACAATGCGAATGGAGTAGGGCAGATTGATTGTTTGCTTTCATTTGCCCGTTGTGCGAAGATGAACCGTTATATCTGTCCCGTTGTAGATGATTCGGAAGTAATTGATATTAAAGCGGGTAGGCATCCGGTTATTGAGAAACAACTTCCGCATGATTCACCTTATATTGCGAATGATGTTTATCTGGATCAGAAAAAACAACAGATTATTATTATTACAGGTCCCAACATGGCCGGAAAATCGGCTTTGCTGCGTCAAACCGCATTGATTGCTTTAATGGCGCAGATCGGTAGCTTTGTACCGGCTGATAGTGCGCATATTGGCTATATAGATAAGATTTTTACCCGTGTAGGCGCATCGGATAATATCTCTCTCGGTGAATCTACGTTTATGGTTGAAATGACCGAAGCGTCCGAAATTATTAATAATCTTTCTTCACGCAGCCTTGTTCTGTTCGACGAACTGGGGCGCGGCACAAGTACTTATGATGGCATTTCGATCGCATGGGCGATTGTTGAGTATATTCATGAACATCCTGAGAATCGTGCGAAAACGCTTTTTGCTACCCATTATCATGAATTAAATGAAATGGAACGTTCATTCAAGCGTATAAAGAATTATAATGTTTCCGTAAAAGAGGTTGATAATAAAGTGATTTTTATGCGTAAACTTATTCCGGGAGGCAGTGAACACAGTTTTGGTATTCATGTGGCAAAAATGGCCGGAATGCCCAGAAGCATTGTAAAACGCGCGAATGAAATACTGAAGCAGCTTGAGACGGATAACCGTCAGCAAGGTATTAAAAGTAAACCCGTAAAAAAAATCGCTTCGGGAGCTGAGGGGTATCAATTGAGTTTTTTTCAATTGGATGATCCTGTTTTAAGTCAGGTTCGGGATGAGATTAAAAATCTGGATGTTAATAATCTGACGCCGATGGATGCACTTAATAAGCTGAATGACATAAAGAAAATTATAACCGGAAAGTGAATTTGTAAACGAAGTTATCTGGTTTTGTAAATTCATTGCAATGATTCGTTGGTATTATCCGGATAGAATTTTTTCTGAATTTCCTTTAAAATATGGAATTTATTTTCTGAATACAAGATTATGGTATTGAATTATATTTGGATAGGTTTTATTTTGATTGCTTTTGTTGTTGCGCTTTGCCGGCTTTTCATTGCGGGAGATACGGAAGTGTTTAATCAAATTATTACCTCTACGTTTGATTCTGCCAAAATGGGATTTGAAGTATCAATAGGTCTTACCGGCGTATTATCTCTGTGGCTTGGTCTGATGAAAATTGCCGAGAAATCGGGATTAGTCAATTCTTTTGCCCGTTTCGCTTCTCCGGTTTTTGGTAAACTTTTCCCCGGAATCCCTAAAGATCACCCTGCCGCAGGTACTATATTTATGAATATATCTGCGAATATGCTTGGGCTCGACAATGCTGCTACTCCGATCGGATTAAAAGCCATGCAACAACTTCAGGAACTCAATAATAAAAAGGATACGGCTACCAATGCGATGTGTATGTTCCTGAATATAAATGCATCCGGTTTGACGATCATCCCAATTACGATTATGATGTATCGTGCGCAATTTGGCGCTGCGAACCCTTCGGATGTTTTTCTTCCGATTTTGATCGCTACGTTTTTTTCTACTTTGATTGCTATTATTGCTGTTTGTGTTGTTCAAAAAATAAATTTGTTTCAAAAAAGTCTGCTGTTTTTCTTTGGCGGACTTATTTTTTTTATTGGCGGCTTACTATGGTTCTTCAACTCTCTTTCTGCCGGAGAAGTTTCTCTTTATTCGTCTTTGGTCGCAAATTTACTTCTTTTTACAATAATTTGTGGCTTTTTGCTCGCCGGAATACGTAAAAAACTCAATGTATATGACGTATTCATTTTAGGCGCAAAAGAAGGCTTTCTGACGGCCGTTAAGATAATTCCATACCTTATAGCCATCCTTGTTGCGATCGGCGTTTTTAGAGCCTCTGGTGCGATGAGTTTTTTAATTGATGGAATATGTTGGTTTGTAGTATTTTGTGGATTTGATACATCATTTGTCGAGGCTTTGCCTACTATTTTTATGAAACCGTTAAGCGGTAGTGGCGCGAGAGGCATGATGCTTGATGCGATGAAAACCTATGGAGCCGATTCTTTTGTCGGTCGACTGTCATGCGTTGCTCAGGGGTCGACTGATACGATTTTGTATGTTGTCGCTGTTTATTATGGAAGTGTTGCTATCCGTAATACGCGTCATACAATTCCGTGTGCTTTACTTGCGGATCTGGGCGGCGCTATTGCCGCGATTATTGTGTCTTATATATTTTTTCCCGTAACATAGTGATTTAATTAGGATTAAAAATCAAGAGGATGATTACATACAATGCTGACAGTATAAAAATACCGGTATTTCCAAAGCGTAAAATCTCGTTTTGGATTAAGCAGGTAGCCGCAATATATGGGAAAAAGGTAGGGGAGATCGCTTATATCTTTTGTTCGGACAAAAGGATTCTGGAGATAAATCGCGATTATCTTACACATGATTACTATACGGATATCATCACTTTTGATTACAGTGAGCATGTAGTTATTTCGGGAGATCTGTTTATAAGCGTTGATACGGTTCGCACAAACGCCGAAAAATATAAAGTGACGTATTACAATGAGTTATATCGTGTTATAATACATGGAATTTTACATTTATGCGGGATTGATGATAAGGCTCCGGGAGCCCGTGAAATGATGGAGCGTAGTGAAAATGATGCGTTGGAAATGCTCGTAAAAATCCTGGATAATAAGGATTCCGGGTGTGACCTGTAATTTTATCTTCTCGTAGTTCATATATAGATTGATAAGTAAGTAATTCGTTTTTGTGAATTTCCGTTTGCTATTTGCAAAAACGGAATGATAAGACGGCGGTATTTTAAAAAGTTGTTTTTATAGCTTGATTTCAAAAGCTGTTAATTATCTTTGCACCTGTAAATGAGCGTTTCCTAATGAGATTTGATTATGATGTGATAGTGGTGGGTGCCGGTCATGCGGGATGTGAAGCGGCGGCGGCGGCGGCGAACTTAGGTTCCCGGACGTTGCTTATTACCATGGATATGAATAAAATAGCCCAGATGAGTTGTAATCCGGCTGTAGGAGGAATTGCCAAAGGGCAGATTGTTCGTGAAATTGATGCGCTTGGCGGTTATATGGGTATTGTTACGGATCGTACGGCTATACAATTCAGGATGCTTAACAGAAGTAAAGGGCCGGCTATGTGGAGTCCGCGTGCGCAAAGTGACCGTGTCAGATTTATGGCTGCATGGCATGATGTTCTTGATCATATACCAAACTTATATATATGGCAGGATGAGGTCATCCAATTACTGTCGGATGAAACGGATCGTCGCGTTACCGGCGTGAAAACCATGCTTGGAATAGCGTTTCATGCGGCATCTGTTATACTCACGAACGGCACATTTTTGAATGGATTGATGCATATTGGGCGTGTACGGTTTTCCGGCGGGCGCATAGCAGAGCCTGCTTCGTCCGGACTGACGGAGCAATTGGTGTCATTGGGTATGCGTTCCGAAAGAATGAAAACGGGAACGCCTGTACGTATAGACGGGCGTAGCGTTGATTTTGGAGAGATGACGGAGCAACCCGGAGAACATGATTACCGGAAATTTTCATATTTAGATACCGTCTGTCGCGAGCTTAAATCATTGAGTTGTTGGACTTTATATACAAATGAGGCTTGTCATAACGTGTTGTATGAAGGTTTACCGGATTCTCCTTTATATAATGGTCAGATTAAAAGCATCGGACCCCGTTATTGTCCGAGTATTGAGACAAAAATTGTTACTTTTGCCGATAAAACGCAGCATCAGTTATTTCTTGAACCGGAAGGTGAATCAACGAATGAGTTTTATTTGAATGGATTTTCCTCTTCATTACCTTTTGACATTCAGTTGCGCGCTTTGCAGCAGATACCCGCTTTCCGGCATATTCAATTGTATCGTCCGGGCTATGCGATTGAATATGATTTTTTTGATCCCACACAATTGTATCATACCCTGGAAACAAAGATGATTAAAAATCTTTTTTTTGCGGGGCAGATTAACGGCACTACCGGCTATGAAGAGGCGGCAGGGCAGGGGATCATTGCCGGTATAAATGCTCATATAAAGTGTAATAACGGTGAACCGTTTATTCTTACGCGTGATGAGGCTTATATCGGTGTTCTGATAGACGATCTTGTTACGAAAGGGGTTGATGAGCCATATCGTATGTTTACCTCGAGGGCGGAATATCGTATACTCCTCAGGCAGGATAATGCGGATGTGCGTCTTACGGAAAAATCATATCATTTAGGTCTTGCTGATAAGTATCGATATCAATTGCTTAAGGAGAAAAAGGATGCGATCAATTCAATTGTTGCGTTTGCCGAAAATTATTCGGTAAAACCTTTTCAAATAGATGATGTGTTAGTGTCTCTTGGTACGGCTCCTCTTTCTCATGGTTGTAAATTGATTGAGATTATTAAACGTCCCCAGGTTCGGTTATCTGATCTGGCGAATGTGTTGCCCGGATTGCAGGATGTGTTGACTCATATTCCGGAGCGAAGAAATGAAGAGATTCAGGAAGCTGCGGAAATACTTATGAAATACGATGGTTATATTAAACGTGAGCAGCAGATGGCTACAAAAATAAGCCGGTTGGAACATATTGTTATTAAGGGGAAATTTGATTATGAATCCATTCATTCACTTTCTACGGAAGCCCGTCAGAAGCTGAAGCGTATAGATCCGGAAACAATTGCCCAGGCAAGTCGTATTCCCGGCATTTCCCCCAGTGATATTAATATTTTATTAGTTTTGTTGGGACGCTGATTGTTCCACGTGAAACCAAATTTTATGAAATCGTGTTTTAGTAAACTTTTATTGTTACTTGTATTCTTTTCCGGGTCATTTTTTTGCCTTGCACAGAAAGAGAAAAAAGTATCTGTTGGAATAAGTACTGATTATGGATTCGGGAAGGATTTTAATAATTATGCGTCAACAGTCAGATTGAATTATTTTCTTATTGAAAAGTTTAGAATCTCACCCTCATTTTCCTATTATTTCAATAAAGATGATAAGAAGATGAATATTTTTTCTTTTAATTTTCATTATGTGTTTTCAGATCTGATTCCGAAACTTTTTCCTGTCATGGAAGATCAGGGATTGTATTTTTATCCGGTTGCCGGTTTTTGTATTGCTAATCTGGATTACCCAAAAAGAAATTGTTTGAATTGTTCCGAAACGGTCACTTCCTCCGGAAGCAATTATACATATAATTTCGGATTTGATTTTGGCGCAGGTGTTGATTATGATTTGCCTACTTTATTACCTGTTCTGAGAGACATGAGTGCAAATTTCGAAATACAATATCAGGCGCTTGAACAATATAATCGCCCTCAATTGTCATTTGGTATTATGTATAATTTCTGAAAGTTTTTTTTGGTTTGTTTCACGTGGAACGCAAAAATGAAGAGAAAAGTTTATGTTATATATCAAAGATGGAGTACAATTATAAAAATCATTTGAGTTTGACATTGTCGACAATTCCGGAAATGCCCGGTTGTTATCAGTTTTTTGACGAAAATGGAGTTATCATTTATGTAGGAAAGGCAAAGAACCTGAAACGCCGTGTGGCATCTTATTTTCATAAAGATCATTTCCATCATAAAACAAAAGTCCTTGTAAAGCAGATAAGAGATATAAAATACATTGTTGTTGACTCGGAGGAAGACGCGCTTTTATTGGAAAACAATCTGATCAAGCAATATCGTCCCCGTTATAATGTAATGCTGAAGGATGACAAAACATATCCTTCAATTAGCATAAAAAATGAATATTTCCCCAGGGTGTTTCAGACACGGAATATTATTAAAGACGGTTCGCTTTATTTTGGCCCTTATGCTTCTGTTTATATAGCAAAGACGATGCTTCAAATGATAAAATCAATCTATAAGATCCGAACCTGCAAATATCCGCTTACTCCTGAATCTATTGCGCAAGGCCGGTATAAAGTATGTCTGGAATATCATATCAAACGTTGTAAGGCTCCGTGTATAGGCTTGGTTTCTTTAGAAGAATACAATGAACAGATATCGGAAATTAAAGAAATATTAAAAGGCAATAGTTCCCGCATTACTACTCATTTATTGGAACAAATGCGAGATTTGTCCGACCGGATGCGTTTTGAGGAAGCGCAATTGATAAAGAATAAATACGATGTGATTGAAAATTATCGTTCACGTTCGACAGTTGTAACACCTTCTTTACATAATATTGATGTCTTTTCGTTGGATGAAAATGAGAAGTCCGCCTATATTAATTATATGCATATTGGTAATGGCGCTATTGTACATGTATACACGCTGGAGTATAAAAAGAAACTGGATGAACCCAAGGAAGAGCTCCTCGGACTGGGTATCATAGAAATGAGAAAACGGTTTAACAGCAGGGCGCGTGAAATAATTGTACCGTTCTTTCCGGATATAAAAATATCGGATGAAATAATTTATACGGTTCCGCAGAAAGGAGATAAGAAGAAGTTATTGAATTTGTCTATCCAGAATGTAAAGCAATACAAAGTTGATAGTTTGAAAAAAGCGGAAAAATTTAATCCGGAACAGCGTACAACCCGGTTGTTGAAAACGATTCAGCATGATTTGCATTTGCCCGCTTTACCTATGCAGATAGAGTGTTTTGATAATTCGAATATTCAGGGAACCAATCCGGTCGCGGCGTGTGTCGTGTTTAAAAAAGGAAAACCATCAAAAAGAGATTACCGTCATTATCACATTAAAACTGTTGTCGGGCCCGATGATTTCGCTTCTATGGAGGAGGTAGTTACACGTCGTTATACTCGTTTACTGGAAGAAAATCAGCCTTTTCCGCAACTGATTGTGATTGATGGCGGAAAAGGGCAGTTAAATGTTGCAACTGCGGTTCTGAAAAAGCTGGATCTGCTGGGCAGTATATCAATCGTAGGTCTTGCTAAGAGGTTGGAAGAAATCTTTTATCCGGGCGATCCGGAACCATTGATATTAGACAAAACATCGGAAACGCTGAAAATAATACAGCATTTGCGTGATGAAGCGCATCGTTTTGGTATAACTTTTCACCGGCAGATCAGAAGTAAAAAACAGGTACTTTCAGAGCTTGATGCTATAAAAGGTATCGGTGAAAAGACTAAGATAGTACTTCTGAAAAAATATAAGAGTCTTAAACGATTACGAGAAGTTCCCGTAAATGAGCTTGTTGATCTTATCGGTAAATCAAAGGCTGAAATGCTTATAAAAGGTCTGGAAAAGAAATAGTATTCTTTTATTTGTAACGGATGATATATGAATAGTAGAAAATGAGAGTGATAATACAACGTGTAAAACATGCATCGGTTGAAATTGAGGGACATGTTAAATCAATGATCAGTCAGGGGTTATTAGTTTTTGTCGGGATAGAAGACGCTGATAGCCAAGATGATATAGAATGGTTGGCAAAGAAGATTGTAAATCTACGCATATTTGGTGATAATGAAGGCGTTATGAATTTGTCTGTTTCCGAAGTGAAGGGAGAAATGCTTGTTGTGAGTCAATTCACCCTTCATGCGATGGTGAAAAAAGGGAACAGGCCCTCATATATACGTGCCTCCAAACCGGATGTTGCGATTCCTTTGTATAACTCTTTTTGTTCGGAAGTAAGTCTTCAACTGGGTTATGAGGTGAAAACAGGTTCTTTTGGCGCGGACATGAAAGTCGAATTGTTGAATGATGGCCCTGTCACGATTTTTATAGATACAAAAAACAGGGAATGAATTGTAGGGTTTGATACGGACTTATCCGGAAAATAGGCTGTTTTTCATATATGGTAAAAGATTTCCCGTGTTTTTCTTTTACGGTGAAATATCATACCTTTGCCGTTGTTGTCTGAATTTATAAATGATTGATTATATGGAATATTTGACAATAAAAAAGGCTCAAATGCTTGTGGATGAGTGGATTAACACTTATGGTGTGCGCTATTTTAATGAATTGACAAATATGGCGATTCTTACCGAAGAAGTAGGGGAGTTGGCGTGTGTTATTGCTCGTACTTATGGTGAACAATCGTTTAAAGAGAGTGATGAAAACCGCAATCTTGCCGATGAGATGGCCGATGTGTTGTGGGTATTGATCTGTCTGGCTAATCAAACGAATGTTGACCTTACGGATGCTTTTGAAAAAAATATGAAGAAGAAAACAGCGCGTGATAATGAACGGCATAAAAACAATAAAAAATTATAGCTATGGAAAATTATGAATATGAAGCGGGGTATTCCCATTCGGAAGTAAACAGATACCAGGAAACGTTTAACCGGTTTTCTTTACTTCCGCCGGATAAAGAGATTTCGTCTGTTGTAGAGTCTGTTATAGATATGCATTTCAAAGAGAATTTTACGGCTGAAGTGCTGAAGCAGATCCATGGATGTATTGATTTAACGTCATTGACGAGCCTTGATACAAAAGAAAGTATCTGGGCCATGGTAGATCAAATGGTAAATAATTATGAAGGCGTGCGTCCTGATGTGCCTAATGTCGCTGCCGTATGTGTTTACCCTCTGTTTGTTGAAACCGTTAAACAGGCTTTGAACGCACAGGATGTAAGAATTGCATCGGTTGCAGGAGGTTTTCCGTCTTCACAGACTTTTGCCGAAATAAAAGTGGCGGAAACGGCTATGGCTGTTATGGCCGGCGCCGATGAAATCGATGTGGTGATGAACCTGGGGTATTTTATGGAAGAGGAATATGAAATGCTTGCGGATGAACTAAGTGAAATAAAGGATAGTTGTCGCAATGCAAAACTGAAAGTTATTCTGGAGACGGGAGCGCTTGCGGTGGCTGAAAATATCCGGAAAGCGACGATTCTTTCTGTCTATTCGGGGGCTGATTTTGTTAAGACGTCTACCGGCAAAGGATATCCCGGGGCTACTCTTGAAGCTGTTTATGTCATGTGTAAAGTCATTAAGGAATACGCGACTATAAGTGGCCGGAAAGTGGGAATAAAGGTTTCGGGCGGAATCAGAACCGCGGAAGATGCCGTACGTTATTATACGATCGTAAAAGAAGTTTTGGGCAACGAATGGCTTAACAAAGATTTATTCAGGATAGGAGCCAGCAACCTTGTCAGTGATATTGAAAAAAGGCTGGGCGAATAGTTTTTCAGAAAAAGTATTGGGATAATTGTTGATTTATATACGTAATGTGCTGTTAATTAACTCTTTCTGCGAAATAATCAGCCAATAAAAGCAGGCTGTTGCGGGCTTCCGATTCCGGAAAATTACGGATGATATCGACGGCTTTCTGTTTGTATTCGCTGAGTTGTTTCTCGGCGTATTCGATACCATTTTGTCGTTTTGCGAAAGCAATTAATTCGGATACGTTTTCCGGACTGAAGTCCTGGTTGGTGATGATTTCCATGTAATGGGATGATTCCTTTTCCGGCGCCTTTTTTAAGGCGTAAAGAAGCGGCAGTGTTATTTTTCCCTCACGTATATCGTTTCCGGTTGGTTTTCCGATATTCAGGTCCTCATAGTAATCGAAAATATCATCTTTAATCTGAAAGCAATACCCTAAGTATTTGCCGAACAGGTGACAGTTTTTAATTGTATCTGAAGAGGCATTAACGGAAATAGCCCCAATCTCGGCACATGCGGAAATAAGAGTTGCTGTTTTTTTATTTATCATGTTAAAATAGTCCTTTTCATTGACGGAATGTTTTTCTACATTGTCAAGTTGCATCAGTTCTCCTTCCGATAGCTCGCGACATACGTTTGCTATTATCTTTATGACAGCAATATTTCCGCTTTCAGCCGCGCGCGCGATTGTACTTGCCAATAAATAATCTCCCGTCAATACGGCAATACGGTTGTCAAATATTGCGTTGAGAGACGGCATTCCACGGCGTTGTTTGGTTTCGTCTACTACATCGTCGTGAATCAGGGTCGTTGTATGGAGAGTCTCTATTATAACAGCCGCTTCCTTTGTCATTTCAGTTATGTTTCCACATGCTTTGGCTGTCAGGAGAAGTAAGAGCGGACGTATATGCTTTCCGTTTGAACGCAGTACCTGTTCGATGGCAGATTGTAGAAGTGGAACTTCACTATGAAGTACAGTCGAAAAATTTACTTTAAATTGTTCGAATTCAAAGGCAATGGGTTTTGCTATTTGTAGTCTGTCAATCATTTTAGTCTTTAATTGCGCGCAAAGATAGCAATTTTTTTATACTTTTACGCGTTGAAACAAGATCACAATGAGTGAAATTGTATGAAATCCTTTTCTCCTTTTTCTGAAATAATATTGAAAACAGAATATACGATATGAAACTGTTATTGATTGATGCTTACGCACTTATTTATCGTTCTTATTACGCTTTTATCAAAAATCCCCGTATCAATTCGAAAGGAGTAAATACATCCGCTATTTTCGGATTTATTAATACCTTACAGGATGTTATGCGGCGTGTGGATCCTACCCATGTTGCCGTTGGTTTTGATCCTTCCGGGCCTACTTTCCGCCATGAGGCTTTTGAAGCGTATAAAGCTCAGCGTGAAGAAACGCCGGAAGTGATACGTGATTCCGTACCTGTCATACGTGAGATTATCGGAGCGTATAATATTCCGATATTGGAAGTGAGCCGTTATGAAGCCGATGATGTGATAGGGACAATATCTAAACAGGCTGAAAAAGAAGGATTTGATGTATATATGATGACGCCTGATAAGGATTACGGACAGTTAGTTTCGGAACATATTTTTCAATATCGTCCGAAGTTCGGCGGAGATTATGAGACGCTTGGGATTCCGGAAGTGTTGGAGAAATATAATTTGACGTCTGTATGTCAGATGATTGATTTACTGGGATTGATGGGCGATTCTTCCGATAACATTCCGGGATGTCCGGGAGTAGGGGAGAAAACGGCTCAGAAGTTACTGGCCGAATTTGGCTCGGTTGAAAATCTGCTTGCAAATACGCATCAGCTTAAAGGTAGCCTTAAAACAAAAATAGAGGAAAATGTCGAGAATATCCGTTTTTCAAAATTTTTGGCAACGATTGTAACGGATGTACCCGTTACATTTGATGCAGCTTCATGTGTTCGTGAAAAACCGGACGAAACCCGTTTGGCAAAAATTTACATGGAATTGGAGTTTAATGCTCTGTTAACAAAAATGGGATTGGTTGGGGCGCATTCGTCCGGACAAAAAAACGCAACCGGACAAAAACAAGGAATACAACTTTCACTTTTCGGCGAAGATGTTCTCGGAAATGCCTCCGGGAATGAATTATTTGCGACGGAGGGGACGGATTTTCCGGAAAATTCGACTCTCAAAGACTTGACGTCTGTTCTGTATACGTATTATTTGTCTGATAATGAGAATGAAATATCCGAATTGGTTCATATTTTGGCGCATCAGAAATCATTTGCATTTGATACGGAAACAGATGGAACCAATCCTGTTTCGGCCAAACTTGTAGGTATGTCGTTCGCCGTTAAAGAATTTGAGGCCTGGTATGTCCCGGTACCGGAAGCCATGGAGGAGGCTGTAAAGGTCGTTTCACGTTTTGCCGGCGTATTGGAAAATAAAGACATTGAGAAAGTCGGACAAAACATCAAATTTGATATGCTTGTCTTACGTAAGTATGGTATTTGCGTAAAAGGTCCTTTGTTTGATACGATGATTGCGCACTATCTGATTAATCCGGAATTGCGCCATGGGATGGATTATCTGGCGGAAACCTATCTGCAATATAAGCCTGTTTCGATCGAATCGCTTATTGGTCCGAAAGGTAAGAATCAGCTTACAATGCGTGATATACCTGTTGAAAAAGTTGCTGAGTATGCTGCAGAAGATGCGGATGTGACACTGCGTTTAAAGAACTTCTTTAAACCGAAATTAGAAGAAAATGCGGTGGAATCGCTTTTTTATGATATAGAAATGCCTTTGGTATATGTCCTTGCGGAAATGGAATACACGGGGGTAAAACTGGATGTCGGGGCGCTTAATCAATATTCGGTTGTACTTACGGAAAAATTACAGGCGTTGGAACAGGAAATCTATTCATTAGCCGGTATGGAATTTAATATAAATTCGACCAAACAGGTGGGTGAAGTGTTGTTTGAGCATCTGAAAATAACGGATGAAAAGGTGAAAAAGACGAAAACCGGCGGATTCAGCACTAATGAGGATACGTTGGAAAAGTTACGGCAAAAACATCCTGTTGTTG
>QMCE01001095.1_pt1 | contig 14640 bp, 12 predicted proteins | sample 1821851 | NCBI WGS metagenome assembly QMCE01 (sample SAMN09453174, study PRJNA476694) | Termite gut metagenome, whole genome shotgun sequencing project. | isolation source: worker | host: Odontotermes sp. | place: South Africa:Pretoria | collected 2016-01-28 | reverse complement strand
TATATTAAATAATTTATCTACTCTTTTAATTTTATAATCGTTTTCCGACAAATAAGCCAGTATCTTTTCCAATACCTGTCCGGCGTAAGGCAATCGATCGTGCAGTAGTAAGACTGAACCCGGACGGATTCGTTTAATGACACGCTTAACTATTTTATCAACATCTCCAATAGAGGTATCCAATGACCGGACATTCCATCCAATTATATAGTAGTCGAATGATTTCAACGCCTTCCTTACCAGCGGATTAGTAATACCGAAAGGAGGACGGAAAAAGCGTACCGGTTGCCGGGTAACAGCTGTTATTGCATTTTCGCAGCGCTGCACATCGGCAATCATTTTCTTTACTCCAAACATTGGGAACGAATAGGCGTGTGAATAAGAGTGATTCCCGATTAAATGCCCTTCTGTTAACATTCGATCCACTAATTGCGGATTTTTTTCAACTTCGCTTCCAATGCAGAAAAACGCAGCTTCTACGTTCCGGCGTTTCAATATATCCAAAATTTCCGGCGTATATCCGGCATCCGGTCCATCGTCAAATGTCAATGCTATCTCTTTTTCCGCTGTTTTTTTCTTGCAATACGCTTTTAGATACACTCCGGAAGATATGCTGTAAGAGGCGTAAAAGAGAAACGCAAGCCAAAACACTATGAAAACGGATAAAAACAACATATTATTATACAATATTTCAATCAACTTCTTTCTAATAAAAACAGAGAATGATTTGTATTCCGGTACACATTGTATATCAAAATTTTCTCTAATTTTTCCGGATTTTCTTTCAAACGCAATGCGGAAGGGATCTCTTGCTTTTGCAATATATTGGCAGCACACCAAAGTCCGAAAGAAGAAGCTGTTTGATACTCTCCACTCAAATGCTTGTAAGAAATAGAAGGAATTTTATTGAAAATACCTTGATTCAATAGCTCAACCGGCGCATCTTGCTTTGAATCACCGCTATTTCCCAATAGAATCAAATCAATCTCTTGCAATGTCATTCCGTTTTTCTCCAAAAACAGTGTTATTTCTCTTTCCGGATTTTTTTCATCTTCCGGAAGTAAAAATGTAGAAACCGCCTTTAATGCGGCATAATCCTTATTGGAGGGAACGGAAGAGAGTATAAAAAACTGCGCTCCTTCCCCCATTTTTGCCCCATTTCGCCAAAATCCCATGCGTTTCATCACTTCAAAGGAGACCGGTGTTATTTCATCTACCGCACCTACCAGTACGTTTTTCACTTCACCGTCTGCAAGTTGCATCGTTGCATCCAATATTGCCGATTCAAAAGAAAAACCACGGTGTACATACGTGAAGTTATAGTTGTGATTTTTCAGAATCAGCGCAATTTGTGCTCCGATGGTATTGAAAGTAGACTGGATAAACGAGGTAGGATTGAGCAGCTGTTCATTGTTAACAACGATGGTATTCAGGAATTTTTCAGTATCTGCCAGGCAGCCTAATCCGGTAGCGGTTATAATTGCATCAGGATTTTCTACGGACGAGTTTTTCAAGCAATTCAATGCGGCGGCAACTCCCATTTTTACAATCCGGCTCATCCTGCGACGCAGACCGGCATCGGTTATATAATCCTTATAGTTGGGTTCAATAGCCGGTAATGACTCGAGCTTATCTGCGCCTTCCGTTGTTTGTGAAAGAAATTCGCACGTTTCAAATGTTGGCTGCGGACTGATTGAACTGATGCTTTGTATGTAATACTTCATAATTAAACAAATTTCTTCGAGTCTCTCTCTTCGTGCTTCCTTTTTATGCAAGTACGTTCGACATCACTTTTTTAGAGACAGAGAATAAATAGGTTGTAAAAATGTTTCCCACAAAGGTCACAAAAAAACTTTGTGTTCTTTGTGTCTTTGTCGGAAATAATTATTATCAATTATTTATTTTTGAAAACACTATTGAAGACACATTTCCGCCAAATCCGAATGAGTTGGATAAAACGGTTCTTACTCCGGCATTTTCAATATATTCTGTTTCGGGAGTTAAGCCCAAATCAGTAATGGGTGTTTTGAAATTAAATGTAGGGAAAATAACATCGTTTGCAATAGATAAAACCGAATAAACCGCTTCGATACTTCCCGCTGCGCCTAAAGTATGACCGGTATATACTTTTGTAGAGCTGAATCTCGGTACATTATTTCCAAACAGCCTCGTTATCGCTTTCCCTTCCGAGCGGTCATTGTTTTCCGTACCGGTTCCATGCACGTTGATATAGTCCACCTCACTTGGCGTTATGCCGCTTTTTTCCAATGCTTTGCTCATGGCTAAAAACGGACCATCGCCATTGGGCGAAGTCGCTGTCTGATGATAGGCATCATTGGCATTGGCGTAGCCTTTCACGCAGCAATAAGGCTCTCTTTTTAATGTATCCTCACGCTGCAACACAAGAAAACCTGCACCTTCGCCCAAATTCAATCCCGCACGCGATTCATCAAACGGACGGCAATGTTCTTTGTCCAAAATCATCAACGAACTGAAACCGTTTACAGTAAACTTACAAAGCGGATCAATGCCGCCAACCACCGCAACGTCCAACAATCCGTACCGCAACATTCTGTCGCCAAGCATAATCGCATTGACCGACGACGAGCACGCTGTACTAATTGTCGTTACGAAACCGGTAATGCCTGCATATTTTGCTATTTTTTCAGTACTGTCGCCGCAATCGTGCGAAATAACATCGCGCAACCTGCCCCCGTTGGTTTTCGCAAGGCTTTCCTTATAAAAACACTCGCTCAAGTCCATACCACCTGCCGAAGTTGAAGAAATCAACCCTACACGCAATCCGTTCAAATTATCTAAAGCCGCATCTTTCAATGCTTCTTTGACCGCCGTCATTCCCAACAACATGGTGCGGGAATAACGTTTATTTGCCGGAAGTCCTAAACAATGCCGCAGTTGCTCATTGGTAGATTTTACTTCCGCCACGAGTACTTTATGATTGGTTTCAAATAGCGTAACCGGTGCAATTCCTGCCTTTTTTTGCTTCAATGCATCGAAATTTTCTTTCACATTGTTTCCAATAGCTGAAATTACGCCGATACCGGTAATATAGTTTGCCTTGCAGACCATTTTTTAATTTTATAATATGATTGTCGTAATGTAATGTTACCTAAAGGCGTTGCCGTTGGGGTTACCGGACAATATGACGGATAATCATTTTTATAATCTAAAACACGAGGCTTTTTATCATTTATTATTACTTATAAACTCTGCCAATGTCCTAACCGAATAAAAAATATCCTTCCCCGCTTTCGGGTCGGTAATGCGTATTCCGTAATGTTTTTCAAGAAGAAGAATAATTTCTAACGCATCAATCGAGTCCAACCCTAATCCCTCTGCTCCAAATAAAGGAACATCCGTATCAATATCTCCCGGAGTAATATCTTCGAGATTGAGTTCTTCGATTAATTGTTCTTTCAAATCTTGTATTAATTCGTCCATAATTGTATAAATATTATATTTTTTCCACTAAAAGCAACCGGGCATAATATTCTTCATTCAAATAATCAACCCATCCTGCAATACAAGCCTTTGTCTTACTCGAAGAAAAAAGTAATTCAACCTGTTCCATCAGCTGTTTTTCGTCTCTTTTTTCGGAAATCAGAAACAAATTTTCGCCTTGAAATTTATGGCGTATACAGATTTCCCCCATCACGATATTTGCCAAAGTATAGACAAATACGGCAGGACTTGGCTGATACGGGTCTTTTATGTTGATTATCCGCTGGTGTGCCACATCGGTATCTAACGATGAGTAGCGATTTTCGAGCAACATGGCAATTTCCCGCGGGTCATATTTTTCCTTGATGCTTGTATTTTGCAGTAAAAATTCAGCAGCCGTTAATCCCAATTTACAGAGGTCATCCATTTTTGAGAATTTCATATACGGTGCTGATATGGATTTGAACGCAGATCGTATAAATGAACCAAAATCTTCCTGTTGCGTGCCGTCAAATACCACATTTCCGTCAATAAGAACTTGTTGATTTTCAATTACACACTCTTTTGAAATGCGGACTTGCGGTGCTTGTTTACCGGAAATACCCATCGTTCCGGAAGAAAAAACAACCGCAGCATTGCATCCGCCAAAACCGGAAGCTGTTTTCAGCACATTCCGGATGTCCGCTTTTTTTACCTCTGTGGTTACGTTTACAGGAACGGGCACGCCTATTTCGGAGAATCCTTTTGTTTTAAACAGTGTTTGGCAACGGATGGATTCAATACAAATAATAGATTCTATCAATCCTGCTGCTCCCAGCGTATGCCCGATATAACCTTTCAGTCCCAATAACGGACAATCCGAAAGGTTAGCCAAACCGATAGCTTTCGACTCCATTTCATCGTTAAAAGAGGTGGCTGTTCCGTGCGGGTTTATCAAGTCAACGGCGGATGCCGGTATTCCGGCAAATTCCAGCGCATCGCTTATGGCGTAAAAAAGTCCATCGCCGGTACGCGAAGGTCCGGAGATATGGTTGGCATCGTTACTGCTCGAACCGCCTGCAACTACTACCGGAACACGGTCTTTTGTCAATTCCCTGTTGCAAGAGAGTATCAGAGTTGCTATACCTTCTCCCATAGACAAGCCGTCTCTATCCTTGTTGAAAGGCTTGCATGGATTTGGGCTGATTGATTTGAATGCTTGGAAACCAGAAAAGGTAAATTCGGTCGAAAGGTCGCCGCCAATTAAAACAGCGTGGTCATACCGTCCCGATTTTATCAATCGTTCAGCCAAAATTATTGCCAGCACGCCAGAGATGCAAGCATTTGAAACAACTAACGGTTCGTTTGCCGAATCCCAAAAACCGGCAACATGTTTTGCCATTTTTGCTAATTCCACATCCGGGTTTATGTTGTCACCGGCAGATGCCAACAAATCAATATTTCCCTTTGTGGAAGAAAATATAAAAACAGTTCGCGGAGAAGCGGCATCCACATCACAATCTATCAATGCATAATAAGAAGAAAGCAACATTAGTTGTTCTAACGGATGATATTCCGAAAGATCATCTATTAATTCCTCATCCAACAAGATTGCTGCTTTTTCTTTATCTATCAAAGAGGCAAAAAAGGGTTCCGGGTACAATATGTTATCCGGAACAGGTAAAATTCCTGTTTTTTCTTCCAAAATCCGTTCCACGTTTTCTTTCGTGGTAAATCCCAATGAAGAAATAATATTATCACGGATTGCGTAAACTATCCGGTTATGTTCCATCTTTTTTTCCATTCATTAAAAAAATCCGGACTTGTTAATTCTAATTCAAAATTTTTGTTTAAGAAAACCTGCACGCTACGTCCGGCGGCAGCCAACATATTGTCGGATTCGCGAAAAATGGAATATTCAAAAATAATCTTGGCTGCGGCACTATTGATAAATCGAGTTTCAACAATTGCACGGTCATCAACTTTCAGCGGAGACTTCCATTGGCAATTCAACTCCACCATCGGAATTGTATAACCTGAGTTAAACACATCCATATAGGAAATACCGAAATGCCTGCCGAAAGATTCTCTTCCATCTTCAAAATAGCGGATGTACTCGCCGTGCCAAACAATCCGCATTGAATCAACTTCACTGAAACGAACTTGTATTGCAGTGCGGTCAATTAATGCGGCTTCCTCCATTTTTTTTGTTCTCATTTGACTTCCTTAAAGAAGGCAAAGGTAGCAATAAAAGACGAATTTTTCTATAATATAATTTTTTTACTTTTATTTGGCTTCCGGTATTTATTTTGAATAAGTAAATTCCTTATCTTTTTTATTAGTAGACTTTTAAATGAAATTTTAGCTTCTCAAGCCGGAAATTAGACTATAAAAACAGTTTAGATAAATATCTTTTGTAATTATTTCTTTTTTATTTGGTGTTTCATTAATAATAATTAACTTTGTTCCCTGATTTATAGTGACTTTAATTTGTTTATATAAAATATTAGTACAAACCCATTACAACTTTTACACTTATGAAAAGGAAGTTTTATTCATTAATTATTATGTTAGTCGTTCTTTCGACATCGGGATTTATTTCCGCACAAGAGGCACGACAGGTAACAGACAATTTTCAAACTGCTGACGGGCGGCAAGTGTCCAGTAATTTTGCAGTAAGATCTTCTCCTGTTCAACAAATGCAAATGAATGAGAAACAAGAGGGAGTAGATTCTCTACAGACTCAAAAAGATCCTATCTTGTTTTATACATTAGAGCGCGATAAGGAATTTGCACACTGGTCTATTTCAGGTGGTATAGGAGCAAGCATATTCGATGGTGACATAACAGAACCTGCCAAACGGATAGTTCCGTCTTCTTCTTTGGACTGGGGATTTGCCGGAGTGATAGAACGTTCATTTAACCCTATTTGGGGATTAGGGTTCGAATATGGAGCTATGCCTTATGGCGCAGAAACCAAAACTCAAGAATTGAAAGGATTTGTCAATGAATGGGACGTTTTCCTGTCGGTTAACATATTGAATTTATTTTATCACAGCAGACCTCAAAAGTGGGGTATATTCGTCAATGTCGGTATGGGAATGTCGTACTACAATGCAAAAATGACAGATAAAAAAACCGGAGAGGCAGTTATTGGACCTGGTAACAAGCCGATGGATTTGGAAGGTGGTATTTCCTGGGCTTGGCCCCTCGCGGGATTGGTTGAGTATAATATCAACAAAGACTTTGCGGTAGGGTTCAAAGCTGAGTACCGTTTGCACGACAAAGATAACTTTGAAGGCCAAGTCATAAATGTAAGAGAGGGGAATTGGAATGATGCCTTTGAACTTTTCACGTTAACATTCCGTTATAAGCCTCATTTCGGCAAAAATTATCACGTCCGCAATTACGGCTACGGTGATCCGGACATTAGTGGTCTTGAAGAACGCTTAGCAGATTTGGAAGAACAGCTAAAAAATATGTCCAAGGTGGATTCTTGCTGTATCTTAAATACCGAAAGGATTAAACAGCTGGAAGAAGAATTGGCAAAAAAACCGGATACGGTAATCATGGAAACTCCGGCTCCTCCTGTAAAAACGATTGACGAGGAGGGCGTCAAGAGAGTATTCCGCGAAGCCTTGCGCGGTATCCAGTTCGAGACAAACAAAGCAGATATAAAACCTATATCTTTCTCGATTTTGGACAATGTAGTAACGATTATGAAAGAAAATCCGGATTATACGTTACAAATTATCGGACACACTGATAATGTTGGAGCAGCCTCATATAATCTGAATTTGTCTGACAAAAGAGCAGCTTCTGTACGAACCTATTTGATGGACAGAGGAATTAACGGAAACAGACTTTCTTCTGAAGGTAAAGGACTTACCATGCCTGTTGCTTCAAATAACACAGAGGATGGACGTGCGTTAAACAGACGTGTTGAATTTATTGTGAGCCAAAACGGCGTGGTTGTTCTTAAATCGGAATAATTTTAAATTTAACATATAGATTCTTAAGTAAGAAACAGCTGTTCGATTTGTACCGGACAGCTGTTTTTTCAAACTACTGATAATGAAAAAAAAAGTATTAATTACCTACAATCTTTTCAGGGATGGATTTGTAGAACTTGCAAAGGAATTTGATTTAATCTTTCCTCCGGAAAAGGTTTTTAGTGAAAACGAGCTATTGGCACAAATTGAAAATTGTGACGCACTGTTGTCTATGTTTAACTTGCCGGTAGGCAAGAACTTGATTGATGCCGGCAAGAAGCTGAAGATTATTGCTAATTACGGTGTAGGATATAACAACATTGATATTGATTATGCTGCCCGGAAAGGAATTGTTGTGACAAACACCCCCGATCCGGTTATTGAACCTACTGCCGAGCTGGCGTTTGCTTTGATGACCGCTGCGGCACGCCGGATTGCAGAATGTGACCGGAAAATACGCGAGCACACTATCAGATGGGGAATATTAGAAAATCTTGGCGCAGGACTTTACGGAAAAAAACTCGGAATAATCGGCATGGGACGGATCGGGCAGGCAATCGCACGCCGTGCCGCCGCTTCCGGAATGAAAATATCTTATCATAACCGGAATCGTCTGGATACGAAAACAGAACAAAAATACGATGCTGCCTATCTTTCTTTTGATGATTTGTTAAGCACTTCCGACTATATTTCTCTCAATATGCCTTTAACCGGAGATACACACCACTTGATTGGGGAAAAAGAGCTGGCGCAAATGAAAAAAGGTGCAATCCTCATCAATACCGCTCGTGGTGCGGTGGTCGATGAAACGGCTCTTGTCCGGAGTCTACAATCGGGACATCTCGGCGGAGCCGGATTGGATGTGTATGAGCACGAACCTGTTATTACACCACAGCTACTCACAATGGACAATGTCATCCTCTCGCCGCATAACGGTACTGCAACCATTGACGGACGAAATGCTATGAGCCAGTACGCTGCTGAAAATATCATTCGATTCTTTCGAGGGGAAACGCCGTTGAGCAGGGTAAATTAAAAAACGGTTATTTTTTGAAGAACTAATCTCAAACAGCTTCTAAATATCACTTCCGTCCACCCAATTAACCAGATAAAGCTTACTTGCAACCCGCGTAAACGCTGTGTAGAGCCAACGAAGATATTCTTTATTGACCATCTCCTTAGTCAGGTAACCTTGATCAATAAAGACATTTTTCCATTGTCCTCCCTGTGCTTTATGTCCGGTAACAGCGTATCCGAATTTTACCTGCAACGCATTCAAATAGGGATCTTCCCGCATTTTAACCATACGGGTACGCTTATTTCCTATGTCCATGTAATCTTCCTGTACTGTCTGAAACAAGCGGCTGTTTTCCTCATAAGTCAAAGAGGGCGAATCGCTCTGGAGTGTATCCAACAATATCTTGACATCCAATTCTATTTCATAATCAGGAAAAAACAGCGTTACATCAGCAAAACGAAAGCCGTATAACTCCCGTTTTTTCTGCACTCTCCTCACTTCAGCAATATCTCCGTTAGCTATAAAATCCAACCCCTTGGATTCCTCTTTGAGTGCCTTTGTCCAGAAATAGTTATTTTTTACCACCATCAAAACATCTCCGCAACTCAATTCTTCCTCTCTATACAGCACCCTGTTGCGGATACCGTTATTGAAAACATTCGCCCGCTTGTTGGAACGGGAAATGATAATAGTCTCCCCTACCCCATCCTTTCCATAAGCATAAGAGATTGCTTCAATCAAATCCTCCCCGGTAATTTTCTTTATATCAGGAAAAGTTACGTCTATTTTCGGAAAATCTCCGGAAAAGTCCTCTTCCAGTAAATTTCTCAAACAAGTAGCATTGTATAGCACGCCCGATTCTTTTGCCTGTCTGACCACTTCGGTCAATGTAAATTGTTCTACCGGAAATCCGTAATATTCCAACTGTGTCTTATCCAATGCCGGACTCAAGAGCTGCCCTACAGGCGGCAACTGGGCTGTGTCGCCTATCAGAATCAACCGGCAACCGTCTCCGCCATACACATATTCCATCAAATCATCAAGCAATCGTCCCGAACCAAAATGACTTCCCGATTCGGAATTTGGAATCATCGAAGCCTCATCAACAATAAACAGCGTATGCTTATGCAAATTGACATTCAGGTTAAACATTCCGTAAAGCTCCCCGCCCACTTGCTGCCGGTAGATTTTCTTATGAATGGTAAAGGCACTTTTGCCGGAATAAGAAGAAAGCACTTTCGCCGCACGTCCGGTAGGAGCAAGCAACACAACCGGCTGCTGCAACTCATCCATCGCCTTTATCAAGGCACTGACTACAGAGGTTTTCCCTGTTCCGGCAAAACCTTTCAATAAAAAAACACTCTCACTCTTAGCGGCAATAAAACCGGACAAAGAATCAACCAACTCACTTTGCTGTAAAGTAAACTTGTGTGGAAAATGTTCCGTTATTTTAGCCGAAAGAAACTTGTTTATTGCCATTATTGCTTACAAAAGTTATCCGGCAAATATACAACTTTTATCGAAATGCGATTCGTTATATAAGTTGTACAATCCAATAAATATTTTTATTATCCGTCCGTATAGGAAAATCATTTATCTCCATTGGATTTATATGCCAAACCTTAAATAAAAAATGTTTATTGATCGCTGGTTAATCCTTTTTTTTTATATTTGCAAAACGTAAAAACAAAAAATATGGAGGTTACCGACCGTTCTTTTGAACTCTCACAGACAATAAATTACACCTTATCCATTCGGTTTACTTCGGGTGGATTTTGTTTTATTGTTTTTAACCGCCGCAACAAAAAGATTCTCCACTTCTCGGAAATTACAGGTAAAGACAAAGACCCAAAATTGCTTCTCAAAGAGCATGCCTCGACCAATCCGGTACTGCAATGTTCTTTCGAGGAAATTTTATGCATTTGGGACACTCCTTTATATACACTTCTCCCCAACTCCATTTTTAGTGAAGAAAACATTTCTCTGTTTTGGGAACTAAATTTCGGGGAAAACAACCCGGATGAACTTAATTTCTTTTCGGACAAGTTAAAACTGCCGGAGATTGTAAATGTATATGCCATTCCGGCGGAATATGTCGCTTTGCTCAAAGAGATTTTCCCTTCCATACAATTTATGAATCAGCAAAGTGTGCAGATAATCTATTCGCTGTTTGAAAACAAGAAAAAGAATAATTTACAAGTTTTCATTCAAATTCATACTGATTTTTTCGATGCGCTGGTTGTTGAAAAAGGGAAAGTGATACTGGCAAATTCCTATCATTTTCAAAGCAAAGATGAGTTTCTCTACTTTTCAATCAATCTATTTGAGCAGTTGCAATTAGACTCCCGCAGTACAGAGGTGGTCTTATTGGGCGAAAAAGACGAAAAGGGAGCAGAAGGCGAAAAAGCGGATATGCTCCGGAAATATATCCGGACAGTCAATTCTGAAAAAATAACAACGGATGTTTCAGGATTAAATCTGAAAAAAATTCCGAATCTCGAACAACATATTAACCTATTCAACCTGCCATTATGCGTATCGTAAGCGGAATATTCAAAGGCAGGAGATTTTCTCCTCCGAAAAATCTGAAAGCAAGACCCACTACGGATATTGCCAAAGAAGGACTGTTTAACATCCTTAAAAACACAATAAATTTTGAAGAAATTAGCGTATTGGATATGTTTGCCGGCACCGGCAGCATCAGTTTTGAATTTGCATCAAGAGGTTGCCGCAACATAACAGCATTGGAGATAAACTCCGTGAACTACGCTTTTATGCTAAAAGTCATCAAGGAGTTGGAATTGAGTAATGTCATACATCCACTCAAATACGACACGTTTAAATTCACGGAAAACACCAAGACTACTTTTGACCTCATTTTTGCCGACCCGCCTTACGACCACAAGGAGTTGGGAAATATCCCCGATTTGATTTTTGAAAAAGGATTGTTAAACTCCGGCGGATTATTAATATTAGAACATCCTAAAGACAAAGATTTCAGCAATCATCCTCATTTTTTCGATAACAGGAAATATGGTCATGTGAATTTTTCATTTTTCCGGTATTGAAATAAACGACAAGGCACAAAGAATACAAATTCTTTATGCCCTGTACACCTACATACATTACTTGCTAAATGATTTCTATCCCCTGCTCTGCACAAAGCTCAACCCCAACATCTTTTAGCTTGAATTTCTGAATCTTACCGCTTCCTGTCATTGGAAATTGGTCGATAAAGAAAATGTATTTCGGTATTTTATGGCGGGATATTTTTCCACGGCAAAAATCTTGAACCTCTTCGGGTGTCAATTCCGCACCCTCTTTCAATATGATGAAAGCCCCCACCTCTTCGCCATACTTTTTGGAAGGGATTCCTGCAACCTGAACATCCTTAACTTCAGGAATATGGTATAAAAACTCCTCGATTTCGCGAGGGTAAACGTTTTCTCCTCCACGTATAATCATATCCTTAATGCGCCCGGTAATGCGGTAATAGCCATTCTCGTCTTTTATTCCCAAGTCTCCGGAATGTAAAAATCCGTCTTTGTCAATTACTTCAGCTGTTGCTGTTGGATTCTTGTAGTAACCTTTCATTACGTTGTATCCGCGGCAACAGATTTCGCCCTGCTCTTCCGGTTTGCACTCTTCACCGGTTTCGGGATTAACTACTTTTACTTCGGTAAACGGATAATTTTTCCCGACAGTTGTACATCTTATTTCAAATGAATCTTCAATCGTTGTTTGTGTCATTCCCGGCGAAGTTTCCGTCAAGCCATACACGCTCGTGATGGTCATAAACATCTTCTCGCTCACAGCTCGCATCAACTCTACCGGACACAATGCTCCCGCCATAATCCCGGTACGCAGCGAACTCATGTCAAACATGCTGAACATCGGATGGTTCAACTCGGCGATAAACATCGTCGGTACTCCGTAAAGAGCCGTACAACGTTCCTTGTGAACGGATGCCAATACAACCAGCGGGTCAAACTTCTCAACCATTACCTGTGTCGAACCATGCGTAAGGCAGTTCATCGTTGCCAGCACTACGCCAAAGCAGTGGAACAAAGGTACGCAGACACACAACTTGTCGGCTTGCGTAAACTTCATATTATCGCCGGTAAGCAACCCATTATTGGCAATATTGTGGTGCGAAAGCATTACCCCTTTCGGAAAGCCAGTGGTTCCGGAAGTATATTGCATATTGACAATGTCATGACAGTTGACACTGCGTTTAGCCTCAATCAGCTTACTGTCTTCTATATTTTTTCCCAAAAGCAACAACTCGGCAGTATTGTACATTCCCCTGAATTTTTCCTGACCAATGTAAACTACATTTTTCATTTTCGGGAAACGCTCGCTCTTCAAATGCCCACGCTGGGATGTTTTCAATTCAGGAAGCATCGTGTAGGTCATATCTACATAGTCGCAATCCCACGTTCCATCGATAATGCAGAGCGTGTGCATATCCGAATTTTCACACAAATACTCCAATTCGTGCTGCTTGTAGTTCGTGTTTACGGTAACAAGTACAGCTCCGATTTTAGCGGTAGCATACAAGAAAGTCAGCCAATCGGGAACGTTTGTTGCCCAAATACCTACATGGCTGCCTTTTTCTACTCCGATTGCCATTAAGCCTTTTGCCAAATCATCGACCCGGCCGTTAAACTGTTTCCAGGTAAAGCGCAAGTCACGGTCTGAATAGACAATATATTCTTTGTCGGGGGTGGTCTCTGCCCAATGTTCGAGCCAATCTCCTAATGTTCTATCTGATAGTTGCATTTTTTAGTAATGTGTGATGATTGATATTGGTTAAATATTAATGGATATTTATAGATATTCGTCGATGTTTAAATTAGGGAATAATGATGGAAAACTCAATCTTATCATTGCTTAATCATCAATATCCATTAATATCAACAAGACCTATGATGCCAATTATCCTTAAAACGGCGCGTAAACTACTGCCAGAATTTTAGCTGCTTTTCCTTCCTTTGCATGCACGTGGTGTTCTACGATTGAATCATAGAAAATGCTGTCGCCTTGCGCCAAGGTATAAACATCTTTTCCGTAGCTGATTTCTACTTCGCCTTCCAATACATAAATAAACTCCTCTCCCTCGTGTGCCGACAATGTAAACGTATTTTCCGTATTCGGCAAAATATCAATGATAAAAGGTTCCAAGTGACGCCCCGACTTATGTCCGGCAAGCGAAAAGTATTCCATGTGTGTACGCGCATTAACCGCACCGCCCGAAAAGCTAATGCTCTCTTGCTTGACCCCTTTGCGGGAAATAACCGGACCTAAATTATCATTATCGTCCAAGAAAGTACCTAAACGCACGCCCAATACACGTGCAATTTTAATCAGCGGTGCCAGTGACGGCAAGTTTTCACTCTCTTCAATAGAAGTTACTTGTGTGGTCGTTAACCCTGAACGTTCTGAGAGTTCGTCTATTGAAATATTCTTCGATTCACGAAGAGATTTGATCTTTTTGCCTACAATAGTGCTACCCGACATACCAAATAATTTTTTACGTTGTATTAAATATTTATTTTCCGGACACAAAAATAGACAAGTTAAAGGGAAATACAAATATTAAATTAAAAATTAACACAAAAACAGGATGTTTTTTAATAAAAAGTAATTTTAACAGAACGATTTTCACGTTCTGTTAAATCAATTTTATGAAATTTCAAAACGTCTACTATAAGATAGCACCGCCGGTTGGCGGCGAGGTTCTCCATTTAGTTTTTATTTGCCCCAAAATTTTGACAGGAGAACTTCTTTATGATTATTATAGCTACAAATAGCCATTTCCTACCTCGCTGCAATACCATAACTTTGTCTGCATTTTTGTACCATTTTAATAAGACGATTTATGATATTCAACCAAACAGAAAAACAGGAAATTGCCTACTTACAGCAGGTTATTGAACTTCTAAAAAGTATAATCAGCAACACAGATATATCAGTAAAAGAACACGTTGATACGCTGGCGGAATACAAAGACTACCTGTGGTCGAACAAGGATATCGACCCGCACGAAATCCGCTCTATGCGCGAAAGTATTTTGAATCACTTTGCATTGGGCGAAAATGTGATTGGCAAACGCAAGCGATTGGGTAAAATACTGGATATGCCTTATTTCGGACGGATAGATTTCCGGGAGGAAAAAGAAGAAAACAG
>QMCE01002688.1_pt1 | contig 14643 bp, 11 predicted proteins | sample 1821851 | NCBI WGS metagenome assembly QMCE01 (sample SAMN09453174, study PRJNA476694) | Termite gut metagenome, whole genome shotgun sequencing project. | isolation source: worker | host: Odontotermes sp. | place: South Africa:Pretoria | collected 2016-01-28 | reverse complement strand
CCAGATTTCATCAGGCAGCCTGCGGGCTATATCGGTGATTTTCATGAATCACTCCAATTGCTATCGGAAGACCCATGACTATCTTGTACCTACTGAAGGCTAACTCAAGAGGTTTTGTCCGGTAGCCCTTAGAGCCTATCCCGTCTCACGTTTGATAACGGGATAGGCTCTTAGGCCCGCCGCTCCGGAATGCCGCACAGATACGAGATTATTCCCTTGTCAATGGCCGTGGCGCGGGGACAGGGGGTTGCTGTTCCCGTGTAGCGGCGTTCAGGGTATGCGTCCTGCAATTCTGTTTTGGGAAGGAGCTGAAATCAGCCGAAGAAGAAATAGCGTGTTTTTCTTTGTTCGTAGCTGACGAATTCTTCGAGAAGCCCTTTCAGCGTATCGGCTGTCTCTTTGATGATGCTGCCGTCGTTCTCCTTGGCCAGGTGCTCTTCTTCAGATATGACATCGCTTTCTTGCTCCATGATGGCATTTATGGAATCGATGAAGGCATGGATTTTTTTCGCGTCGGCTGACGGAGGAAGCTCGTCTGCTTCCAGACTGACGCCTGTTTCATCCTTCACCGCCTGAACGACTGCGTCCGTCATTTCATTCTGAAGAGCGAGTTTTGCTTCAGGAGAATCGACAAATGTTTCTGATTTCTTGCCGTCAAACGTCACGGAGCCTGTCTTGGCATACCCGGAGTCTCCAAATTTTTCGTCATGATCAAGGCGGAGCTGGCGCATGGCTGTGAGGAGAGCGCTTTCGCCGCCGTTGTCTGTTTGGCCGAACAATTCTTTCTGAAGGATTTCGACTGCTTTCGCCCTCGCCTCGGAGTCTGCGGCTCCGGATTGAGAGAAAGAGCCTTCTATTTTGATTTCTCCATTTTCCGTCAGCGTGATTTTGACGTTGTCCATGCTGACGACATCTTCAAGCGCCTGCGTCCTGTTTGTAGAAGCCATCCTGTTCTGAAGATTGATATTCTCCAGCTCTTTGCTTATGGTGTTTTCAATCTTCCCGAGTTCGCTGTGAATAGTTGCTCCGGGATCCGCCAGGCCCTTTGCCTTGTGGGAAAAATCGGCAGATACGGTGTTGTCTCTGAATAACTCGGCGCATGCGTATGCCAAAGCGTTTGCGCCAATGCCGTCGAGATTCTCAATTCCCTGCTCGGCAACCATTTCCTCCAGTAAATCCATGCCGACCGCATCGACTTCGCCTCCGGCGCCCATTCTGAACATGTCGAATATCCCACTTGAAATTACGTTTGCGTACAGCGATTCTTCCCTGCGCTGATATGACCTCAAGCGGGCGGCAAAACCGGTTTCCTCATTCAATGCCTCCTGAAGCTTTTTGGTCATTTTTGTGTCGGCAAGCCCGCCAACCAGAACCTTTCCCGAATCGTCAACTTCGATTTTCAGCTTGGCGAGATCGCCGCTGGAAATGCCCGCTTTCTCGGCAAGGCGGTTTATCAGGTCTTTAATGGCCTTTTTTTCGGGAACAAGCGCTTTGACGGTATCAAGCACTGCCTGTGCGTTGGTATCGATTTTTCCGTTCTCATCAGCGAGATACTCGTCGAGCCCGTCAAGCCCGTAGAGGACGTAGATGTCTTTTGTCGACTCCCAGGCCAGTTCGCCGTTTGCACTCTTTACATAACCGCCATAGCGGGAGTTGCCGATTTTTTGTTCCCGAGTGGGATTGTTGGGAGCGATGCTGATAGGATCGCTAGGGATGTACGGAGGGTTGGAAAAATCATATCGGATCTCGGACATGGGAGTCTGCGCCTGACTCCGTTTGTCCTGGGGTGCGCTTGGCTCAGGATTCGGATTCTTTCGCCTCTGCGCCCAGTAGTACAGATTGCTCCGTGACGATGTAGGGGTAACACTCATGATATATCCTCCATAACAAACGCTCATCATCCATTCCTTGACGTTCATTAACGGACGCGCTGCACGAAACTTGAACGTTTTTTATGTGGTCAGTTATATTTTTCAGGTATATAACCACAGTAATATCAAAGGATTGTCGCGTCAATGTAAAAAATATTGACAATTTTAACGATTCTTTAAACCCTGTATGGAAGATGGGACGTAGAAAGAGGGGGCTCGTAGAGCCCCCTCTTTCTTTGAGTGACCACAACAAATCAGTTGCACGAAACACATGTGCGCTTCAATATTTCCAGTTTTTTGTCAAGTGTCTTTTCATTCTTCTCCGAAAGAGGAATCGTCTCTTTGTTGAAAGAGTGGATAATGGCATCAGGCTTTTCCATGTTTTGAAGGTTGACGGGTTGTTTCACGGTTGTCTGCGCAGCCGCCATACCTCGTGTGCTTGCGGACATGGGCCAGTAGGGAGCCGGGAATATTGTGTTGTTAAACGCATACATGTTTCCTTCGGTGTCGTATGCTGCGACAATCATATCGGCAATGCCGCCATTGGGAATAAGAGCCGCACCAATGGAATCAGTTGTCGTATAGTATGAAATTCCATTGCCGGCCGAGTCAAACGACCAGAGGATGTAATAGGAATGATTGGGAACGGATGTGAGAGGCTCCCACGTTACTTCAGAGTACACATATTCGTTGCTGTACATGCCAAGTGAAATATTGCTGAGCACCGGGCGAAGGTTTTCCACGATGATCGCGGTTTGCGGGGTTCCTGTATTGGACAGAGGATCCGACTTGATAGTTGAAAAAATCTGATTTGCGTTCGGTCTTTCATATCTGGCCGGGAGAGGAAGAGCCGCCGGGTTGTTTCTGTTCGGTATGCCGACCCGGAATTGTCCGGCATTATTTTTGAACGCCACGGTGAATTTGCCCTGCCCATCCGTCTCACCGACCCAATTGCTGCCATTCGCAAGAGACGAGCCGGAAACGGAAGAGACAATAACCTTTTCATAGGGAACAGGCTCTCCCATATAGCGCACATAGATCGGCATTATGTTGACATTGGTGAAATCAACATAATCATCGGCCGAAAAATCATCTTTGCAAACAGGCGTTTTCACACGACCGCGCTCATTCCAGTGCTTTGTCCCGACATTATCCGCGATGAACCCGCTGTTTGCGGCAGTGCCTTCCGGCCCGGAGCTGGTGGGATTGTACCTCTGACCATAATATCTGGTTATGTTGCGATCCAGATTGAAATGCGTTTTGCCTTCAATACCGATATGATGATGGAAAATCACCTCTTGCTGCCAATAATCATTCGGATCCCATGAGCGCCACCTCTCGGTTGGCAGAGAGCCGGGAGAACACTGCTTGTATGGTCCCAGATCGCGATGCACTTTTCCTCCGACAGCCCAGCCGGCGGGAAGAGGAATCGGTTGCCAGAGAGTGTTGCCTTCAATATCCTGTGACTTGATCGCTGCCGCGATAGTGATGCCGGGATGGGCGATGCCCGGCCCTCTCGGTCGGTAGCAATGAAAATCTTCCTGATCCCGTTCGGATTCGCCATAAGGCTGTACCTCGTAAAGATACCGGAACGGCATGCCGGGAGTCTGGGGGACGTTCTCAGGTATATCATATGATGGCACCTCATCCTCGTCATACTCTTCATCCAGCTTCGGGCGGTTATAGTCAAGAGCCATGGCGTCTACCGCGCCAAATCCGAGCATGAATGAAAAAGCGAGAGAGATAATGAAACGTCTATGATTCATAACAGTCTCCTGAAAATATGCAAAGGCAAATAAAAGATATTTGCCCTTGCATGAAAAGATAATTATTTCGCAGAATTTTCCGAAGCGCTAAACGGATCGCTTATGCCTTGTACAGCGGATTCAAGCGCCTCCACGTCAATCCTCTGGATCAATCCGGCAGCTTCGAAGTCTTCCTTTGTCGCAAAAACGGGTTTCTCCGTTTCCGGTTCTCCTGCATCGCCCGTCATTTTGATCATCCGTTTCTGGCTCAGCTTCCTGGAGTATTTGGAAACGTTTTCATAAATGCCGTTGGAAACATCGATCTTCTTGGCTTCGGAGCTGGATGACATAGTTCTGGCGCCGGTCCAGACTGCTGAGCCGGTATTGAAGGTGTAGATGAAGCTGTTGCAGTATGCATCAAGGTTTGTGTCGTATGCGACGACGGCAAAGGTATATTCCGTATTGACAGGCATGATCACCCCGACATTGTTGCTGGTCGCGACAAACGCCTGAATAAGATTTCGGGTGCCGGCTTCAAAAATAAGGAGTTCGTAATCATGATGTCCGGGGATGGAAGTCAGATCTTCCCAGTTGAAGATCATATTGTTGTAACGGGCGTCGTAGGGTTGCGCCGTGATGCTGTTGATCACGGGGCGATCCTCGGCATAGATGTTGACCCCTATGGAGAAGCCCGATTCAGTCGTCCGTTCTTCACTGTAAACAGGCCACCCGGCGCCATCATAAGAAATGGGCATAACCCTGTCCGTTACAGGAGCAGGCATGAGATCGGGAACCCCGCCGCTTCCGAGGGTGAGATACTGATAACTGCGGTTGGGAGCATAAAATTTTGCCTGACCATTGGCATCGGTATACACCGGGGTGGGACTTTCAAACCACATCCGCGAATCATTGACAAGATACTCGTTGGCGACTCGGATGGGCTCATTGGGGGCGGGAGCGCCCATCCGCGTTGCGGTAACGGTTGTCTCCCGGGGCAGTCTGATAATATCCTGCGGGGGCTGCTGCTGATGCGACCAGCCATAGTGGCGGAATAACCTGGGAATGGAATCATTCGGAGCCACATTCGGGGTGATGAACCAATCATTGAAGTACAGATGCCCGTCCGGGGCAGTGAAGAAGGCAAGATAGCTTCTGTATGGTCCGTTGTATCCATAAAATGAAGTCGCGAACATCGGAAAATATCTATTAGTGTTATTGCCTTCATAATACGGAATATAGTTTTCGTTTCCGTTTCCGGAACCCATTATAAACTCTCCTGGTTTGGGCGGATAGTAGCCTGGATGATTGAATTTCGAGATTTGTATTCCAAAACCCATGTCGACTGCAAACGCGCCGGCAGCGCAGAAAACGGACAGCAGAACCGCCAGCAGCATGCGATATTTCATACACATTGTTTTCCTCCATGCAGCAAAAATGTCGACAAAAACCTCAGTGCCCGCATACACATGCGGCAACTCTGGCGATACACGCTATTTTAGGAAGAATACGAGAGTGGATGCATTGCGAAAATAGTGAAGCGGGGAATTTTGTGGTGTTAGTCTCCTTTCTTTTTTCATATCTGTTAATAAAATCAAGACATCATACAGTCAAATATTCCTCCTTTCCGATCACAAATATCTGGATTCAAAAATCAGCGCTATGAACGCGGCTTTCCCTCCTTTCCATAAGCATAATAAAATTTAAGGATCAATCAAAAATCCCGTGAGATATAAGCGCCAAAAATAGAGCCGCCTGTTGCAAAATCACGACGAACCCGCTCGTTCAATCCGTCTGAGAATACAAGTTCCTGCTGGATATTCCCCACGCGCACGGACCATCCCTGTTCTGGATCGTTGATCCATAACCCGCGCCCATCCACGCCCGCCTCGCCTAGAAACCAACGGAGGAGGAGCGAGGCTCCAGCTCGGGCAGCCCCGGAAAAGGGGCGGCACGGCCATACGCCTTCTGCACGCCGATGATACGCTCGATCAGTACGGGCAAAAACTCCTTGGCGTAGACCTTCAGCAGATCGAATCCGTTTTGCTGGCAATACTCCTTCGCCTTCGATATGGCCATCTGCATGGCGAATTCACGCTCTTCAACGGTCAACTTGCCGTCCTCGCCGGCTTTTTGCGCTTTACGCACATATTCCTCATATGTTTCTCTCACCCCGGCTCCCAAAAACTCAACCGCCCGTTCCAATCTCCACTTCCGCACGCAGCGGTTGCGGCAGACAAACCCGGCCAAGCCGCCAATGCCCGCCAGAGCGATGGAAACAACCTCCGGTCGCGCCAGAAGACTCCATATGAACCCTGACACAGGCGACGACGATGCAAAATCAAGAGGAGTCACCGCCGGGACGGAATTGGCTGCCATAGCCGCAGGCGGAACAAGTGTTGAAACAGCTCCGATGAATGCAAACCGCTTATTTCTGAACATGGGCGCACCTCGCTTTCCGTATGACAGGCCATTTTCCGACCTCCTGAAACATGCCGCCGCAGGATGGGTGAGTCGCTGCGGCGGCCACTCGGGGGATCGGGGGCTGGATGTCACCAAAGAATATTTCGGCCTAAAGCGTCTTCTACGATTTTTCGCAGTGTTTCTGTTTTCCGAATCAGCAGGATATTCTGGTCTTCCGGACGGGAGGATAGATTCTGCACAAATGTCTCCAGGGCGAATTGAGCCTGGCTTCTGGCGGAGTTTGCCTTGTCCCGTTCCGACTCCGCCTGGGTGATTTGCGAAACAAGCCTTTCGACGACCGGAGCCGCCATTTTTTCGAAATAATCGGGATCCATTTTCTCCACGGCTTTGCGCAATGAGCCGCAAACGTTGTTTCCTGAAAGAATATTGCGTACAAGCGTCTGTGTATATTCTTTCACTGAGAATTGCGTCATAATCAACTCCTTTCTGAACAGGTTCACTCCTATAGGCTCTTAAAACACATTTCAGGAACAATTTTTTTCGATTTATCCTGGAAAAGTTCATTTTTTCATATGAATGCCATGGAATTTTGGATATATCTCACTCGCGTCGTTTAAGATGCTGAGTGACGATATGTGTTTCCTGAACATCATCGAATTCACCCGAAAGACATGGCCTCTGCCGCAGTATTTGCGTCAACTGTGCGACAGCCGCCGCGTGTTCTCCCGCCTTCTCGGCGTTCATGACAAGAGCTTCCTGAAGCTGGCGGTTCAACTCGGCGAGCTCTGTGTCCCGAGCCTTGCCCCTCTCCATCAAGTAGCGAATGAAAATATAAGTGCAAATGAGCAACAGTCCGCAGACTATCCCAATAGCCCCTTCCGCGTCGCCAAGCGCGGAAACAAGCTTGCCGTGAGGTTCCATTACGTGCCTCCTCCGCAACAAAGAGGGATATTGAATTTTCGTGAAGCCAACCAGACGCCGCACACCGTGTCACCCTATAAGGCTCCGGGAATGAATTTCGCGGTCAGTTATTTCAGGATAATCCCATTTTCTCCGTATTCAGCATTTCAAGCATTTTTATGTATACATGGCTGCTGCGGGATTCGGGGGTGCTGTTCCACGCAGTGTGCCTGCCTGTGAGAGAATTCGGGGCGGTTGTCGAATTTTCTCACAGAAACAGCGGGCACACGGAGTGGAATAGCAACCCCGATCCCGCACCCCCAAACGTTTGCAACAGGCATAGGCTCTGAAGGCCCGCTTTGCATAAGACAGGCTATGCCGCTTTGTTTTTATAGAGTTAAAGTGTATTGCCAAATACATTGCCGTTTTTTTTAATTGACATTTTTTCGCCCCCGGTTTATTACAAATACGTCTGCTACACGCCATTCGCAGCGACAACCCGCATTGACGCAACCGCCGCAGAGCGCCGTTGTTATCGTTATTCACACATGAAGACAACCGGGAGAAAACAGTGGAAGAACACTCGCGCTGTCTGCTGGAAGCCGAAGGAATCGCAAAAGCCTTCTCAGGCGTTCCGGCGCTGATCGATGGAAAATTCAAGCTCAAACCCGGCACAGTCCATGCCCTGTGCGGCGGAAACGGAGCAGGAAAGTCCACCTTCCTCAACATCGTCATGGGACTGCTCGAACGCGACGCCGGAACCATCACCGTCGATGGAAAAGACGTGCGCTTCGCCTCACCCGCAGAAGCCATTCAGGCCGGCATCGCCATCATCACCCAAGAACTCAGCCCCATCCCCGGACTCACCGTCGCCGAAAACATCTACCTCGGACGCGAACCCATGAGCCTCGGCGGAACAATCGTCAACTACCCCGCCCTCTTCGCCAAGGCGCAGCGCCTGCTCGACGATCTCCGCTTCCCCGTCAACGCCAAAAGCGTCATGTCCGAGCTCAGCCTCGCCCACACCCAGCTTGTCGAAATCGCCAAGGCCATCAGCCACAACGGCCATATCCTCATCATGGACGAACCGACGACGGCAATCGGCGAGGCCGAAACCGAAATCCTCTTCGACGCCATCAGGAATCTGAAAAAACAGAACGTCGGCATCGTCTACGTCAGCCACCGCCTGACCGAAATCTTCACCATCGCCGACGAATACACCGTCTTCCGCGACGGACGCTTCGTCGAGACGGGAGAGATAAAGGACATCGACAGGCCGAAACTGGTGGAATTGATCGTCGGGCGGAAAGTCTCGAAATCAAAACGACTCGCCATCGAGCGCGAACTCGACCCCATGCTCGAAATCGACAACTTCACCCAGGCCCCGCGCTTTCACGATATTTCCCTCAAGGTGGCGAAAGGGGAAATCCTGGGCATCTACGGCCTCATGGGCGCGGGACGGAGCGAATTCCTGAACGCCCTCTACGGCCTCACGCGCCCCGACGGGGGGACGATCCGCCTCGAAGGCAGGGTCGTCGACAACACCAGCCCGGGCGTCGGCATCGCGAACGGCTTCGCCCTCATCACCGAGGACAGGAAGTCCACCGGCCTCGCCCTCGGCCGGCCCATCCGGGAGAACATCTCCATCTCCTCCCTTGAGGAAATGTCCAAGATGGGCTTTGTCGACGGGAAAAACGAGCAGCTCCAGGTCGGCCAGGCCAGCCGCCGCTTCCAGCTCAAGGCCGCAAGCACGGAACTCCCCGTCCAGTCCCTCTCGGGCGGCAACCAGCAGAAGGTCGTCCTCGGACGCTGCCTTTTGACCAATCCGCGCGTCTTCCTCTGCGACGAACCGACGCGCGGCATCGACGAAGGCACCAAGCAGGAGATATACGCGTTCCTGGGCGAATTCGTCGCCAAAGGCAACTGCGCGATCGTCGTCTCCTCCGAACTGGACGAAATCCTGCAGGTCAGCGACAGAATCATCGTGTTCAAGCGCGGGCATATCGCGGCCGAGCTCTCGGGCGACGAGGCGAACCATCAAAACCTGACGCACCTGGCGTCGTAGCGAAACAAGGGCGAAAACAATGACCACCAACAACATGCAATCATTCGATTTCAGGCGGTTTGTCCAGAAATACGGCATTTACATCGTGTTCGTCTTCCTCTGCGTCGTGATGAGCTTTCTCTCCGACGTCTTCGCCACCTCGATGAACATCCGCAACATCCTCATGCAGGTCTCCATCAACGGCATCCTCGCCATCGGGATGACCTTCGTCATCATCACCGGCGGCATCGACCTCTCCGTCGGCTCCGTCACCGCCATGGCGGGAATGGTCGCCGCGTCGTTCGTCACCGGCAGGGGAGCGAGCCCGGTGTGGGTCGGCATCGGCATGGGCCTCCTGGCCGGGCTCATCGCCGGCTGCATCAACGGCGCCATCATCGCGAAATTCCGCCTCCCCGCCTTCGTCGTCACGCTGGGCATGCTCTCCTCGGCGCGCGGCTACTGCCAGCTCTACAACAACGGCATGCCCATCCCCAACCTTTCCGACTCCTTCCTCTTCATCGGGCAGGGGCGCTTCCTCGGCCTCCCCATGCCGGTCGTCCTCTATCTGGCGCTGATGGTCCTCGCGTGGATCGTCCTCCGCTACTCCCGCTTCAGCCGCTACATCTACGCCGTGGGCGGCAATGAGAAAAGCGCCCGCACCAGCGGCGTCAACACCAACTTCATCTACTTCGCCGTCTACGCCATCAGCGGCATATGCGCCGGCATCGCCAGCCTCATCCTCACCGCCCGCACGACCTCCGCCCTCACGCAGGCCGGCAACGGCTACGAGCTCGACGCCATCGCCGCGGTCGTCGTCGGCGGCACCAGCCTCTCCGGCGGCGGCGGCTCCATCAGCGGCACCCTGGTCGGCGTCCTCATCATCGGCGTCCTCAACAACGGCCTCGATCTGCTGGGCGTGTCGTCGTACTGGCACCAGATCATCAAGGGCATCGTCATCGTCCTCGCCGTGCTGCTTGATTCGTTCACGAGCAAAAAGGCTTCGTAGTCTTTTGTACATTTGGCAGGAACAGGAGAAACCATGAAGAAAATCGCAATGTTGCTTGTCGCCCTCATGCTGTGCGGGACGTTCGCCGTCTCCGCCATGGCCGGGGAGAAGAAGGACAGCTACCGCATCGCCCTCGCGGTGTACGGAACAAAGGGCGAATACGTCCAGATGTGGATCAACGCCATGGCCGAGCACCCCGCCGTGAAAAGCGGCCTCGCCGTGACCACGCCAGGACGACCAGTTCAACACCATCATCGCGCAGAAGTTCGACGCCGCCATCTTCATCCCCATCGACTCCACCGCCGGCGGCGCGACGGTGAAGAAGGCTGTCGACGCCGGGATTCCGGTCATCGGCTCCAACGGCCCGGTCAGTTCCGACCTCATCGTCAGCTACATCGGCTCCGACGACGTCGAGGGCGGCTACCTCGTCGCCAAGGCCATCATCGACAAGATCGGCGGCAAGGGCAATGTCGTCATGCTCGAAGGCCCTGTCGGCCAGACCGGCCCCATGCAGCGCGGCGAAGGCATGATGAAGGCCCTGTCCGAACACCCCGACGTCAAGCTCATCGAAACCAAGACAGCCAACTGGTCCCGGAACGAAGCGATGGACCTGATGCAGAACTGGCTGGTCGCGCACCGCGGCGCCATCGACGGCATCTTCGGCCAGAACGACGAAATGGCCCTGGGCGCGATCGCGTCGGTGAAGGCCGCGGGCATCGAGCCCCTCATTCCCGCCGGCGGCATTGACGGCATCTCCGACGCCATCCGCGCGGTGAGCAGGAATGAAATGGTTCTCTCCGTCCGCCAGGACGCCTTCACCCAGTCGCAGGGCGCGATGGACATCGCGCTCCGCCACCTCATCGGCCCCGAGTACAAGCCGCAGTCCAAGTGCTGGGAAATGTACCCCCAGATGCCGTGGGGCGACGGCACGGCCAAGCTCTACAGCGTGCCGTGGACGATCGTCACCGCCGCGAACGCGGGCGATTTCCTGGACGAGGAACGCTGAGCGGAGTCCGATTTTCGAAGGCAATGTGTCAACATTGTCGAGAAAAGCGGGCGAAGCACAGCGCAAAACGGGCGGAAAAGCGGCCCGAATGGAATTCAGCAGCAGGCTCTGAGCAAGCCTCGCTTTCCCCGCCTCTTTGCACAAAAGGGGCGGGGAGATTTGTACTCCGCATTTTTCATATTTTCCATGTTTTCCACGGGAGAATACGCACATGGGCTTGATGGAGAAGCTGTCCCTGAAGGGGCGCACGGGGATTGTCACAGGCGGCGGGCAGGGGTTGGGCCGGGCGTTCTGCCAGGGATTCGCCGAGATGGGCGCGAATGTCGTCGTGGCCGAGTTGAACGAGGAGACGGGCGCGAAGGCGGCGAAGGAATTGTCGGCTCTGGGCGTGAAGACCCTGTTTGTGAAGACCGACGCGACGAAGCGGTCGGATCTGGACGCCGCGGTGAAAGCCGCTCTGGATATTGACGGGCGTATCGACTTCATGATGAACAACGCGGGCATCACGCTGTGGCAGGAGGCCGAGAACGTGTCCGAGGCCGACTGGCGGAAGGTGATGGCGATTAATCTGGACGCTGTGATGTACGGCTGCCAGGCGGTGTTTCCGGTCATGAAGAAGCAGGGCAGGGGCAGCATCATCAACACGGCGAGCATGTCCGCCCACATCGTGAACATCCCGCAGTATCAGGCGAGCTACAATACGTCGAAGGCGGCTGTGATGCATTTGACCAAATCGCTGGCTGTGGAGTGGGCGCAGTACGGGATCAGGGTGAATTCGATTTCGCCCGGCTACATGAACGGCCCGATGGCGGGGCGGTTTTTCGACGATCCGGAGATCGGCCCTGTCTGGCGCGGCATGACGCCGATGCGCCGCCCCGGCGAACCGGAGGAGCTGGCGGGCGCGGCAGTGCTGCTGGCGTCGGACGCGTCGTCGTTCACGACCGGTTCCGATTACGTGATGGACGGCGGTTTCACCAGCGTGTGAGGCGAAAACAACTTTTGTTTTTTCCCGAAAAAGCCCGGAATTGCTTCCGGGCTTTTTGATTACAGCCCTATTCCCGGCGCAGCCGCCACGCCGCCGCGCCCGCCAGCGCCCAGACAAGCGGCATCGCCACCAGACCCGTCCACAGCGCGGCGCGAAGACGCGGCCCGGTGAAGTGTAGACGCCTGTCGATCCAGACGCGGGGCCCTATGCCGTCGTTTTTCCCGCCGCCCGCGCCGGGATTCCCCAGCCGCATGATCGCCCCCGTGACGCGGCTTTCTCCGTCATACGCCTCGCGGCGGCGCGACGAGGCGACAAGGAAGGACGCCGGCAGGGTGAGCCTGCGCCCCTGATGCTCGAAAATCAGAACCTTGTCAGGATGCTCCCCCTCGATCCCCAGTTCGCCCGCAAACTGCGCCGCCAGCTCCGGCTCGCGAAGCGTGTCGGCGAACGAAACCGTCACAAGGGCGTTGTACCCGCTGTAGCGTTCGAGAAGACGCCGCGTCTCGTCCGCGACGGGAATGCCGCCAATCTCCATGCCCTCGGGCAGGAACGCATAGACATGCACGCGATCCCGGAGCCTGTCGAGAACGCGCTCCGTGGTCGGGGAGAGGGAATTCCGCCCGTCCTCCGAGACGTCCCAGCTCTGCGCCTGCAAATACGAGAGAAAACCGAGCGAATCCGCGTCGGCGAATTCCCGGAAGGGGTAGCGCGCCAGCACGTTCAGGTTGACCGCGACGACGAGGGCGGCGAGAACGGCGAGGGCGACGCGGCGGCGGGCGCGGCGATTCTCCTCGTAATAGTAGCGCGGCGCCTTCATCACCTGCGTTTCGGTGATGGTGGCGTATCGCCGGACGCGGGCGCCCCTGTCGTTCCTCTCGGCGCGCCGCGCCGCGCGGTACGTGAGGGCAGACCAGACGAACGCGGCCGCGGCGAACAGAAGCGGCGCGAGCCACAGGCGCGGGACGCGGGACAGGTTCGGCCCGAGGGGCATGTCGTTTTCCCAGAAGCCGTTGATGTGGAGGAGGGCGGCCTGCGCGATCAGGAGGATGAAGCCGGCGGCGACGAGAAAGCCTGTCGCGGTGCGGCGGCGCCTGACGGCGGGGCCGTGGGGCCGGCGTTCCGTCTCGCGGGACGTGATGGCGAGCCATGCGTAGAAAAGAAACAGCGCGGTCGCGGAAACGAAATACAGCAGCCCCTGCGTGTCCGGCCGTCCCGCTATCCAGCGTTTGGCGTGGGGAAGAAAGCTCATGGAGCGGAAAACGCCCGAGAACGGGCCGGAATGGGGATCGAGGCCCCCGGCCAGAGAGAGAAAGAGAAGGACGCCCCCCGCGCCCGTCGCCGCGGCGAGAGGGGACGAGGCGAGGGCTGAGGCGAGGACGCCCAGGGACATGGCGAACGAGCCGAAGGCGAACAGCGCGACAAGGGCCGACGCGGCGGAATTCCAGTCCAGCCTTCCCCCGAGGGAGAGAAGAAGCCCGTAGGCCGCGCCGTGGGCGAGGTAGACGAGGACGAAGACCATCGCGCCCGCGTATTTGGCCAGAACCGCCGTGAACGGGGAGACAGGGGCGGTGAGGAGCGTTTCGAGCGCGCCCGCCGCGTTGTCCTCGGAAAAGGAATACATCGAAACGACGGGAAAAAGCAGTATGGACGAAAACAGCATGAACAGGACGACGTTGTCGAAGGCCGCCGTCGCCGCGTCGCCCCGCACCGCGCCCAGGGCGAGGGCGAAGGAGTCGAGAAGGACGAAAAAGGCCGAGGCGAACAGAACGGGGGGGCTGGCGAACGTGTTCCCCACCTCCCTCCGGACAAGCGCGAGAAGGATCGGAATGGATCGCATGGCGTTCATCCGCTTCTCCTTGTGCGGCTCAGCGTGCGGAACATGTCTTCAAGACGGATCGGCTCCAGCCGCATCGACGTGATCAGCCACCCCCGCCGGGCGCACACCCGCGACAGCTCCAGCCTGGCGTCGACGCCGGCGGGCGTCGTCGCCCTGACGGCAAGGGCGCCGGACGCGCCGCCGGCCGGCGCGACGGAAAGACTCAGCACGCCGGGAACCGCCCGCAGCGTTTCCCGCACCGGTTCGGAGCAGATCATCTCCATCGCGATGACGCGCTCCCCGCCGTTCCCTTCGCGAAGCGCCGCGAGATCGCCGTCCGCCGCTATCCTGCCGCGATCAAGGATGATTGCCCTGCGGCACAGGCCGCCGGCGTCCTCCGGATCGTCGCTGCACAGAAGCACGGCGATTCCCCGGCCAAGCTGTTCGACAAGTTCCCGGATTCGATGCGCCTGATCCGGTTCGAGGCCGGCTGCCGGGTCGTCGAGAAGAAGAATCGAAGGCTTCGCCGCCATGCTTTCGGCAAGGCCGACGCGCTGGCGCGTTTCGCGCGAAAGCCGGCCGATCATCCTGTCCATCTCGTCGCCGATGCCGCATATATCCGCCATGTCCGCGACAGCGGCCGCGCCCGCCCTGCCGGAAAGGCCTTTGAGGCCCGCGCGGAAGCGGAGGTATTCCCGCACGCGCGATCGGGGGGGGAGGGGATTGCTTCCCGGCAGATACCCTATGCTCCGGCGCGTTGCCGCATGGCGGGGGTCGCGCCCGTCGATCCGGACAGAGCCGTGGGTGGGGGCGAGAAAGCCGGAGAGGATGCGCATGACGGTTGATTTT
>QMCE01001154.1_pt1 | contig 14645 bp, 11 predicted proteins | sample 1821851 | NCBI WGS metagenome assembly QMCE01 (sample SAMN09453174, study PRJNA476694) | Termite gut metagenome, whole genome shotgun sequencing project. | isolation source: worker | host: Odontotermes sp. | place: South Africa:Pretoria | collected 2016-01-28 | reverse complement strand
GCACGCAGGGGCGGCGGTATGCGCGCCGTGTCCGACCGGCGTGAATGCCGCCGGTTCTGTGTGCCAAGCTACGCCATACGACGGAGGCGGTTTGACACTTTTTACCATGTGGCTGGGTGTGCGCTTTTCTTGACAAGTCCCCATTTTGACACCTCCATCCGCCTCTATTATACTACATTACCCAATGTTACGCAACTCACTAATGGAAGATTTGACAAAAAAATAAAGCCCTGTCTAGACTTTCTGCACTTTTTTTCTGCGGGACTGTCAAACTAACGATCGGGAGCAGGATTATATGGAATTACGTCGCTGGTTAAATAATCTTTAAGCTTTGCTAAGCCCTGTGAAAATTTATATTGGAGCACCGGCGCATACCTCCGTTTGCTTTGGTCATCATAGCATGTTTCGGTAGCTTGATCAATAATTTCATATCATATATGATTACTCTACGAGAGGTATGCGCAATGGCTGCTGGAATGCGAGGCGGCGGGGGGCACGCGCCTTCCCGTCCCCTAACCGATGAAGAAAAAAAGAACGCGCCTAAGCTTACATGGCCGCTTATTAAGCGGGTCTTAGGCTACTTGCTTCCCTACTGGCCGCGGCTTTTACTCGTCGCGCTCTGCATATTCGCTTCGTCCGCCCTGGCGCTGACGCCCGCCATGCTCACGGGCCGGATTGTTGACGAGGGGCTTATCGGCGGCGACGTGAATATCCTGCTTCTGCTCATCGGCGCTTCATTGGGCGTACTCGTAATCTCGAACCTGCTCGCGGTATTCGAAAATTGGCTTAGCACATGGGTAGCGCAGCATATCACATTCGACATGCGCAACAAGATGTTCCGCCATCTGCTCGATATGTCGCACGGCTTCTTCACCGAAAACCGCCAGGGCGAGGCTATTACACGGATGACCAGCGATATCGGCGGCGTACAGGCGGTAATCTCCGGTACGCTCACGGGCCTCGTGCAAAACTCGATTCTGGTCATACTGGCCGTCACAGCCATGTACAGGACGAACTGGATTTTGGCCACGGCCGGGATTCTGCTTTTGCCGCTCTTGATATTGCCGACGAAACAGGCGGGCGTCAAGCGCTGGGGCATCGCCTACAAGGCCCAGGCAAAGAACGACGAGATCAACCAGATACTTTCGGAAACCATGAGCGTGTCCGGCCAGATGCTTATAAAGCTGTTTCAGCGTGAAAAGACAGAGTACAGCAAATATGAAAAGGCCAATGCCGAAATGACCTCGCTGAATATCAAGGAGAACATGGCGGGGCGCTGGCTCAGGGCGATGGTGGGTACGCTGGTGCATATCGGCCCGCTGGCGATCTATCTCTTCGGCGGGCTGCTCATGCTCAGGTACGGGCAAGACCTTACCGTTGGCGATATCACCGTCATGGTCGCGCTGATTGAACGGCTCTACCGCCCGGTAAACATGCTGCTGAACATGCAGGTCGATATCATCCGCTCGATGGCCGTATTCACGCGCATCTTTGAATACTACGACATCCCCGCCGATATAAAGAGCAAGCCTGGCGCGCTCGTGCCAAAGAGCTTGAACGGCCTCGTCGAATTTAAAAACGTCATATTTTCCTATGGGCGCGACAATAAAGCGCCGGCGCTTAACGGCATAAGCTTTATGGTGGAGCCGGGGCGCTCGGTGGCGGTCGTGGGGCCGTCCGGGGCGGGGAAAACCACCATTACAAGCCTGATTCCGCGCCTTTACGATGTGAGCGGCGGCAGTATTCTGATCGACGGCCATGATATACGCGATCTCGACCTCGCTTGGCTCAGGGCGAGCATCGGGCTTGTCACTCAGGATACGTACCTCTTCAGCGGCACTATCCGCGACAATCTTCTATACGCCGACCCAACGGCCTCCAGCGAGCGCGTTATACAAGCCTGCAAGGAGGCGAATATCTGCGACTTCATCCAATCGCTCCCCAAGTGCTTCGATACCGAGGTCGGCAACAGGGGGCTAAAGCTCTCCGGCGGGGAGCGCCAGCGGCTTTCCATCGCGCGGGTTATTCTAAAGAACCCGGGGTTCATCATATTCGACGAGGCGACCAGCTCGCTCGATTCGATATCCGAAAAACTGATACAGGCGGCCATCGAGCCGTTGCTAAAAGCCAGGACCAGCCTCGTTATCGCGCACAGGCTCTCAACGATCATGGCCTGCGACGAGATTCTGGTGCTTTCTGGCGGCAAAATTACGGAGCGCGGCAGCCACTCGGAGCTGCTTGCGCTAGGGGGCGCGTACCGCGCGCTTTATGACACGCAATTCAGAATGACGGAGGAGGACAATTGATGCGGGCGATCATCGTAGCGAGCTTCGGCACTACGCATACCGACGCGTGGGAGCGTTGCATACGGCCAATCGAGGATATGGCGCGAGGCGCGTATCCCGCATACGGCGTGCTCGGCGCGTATACCAGCTCAATGGTGCGCGAACGGCTAAAGCAACGGGGCATATCGGTTTTCTCGCCGGAGGCAGCCATAGAAACGCTGTCGGCCAGGGGAATTTCGGAAACATATATTTTACCTACGCATTTACTTTGCGGCATAGAATATGAAAAGCTCCAAGCCGCTATGACGCGATTTCCGCATATACGGAAGCGTCTGGCGCGGCCCTTGCTTTGCGGGAAAGAGGATTTTGACGCAGTGTTGAACGCCATTGAGCCGGTGCTTCCGCAATCTCGCGACGAGGGGCTTGTGCTCATGGGGCACGGAAGCCAGCATCCATGCAACGCGCTATATACACAGATGAACGATCACATCCGCGAAAAAGGCATGGGCAATATCTTCGTCGCCACGGTGGACGCCGAGCCCGGCCTCGGGGAGGCGCTGGAGCATATGCGGGCGCTTGGCGTGAAGAGAGTGACCATCACGCCCCTGCTGCTCGTCGCGGGCGATCACGCAAAGCACGACATGGCCGGCGGCAGCGGCAGCTGGCTGTGCGCGTTCCGCGCGGCGGGCTTCGAGGCGGAGGCCGTAGTCAAGGGCTTGGGGGAATACCCCGGGATTCGGAATATATACGCCCAGCGGCTGCGCGAAATACTATAATATCTCTTTTGTTTCGGATGAAACTGCGTGTGCTCATCTATCGGCATTAGCTTTTGTTCAAAATACCGTTGTTTTTTACGATGCCCGCGTACCAGCGCCCGCTCTTTTTTATCACGCGGTCCAGGCTGCCGTGGCGCAGATATACTAACCCGAACTTCTGAGTATAGGCGGTATTCCATTCAAAATTGTCCGTCAGCGTCCATACGTAGTAGCCCGCCAAATTTACGCCCTTCTCAACGGCTTCATGACACGCCATGAGATGGCGTTCAACGTAGTCGATGCGGCAGTCGTCCAGCACCTCGCCTTTTATGTTCTCAACATCCAAAAAGCTTGCGCCGTTTTCCGTAACGAAAAGCTTACCTACGCCATATTCGCTATGAAGCCGGACGAGCAGATCGCGAAGCCCCCGCGCCACGATCGGCCAACCATAATTCGTTACGTCATACGGCCCCCGTTCCAGCGAAAAAGCTAAGGGCCATACGCTTTCATCCTGCTTTGTAAATTCGACGTTGTAGTAGTTTACGCCGAGAAAATCCACCGGCTCCGCTATTAGCCGCATATCCTCAGGGTTCACTTTGGGCAAAACGAGGTTCTTGCCGCGATAATAGGCCTGCATATCGGCGGGATAGCCGCCCTTGAACAGAGGATCCAGGAACCAGCGGTTGGCAAAGCCATCGTTGCGCGCGGCGGCGGATGCGTCCGCAAGGCTGGCGGTTGCGCCTTCGCGGGGACACAGGTTCAGGGTAATACCGATCTCTCCGGGAAGCCTCATCTCTCGAAACAGCTGAACGGCCATGCCATGCCCCAGCAGCTGGGTATGCGCGGCTTGCAGCGCCGACGAAAAGTCGCGGACGCCGGGCGCGAAATCGCCGTAAAAGTAGCCGCCGAAGGCCACTACCCACGGTTCGTTCAGCGTAACCCAACGCTTCACCCTGCCGCCCAGCCGCTCGAACATGAGCTTGCAATAGGCGGCGTAATGTCCGGCGGTGTTCCTGTTCGTCCAGCCGCCTTCATCTTGAAGCGCCTGCGGCAGATCCCAATGATACAGCGTTACGCAGGGCTCTATCCCGTTTGCCAAAAGTGCGTCTACGAGCTCTGAGTAGAACGCGACGCCCTCCTCGTTTACTTCGCCGTAGCCATTCGGAAAAACGCGCGGCCACGCGATGGAGAACCGATAGCTTTTCAGCCCCAGCTCCCGCATGATCGCCACGTCCTCACGCCAGCGGTGATAGTGATCACACGCGATATCGCCGTTCGCGTTAAATCGCGTATTGCCGGGTATATGGCTGAAGCGGTCCCATATGCTTTCGCCGCGCCCGCCCTCGTTCACGCCGCCCTCGATTTGGTACGAAGCCGTAGCCACTCCCCAAACAAACTCCTTAGGAAACAGATAATTCTTCACTTTACCATTCCACCTCTGTCTTAAAATGCCAGCGCGGCCTCTTCGTCCGCCGGAAAGTCCGCGAATTGCGACGCCGCTAAATAGCCTTGCGGCAGAGGCGACGGGCGTTCAAAGCTCGTTTTCAGCTGTACGGCCGCCTTGCTTTGAGCGCTTTGCTTGATGCTGTCCAGGATCTCCAGCGTATGCAGGGCCATCTCCTTTGCGGCCCTCGGCGTACGTCCCGCGCGCATAGCCCAAGCCATTTCCGCCGCGCCAACCCCACGGCTGTTCTGATCGTAGCCATGATTCTGCTGCATTACAAACGCCTCGGAGCTGCCGCGCCGCAGTATTCTCACCTCGCCGCCAAACGCGTCCGGGTCAGGCAGATACAGTATGCCCTGCGTACCGTGAATCGTGAGCACGGGATAAGGATTCATGATGCACTCGGAGCTGAACTGCGCGCTGCCGTAAGCGCCGCCTGAAAAGACCAGCGAAGCGGCGCACAGCGTTTCGCATTCCATATCATACGCCTGGCCGAAGTCCTCCTTGCGGGGGAACATATGGGTACGCCGCGGCTCACGGGTGGTCATAAAGCCCGCGACCTCACGCACAGGGCCGAGCAGCGCGCAAAGCGCCGTCAGATAGTAAACGCCGACATCGTACGCGATGCCGCCGCCCTCTTGGGTCAGATAGGGAATCACCTCGCCGCCGACGTGGTTGTCCCTGTTCAGCACCGCCACGCAGGAGGTAGGCTCGCCTATGACGCCGGCATCCAATACCGCCCTCGCGGTTTGCAGGCCGCTGCCCAAAAAGGTGTCGGGCGCGCTGCCAAGATACAGTCCCTTTTCGTCCGCGAGGCGCGCCAGCTCCTCGCCCTCCGCAAAGCTTAGGGCGAGAATTTTTTCGGTGTATACGTTTTTTCCGGCCAATAGCAGTTCCTTGATGACCGAATAATGTGCGGCGGGGGGCGTGAGGTTGATGACCAGTTCGATGGCGCCGTCCGCCTTGATCTGCTCCATCGTCATCGCTTCGACGCCATACTGACGCGCCTTCTTCGCGGTTAATTCGGGAACCGCGTCGCAGCAGCCGGCTACGTCAAAGATGGAAAAACGATTTATAGCGTTTTGGAGGTAGATGTCGCTGATCATGCCGCATCCCACGACGGCGGTTTTTACCGGCTGCAGCTTCATATCGTATTCCTCTACCAGGGCAGCAGCCGGCCGTCGTATTTGAAGAACAGGCCGCTTGGATCCTGTTTGTCCAGATTCTCCGCCAGCTCTATCAATTTTCCGGCGCTGTATTCGGGCGCGAGATCGGCCGTAGGGCCGCCCATATCGGTACGCACCCAGCCAGGGCATACGACGACGGCGTTGCGCTTTTTGCCGTGTTCATTATGATAGACCTTCGTGGCGATGTTCAGCGCCGCTTTGCTCATGGTATACGAATACAGCGCGACCTCTTCCGTAGTGCCGATGCAGGCCGCCTCGGAGGAGACGTTGATTATGGCGGTATGTTCATCGATAATGGGCGCTAAGCCTTTGAGCACGCGCAGCGCGCCGCAGGCGTTGGTATTCACCATCTCGGGAATGCGGTCGATGTCCAGCTCGGCGAGGCCCTTGCGATCCTCCTCGAAGAAGACGGCGGCCACGTTGTACAGAATATCGATATGCGCTGCCGCCGCTTTGATTTGAGAAAGAGCCGGCGCCAGCTTTTGCGTATCCGATACGTCGCCCTGATACAGGAAAGCGTTAGCGTTTTCCTTCGCCAAATTTATCACCTGTTCGGTCTGCGTGCGGGCGATGATATGCACGCTGTCGCCCTTTTGTATATGCCGCTGCGCGATGCAAAACCCGATTCCCCTGCTTGCCCCGCTTACAACTATCGTCTTAGCCATAAGGCTCACCCCCACCTTTCGAGCAATTCCAAAACGGTTTTTAAATCCTTAGTAGCGTCCATATACGCGTATCTGCCGTCGCCCGCGGCGAAGTTGCCGGTCTGAAGCGTCTTCATGCCAAAATCCTCGCAGGCCTTTATGCGCTTCTCCATGTCGTCCACCACGAATGCGACGTGATGGATGCCCTCGCCGTGTTCGTTCAGCCAATCGCGCCATATAGATGGCTCGTCGTTAGGCTCGATCAGCTCGATGGCCATCGCGCCGCCCACCTCGAAGAACGCCAGCTTTGCTTCCGACTTGGGGCTTGGCTGACCGAGGTAGTTCGTCTGCGTAACGTGGAAATGCCCTTCGCCCCGGTTCGCTAAAAGCGTCTCGGGGACCGGCACGTCAAATAGCGCGGCAAATTTAGATTTCACGGCTTCGATGTCGTTTACGACGAAGCCCACCTGCACCATCGTTCTGGTTCCCATTATTCCGTCCATTATTGAGCTGTTCCTTTCTATATCAAAACTGTAGCGATAAATTCACGCGAAGCGCGCCGTAATGGTACTCTTATCAGGATTTATAGCCGCCGCCGCGTACCGTGTCTATGAATACGGCGAAGATTAGGATCAACCCGTTGAGCAGATCCTGATAATACGCCTGAATATTCAGCAGCACCATAGCGTTGGAGAAAATAGTCAGCAGCGCTACGCCGAAAAAGGTGCCGATGATATTGCCCTTACCGCCGCCCAGGCCAACGCCGCCCATGATGACGGACGCTATGGGTATGAACTCGCTGCCCACGCCCGCTGTGGGTACGCTGGTGCGCATCTGCGCCGTGAACAGGATGCCCGCCAGCCCCGACGAAAACCCGGTTATCGTATAGGCGACCAGCTTTATGCGATCCACCTTCAGGCCGGAAAGATGCGCCGCCAATTGATTTGAGCCTATAGCGTAAACGGAGCGGCCGAAGGTGGTATACTTCATGAAGAAAAATACCGCTATGAACATGATGATGAGAATCCAGAACTGCACGGGTATCCCCAAGAGATCCTCAAACGCGAGATAATCCAGGATATCGTCGGATATACGAATCTTGTTGCCGCCCGTCGGCAGCGAAGCGACGGCCCGGAAGGACATCTGCGTGCCGATGGTGGCGATCATGGGAATGATGCGCATCTTTGTAATGATAAATCCGTTGACCGCGCCCGCCAGCATACCCATGAGCACGGCCGCGAGCATAGCAAGGCCGATGGGATATCCGGCTTCATGCAGGATGCCGACCAACATGCCGCTGACCGCCATTACGGACATCTGCGACAGGTCGAGCCCGCCCAGCAGCATGGAGACCGTCAGCCCCGCGGCCAGCACGCCGTAGGTGGACATGGATACCGCCAGGTTTCCCATATTCACCGGCGTAAAGAAGTACGGCGAGGCAAAGCTCATGATAACGAAAAAGGCCGCCACAGCCACGAACATGCTCACCTGCGAGCTGTTGGCGCGTAAAAAGCGCTGAAGTTTATGCGTCGCGCCCTTTGCGGTCGCGTTTGGTGTACGGTTGTTGTCCGCCATAGTTTATTCCCCCAAAACAGCCTTCATAATGGCAAGTTGTTCGTATTCGCTTCTCTCAAAGACGGCGGAGACAGCGCCGTTATGTATGATGACAAGCCTGTCGCATATGGCCATTGCCTCCGGCATTTCCGACGATACCATCAGGATTCCCAGCCCCTCGAGGCAGAATTGCTCCATCAGCTTATAAATCTCCGTCTTCGCGCCCACGTCTACGCCGCGTGTCGGCTCATTCAATAGAAGCACTTTAGGCTGCGTATTCAGGCATTTGGCGAATACCACCTTTTGCTGATTGCCGCCGCTGAGCAGCTCGGCGTCCGTAGCCGCGTCGGGCGTTTTGATATCCAGAGCGCCTATCCACTGCTCCGCGCTCTTCTCCTCCTCGCGCAGATTGAGTATGCCGCCTCTGGCAAAGCGGCGGAGCGCCATCAGGGTTACGTTAGCCGTAACCGGCATGTTCAGCAGCAAGCCGCCGCTTTTACGCTCGCCCGGCACATACGCTACCCCAGCCTTTATGCTCCTGCTGGGCGAGGAAAGATCCACCGGCTGCCCGTGTATTTTGAAGCTGCCGCTGTTGGGCTTCTCTACGCCATATATGCAGGCGGTAATATCCTCGCAGCCCGCGCCCATCAGCCCGTACAGCCCAACAATCTCCCCGCGCCGCACGGTGAAGCCGATATCCTTTAAAAAATCCGTTGACAGATTCTCGACCTCAAGCACCGGCTCCGCAAGCTCCCGCTGCGATACGGGATACATGTTCCTTAGCTCGCGCCCCACCATAGCGCGGATGATGGAGTCCTTTGTCTGCTCGCTCAAAGCGGAACGCAGTACGCTCTTGCCGTCGCGCATTACCATGATGCTGTCGCAAACGGCAAAAACCTCGTCCAGCTTGTGGGATATGAAAATTACAGAGCCGCCCTGCGCTTTAAAGCGGCGAATGATGCCGTACAGCTGATCGATTTCTTTATCGGTCAGCGAAGCGGTGGGTTCGTCCATGACGATCACCTTAGCGTTGCGCGCGAAGGCCCTCGCCACCTCCAAAAGCTGCTTCTGAGCCGTGAGCAGACCGCCCGCGTCTTGCCGGGGATCCAGGTTTTCCAGGCCCAGCTCGGCCTGTATCCGGCGGCTGTCGTCGTAGAGCTTCGCGTAGTCCACTATTCCGTTTTTTTTGGGCAGCCGCCCCAGGAATATATTTTCGGCGATGCTTACGGTGCTGAGATAGTTCAGCTCCTGATAGATAACCGAAATGCCAAGATTGATAGAAGTCACAGGGGAATAGCTCCCCAGCTCGAGCTCCTTTTCGTCAAGGCAAATAGTCCCCTCATCAGGCTTATAAGCGCCGGAGAGCATCTTCATGAGCGTGGATTTGCCCGCTCCGTTTTCTCCTACCAGCGCCAGCACCTCACCTCGCGCGAGCGTAAGATCGACGTTGTCCACGGCGCGCACTCCGGGGAAGGATTTGACGATTCCTTTCATCTCCAGAAGGATATTATCCATATGCGTTTTCCCGATGCCAGTCAGACATTCGGAGCCATCCTTTCCGCAGGTTTCTTTAGGGGTGAGGGCTGGCGTCATGCAACGCGGAATATCCTGATACGTTGACGAAGCCAGCCCCCATTTGCCGCTCAAACTAGTGAGCGAACCCTATAGCGCAGCCATTAATTCGGGCTCAATTCGTTTACATTGCTGGCGTCCATAACGGCGGTAACCGTGTAGCTCATGTGCGGCACGGATTCTCCCGCCGTGAGCTTTTGGGCAATCTCAAGCACGTTGTAGCCGTAGCGGTCAAATCCGGAAGCGACCTCGCCCTTCGTAATGCTGGGCTCGCCGGATTTCAGTATCTGGGCGGTCGCATCGAGGCCGTCGTAGGAGAACAGATGGATTTTGTCGTCGAAGCCCTGAGCCTTGGACGCGGAGTAGATGGCCTCGTTGAAGCTGGAAGCAAAGCTTATGAAGATTATGTTTTGCTTATCGGCGTTCAGCGTCAGGAAGTCGGCCGTCTGCTGGCGTACGCTCTCCATGTCGTATTTATTCAGGGAGAGATACTTTACCTCATCTTCCGTGATCAGTCCCGCGTCGAGCAGAATCTGTCTGGGGTTCTCCGTACGGAGGGCGACGTCCTCGCCGTGCGTGGGGGAATCCATCAGCACCAGCATATCGCACTCGCCGCCCATCTGATTGCCGACGTAATCGACCAGATAGTTGCCGAGCGTGGTGCCCGCTTCGCCGTTGGACAGGCCGTAGAAATAGGAATATTCGCCCGGATCGGCGTCGATGCAGATATGGACTACGCCGTCGCGTTCACAATCTTCCGAAAGGGTCTGGCTGATCTCCATCGAGGATAAAAAGTCTACGATGACTGTACAGCCTTGAGAAATATAGGAATCATAGGTCGAACGCACGGCGGTAAGGTCTTCACCCGGCGTAGCGTACAGGCATTCTACACCGGCTTCCGCACAGGCGTTGCGGATGCTTTCGCCAAACTTGATATGCACTTCTTCGTCAGCCGTGCGGTCTATAACGCCGATTTTCAAGACGGCTGCGGCGGGTGCGGCTGGGGCGGGAGCAGGTTCCGCAGGCGCGGCCGGAGCAGGTGCGGCGGTAGCCGGAGCGGGCGCGGCAGGCGCAGGTTCCGCGGCGGCGGGCGCGGGCGCCGCTGCAGCGGGCGCGGCGGGAGCAGCGCAGCCTACGAGCGCTGATAACAGCATTAACAGGGTCAACATGACAGCAAACGTTTTCTTCATTTTTACTCTCCTTTTCTCTTGTGTGACATAGAACGATGTGCCTGTTGTGAGCTCGCGCTCAATTTAGTGCTCTTATAATAGCATGTATGCATAGGCGTGTCAACATATCATGCACTAATTATAGCACATTTCAGACGCTTATTTTTCTTTTTGCTATACACTAATGCATAAATTTGTGCATAGAGTTTGACTATCCCCGCACATTGGTATATGATATACTTAAATAAAAACAAATACCGCTTGGAGGATCTGGCATGGAACGCCAATACAGCATCAACCAAATAGCCAAGGCGCTTAATTTGTCGCGCAATACCGTATCGAAGGTGCTAAATAATAAAGATGGCGTTTCTTCCAAAACCATCAGGCAGGTCGAAGACTTTTTGCGTACTCGCCCAGACGATGACGCGGCAGCGCCAAACGGCCAGCCCGGTACCATTATGTTCTCCTACAGGCTTGAAAATGTGGAATATATAAATAATTTGCTCTCGGGGATTGAGAAGACTGTAAAGAGGCACGGCTATCTGCTGGCGCTGAACATTATACATGAGCATAACGGCCGCTCCGTTCCTCTGCCGGATTCGCTTCTCAACGGGACAGTGAGCGGCGTAATTTCTTTTAATATATATGACCCAGCCTATTGGGAGCAGATATGCGCGCTTCCAATTCCTGCCGTTTTTATTGATACCCTAGCGGACCGAAATCTGTTCGCGGGAAAAACCGACGTAGTAATGCCCGAAAACGAAAGCGTCATCTACAGGATGGTGCAATCCATAGCCAGCGCGGGCCGCGGCAACTTCGGCTATTTTGGCGATCCTTCATACTGCTATTCCCTATATCAGCGGTGGCAGGCATTTCAAACGAGCATCAAAGCGCTGGGCTTGCCGCTGAAAACTGAGAACTGCATTCTCGATGATTTCAGCGTCCTTTCAGATCTTGACACCATCGACGTTATCCGGGGCCGTCTTATAGCCATGAGCGCGATTCCCGACGCATATGTCTGCGCGAGCGACCGGCAGGCGATACTGCTTTTGCGCGCGCTCAAGTCGCTTTCGCTGCGCGTGCCGGACGACGTCGCGGTTTCGGGGATGGACAACCTGCCGGAATGCCTGCGCGTATCGCCGCCTCTTACGACGGTTGAGGCTCACTCCGGCTACCAGGGCGAAATCGCTGTGAAGAAGATTTTGGAGAGGCTTGAGGATGCGCAAAAGCCGTATGAGATCATCCATGTCGAGGGTGACTTGATTTTACGCGGCACCACCCCGCCAGATGCGAGGATCTAATAACATTTCCCGTTTTATTGTCCGCTTGGTTTACACTGCCTCAAAATTTCCGTTTTCATTTTTGCCCCTGTCAAGTCACTAGGCTTGTTACATTTTCATATGATTTACTGAACAGGTACGCCGAAGCACACATAATTTGCATTTCGGCCCCGAGATACAAATATTGAAAGGATATAATTTCATGAGAAATTTTTATAGCGGCGGTTACTGTTGCAATCGCTGCGGATGCAATCCCTGCAGCTGTCAGTCATTGGCAGCGCAGGGAATTCCCGGGCCGGCGGGACCGCAAGGGCCGGTTGGGCCAATGGGGCCAGCCGGGCCAATGGGACCGCCCGGATCATCGTCGCTGGCGCCTTTTAATCCGGCTCAGACCGCGAATTATCAACCGGGACAAGTGGTTATCGGTCAAGACGGCAACGCCTACATGGTGGTAAGGAACAGCCCTGCGGGGATGCCCGGTTTCTCTCCCGATTTTAGGCCCCTGGGCGGCAACCCCGGTTCAACCGGCCCAATGGGGCCGCAAGGTATACAAGGCCCGCCCGGCCCAATGGGGCCGCAAGGTTTGCAGGGGCAGATCGGGCCAATGGGCCCTCCCGGGCCTACGGGGCCGGCAGGAGCCGCCGGCTCCGGCGGAACCGGCGGAACCGTCAGCACTCGTGCCGTCATCCCCGAATTCAACATCGCCGAAAGCCGCCAATATCCAGCGGGGCAAGTCGTAATGTACAACGGTGTACCCTATATAGCGAAGAAAGCGGATCCGAGCGGCTTGCCGATCAATTCTCCCGACTGGACAGAAATCTCTACCGGCGGCATCCGCGGCGCGCGCGACGTCGGCAGCTTGGTACCGACTTATACCACCGCCCTCGCGCCCGAACTTATGTCGGGCGAACTGGTCGTCTACAACGGCCAGCTGTATCAGGTAACCAGGAGCGCGCCGTCGGGTACGCCGGGCAGCTCATCCGACTTCATGCTTCTATCGGGCGGCGCCGGAACGCCCGGACCGACAGGCCCGACAGGCCCCGCCGGTACTGCGGCTGCACCGACGTATGATCCGAACAACACGTCCAGCTATAAGCCCGGACAGATCGTCGTCGGCCCCGACGGAACGCCGTATGTTGTGCAGCAAAGCAATCCGACGGGTACGCCAGGCAGCTCTACCAGCTATAAGCCACTTTCCGGCGCGCCCGGCCCGACGGGTCCGACAGGCCCCGCCGGTACTGCGGCAGCACCGACGTATGATCCGAACAACACGTCCAACTATAAACCCGGACAGATCGTCGTCGGCCCCGACGGAACGCCGTATGTCGTTCAGCAGAGCAATCCGACGGGTACGCCCGGCAGCTCGACCAGCTATAAGCCGCTTTCCGGCGCGCCCGGACCGACCGGCGCTACCGGCCCTGCCGGAAAAGATGGCTCAGCAATAGCACAAGGCGCGACCGGGGCTACCGGCGCTGACGGTCCGATCGGTCCGACCGGCGCGACGGGCGCTGGCGATACCGGGGCAACGGGCAACACAGGCCCAACCGGGGCAACTGGCGCTGACGGCGCGACCGGGACTACCGGCGCTACCGGCGCGGGCGATACCGGGGCTACGGGCGCTACCGGGATGACCGGTGCTACCGGTGCTGACGGCGCTACCGGAGCAACCGGCGCGGGCGATACAGGTGCTACAGGCGCTACGGGTGCTACCGGAATGAACGGGGCAACAGGCGCTACGGGCGCTACGGGCGCGGGCGAAACCGGGGCAACCGGCGCATCCGGGATGACCGGGGCTACTGGGGATACCGGCGCGACAGGCGCAACCGGCGCTACTGGCGTAGGCGAAACCGGGGCAACGGGCGCAACTGGGATGACCGGGCCTACGGGAGCAACCGGCGCGACAGGCGCAACCGGCGCTACCGGCGTAGGCGAAACCGGGGCAACGGGCGCAACTGGGATGACCGGGCCTACGGGAGCAACCGGCTCGACAGGCGCTACCGGCGCTACCGGCGTTGGCGCTACCGGGCCGACCGGCGCGACCGGGATGACCGGGGCTGCGGGCGCGACCGGGGCAACCGGCACGACTGGGGCAACTGGCGCAACGGGGGCGACCGGCGCAACGGGAATAACCGGGCCTACCGGTGCCACCGGGATGACCGGGGCTACGGGCGCGACTGGGGCAACTGGCGCAACGGGGGCGACCGGCGCAACGGGCGCTACTGGGATGACCGGGGCCACTGGAACTACTGGCGCAACCGGGCCGACTGGGGCAACCGGCGCAACCGGCGCAACCGGCGCGACTGGGGCAACTGGTGCCACCGGCACTACCGGCGCAACAGGGGCAACCGGGGCTACTGGGGCAACCGGGGCGACTGGCGCTACCGGCGCTACCGGGATGACCGGGGCCACTGGAGCTACTGGAGCTACCGGCGCGACTGGGGCTACCGGCGCGACTGGGGCTACCGGCGCGACCGGGGCTACCGGCGCGACCGGGGCTACCGGCGCGACTGGGGCTACCGGCGCAACCGGCGCTACCGGGCCTACTGGGGCTACAGCATCTGTAACATATAGACGCAGCCTAAAAACCGCATAAACTCTAGGTTTTTCAAAAATATAATTTGATACAACCTCCATTATCACAGCTTATGCGGCATGAGAATATTGCTCCCCCGAATAAACAATGTACAAATCACGCGGCATAAACAGTAGTAGCTGCCTTGAAAAATGATCGCACTTTATCGTGGTTAAGCTGAAC